>WBZP01001441.1_pt1 | contig 29227 bp, 25 predicted proteins | sample 5204301 | NCBI WGS metagenome assembly WBZP01 (sample SAMN12412401, study PRJNA552823) | activated sludge metagenome | isolation source: activated sludge from nitrification reactor of wastewater treatment plant... | place: USA: Pennsylvania | collected 2017 | reverse complement strand
CTCGATGTGCCAGACGATCAGCGGCTTGCCGGCGACTTCGAGCAGCGGTTTCGGACAGGTGTCGGTGAGCGGCCGCATGCGTTCGCCGCGGCCGGCCGCCAGAATCATCGCCTTCAAAACGTCAGGCCCGCCTTGGCCTCGCGTGCTTCGAGCGTGTCGAGCAGTTTGAGCAGCGGCCCGAACTCGCGATAGCGGGCGCAAGCGCGGCGCAGGTAGTCGGCCACCAGCGGCATGTCCTTGAGGTAGCCGTCCTTGCCGTCGCGGTGATAAAGGCGCGCGAAGATACCGAGCACTTTTATGTGGCGCTGCACCCCCATCCACTCGTAATCGCGGAAGAAGTCGCCGAAGTCGGCGCGCACCGGCAGGCCGGCCTTGCGGGCGCGTTCCCAATAGCGCACCAGCCAGTCGAGCGCGACATGTTCGTCCCAACGGATGTAGGCGTCCTTGAACAGCGAAACCAGGTCATAACTGATCGGGCCGAACACCGCGTCCTGGAAATCCAGCACCCCCGGATTCGGCGTACTCAACATCAGGTTGCGCGAATGGTAGTCGCGGTGCACGAACACCTGCGGTTCGCCGAGATTCACGTCGAGGATCTTGTCGAACACCGCGTAGAGGTCCGCCGCTTCGGTATCGCTCAGCGTGTGGCCGAGGTGGCGCGTCACGTACCAGACCGGGAACAGTTCCATCTCGCGCAGCAAGCGTTCGCGATCGTACTCGGGCAGCGCGTCGGGGCGGCTTGCCTGCTGGATGCGGATCAGCGAGTAGATTGCGTCGAGATAGAGGGGCGTGGCGCGCTGCTCGTCGGGATCGAGTTCCAGGTGGGCGAGGTAGGTGGTGGCGCCGAGGTCCGACAACAGCAGGAACCCCTCGTCGAGGTTCTCCGCGAACACCTGCGGGACGTGGGCGCCGGCATCACGGAACAGACGGGCAACCGCGAGGTAGGGGCGGCAGTCCTCGTGCGACGGCGGCGCATCCATGACGATGCGGGTGGAACCGTCGGCCAGAGTGGCGCGGAAGTAGCGGCGAAAGCTCGCGTCTGCCGAGGCCGGGGCCAGCGCAACACTCTGGCCGGGCAGGCAGCGGCCCAGCCAATCCTGCAACAAGCGGGTGCGATCCAAGAATCCTCCGGGCTGGGCGTTGATGCTAGAATTCCGCAATTCTATCAAAGCGCTTCCTCGCTTCCGTCATCGACCGGCAGTGCGAGACGCTGCGGTCGGGCATCCCGGTCGGATTCGCGGGCAATCTGCGGGCCGCCAGAGGCTCGCCGCGGCGCCACCCGAACAGATCAATATCGCCGTTTCACCGTCCATACCGTGCGCCTGCGTGTCATTCCTGTCCTGATCTTCGGCATTTTTGGTGCCCATCCGCTATGGGTAGCGGGGGCGCAAAACCTTCCTCCGCTTGCGATCGATCCGGCGCTGCTCGGCGGCTCGGTCGCCGCGCCAGCGGCCGCGTCGGAGCCGGTTCCAGCGCCCGCACCAGCCGTCGCCCCTGCGCCGGCGCCGGCCGCAATACCGGGCGCCGAGTCCGGCGCGCCGGCGCGCCTCGTACCGCCTGCGCCGCCGCCGGCAAACGCCAAGCCGAAGGCTGGTGCGACGCTGCCTGCAGCGCCGGCAAGCGCAGCGCGCGCGCAACCCGCGCCTGCGCCCGTCGCTGCGCCGGCGCCATCGAGCAAATCGCTGCCGGCAGCGCCCGTCGAGGTTGCGCCGACGGCCGCCGAAGCCGATCCGTTTCCGGCGCCGAAACTGCCGATCAGCGGCGTGTTTCCGCCGTTGCTGACGGGCCCAGCTGGCCAGCCGCCGGTATTCTTCAGCGCCGACAAGATCACCGGCCGCAGCGAGAATGAAACGGTGGCCGAAGGCTCGGTCGAAGTACGCAAGAAAGACGTCACGCTGACTGCCGACAAGCTGACCTACTGGCAGCTGGAGGACGAAGCCGAGGCCGAGGGGCACGTCAAGATCGTACGCGGCGGCGATACCGTGACAGGCCCCAAGGCGCGGATGAAATTGTCGGAGAGCGTCGGCTGGTTCGAGCAGCCCGACTACACGATCAAGCGCGAGAACCGCCTGCGTCGCGGCCTCATCACCAGCGGTTCGGGCCATGCCGAACGGATAGATTTCGAGGGGGAGAACCAGTACCGCCTCAAGGACGCCACCTACAGCACCTGCCAGGCACCCGATCCGGACTGGTATTTCAAGGCTTCGGAAATGCAGCTCGACTACGACCGCGAGGAAGGCGAGGCGCGCGGCGCCAGGCTCTACTTCAAGGACGTGCCGATCTTCTACCTGCCCTATGGCGGCTTTCCGCTCAACAACAACCGCAAGTCGGGCTTTCTGCCACCGACCTTCGGCCTGAACAACCGCACCGGTCTCGATCTGACCGTGCCCTATTACTGGAATATCGCACCCAACTACGATGCGACCGTCTCGCCGCGCCTGCTGACGCGGCGGGGTCTGCAGCTCAACGGCGAGTTCCGCTACCTGTCTCCGGACATGAACGGCGTAGTGCGCGGCGAGGTTCTGCCGAACGACCGCGTCACCGACGATACCCGGACCGGGTACTCGTTGCTGCATCGGCAGAATTTCGGCCACGGCCTGACCGGCAGCCTCGACCTCAATGGCGTGTCCGACGACCAGTATTTCACCGACCTGTCGACACGCCTGGCCATTACCTCGCAGACCTACCTGCTGCGCCAGGGCGCGCTCGATTACGATGCCGGCTGGTGGAACGCACAGGCGCTGGTGCAGCGCTACCAGACGCTGCAGGACGTTACCGGCACGCGTATCGCCGAACCCTATCGTCGCCTGCCGCAACTTACCGTCAACGCCCTGAAACCCGACGTTTACGGCCTGCGTTTCGACTTCAAGGGCGATTACGTCAACTTCCGCAATCCGGACGAGACGCTTGCCGAAGGCCAGCGCATGCTGCTCTATCCGCAGATATCGCTGCCGTACCAGACTTCCGCGTTGTACGTCACGCCGAAACTCGGCGTGCACTGGACGCACTACAACGTCGATCGCCGCCAGTCGCTGCTGCCCGCGGGGGTCGAGCCGAGGGACTCGATAAACCGCACGCTACCGATTTTCAGCGTTGATAGCGGCATGTTCTTCGAGCGCGACACGACGTGGTTCGACAAGCCCGCGCTGCAAACGCTCGAGCCTCGCCTGTATTACCTGCGGGTGCCGGCGCGCAATCAGGACACTATTCCGGTCTTCGACACGTCGCCGCTCGATTTCAACTTTGCGCAGATCTTTTCGGAGAACATCTACTCGGGACCGGACCGGATCGCCGATGCCAACCAGTTGACCGCCGCGCTGACCACCCGATACATCGACGCGGACAGCGGTGCCGAAATGCTGCGCGCGGCGCTCGGCCAGCGCTATTACTTCCGCAACCAGTCGGTCGGCTTGCCAAACCAGGTGCTGCGCACCGAAAAGTCGGCGGACGTGCTGGCGGCGATTTCCGGCCAGATTCTGCCCAAGACCTATCTCGATGCAGGTCTGCAGTTCAACCCGCGCGACTCGCGCACCGAGCGTTACAACGTCGGCGTGCGTTACCAGCCTTCCTACGCCAAAGTGCTGAATTTCAGTTATCGCTTCCTCAACGACAAGGCGCCGACCGCCAGCATATTCACCGGCACCGACGGCACCCTGCAGTCGATCGGGTTGCGTGATCTCGATGTTTCGGCGCAGTGGCCGCTGGGCGGGCGCTGGTACGGCGTCGGGCGCTACAACTATTCGCTGCGCCAGTCGCGCCTGATCGAAGCGATCGGCGGCATCGAATACGATGCCGGCTGCTGGGTGCTGAGGGCGGTCGCGCAGCGCTTTGCCGCCGGCGCGGCGGGCGTGGCTCAGGTCGGTGTCGATCCGACGCGCTCCACCAGTTACACCTCGGCGTTCTTCCTGCAACTCGAGTTCAACGGGTTCTCGAGCATCGGCACCAATCCGACCGATCTGCTCCGGCGCAGCATCGGCGGCTACGGCAAGATCAACCAGCCGACCGGCGATCCGGTATTCGGCACCGATCCGTCCTCCGTCTATTTTTCTTCGAGGTAATGGCACTCAACATGCTGTCGCTCAGGGCTCTTTCAATCGTGGTGCTTGCCATGCTGGCGTGGGCGAGCGCCACCGCGCATGCCGCGCCGACACGCGAGGTCGACCGTATCGTCGCCGTGGTCAATGACGAAGTAATCACGCTCTACGAGTTGAAGTCCCGGGTGGCGCAGGCCGAACGTCAGCTCAGGGCGCAGCAGGTCCAGTTGCCGCCGGCCGACATCCTGGAAAGGCAGATGCTCGAGCGCATGATCACCGATCGCGTGCAGATCCAGATGGCCAAGGAAACCTCGGTTCGTGTCGACGACCTGACGCTCGAACGCGCCATCGCCCGCATCGCCGAATCCAACCGCTTGTCGACGGGCGACTTTCGCGCCGCGCTGGAAAAGGACGGCATTTCCTGGTCGAAGTTTCGCGAAGAGGTGCGCAACGAAATGACCGTCGTGCGCCTGCGCGAGCGCGAGGTCGACTCCCGCATACAGGTGTCGGATGCCGAGATCGACAACTTTCTCGCCAGCGGCGAGAGACCGGGTGCCGGCAAGGAGCAGTTTCTGGTTTCGCACATCCTGTTGCGTGCGCCGGACCAGGCCGGGCCGGAACAGTTGCAGCGCCTGCAGGCAAAGGCACAGGACATCGTCGCCCAACTCAAATCGGGCGCCGACTTCGCCAAGCTGGCGGCAAGCTATTCGGATGCGCCCGATGCCCTTACCGGCGGCTCGCTCGGATGGCGGGGTGCCGAACGCATGCCCGCCCTGTTCGCCGAGGCCGTGGCAGGCATGCAGCCCGGCCAGGTATCCGGCGTCATCCGCAGTCCGGCCGGCATGCACATCGTCAAACTGGTCGAACGCAAGGGCGGATCGATGGCCGGGCAGAAAACCCAACAGACCAATGTGCGCCACATCCTGATCAAGACAAACGAACTGGTGGGCGATAGCGAAGCGCGCCGCCGGCTGGTCGCGCTCAAGGAGCGCATAGAAAACGGGACCGATTTCGCCGATCTGGCCCGGCTCAACTCGAACGACCTGTCCGCCGCAAAGGGCGGCGATCTGGGCTGGATCTATCCCGGCGATACGGTGCCGGAATTCGAGCGCGCGATGGATGCGCTCAAGCCCGGCCAGGTCAGCGAGCCAGTTCAATCGCCATTCGGCTGGCATCTGATCCAGGTCGTCGATCGGCGTGTCGATGAAGTCTCCGACGAACGCAAGCGCCAAATTGCCCGCCAGGCGCTGCGCGAGCGCAAGGCGGAGGAAGCCTATGAAGACTGGTTGCGCCAGCAGCGCGACCGCGCCTACGTCGAGTACCGGCTAGAGGACAAGTGACCGCCGTCGCAGCGCCGGCACGGCCGATCACCCTTGCGGTGACCAGCGGCGAACCCGCCGGCATCGGACCGGAACTGTGCGTTGCGCTCGCCAGTCGTCAATGGCCGGCACGGCTGGTGGTGGTGGGCGACGCGAACCTGATCGCCGAGCGCGCTGCGGCAAGCGGTATCCACATCGGCATGCGCCGGTACGACCCGGCCGCGGCCGTTCTCCCGGGTACTCTCGAGGTTCTCCATGAACCGCTGGCGGTCGGCGCCCGCGCCGGCATTCTGAATCCGGCAAACGCGCGCCATGTCCTGCGCCTGCTCGATATCGCGATCGACGGCTGCCTGCGCGGCGAGTTCGCCGCCATGGTCACGGCGCCGCTGCACAAGGGCGTGATCAACGACGCCGGCATCGCGTTCTCCGGACACACCGAGTATCTGGCCGAGCGAACCGGCACTGCGCAAGTGGTGATGATGCTGGCCGGGCCGGCGGGCGCGCTCGGCGGCCGCCAACTCCGGGTTGCGCTTGCCACCACCCATTTCGCGCTCGCCGACGTGCCGCGAGTGCTCACCCGCGCCTCGCTCACCGCTACCCTGCGCATTCTCGAAGCGGACCTTCGGCGGCGATTCGGCATCGTCCGTCCGCGCATCCTGGTGACGGGACTCAATCCGCATGCCGGCGAGAGCGGCCACATGGGGCGTGAGGAGATCGATGTGATCAGCCCGGTGCTCGAAGCCCTGCGTGGCGAGGGCTTCGATCTGGTCGGGCCGCTGCCGGCCGACACGCTGTTTTTGCCGCGCAACCTGGAAAACGCCGATGCCGTGCTGGCGATGTACCACGACCAGGGTCTGCCGGTGCTCAAATTCGCCACCTTCGGCGACGGCATCAACATCACGCTCGGCTTGCCGATAATCCGCACCTCGGTCGATCACGGCACCGCGCTCGATCTGGCAGGCAGCGGTCGGGCCGATCCGGGCAGTCTCTACGCCGCAGTTGACGCCGCAATCGGTCTTGCTCAGCGCGCGGCGCAGTGAGCGAACCCCATCGCGCACGCAAGCGGTTCGGCCAGAATTTCCTGGTCGATGGCAACATCATCGGCAAGATCGTCGCCGCGATCGCACCGCGGCCGGGCGACAACCTGGTCGAGATCGGGCCGGGGCTTGGCGCGCTGACGCGGCCGGTACTCGAGGCAAGCGGGCATCTGCGCGTGGTGGAAATCGATCGCGACCTGATCGCGCGGCTCCGCGACGATTTCGCCGGACAGTCGTTCGAGATACACGAGGGCGACGCATTGAAATTCGATTTCGGTGCGCTCGGCGGCGACCTGCGGGTGATCGGCAACCTGCCCTACAACATCTCCACGCCGATCCTGTTCCACCTGTCCGAGTATGCGGATCGTATCCGCGACATGACCTTCATGCTGCAGAAGGAAGTGGTCGAGCGCATGGCGGCCGAACCCGGCAGCGCAGACTACGGCCGTCTGTCGGTGATGCTGCAGTATCGTTTCCGGATCGACAAGCAGTTCGACGTGGCGCCCGATGCGTTCCGCCCGGTGCCCAAGGTCACGTCGGCGATCGTGCGCCTTACGCCTCGAACGGTACAGGAACTCGGCGCGCGCGATGCCACACTGCTTGCGCGAATCGTCGGTGCCGCGTTCGGGCAGCGGCGCAAGACCCTGCGCAACACGCTGCGCGATTTCGCCGGAGAAGCCATGCTGGCCGAACTCGGTATCGACCCGGGTCTGCGCGGCGAGCGGCTGTCGGTCGATGACTTCGTGCGGATCGCCAACCGATGCGCCGAAGCCGGCGCGCGGGCGTCCTGACGAAGCAATCGCAGCGGTCTACCCGAGCGACAGGCGCAGGCCCGCCGGCAGTTCCTCGCCAAACAACTCGTTGCGATCAGCCGCCGACAGTTCGCAATGTTCCTGCACCACACGGATCTGCTCGGGCCGGGCGCGCATGCGCTTTAGCTTTTCAATCACGCGGGCGCGCACCGGAACGTGGATGTCCAGTTCCCGCGTGCCGGTCAGCCGGCATGCTGCGGAAAACACGGTGCTCAGCGCCTGCAGGCCGAGCTTGTTCCAGTCGAGCGGTTCCAGCCGGGCAAATGCCGCTTCCACGGTCGCGGCCGGCATGATCGATTCGGCAGCGGTGTACAAGGGCACGCGGCTCAGCAGCCGGGTGAGCGCCCACAGGATGTGCGGCTGGTTGGCGGCCTTGCCCTTGACGATCTGGTTGAGCAGCAGGTCGGCGAGTTCCAGCTTGCGCGCTGGCTCGACGCGTTCCAGGCTGCCCAGCAGGCGGGCGCCCTCGACGAATTCCGTGGCGGAACGTTTGAACTGGGGCAGGGCGCAATCGAACAGCGCCTCCTGTTGCTCGGCAGTGAGTCCGCCCGCGGTCCGGCGCCACATCATCCACCAGTTCGACTGGGCGCTCTTGTCCTTGCGATGGGCCAGTCCGAGATCGAAGCACTCCCACAACTGGGTCATGCGCCAGGGATCGAGGTCGCTGCCGTACCCCGGACGCAACAGAAATCCGGCCAGGTAGAGCCAGGTGGTTTCGTGTGCCGGCGAGCGGCCGCGACGGGTCAGTCCCTGATACAGCGGCGGCCACAGGTTGCGCAACAGCGTCACGCGCCAGCGCGCGCGATCCTGGCCGAGTAACCGTTCCAGGTCGCGGGCGAGCGACTTCACGTTGTCCCGGGAATCGAGCGCCTGCTTGGCACCATAAAAGAGCGCGATGCGCGCCTGCGCTGCTTCCAGTGCGGCGGGCGACGCCGCGGGCAGGCGGGTGGCGTCGCGCCGTTCGCCCGGCTCCTCTTGCAGCGGCTTGCGCAGGTTGAATTCGAGTTCCCAGCGGCCACGCACTGTCTCGTTGACCAGCGACAGCCGCAGTACGCCCAATTCGCTGAGTTCGGCCTCGATCTGCACGCGGATGCTTTGCGCAGCCGCCTTGCGCGCATTGAAGTTGTCGTCGCCGATCACGATGGTGGCGTGCAGCGGCGGCAGCGCGTGGAAGGCGGCGGGATCGAGGGCGACAAGCGAACCGGCGACATCCGCGGGTCGGCGATTGGAGGTAAAGGCACTGAACCGCACTGGCCGGTTCACCAGCAGGTCGAAAGCGGGCGCCGCCAGCTCGAGCCTGCCGCCAGCCTCGAAACCCTGCGGCAGCACACACACCAGGTCGGGCATCGCATCGGCATCGTCCGGTTGCAGTTCGAGGTAGACGCTGCGCGGATAGCCGCCGCCGATGCGTTGCGGCGCGCTCTGTGCGAGCGCGGCGAAGCCGGCAGCACCGCGGGCGACGGCGAGGCTCATGTCTTGCAGGGCCAGCTGCGCCGCCGGGCGGCCCTGCCAGCGTTCGATCTGCGTCAGCAAGCGTTGTTGCAGCAGCCGCGGCTGCAAAACGCCGCCGACGAACAACACCGCGTCGACCGGCCGTCCGTCGAGAAATGCCGCGAGGTGGCGGCTGATTGCGGAATCCGCCGCGTAGGGCAGGCCGATTTCGCGCAGCCCGGTGCGCCGGCCGAGCGGACGTTCCCCGGCCCCGGTCAGCGGGAAGAAGCCCTCCAGCACCGCCTGCTGGACGCAGTCGCGCGATAGCGTGGCATCGACGACCGAGCGGAACAAGTCGGCGCCGTCGCCAGGCAAGGCAACATGGAACACCTGGTCCGCGCTGCCGTCGGTTGCGAGGACGCGCTCTTTAAGCAGCCTGGCCTGCGGCAGCAGGTGCATCCACTGCCGGCGCGACAGACGCTGTTCGCTGTCCGGCAGCAATTGCTGCTCGATCAGGTGCGCCAGTGCGAGGTCGATATTGTCGCCGCCAAGCAGCAGATGGTCGCTCGCCGCTATGCGTTCGATTGCTGGCCGCTCCTGCGCCGAGCGCAGCGGCGCAACCCGGAACAGGCTGAAATCGCTGGTGCCGCCGCCGACATCGCACACCAGGATGTTGCACGGCGCCTGCGCCAATGCCGGCAGGCACGCCAGGAGCCGCGCGCCGGGCGCTTGCCCGGCGCCGTCGAGCCAGGCGTAGAACGCGGCTTGCGGCTCCTCGAGCAGCCGCAGCCCGGACGGGTAGCCGGCCAGTTCGGCGGCCTTGCGGGTCAGTGCCTGCGCGCCCTCGTCAAACGATGCCGGGACGGTGACAACGACTTGCTGCAAGGCAAACGCGTTGTCGGCATCGCTGCCGGCGAAGGCGTGATCCCATGCCTCTTTCAGGTACTGCAGGTAGGCGGCACTCGCTTCGACCGGGGACAGGCGCAGATCGGCCGCAATCTCCTCCGAGCCGAACGGCAGAATCCGGGTCTCGCGGTCGATGCCGGCATGGGCCAGCCAGGACTTGGCCGAGTGGATCACCCGCCCGGGCATCGCGCTCATGCGGCCGCGGGCCAATACCCCGATTACATAGCCCGCCGCCTCGTTGTCGGGTTGCCCGGTGATCGGGTCGAGCTGCGGCTGGTCGAGTTCGGCTTCGGTGCAGTAGTAGAAGAACGAGGGCAGCAGCGGGCTGTCGATGAGCGCATCGAAGCCGTGCAGTTGCGGCACCGCCAGCAGGGTGGCGCCAGCCTGCGGCGACCGCAGATCGACATACGCCAGGGCGCAGTTGGTCGTGCCCAGATCGATGCCGATGGCGTAGCGCGGAGCGCTCACTCTGCCTGTACCGCCCGCCAGTGCTCGACCTCGGACCGGCTCACTCCTCCGCGCGGAGGTTGAATTCGAGCTTCCACCGGTTGCTTGACTGGGTGTGCTGCAGCCACAGTTCGAGCGTGCCGAGTTCGGTCACCAGCGGATGCAGGGTGACCGGCACCACCTGCCCCGCCACGCCCGCGACCGGCGGCAGGGTCAGCGTCAGCCCGGCCAGTTCGTCGAGCGAGCGGGTGGCATTGTCCACCACGTTTCCCACCCGGTCGCCGGCCCGCACCGTGGAACTGAAGAAGCGGAATTCCACCGCCTCGCCGGTGACCAGGCCGAACTCGCGCCCGGCCAGCTCCAGTTCGGTGCCTTCCTGCGTGCCCTGCGGCACGATGCAGATGCCCTTGACCGGCGGCACGAAACCCGGCACCGCCGGCATCGGGCTTTCCATACCGAGGTAGTAGGAACGCGAGGTGCCGGCGCGAATCTTGATGCCCTTGCCCGAGGCCTGCACCGCGCCGTAGTAGGCGGCCCCGCGCGATACCGCGATATCCAGCCCGGCGCTCTTGAGTTCCTTCAGTTTCCGGCCGGTTCCGAGCCAGGACGCGAGCAGTTCGACGACGCGCTGGCGAAATATCGCCGCCTCGAACACCCCGCCGTTGAACAGGACCGCGGTCGGCGTGAGGATGGTCGACTGATCGAGCCCGGCACGCGTGCCGATCGATGCCGCCAGCGCCTCGTCGGACTTCACGTTCTCCAGCGCGCGCTTCAGGAAGCGCGCCAGGTGCTTGCTGACGGCCGGCTCGGTGGCGTAGTCGAGCCCGTATTCCTGCAGGCCGACCGACTTGCGCTGGGCCGGCAGTTCGCCGGACGCGGTGAGCGGGAAATAGCCGTTCACCAGCAAGGTGACGACCTCCTCGCGGGTGAGCGTGGTGGTCAGGGTCTTGGCGAACAGGCTGGCGCCGCGCGAGGGCACGGCGATCGGCAGTTCCTGCAGCGCCTCGTCGGCGAGCAGCCTTTCCTTGGCAGCGCGGGCGGCATGAACCAGGGCGAGAAACTGCCAGGCGTCCAGTTCGTGGCCGTCATCCTCGATTTTCGCCTTGAGGGTGTGGGCCAGCGCCAGATCCATGTTGTCGCCGCCGAGCAGGATGTGTTCGCCCACCGCGATGCGGTGCAGTTCCAGGTTCTTCGAAAGGCCGTCGGCCGATCCGGCCACGGCGATCAGGCTGAAGTCGGCGGTGCCGCCGCCGACGTCGCAGACCAGGATCAGATCGCCCTCGGCCACTTGATCGTGCCACGGCACGTCGGCGCCGGCCTCCATCGAGTGGGCAATCCACGCGTAGAACGCCGCCTGCGGCTCTTCCAGCAGCGTGACCTGGCCGAAGCCGGCGGCCAGCGCCGCCTCGTAGGTCAGGGTGCGCGCCACCTCGTCGAACGAGGCAGGAACGGTCAGCACCACATGGCAGTCATCGACGCTGGCCGGCACGGCCTGCTGTTGCAGATCGAAGGCCAGCGCCTGGCGCATGTGTTCCAGATAGCGGCGCGATGCTTCCAGCGGCGAGACTTTCGCCTGCTCCAGTTCCGCCTGCCAGGGCAGGATCGGGGCGCGCCGATCGACGTGCGGGTTGCACAGCCAGGACTTGGCCGAGGTGACCATGCGGTCCGGCACCAGCGCCGCGCGCTCGCGCGCGAAGGCGCCGACCACGTAATCGGGCGCCGCATCCTCGTGCCACGGCAGGCGCAGGCTGTCCTCGGCGTACTCGCCCGGCACGGGAAGGTAGAGCGCCGAGGCCAGCAGGGGCTTTTCCCCGACCAGGCTCGGCCCCAGGATCTGGGTGATCTCGATATTGCGCGCGGACCCGCTCTCGACTTGGCAAATCGTGACGCAGGAATTGGACGTGCCGAGATCGATGCCGACACTGAATTGCTTGCTCATTGTTTGACCTTGCTGATGGAATGTGAGGTCGTGGGAAGCGCCGCGCCGCAAGCCGCTGCGGCGGAACCGGCCGCCGTTTGCCGGCGCGCCTAGCGGACTTCCACTTCGACCGGCGTGATGACGTTGTGGCCGTTCGGGTCGATCGGCCGCATGTGGCGCGGCAGCGCCAGCTTCGACGTTTTCCAGCCGCGATGCACCACCACGCCGTTGAACGGCGGTGTGCCGGCGACCTTGCCGATCAGCCGGTACTGCTGCGGATCGGCGGCGGCATCGATGGTGATGCGTTCGCCTTCCTTGCCGCCGTGCGCGGGCGTCAGTGCCAGGCATTCCCGGATCACCGCCGCGCAGCCCTGGTGCACCACCCGCGAGGCCGCGGCCACCTGGGCATCGCTGAAGGTGCCGACATCTTCCATCAGGTAATCGAGGAAGCGCCCTTTCTCTTGCAGCAGCGACAGCAGGATCAGCGCCTCGCCGGTCTGCGGCGGCGGCTGCACCCGCGCCTTCGCCGGCTCGGCCGGCAGGGTTGGCGGGGCGGCCGGCACTACAGGTGTTGCGGGCACTTCGGGCGCTGCCTGACGCGCCGGCGCGGGCTGGCTGGTGGCACGCAGCGCCAGCAGGCTGCGCGCTGCGATGTACAGACTGAGCAGAATCACGCCGCCGTCGCGAATCAATGCGAAACGCGCCGCGGCGGCCGGCTCGGCGTTCAAAAACAGGCTCAAGGCACTCAGGAGCAGGGCTCCCAGCGCGGCAATGGCAATTCCCATGGTTCGCTCGGATCGATCTGTCAGGGATGAAGGAGGATGCAACTGCGGGGACCGCGCTCGGCGACTTGGGTGTCAGCCGAATCTGCGCGTCCAGCGCGTGGGAGGCATCCTACCATTGATCGCGCCGCGGATGCTCGAACCCTGCGGCGCGACCGCGGCCCGCCCGGGCCGGCTAGGGAAAAGCTGGAATGCGCGGCTCGGTGCCCTCGAGTTCGGCTTCCGGGTGGTGGCTCTTGACCAGTTCGCTGATCTCTTCGACCCGCGCTATCGGCACATCGATCAGCATCAGCAGCGAACCGTGCTCGATCGCATCCTCGAACTGCTTGTGCCGGGTGTTGCCGACATTGAGGCCGACCATGCCGCTCAGCCACGCGCCGACGCCCGCACCGGCAAGGCTCGAGGCGAGGATCACGCCGCCGGCGATCACCGCCGCACCCGGCGCAACCGCAATGCCGACCAGGCCGGCCAGGGTGCCGACCACCCCGCCCAGCGCCAGGCCGCGCTGTGCGGCCGGAACGAAATCGGATTTCTGCAGCATCGAGGCTTCCGGCAGTTCGTGCATGTCCGTGCCGCGCTTGGCCAGGATATGGATGTGGCGTTCCTCGACGCGCGCAACCAGCAGCTCATTCACGATGGTTCTCGCCACGTCGCCGTTCGGTACGAGGAAATAGATGCGCTTGATCTTCATCTCGCTCTCCCTGTCGGTGATCCTGCTACCAGCATAGGAAGCCGCAATGGCAAGCTCAAGCCGATCGTGGCGCAGCGCAGCGCGCGATCGCGCGACCGGCGCGTGGCTGGGTGTTCCGCCCGGCGCCTTGCAGCGCGCCCTCGCGGCCCGCAGCGATGCCCTGGAAGGCGCATGGATATTGGCTCTCCGGGCACCCCTGCGGGCACCCTTTTGGGCGGAAAACGGCGCTGGCGCTGTGCCATCGGGGTGTCGATTCCGCTGGCGGCCGATGCCGGATCGGATCGCCGCGGCCGATCACGCACAGCAGGTCGGCCTTCGAGCTTACTTGCGACTACATAATCTTGCCGACGAATCCGAAAGAACCGCCAGTACCAAGGGACGATTCAAAGGCGATGTTGCGAACGCCTAACGGGCTCGCCAAGGCGGAACGCTTAACGCCCGCTTCGCTTCCCGGCTGCCGGATTTGTAGAAGCTGTGCAGCGTGTCCGTCCGGTAGTAGCGCCAGAAGGATTCATCGAGCGCTGCATCATCAATCCTGAAGTCACCGCGTGCCTGGTTTTCTTCGAGAAATTTGCGATAAGCATCCAGCGGTTCGGGGCCGCCTTGTTGATAGATGATCCGCCCGCCGTATTGGCGATAAAGCATTCCGTTGACTTTCCATTGCTGAATGAATGCCCTTGCAATACTGTTCCTGGCCTCGCGATCTTCCCGAGTCTCGGTTGCGGGGTCCAGTTTGAGCTTGGCACGCATATCGCGGAGGTAGGCATCGACTTCCGATTGCGAGACAGTGATGTTCTTTTGCCGGGCATAGCGATCCGTCAGTGCCTTGAGAATCGTGTAACGCAATTCTTCGACTTCTCGCGTATCAAGCGGTTTGCCAAGCACTTGGCCAACTGCAGCAGGCGTTTGGGAGTTCTTTTCCCGCCATTCGTAGATGCCCCCATCGGCCATCAACGTCATGTACAGGCGGTGGTTCTTCAGCAGGTAGCCACGCACCATCCCCAACTCGCGTGCCACACGCTCGTCGATGTTGGGTGGCGCGCACAAGGCCCGGGTCGCGGCGATGGGGCCAAAACTCAGGGTGCCGGACGCTGGTTCGGCGGACGGCTTGACCTCCCAACTGGCAGTGCCCCGATTACAGTCCAACTGAAAGCTGACCTGGCCATCGTCGGCAAAGCTGGCTGTGAACAGTTCCGGATTCGCTATCTTGAGGGTGCCTCGGGAATCGTCCATGGACTGGATGGCAAGCAGTTCCCAACTGGTTCCGCTCAGTGGCCGGCCAGCGGGTGGTGCGGAGATCGCCGCCGGGCTGGCGGCAAGCAACGTTGTGATGACTAGCGAGCACCCGACGCGCGACAGGATAGAGCCACTCATGATTCCCTCTTGGTACGCAAAGAAGCGATTCTTCCCGAAGCCACGCCGATCGGCGAGTGCCCTGAAATGCCAACCATGTAGCGGTTCGACGAACTGCAAGGCTTCGGGGATCGGTCGCTCAACCGCCAGTAACCACGGCCTCGGGAATTTCATACCGCTCGTCGCCTGCCTGAATCATGAACAGATCGCTCGACTTTCTGGCGCGAAAAGTCATGTTGCCATCTGCCTGACTGAGGTCGGCGCTGACTGCCTTGCCGTTCTCGAAAAAGATGGCGCGGGTGCGGCCATCGGGACGCGTGACCACGACGGTTGCCGAGCCATTGCTCCCGCGGGCGACCTTGTATTGGCATTGTCCCATCGGCTGGCCTTTATGCTGCGCGCAGGGGATTTGGCCACTGGCATCGAACTGGCCCTGGCCGGCTCGCTCCGACGATGAGGGGCCCGCCGATGCGGCCGCAGCCTTTGGCGGCTCATAGCCGGTGACCTCGCAGATGCCGTTGGCACGGCCCTTTCCGGTATAGGAGATATCTGGCGCCTTTCCCGGGTTGGCCGAGATGGAAATGGTGACTGGCCTGGATTTGGCCTCGTAGTAGTTCTCGTTGAATTTCCTGACCGAGGCTCGCTTGCCATTGATATACACAACACCGGTTCTGCCGGCATCTACGTTGATGTCACCCGGACAGTTGGCGACGAAAACCGGAAGAGCAGCGCCGGCCGTGCCGGCAATCAAGCTGGCAAGTGCAGCGATAACGAAGCGTTTCATGATTCCTCCAGGTTGATTTCGTTTGGACTTGACCACGCCCCCGCTTGGGCAGCGTACTTCGGTGGGCGCATGCTCTCCACGCGGCCATGTTTGTCGGCAGGGGCGAAATTTCGCGTCCGGACCCAAAATATGACAGGAAACGACAACGCTGCCAACAGCAACCAATCGGGATCTCGCCAAGCATCGCTCCACGAGTCACTGTGGAAACGAGGCATGCCATAGCTCGCTCATCTCGAATGACCGTTGGAATATATGCCGGCCAGAATTCCCCGCCAAGGACTTCGCCGACCTTGACCACGCCGGCGCCCGGGCGGCCGGTCACGCCAGGCAACCGCCGGCGGCATGGCCGAGGTGACGAACGCCTTGACGGGCGCCGACTCGGACAATGCCTTTCCGGTGTGCCGCAATTGGCCAGGCGATATCGCACCGACGCAAATCGGCCATATACTTGAATCTCCTTCAACCTGAGAAAGCGTCGTCATGCGAAAGAACTTTCTCCTGGGAGCCTGCAAGGCTCCGGTCATCGGGCTGCTTTGTGCGAGTTTGTCGGCGACAACAGCGTGGGCGCAGACACCTGTCATCGACCTCAGCGACCTGGTAAATCAGGAATCGAACTATGCCCAGCGCGAACTGGGCAATCGCGGTTACGTATTCATTCACACCGCCCAGCGCGGCAGCAAGACCTGGCAGTACTGGTGGCAAAGCCGGGACAAGGTGTGCGCCCGCGTTGCCCACGTCGACAATCGGGCCAGCAGCATCGTCAGCGTCAGCCAGACCGATTGCAACCAGTATCCGCAGAACACCGGCCAATCCTCGCAGGATTCGGACAAGTCCAAAGGGTTGAGCACGGGCGCCAAGGTCGCCATCGGTGCGGCTGCGTTGCTTGGCGTGATTGCGCTGGCCAGCAGTTCGCATGATCGTGATGAAGCGAAGCACAACACCCCGGAAAAGGCGGCCGAATACGATCGTGGCTACCGCGATGGTCTCTATCATCAGCCATACCACGATTACAACCGTTCGCAATCCTACGCGGACGGCTACAACGCCGGCCAGCAAAAGCGCGAGACCGAGACCAGCTACCGGTCCCCGTCCGGCAGGCACAGCGGTCAGGCGCCTTACGTCCAGGTCAACGACCTCATCGGCATGCGCGCATCGAGCCTCGACGGCGAAATGGCACGGCGTAGCTTTGTTCGAAACGGTGGCTACCAAACCGGCAATCAGGCGATCTCGATCTGGTGGAATGCCGATACGCGTCAATGCCTGAATGCGGTTGTGTCGGATGGCCGCTTGCAGAGCATCAGTCCGATGGTCGAAGGCAACTGCACGTGATGCTTGGCCAGACCGCCCAGCGAAATCGGCCGGACGGCTGGCACTCACCCCATCGAACCCGCAAGGCGTGTAAGCCGCGACAGACCACGAACAGCCCGGAGCGACAAGCTCGAGCCGCCCGTGGCGCAGCGCGGCTCACGGTCGCCCGGGAGCTGCGTGGCGGGGCGTACCGGCCGGCGCCTACCAGCGCGCCCCATGCGACCCGCAGCAGCGGTAGGGTGCAATAGGCGCAGCGCATTGCACCGAGCGATTTCATTCGGCGCAATATCGGTTGCGCCCTGCGCGGGCTGCGAAGTGTTTTCCTCACCTCTAGGATGACGATTGGGAGACCCAGCAAAGCGACCGGTGGCAATCCGAACGCTCTATCTCTCCAAAGAGAAGCGAACCGTCGATTACGCAGTGACGGTGTCCGTTCTTGGTGAATGCAAGCCGGATGCGATTGAGCGCAAAACGGGTCTCACGAAATGCGAAGTCGTGACGGAGATATCCGGCATGTCGTCGAAGCAAAATGTTGCTGGGCTATGACTACCTAAATGCGCTTGCTACCGCTCTGTTGTCTATCGACTGCTTCCTGAGCACGCTGGGTGCAAGTCGTCAGCTTTACTTTGAGAACGGAGAACCATATTCGGCGAGCGAGCATTCTGCTCTGTTCGGGGATCTTTACCATGAATTCGAACATCAACTGTCTGTGGCCATCGAGGATTCGCGGAAGGATCCGTAGTCCAGGTAGGGCGCAATCATGATTGCGCCCATTGGAAACAGCCGGTGCCATGATCTATGGAGGATCGGTTTACTTCCATGGCACAGCAAAGCTGCGATCCGCAGGGCAGGCATGCTGGAGACGGCCTATCCATGCGGTGTGCAGCCGTGTTGTCACGAAATCAAACAAATTGGATGCACGGTTGCATTCCCCTACTCCGGGTTCAATTTGTTCGCGAGGTGGAGATCGTTCAACCGAACAGATCTGGCCGGCTCTCTGTCGATTCCAGTGGGTTCAATAGTTTCTCCGTCGACACGAGTTGTCGGTTTCAGCGTATCTTCACCCGCGATACATATTGTTTCCGACAACATAAGCGCTCCTGCAAAGAACCAATTGGCGGCACTTCAAATGCGGGTTCGAGTTTCTGTAATCTTGGCGGGTACGCTCGTACTATCAGCACTGTTTTTTGTTGCGGGCTTCTACGTGGTCGTGCCCTTGGCTTCTGCCTTCTTGCGCGATGCGCCACTCATCAGCCGCTTGGCGCTTTCCGTTCACCATCTGGTTATGAACCCGCCATTCAGCGATCGGGGCGGGACGGTGTGATCGGTCGACATTGGTTCAGTGGGGTCTCGTACTGGTGCGAAAGGGTGCCAAACTGTACGATTGACAGGGTGAACACAAGCGAGAGTGCAAGCACGAGCAGCCCCCGAGGCGCGCAATAGCGAATAAGACTGAAGTGATGAAGGGTCAAGTGATAGGGGGTCAAGGTTGAACTCCCCCCATCGGTTTTCAATTGGTCCGCGAGGCGGAGATGATCGAGTCCACTGCCATGGTTTTCGCCCTGACCTCGCATCAAGCGATCTGCATCTTCTTTGTCGGGTGTTGTGAAACTCGGAAAGAACGCAAGGAGCGCATTTGCGAGGGCGCAAAGTGAATAGATTGACCCCTACTCTTCACTTGGTTGGCGTCTTTTTCGTGTTTTTCTTTACTTGGTACATCGGTACGGAGGAAAGGCTGACGGGGCTGTTTTGGGCGCTTCCTGGTGTATTTGTTGGAACATTCGCTATGCTCTGGAATGCCATTTCCAAACTCGAAAGACGGCTTGCGAGGCTTGAGCGGAGAGAGCCGGACCCGTAGGGTGCAATCGACGCAGCGCATTGCACCGAGCGATTTCATTCGGCGCAATATCGGTTGCGCCCTACTCAGCCTGACGGATGGAAATGACGCGAACAAGAGTAGGTTTGATGCTGGTCGGGATAGCAGCCGCAGTTGTTTTGGTTGCATTTGTTTCGTACGAAGCGGGACAGCGAGCGCGGTACCAGTCTGGGGATAGCAGTGAGCATAATTTTTGGCAAGCTACGCTGGCCTTCGCTCACTACAAGTCCTATGAGCGAGTCAAGTTACTGCTTGAGCAGAAATGCTACGAAGCAGCGCTAAAGGACGTTAGTGAAATGAAGAACTTGCAGACCGTACTGCTATCGGAAAATTTGCGCGCAACGCGCAATGATCGTGAGTTAGTGGAATACGTCAGACTACGAGATCCCGATCTACTGAAAGCCGTCATGGCGGGGCATGTTCCCAATTTACTGGCATACGATGGCCCCTGTACGGGTCCCGGGTGTGAATGCAAGTAGGGAGGGGCGGGTGATACGGGATCAGAATTGAATTGCCCCGGATAGCCGCCGCTAACACTGGCCTGCGGGCCGCATGGATTAGCGATCTTCAGGCATGCCAGGCCACAAGCGCCTAGCCATGCGGCTCTCATGGCAGGCACCTCGCAGCGGTCCAGCCGGTGCGGCTCGCAGGCCATACCGCGGTGGATCCGGTTTGCACTGGATCGCCGCGCCCGCGCGGCGGAACACGCCAGCTTCGCTGATCAGCCAGTCAAGGGATCGATGGGGTGAAGACAGGACCCGTAGGGTGCAATGGACGCAGCGCATTGCACCGAGCAATTTCATCCGGCGCAATATCGATTGCACCCGACGCAGGCTACGCTCAACCCAACCTGCCGCTGAGCTTGGTCGTTGGCGGCCACTAGGACGCTTGTTGCGCCAGGTTAGCATGTTTGATAACATGCATAAATGGCGTTTGAAGTCGAGTACTTCCATGTGCGCGTACTTGCGGAAATCGAATCCTGGCCGGTCGATGTCCTTGCGGACTATGCGCGCCTTGTTGAACTGCTAACCGAGTACGGCCCCAGGCTTCGCTTGCCGCATTCGCGCGCCTTTGGCGATGGCTTGTTCGAGTTGAGGCCCCGTGGTCGGGCTGGCACAGGTCGCGCGTTCTACTGCTTCGTATCCGGCAAGCGCGTCATTGTGCTCCATGCGTTCATCAAGAAGACGCCGCAAACACCCGATCGAGACCTGAATCTTGCGCGCAAGCGCCTGAAGGAATTGCATAATGGCTGAACTCAAGTACACACCCGTTCCCCACGATCACAAGGCGTTTCTCGCCAAGTCCCGTGCGCGCAAGGGCTTCAGCGAAGCCTACGATGCTTTGGCGCTGGAGTATCAAGTTGCAGGTCAAATGCTCAAGGCCCGCTCCCGCGCTGGCCTCACTCAAGATGACGTTGCCGAGCGCATGGGTACAACCAAGAGTGCCATCTCTCGCCTCGAATCAGCGGGAAAGCATGCCCCATCGCTCACAACGCTCAAGCGCTATGCAAGCGCCGTAGGTTGCGAACTTCAAGTCAAGTTAGTGCGGCAGAAAGCGACGTAACACCTGATCGGGTAATGGCCGGCTTCTGACGACTGATAAGCAGTGAGAAGAGCAAGTGATAGGGGGCTGGGTTGAATTTCCCCCGTAACCGCCACTATCGCCGGGCTGCGGGCCGCATGGATAGGCGATCTTCAGGCATGCCAAGCCACAAGCGCCTAGCCATGCGGCTCTCATGGCAGTCACCTCGCAGCGGCCCAGCCGGAGCGGCTCGCAGGCGATAGACGGGACGGGCCGGTCTTGCTATTCCCCTTCGAGCAAGGTCGTGCGGCTGGGCTTTGCGATTCGGCGCACCGGCGTCCTTCCGCGAGCGAACGGACCTGCCCGGCCTTGGCCAGCGCGGGCGCTTGACGGTGCGGGGTTGGCAGCGTATCGTAATGACTAACCAGTCAGTTATCAATTCGTGTGTTCCGGCCTCTCCGGCGTCGGATCGCCCCTTCGGATGGCGCCCATGCAAACTGAAGTTCGCCCACGCTTTTCCCGTCGCAAGGAAGCACGACCGCAGGAATTGACGGCGGCTGCGCTGTCACTGTTCGTCGAGCGCGGATTCGCCGCGACCAAGCTCGACGACATTGCCGCCCGGGCCGGGGTTTCCAAGGGCACGCTGTATCTGTACTTCGACAGCAAGGACGCGTTGTTCAAGGCGGTGATCCGCGAGGGCATCGTGCCGGCGCTCGAACACGGCGAAGCCCTCTACCAGCGCTTCGGCGACGATCCCGAGCGCCTGCTGCGCGAGATCCTGCTCGGCTGGTGGGAGATGATCGGCTCGACCGAACTCGGCGGCATTCCGAAGCTGATGATGGCCGAGGCGCAGAACTTCCCCGAGGTGGCGAAGTTCTATTTCGACGAAGTGATGGGCCGCGGCCGCGAACTGGTGCGCCGCGCGCTGCGGCTGGGCATCGAGCGCGGCGCCTTCCGCCGCGTCGACGACGAGTTGATCGTCAACGTGCTGATGGCGCCGCTGATCCACCTGGCAACCTGGCGCTACTCGTTCGCCTGCTGCGAGCCCAAGCGCATGGACCCGCGCGCCTATCTCGATGCCTATCTCGACCTGGTGTTCCATGGCCTGCTCGTCGCAGGTGCAAAGGAGTCCCGATGATGCGTGTCCCGATGCTGTTTTGCGTCGCATTGTTGATTGCCGGGTGTGCCCGGGAGCAGCCGCCGACCGAAGTGGTGCGGCCGGTGCGCACCCTGACGGTCGCCGCCGAGCACGCCGACCTGGTTGCGGAGTTCTCCGGCGAGGTGCGCCCGCGCTATGAATCGCGGCTGGGCTTTCGCATCGGCGGCAAGATTTTGCGCCGGCTGGTGGACGTCGGCGCCCAGGTCAGGAAGGGGCAGGTGCTGGCCCAACTCGACCCGCAGGATCTGAAGCTCGCGGAGACTGCCGCGCGCTCGAATGTCGCCGCGGCGATCAGCCAGTACGAGCTTGCCAAGGCCGAACTGGCGCGCTACCGCGACCTGCGGGCGAAGAACTTCATCAGCCAGGCGGAACTCGACCGGCGCCAGTCGGCACACGACAGCGCGCTGGCGCAGCTCAACGCGGTACGCGCCCAATCGAGCATCCAGGACAACCAGGCCGACTACACGGCGCTGCGCGCCGATGCCGATGGCGTGATCACCGCCGTGGAAGCGGAGGCGGGCCAGGTGGTCGCCTCCGGGCAGGTCGTGTTCCGGCTGGCCCAGACTGCCGAGAAGGAGATCGCCATCGGCGTGCCCGAGGACAAGGTCGAGGCGATACGCGCCGCGCCGCGGGTCGAGGTGTCGTTGTGGGCCGCGCCCGGCCGCGCGTCGAGTGGCCGCATCCGCGAGATTGCGCCGGCGGCCGACCCGGCCACCCGCACCTATGCCGTGCGCGTGACGGTTGACGCCGCGCCGCCGGCGATGCGCTGGGGCATGACGGCCAACGTCCGCTTTGCCGCGCGGACCCCGGCGCCGCTGATCCGGGTGCCGCTGTCGGCACTGCTGCGCGAGGGCGAGCAAACCCTGGTCTGGGTGATGGATCCGAAAGCCTCGACCGTGCAGCGCGTGCCGGTCACGGTGGCCGGACCGAACGGCAACGACGCGCTGCTGGCCGGCGGTCTGGCGCCGGGGCAGGTGATCGTCACCGCCGGCGCCCATCTGCTGCAACCGGGGCAGAAGGTCAGGCCGCTGGCCGACGAATCGGCCCCGCCGGCCGCGGCCCCCGCTACGGCGCCGGCCGCGGCGCGCGCCGGGCGCTGAAGCGATGCGCGGCTTCAATATCTCGGAATGGGCGATCCGTCACGCCGCCCTGACGCGCTACCTGCTGGTGATATTGCTGCTCGGCGGCGTGTTCGCCTACTTCCAGCTCGGGCAGAACGAAGATCCGGATTTCACCTTCCGCGTCATGGTGGTCAATTCGCGCCTGCCCGGCGCGACCGCCCGGCAGGTCGAGGAACAACTGACCGACCGCATCGAACGCAAGCTGCAGGAGACGCCCTATGTCGACAAGATCCGCAGCTACTCCAAGCCCGGCGAGTCGCTGATCTTCGTGCTGCTCCAGGGCAGCGTGCCGCCCAAGGAAGTGGCCGGCATCTGGTATCAGGTACGCAAGAAAGTCGGCGACATACGCGCCCAGTTGCCGGCCGGCACCCAGGGGCCGTTCTTCAACGACGAATTCGGCGACACCTACGGCTCGCTCTACGCGTTCTCCGCCGACGGGTTCGACTACCGCCAGTTGAAGGACTACGTCGACTACGCGCGGCAGGAACTGCTGCATGTGCCGTACGTCGCCAAGGTCGAGTTGTTCGGCGTGCAGGACGAGAAGGTGTTCGTCGAGTTCTCGCACAAGAAGTTCGCGCAACTGGGCATCGGCATCGAACAGGTGGTCGCCGCGCTCAATGCGCAGAACGTGATCGAGCCCGCCGGCACGCTGGTCACGGCGGAAGCAGACCTGCATGTGCGCGTGTCCGGCCAGTTCCGCGACGAGCGCGACCTGGAGAACCTGGTGCTGCGCGTGCCGGGCAACAACAACGCCTTTCGCCTCGGCGACTTTGCCAAGGTAACGCGCGGCTACGCCGATCCGCCGGTGCAGAAGATGCGCTTCAACGGCAAGGAGGTCATCGGCATCGGCGTGTCGATGGCCAAGGGCGGCGACATCGTCCGGCTCGGCCGCGACCTCGACCATGCGATGAGCAAAATCCGCAACGACCTGCCGGTCGGCATCGAGGTCGCGCAGGTGGCCGATCAGCCTCGCGTGGTCAAGCGTTCGGTCGGCGAATTCCTGCGCACCTTGAGCGAGGCGGTGCTGATCGTGCTCGGCGTGAGTTTTCTGTCGCTCGGTCTGCACACCAAGCCGCTGCGCGTCGACATGCGGCCGGGGTTGGTGGTGGCGCTGACGATTCCGCTGGTGCTGGCGGTGACCTTTCTCTGCATGTGGCTGTTCAACATCGATTTCCAGAAAATCTCGCTCGGCGCGCTGATCATCGCGCTGGGCCTGCTGGTCGATGACGCGATCATCGTGGTCGAGATGATGGTGCGCAAGCTTGAGGAGGGCTACGAGCGGCTCGACGCGGCAACCTTCGCCTACACCTCGACCGCGATGCCGATGCTTACCGGCACCCTGATTACCGTCGCGGGCTTTTTGCCGGTCGGCATTGCCAAGTCGGTTGCCGGCGAATACACGTTCTCGATCTTCGCCGTCAATGCGATCGCGCTGCTGGTGAGCTGGATCGCGGCGGTGTTTTTCACGCCCTACATCGGCTATCTGCTGCTCAACGAGAAGCCGCCTGCTGGCGCGGCGCACGATCCGTTCGATTCGCCCGGCTATCGGCGATTCCGGGCGCTGGTCGACTGGTGCGTGGCGCAGCGCAAGACGGTGATCGTGATCACCCTGGCCGTGTTCGCGCTGGGCATTTTCGGCTTCCGCTTCATCCAGCAGCAATTCTTCCCGGACTCGAACCGCGAGGAACTCAACGTCGAACTGTGGCTGGCCGAAGGCGCCGGCTTCGCCGCCTCCGAGCGTGAGGCCAAGCGCTTCGAGGCCTTCCTCCAGCGCCCGGACGTTGCGCCCGACGTGGTCAACGTCGTCACCTATGTGGGTACTGGCAGCCCGCGCTTTTTTCTGCCGCTCGACCAGCAGTTAACCCACGCCAACTTCGCCCAGCTGTTCGTGCGGGCCAAGGATGTGGTGGCGCGCGAGCGGGTGCGCGAGAAGATTAAAGCCGTGCTGGCAGCGGAATTTCCCGACGTGCGCGGCCGCGTCAACCTGTTGCCCAACGGACCGCCGGTGGCCTACCCGGTGCAGTTTCGCGTCAAGGGGCCGGATGCCGTGCTGGTGAGAAAGTACGCCGACCAGGTCAAGGAGGTGATGCGGGCCGATCCCAACACCGTCGGCGTCAATGACAACTGGAACGAGCAGATCAAGGTGCTGCGCCTCGATCTCGACCAGGACAAGGCGCGTGCGCTGGGCATCAGCTCGCAGACCCTGGCGCGCGCCGCGCAGACGGTGCTGACCGGCACCACCATCGGCACCTTGCGCGAGGGCGACCGCCTGATCGACATCGTGATGCGCCAGCCGCTCGACGAGCGCAACGTGCTCGGCCGCCTCTACGACGCCAACATCCCGACCGGCAACGGCCGCTCGGTGCCGCTGTCGCAACTGGCGCGCGGCGAACTGGTGTGGGAACCCGGCATCATCTGGCGCCAGGGGCGCGAGCCGACCATCACCGTGCAGTCGGAAGTGCCGGACGGCATCCAGGGGCCGCACGCCGCGATGCTGATCGACCCCAAGCTCGACGCCATCCGCGCCAGCATGCCGCCCGGCTACCGGATCGAGATCGCCGGTGCGATAGAAGAGAGCAAGAGCGGCCAGGACAGCATCAATGCCAACATGCCGCTGCTGGTGGTGATCATCCTCACGCTGTTGATGCTGCAACTGCAGAGTTTCCAGCGCACCCTGCTGGTGTTCCTGACCGCGCCGCTGGGCATCATCGGGGCGGCGCTGGCGCTGCTGGTCTTCCGGGCGCCGTTCGGCTTCGTGGCCACCCTCGGCGTGATCGCGCTGGCCGGCATGATCATGCGCAATTCGGTGATTCTGATCGACCAGATCGAGCAGGACATCGCCGCCGGCCGGGCGCGCTGGGATTCGATCGTCGATGCCGCGGTGCGCCGTTTCCGGCCGATCATGCTGACCGCGGCGGCGGCCATCCTGGCGATGATTCCGCTGACGCGCTCGATCTTCTGGGGGCCGATGGCGGTGGCGATCATGGGCGGCCTGCTGGTGGCGACGGTGCTGACGCTGCTGTTCCTGCCGGCGTTGTACGCGGCATGGTTCCGCGTGCGGCGCGACGAACCCGCCGGCGTTGCCGCCGCGCAGGCCGGCTCGCCGCCTGAAGTCCCGGCCGGATCGTCCGCCGGCCACTAGACCGGAAACTGTCGGCTTGTCGCAGCGCGGCAGCCCGCCAAGTGCGGGTAAAATGACCGGATTCGAACGGCACGCCCGGTGACGTGCCGCGATCGGCAATCAGGGAGCGAAAGATGAACATGGATTTCGAGCGGGCACGCTTCAACATGGTCGAGCAGCAGATCCGGCCGTGGGACGTGCTCGACCAGGATGTGCTGGATCTGCTGTTCGCCGTCAAGCGCGAGAACTTCGTGCCGCCGGCCTACCGCAATCTCGCCTTCGCCGACATCAAGGTGCCGCTGGGTAACGGCCAGACCATGCTCGAGCCCAAGGTCGAGGCGCGCATGCTGCAGGCGCTGGCGCCGCGCCGTGCCGACCGGGTGCTGCTGGTCGGCGCCGGCTCGGGCTACCTGGCCGCGCTGCTCGGCGCCCGGGCGGACGAGGTTCACGCGATCGAAATCGACCCGGCCCTGGTGGCGATGGCGCGCAACAATCTCGAGCATGCGCATGTCACGAACGTGTCGGTGGAGCAGGGCGATGCCGTGCGCGGCTGGCCGGCCCATGCGCCGTATGACGCGATCGTGCTGACGGGGTCGCTGCCCGCGCTGCCGCATGAATTGCTGGCACAGCTCAAGGTTGGCGGGCGGTTGTGCGGGATCGTCGGCGAGCCGCCGGCGATGTCGGTGCAACTGGTCACCTGCACCGCCGAGGGCGTCTATCAGACGCTCAGCCTGTTCGAAACCAATGTCGCCGCGCTCGCCAACGCGCCGCGCAAGGACAGCTTCGTTTTCTGATTCGCCGGCAATCGCCATGCAGCAGATTTCCCCCGCGCAACTGGCGCAGGAACTCGAATCCGGCGAGCGGCCGGTCCTGCTCGATGTACGCGAGCAGTGGGAGTACAACCACTGCCGCATCGAGGGCTCGCAACTGATGCCGATGCAGACCGTACCGCAGCGCGTCGCCGAACTCGACCCGGCAAGGCGCATCGTCTGCATCTGTCATCATGGGGCGCGCAGCATGCAGGTCGGCCTGTTCCTCGAATCGAAGGGGTTTGCCGATGTCGTCAATCTGAGCGGCGGCATCGCCGCCTGGGCGCGTAACGTCGATCCGACGATGCCCACCTATTGAACCGAAGGCAACTGGAGAGTCGCATGCCGCACAGGATTTCGATCGTTCTCGGACTGGGCACCGCGCTGCTGTTAGCGCCGGGCGTGCGCGCCGGCGATCTGCTGCAGACCTATCGCGATGCGCTGGCCAACGACAGCCAGTTTGCCGCGTCGCGTGCCCAGCTCGATGCCGGCCGCGAGAAGATCCCGCAGGGCCGCGCCGGGCTGTTGCCGACCATCGGACTGTCCGCCAACAGCAACTGGAACGACGTCGAAGTGAAGCGGCCCGCGGCAACCGACTCGCGCTACAACTCCAACGGCTATGTGCTGCAACTGACCCAGCCGCTGTTCCGCTGGCAAAACGTAGTCGCTTACAACCAGTCGAAACTGCAGGTCGCGCAGTCCGAGGCGGTGTTCGAGCAGGCCCGGCAGGACTTGATACTGCGCGTCGCGCAGGCCTATTTCGACGTGCTGCTGGCGCAGGACACGCTGACCGTGGCGCAGGGCCAGAAAAAGGCGATCGCCGAGCAGCTCGAGCAGGCCAAGCGCAACTTCGAGGTCGGCACCTCGACCATCGTCGATACCCACGAGGCGCAGTCGCGCTTCGACCTTTCCGTGGCGCAGGAGATCGCCGCGCAAAGCGACCTGGAGGTCAAGCGCCAGGCGCTGCGCCAGGTGGTCGGCAAGGAGACGGAGGCCTTGAAGGCGCTCAAGTCGACGGTGCAGATCAGCCGGCCGCAGCCCGACGACATCCAGCAGTGGATGTCCGCCGCGGAGCAGAACAGTTACTCGGTCCAGGCGCAACAGGCCGGGCTCGAGATCGCCACGCGCGAAATCGACCGGCAGCGCGCCGGCCACTATCCGACTGTCGATCTGGTCGCCTCGCGCAACCACTCGAAAGGCCTGGGCTCCGGCGGCATTTCGCTCGGCACGTCGGAGACCGACTCCAACGTCATCGGCGTGCAAGTCGCGGTGCCGCTCTACCAGGGCGGGCTGGTCTCGTCGCGCGAGCGCGAAGCGGCCGCCCTCAAGCAGAAGGCGGCAAGCGATCTGGATAGCGCCCGCCGCGCCGCCGCGCTGGCGGCCAGCCAGGCCTACCTTGGCGTCAGCAGCGGCGCGGCGCAGGTCAAGGCGCTCGAGGCGGCGCTGGTTTCCTCGCAGTCGGCGCTCGATTCGAACAAGCTCGGTTATGAAGTCGGGGTACGCATCAACATCGACGTGTTGAACGCCCAGCAACAGCTCTACACGACCCGGCGCGACCTGTTCAAGGCGCGCTACGACACGCTGCTAGCGCAACTGCGCCTGAAGGCCGCCGCCGGCTCGCTCGGCGAAGACGACGTGCAGCAGATCAACGCCCTGCTCGAACCCTGACCGGCCTGAAAGCCGCATCCAGCGGTCTTTTCGGGCATGCCTGCCCGGAGAGCCGCGCCACTGCTGGTTCCTGGGGTTGCCGGCCCGCAAATCGTTCATTCATGCGGATCGCAGCCCGACGTCCGTGGCGCATCCCGGCCCGGAGTTGCGGCAATCCGCTGCGGTTTCGCGCCGCCGCGACACGGCGCGCCAATGCGAATCGGATGGCTGGGCCGGCGCCGATGTGCTATGCTGCAGCGACATTTTTTCGCGCTCCCGGGCGGATTCCCGGCGCATCGCGCGGCCGTCCGTTTTGCTGTCTTCATCGAGCCATTTTCCTTCACCCGTTTTCAAGGAGTACGTCCATGCGTCGTCGCGATTTCGTTGTTGCCGCTCCCGCCCTCATTCTCGTTGGTTGCAAGAACATGGATGCCGGCGGCGCAATGTCCGCAGTCGGCGATCTTGCCAAAGCCGCCAGCTTGACCGATGCCGAAGTCTCCGGCTACGCGGCGCAGATGGTCGCCGCCCAGGACAAGCAGGCAAAGATTCTCGGGGCGTCGAGCAAGTACGGCCAGCGCATGGCCAAGCTCACGTCCGGCCTGCAATCGTTCGACGGCCTCAAGCTCGACTTCAAGGTTTACGATTCCAATCAGATCAATGCATTTGCCTGCCCGAACGGCGCGATTCGCTTTTACAGCGGTCTGATGGATGCGATGACCGACGACGAAATCCGCTACGTCATCGGTCACGAGATCGGCCACATCAAGCTGGGTCACAGCAAGTCGCGCATGCAGACCGCGCTTGCCACCAGCGCGGCGCAGAGCAACGAAAACGCCGCCGACGACTACGCGGTGCAGACGTTCCTGACCAAGATCGGCTCGAACAAGAAGGGTGCGGTCACGGCGCTCGAGAAGCTCGCCGCGATGAGCGGCGGCGGGGGCGGGTGGACCTCCACCCATCCGGCGCCCAAGGAGCGCGCCGAGCGCATGAAGAAGCTGATCGGCTGATCGGCCGCTTCCCGCGTCAAACTGGCGGGCCGCCGGCCCGTCAGTCCGGCAACGCCGCCAGCAGGTCGCGGATCTCGTCCTCGCCGAACTTGGCCATGCTCTCGCGATCTTCGCCGAGTATGCCGGCCGCAAGTTCGGCTTTCT
>WBZP01001439.1_pt1 | contig 29264 bp, 25 predicted proteins | sample 5204301 | NCBI WGS metagenome assembly WBZP01 (sample SAMN12412401, study PRJNA552823) | activated sludge metagenome | isolation source: activated sludge from nitrification reactor of wastewater treatment plant... | place: USA: Pennsylvania | collected 2017 | reverse complement strand
CCGCGAACTGCAAGCGATAACCCGATCGACGACCACGCAGATAGCTCGTCAGATCCGCCAGCGGTTCTCCGCTGTGTCCGAGGCTCTTGCAGTCCCGCAGCATCGCTTCTTCATCGACCCGCATTCCCAGTTCACGGAGCTGCGCGGACGACTTGTCCTGGCCGATCAGCAGCCGCACCCGCTGGTCCAAAAAGCGCTCGCCCAGCTCATGGACGCGCTTCGGAAGCTCGTCGAGCGTCATCAGCCCCAGAGGCTGATCGCCGAGCGCACCGAAGCCACCGATGACGATCCCGGGCACGGTGTCTTGGGCATGGCGACGTGACACCACCACCGCTGACACCGCAATCGCCAGCGATGACGCGATCAGCAGGATCGACAGCGCCAACACGGACAGTCGCCACGCCCGCGACGGAGCCGGGCCCTTCGGTGGAGGAATGTCCGAGGACGGCTGCTGCCCTTCCGGCGCAGTCAGCTCACTATGAGGAAGAACGGTAAACAGCATCGGGCGCACGCTTCATAGCGCGACTTATGACAAAAGGGAAAGCGGTTGCGCGACGCAGCGACGTACATCGGCCCACGCGGTCCCTTGCTCGAACCGCTGCACCACTGCCAAGATCGGCAAGATGCGGAAGCGGTGGTGTTTTTGGCTGGTGATGCTGGCGATGCTGGGCCTTTTGCCTCCCCGCAGCGCTGCGGCGGCGGCACAGATCGACGTCTACACGATGGGAGCGGGCGACGACCTGTTTTCGCGATTCGGACACGCCGCAATCTGCGTCACCGACGAAGACAGCCCACTCGGACGCTGCTACAACTACGGCACCGCCGACTTTTCGACGCCGGGACCGCTCACCTGGGGCGTTCTGCGCGGCCACGGTCAGTTCTGGGTGTCGGTGGTGAGCCAGCCTCGCATGATGGCGATCTATCACCACGAGGATCGCACCGTGTATCGGCAGAGGCTGCCGCTTTCCCCATCCCAAACTGCGGCGCTGGTGTCGGCACTCCACAAAGCCGATCGACCCGAGCAGACTCTGTACAACTACCGCCACTTCGACGACAACTGCACCACTCGGATTCGCGACCTCATCGACGAGGTGACCGGCGGATTGCTTCGTCGACCCAATCAAATCGCTGATCAGCCTCCGCTGCGCAGTCGAGTCGTCGACGGCTTTGCCACCTCGCCGGTGTTGCTCGCTTTGCAGCAGGCTGTGCTCGGTCGCCGGGTCGATGCACCGATCAGCGGTTGGGACAGTATGTTCCTGCCCGAAGTGCTCCGCGCCGAGCTACACAGTCATCTCCACGCCCTGCCAGAGGTGGTCTATTCCCGCGCCGCCCCCTTGCCTCCCCCATCCACCTTATCGCCGCTTATGCTGTGGCTTGGGGCCGGGCTTGGGCTGCTTCTGCTGGCCCAACTTGGCGGTCGACCGGGGAAAGTGCTGTCTCTCGGTGCGCTGACGCTGCTGGCGCTTGTGCCGTGGTCGCTGCTCCTCATCGCGAAACTGCCTGAGCTACGCATCAACGAGGCGCTGCTGGTGCTGTGGCCGACCGACTGGCTTTTGCTTGTACCGACGGCGCAGCGGATCTACGGACGAATCCGACTGGGCGGTCTGCTGCTGGTCATGCTGGGAAAGCTGCTGGGGGTGCTGGTGCAGCCGCTGTGGGGACTGTGCGGACTGGTCGCGCTGCCGCTTGCCTCGGTCCTTGTGACGGAGGCACGACGGCGGGCTACTGATACTCGGTGATCTCTTCTTCTTTGTAGCCGTTGGCGCTCATGCACAGCGCCGTAAACTTGCCGACTTGGTTCTTGCGCGCTTCCTTCGCATCGCCCGAAAGTCCCGCCGGTGAGCCCGCGTCCAGCTCGGCCTTGTACTCGCACAGCGCCTTCTGACGCTTGACGACATCCTTGGGCACGCCGTCCTTGCGCCACTCCTTCTTGGTTTCCGTGCAACCGCCGAGAGCAAGCAGGCAAATGGCGAGGGCGCAAAGCGAACGATAGCTCATCATCAATCTCCCCTTGGAGCCGAGAATAGACCAAAAATTGAGTAACTTACAGCACGTTTTTAACTACTTACAAAGCTTCGGCCTTCTGCGCGGGCCGTGCAGTTCGAGCAGCAGTTCCTCTATTTCGGTCGCTTGGTGCCGAGCAATCGACCAAGTCTGTGATTTCGACTACAGAATGTACTTCGATAAGTCGGGATTGCTGAGCACGCTCTCGACCCGCTGACGCACGTAGTCGGCGGTGATCTCGACCGCCCAGTCGCCGTGACGACCAACTTCGGGCGCTTCAAACGACAGCTCATCGAGCACGCGCTCCAGAATCGTTTGCAGCCGTCGCGCCCCAATGTCTTCGAGCATGCGGTTCGCATCGGTGGCAATCCGCGCAATCTCGCCAATCGCTTCGTCGTGGAAGTGCAGCTTGACGCCTTCGGTCGCAAGCAGCGCCTCGTACTGACGGCACAGCGAGTTTTCCGGCTCACTCAAAATGCGCACCAAATCGGCCTGCGTCAGTGGCTGAAGTTCGACGCGAATCGGAAAGCGACCTTGCAGCTCGGGAATCAGGTCCGAGGGCTTGCTGACATGAAACGCGCCCGCCGCAATGAACAAGATGTGGTCGGTCTTCACCGGCCCGTGCTTGGTCGTCACCGTCGAGCCTTCGACAATCGGCAGCAGATCCCGCTGCACCCCTTCGCGCGAAATATCTGGGCCACTGGCTCGCTCACGCCCCGCAATCTTGTCGATCTCGTCGACGAAGATGATCCCGGCCTGCTCTGCCCGATGAACCGCCTCGCGCTGGACCTTGTCCATGTCGATCAGCTTCTGCGCTTCTTCCTGCGTGAGCAGCTCTTTGGCCTCGGGAATCTTGACCTTGCGCTTCTTTTTGCGCTGACCGCCGAACAGGTTTTGGAGCTGCGACATGTCGAAGCCCATCTGCTCGATGTTGGTCCCGGCAAACACCTCGGCCCCACCGCCCGCTTGCTGCTCGCTCACCTCCAGCTCGACCTCGCGGCTATCGAGCTTGCCTTGCCGAAGCAGCTCCCGCAGCTTTTCGCGGGTCGCCGTCTGACTGCTATCTCGCTCGTCGATCGGAGGCTCGATCGCGGGCGTCGACTGGCGACTGACCACCCCACCGGCATTTCGCGACGGAGGAGGCAGCAGCACATCCAGCAGCCGTTCCTCCGCAGCCTCACGAGCCCGCCCTTGAACCGCCGCCCGCTCTTCGTCTTTGACCAGCTTGACCGACACTTCGATGAGGTCGCGGACCATCGACTCGACATCTCGCCCGACGTAGCCGACCTCGGTAAACTTGCTCGCTTCGACTTTGACAAACGGCGCCCCAACGAGCTTCGCCAGCCGCCGCGCAATCTCGGTTTTCCCGACGCCGGTCGGCCCTATCAAGATGATGTTCTTCGGCGTGATCTCGTCGCGCAGATGACCATCGACCTGCTGCCGTCGCCAGCGGTTGCGCAGAGCAATCGCCACAGCACGCTTGGCATCCCGCTGTCCGACGATATAGCGATCGAGTTCTTCGACAATGGCACGCGGAGTCAGGTCGCGGCCCTCGCGGCGTTCGCTCATGACAGCTCCTCGAAACAAAGCTGGGTGTTGGTGTAGATGCAGATCTCGCCGGCGATGCGCATCGCCCGCTCGGTGACTTCCTTGGCCGACAGCTCCGTCGCTTCGCACAGTGCCCGCGCCGCCGCCAGCGCAAACGGCCCGCCCGAGCCAATCGCTGCGACGCCATTTTCTGGCTCAATCACATCGCCGCTGCCCGATAAAAGCAGCATTCGCTCGCGATCCGCGACGAGGATCATCGCTTCCAGCCGCCGCATCGCCCGATCGGTGCGCCAGTCTTTGGCCAGCTCGACCGCCGCCCGCAGAAGCTGCTGGTTGTGTTCCTTTAGCTTGGCTTCCAGCCGCTCGAACAGCGCAATTCCGTCGGCAGCACTGCCCGCAAAGCCCCCGAGCACGCGACCCTCGGCCATCCGTCGAACCTTTTTGGCCTGCGACTTGACGACGGTGTTGCCGAGCGTCACCTGCCCGTCAGAGGCCATCGCCACCTGGTTTCCCCGCCGCACACACAGCACGGTCGTGGCATGAAAAATTTGGCTCATCGTGAGGTTTCCTTGCTGCCCGGCTTCTTTTCCGTCGGAACGTTCGCGGCTTGGGCGTGCGGATGATGCTGATATTGGTCCCAAAGATACTGCAAATCGACGTGGGCATAGCGCGCCGTGGTCGACAGGTTTTGGTGTCCGAGCAGCTCCTGAATCGAGCGCAGATCGGCCCCCGAGCCCAGAAGGTGCGTCGCGTAGCTGTGCCGTAGCGCATGGGGATGACTCGGCGCGAGCCCGCTCTGCGTGGTCGCTCGATTAAGGATTCGTCGCACCTCACGGACGCCCAAACGCTGCCCGCGCACCGACAGAAACAGTGCTTTTTCGTCCATCGCCCCACTCTGCGGATGGCCGAGAGCCGGTCGCTCTCGCAGATACCCTTCGAGCGCTGCTTTCGCCTTCCGTCCGGCGGGAACCATGCGGTCCTTGCGTCCTTTGCCTCGTAGAACCCGCAGCACCAGAATCGGTTCGTCGCCACTCTGCTGCCCCGGATCCTCGACCTGGATGTGGCCAAGATCGAGCTGCACCGCTTCGCTGACCCGCAGCCCAGCGCCGTAGATCAGTTCCAAGATGGCCCGGTCGCGCAGCTTCTCCGCCCTGCGACGCTGCGAATCGCCATCCTGGGGAGCAATCTGCTCCAGCAGCACCCCGGCCTGTTCAGGGGAAAAAAACTCCGGCAGTGGCAACTCGGCCTTCTTGCGCTGGAGCAGCTTTGCGACGTTTTCTTCGACCAGCTTCTTGCGCCGCAGGAACTCAAAGAACGAGCGCAGCGCCGACAGCTTGCGACTGGTCGTGAGCGGCTTTTCTCCACCGTGCCGACTCGCCAAAAAACCGCGCACTGCCCATAGATCCAAGTCACCCACCGAAAGCGGCCGCTTTTTCTTCGCCTCCACCGAGCGCAAAAACTCCGCGACGTTGGTGCGATAGGCCCGCACCGTCTCACCGGACAGCCGCCGTACATCCGCAAGCTCGGTCAGATACGCCGCAAAAAGCGGTGCCAGCGGCACTGGATTCAAAGACGCGAGCGGCGAAGGCGCAGAAGGCACGGCGGCAGCATACTCCGCGTCGCCAAACGGTCAACCCGGCCCCTCTGCCCTCGTCAGGTCTTGCGGTCACTTTCGACGCGGAACCAGGCCACCACCACCATCAGGATCGCCACCACCACCCACAACATCGACGCCGTAATCGGATCGAGCTTCTGTTTGATGGTGTACGGCGCGCTGTTGTAGACGAGGTCGAGATGGACCATGTACACCACCAGCGAGGCTTGACCCATCAGCCGCGTCGGTGACCAGCCCTCGACCAGCTTCAGCCGCTCGATGAGGTACGACGCCGCCGTGCCGATCAAACAAAACGCGGTCCGATAAAAGAAGATAAAGGGCGGATCCACCTTGATGGTCTTCGTCGAGGAAAACACCGGCAAGTGCAGCCGCTCCAGCCAGTAGCCAATCAGCCAGGTGACAAGTCCGAGCACCACCGTCCACCCCATCGCCTGGCTCAGCCGATCATTTCGTGCCGCCCGCAGCCACCACGCTCCCACCGCAGCTCCGGTCAGGGTGTAAGCCAGCCACGGCAGCAGCGGAAATTGCCCGAGCGGATGGGCTCCCGGCCATAGATAGGCGACGAGTGGCCCCGGACCACTTGGCGAACCCAGCTTTTGCAACGTCGGCGTAATCCCCGCCAATAGCAGCGCCAGCAAGATCGGTCGCCACGGCACTCGCCGATCTTCCAGGTCTTTGGGCGAAGCGATATACGCCGTCACCATCAGCGACAGCCCTATGCACTGGAGCACGTCGACCTTGAGCATCGACCCCGCGTCCTTGGTCTGACCGCCCCCGAGCAGCCACTCGGCGATGCGGAAGCCGTAGCCGATCAGAAAGACCTCTAGGCCGCGCCAAAAGGCCCCGAGTCGCGCCTCCGCAATCGGCACATTGCGACGGACATCGCTGGCAAAGCGCATCGCCAGCGACACCCCCGCCAAAAACAAAAACATCCGCGCCGGCAGCCCGCCGAGCTTGAGCCTCGCCCAAATCCACCACGTGCCCTGACGGTACGGCTCAGCCGTCCAGGCATCGTAGGCGTGGGTCTGGATCATCAGGATGCAGGCCAGGCCACGGAACCAGTCGATAAATCCAAATCGTTGCGAAGGCACGCTGCGGGAACCTCAGAACTTTTTCTGCCGCGACTTATCGATATTCCCACACTAGCCCGCTGTTTCAGAAGCAGCGACGGGCAGTTTTACCACTGAGACAAAGTTGCTCGACTTCCACAGCCCGTCATACAGCGTACGCATCGCGTGATAGTTCCACAGCTTCAGCCGATGTCCCGGCACCGCGCCCGCCGCTACTTCAACGGCGCCGAACGTGCCATCGGACCCGATCGTGACCGAGATCGTGCCATCGCCAAAGCGGGTGCCCTCTTCATCCACCGTGAGCGTGTGCTCGACGCCATCGATGCGACCGACCATCCGGCCCGGCGTCACCACAAAGCCGTCTTGGTGATGTGCCGCTTGATAGCTCACCGCCGAGGAAAAGAAGCGCGGCTTGAGCTTGTACGGCCCGCCCCACTCGGGACAGAAGATGTCGCAGTTGCCGCACTCGTTGCAAGCGTCGGCAAAGTTGGCGATCTGGACGTTTTCCCGCAGGGCGAAGGTGCCAGCGGGCTCGTGCACGAGGCTACCGTCGCTACCGACCACCAAGTCAATCAGCGGCAAGGCCTCGATTTTCGGGGTCGTGATCGCGAAGTTGGCGTCGTTTGGACAGACCGCGATGCACTTGTCGCAGCTTAGACAGTCGAACAACCACAGCTTGCTGTCGACCCGACGCGGTGTGCCGCTGTTCTTGGCGAACGCATAGCGCGGATCAACCACCACCTTGGCGGCGTAATCGGTCAGGCACTTGGCCATGCCGCCGTTCTTTTCGACCAGCTCGGCCAGCGTGGTGGCCCCGGCCTCCGCAAACTTGGCAGGAATCGCATCCAGGTACTTGGCCATCCGCCCATAGCCGCCCGGTCGCAACAAATCGGTACAGACCGTGACCGGCAGAAGCCCACACGCCACCACCTCGGAGCAGTTCTTTTGGTCGATTCCTCCCGAAAACGAGATCGGAATCCGTCCACCCGTCGCTTCGGCAAAGCGCGCCGCCAGCGAGATCGCCAGCACATGCAGCGGCTGCCCCGACAGGTACATCAGCTCTTCGCTCTGCGGAAAGAACTGCTTGTGATTTTTCACCACCAGCGTATTCGAGAACTTCACGCCCAGTCGGCAGCCCGACCGCGCCGCCGCCGTTTCCAGCCGCGCAATCATCGCCAGCGCATCGTCCCATGTGAGGTCGCTATCGAACGAGTGCCGCGACAGCCGCAGGTCTTTGTAGCCGAGCCGATGGCACAGCAAGTCCTCGACCTGTTCATAACCGTAGAGCGTCGGGTTGAGCTTGACCACGACGTGCATCTGATGGCGCGCAAACAGGTGCTCGACGATGCGCTCGATCTCGTCGGGCGGACAGCCGTGAAACGTCGACAGCGTGACGCAGCCTGACATCTCGGCGGGGATTTCGTCCGGAAGCGCCTCTCGCAGCTCACCTGGCAGTTCGTTGCGCAGCATGTCGAGCAGCGGCGAGGCATCGCGCATCATGTCCAGCCACGACGCCACCTGCGGGCTCTTGATCCCATCGAGCGAATAGCCCACCGAGATATCAAACAGGGTATCGAGTTCGTCTGGGCGCAGTCGCTGAGGGTTCAGCTTTTGCAGCGCATGCACCAGCAGCCAGCCCTTGGCGTACTCGGTCAGTGATTCTTCGAGCCGCAGCTCTTGGGACCACTCGACGTTATAGCCGACGTTTTCGACGTCGATGCAGGGACGTGGAATGTGCAGCGTATCGTTGACCTGGACGGTCTTTAGCTCCATCACCCGCGCCCCGCCCAGCCACGACAGCACCAGGTTCTGGGCAAGCTGGGTGTGCGGACCTGCAGCCGGGCCAATCGGACTCGCTGCCCGTCGTCCGTGGAGCGACACCGACAGATCCACCGCCGAGCCGCGATACAAGCGATGCGGGGGCAGATCAAAAATCGGCCCGTTTTGGCGACTCTCATGGCACAGGCGCGCAAGCAGGTGGGATAGCGGCTGAGGAACCAAGTGCATTGAGAGGAAATCCCTCAAAGCGACGCCGCGAGGCAAGCAAAATAGACTAGGACGGAGGTGGTTCCATGAGCGGCGGAAACACCAGTTGCGCGGCCGCTGCCACTGCGAGGGCGGGGTCTTGCTGGTACTGAGCCAGGCGCTCCCGACGGGCCTTGGTGAAACCTTGACCCTTCACCGCTGCCGCTTGCAGCGCCCGCACCCCGAGCAGCCGCAGCGCTTCGTGACGACTTGCGCCAAGCCGTAGCTCCACCGCCTCTAGGTCATCGCCGGGCATCGCTTGCACCGCGTCCGCAGCCGCCGCGATCGACTCCAGGTGCAAACCGCCCGAGTCGGCGAGTCGCCCCAAGATCGTCGGCAGCTCTTCCGGCAAGGCCAGCTTCGCGGTCGCCCGCAACAGCAGCGTCGCCAGCGCCGGATCAACCGATAGCACCTTGCACGTCGCGGCCCCGAGCACCTGCAAAAGTTGGCTCTTGCGATCAAAGGCCTCACCCAGCCGCTCGACCACAATCGCCAGCGCCCGTCGATTGGGCAGCGCCTTGGTAAGCTGCACCTCGAACGCAGAGGCATCAGCAGGCACCGCACGTGACAGCACCGCCTGCATCGCGGCTTGCACCTCGTCGTAGTAGCGCGAGTCGAGCCGAGCCAGACACGCCGCCAAAAATCCCCGTCCGTGATCACGCAATGGCAGCGTCGGCGCTTTGAGCAGCAGCTCGCGTCGTGCTTCCGGCTCGGGCCGATTCAGCACCAGCGTCAGCACCTGCGCCAGCTTGGCATCGCTTGCTACCGTCAGCCGCTCCGCCGGAATGTCGCCAATCCGGGTCGCCAAGATGAAATCCGGCCCGGTCGCCGCCCGCTCCAGGATCTGCCAGGTCTGTTCCCGATGCAGGTGATCCCACAGCGCTCGGCACAACGCGATGCGGATGTCGCGATGCAGCTCGGGCCGATCGAGCGCAATCAGCAGCAGATACGCATCGTCGCTGCGCAGCTCACCCAGGAGCCGCACCACTTCCTTGGCCACGGTCACTTTCTTGAGCGATACGCCGCGCAGGATCTCCACCGCTTGCGCCGCTGGCATGTCAGCCAGCACCGCTCTCAGCCCATAGATCGCAAACCGCGCCCGCTGGTCTTCCAGACACCCAAGGAGCTTTGGTACGCCCTGCCCGGCATCGAGCCGCGCCAAGGTCCGCACCGCTCGCTCACTCACCGCCGCCCGCACGTCGTCACACAGCGCGATCAGCGCCTCGCAGGAGGTATAGGGCAATCGGTACAGTCGATCCATCGCCCACAGGACCGTCGGCGTGTCGCGGTCATCATCGCCATATAGTCCGCGCAGGGTGTGCGTAAACAGCCGCTGCTGCTCGGGATTCCAGCGAAAGAAACCATCGTGAAATGGCAGCACCCAGCGCGTCTTGCCCGTCGCAAACCGCCCGGTCACCACTTCTCCGGCCAGATACGGTGTCAGCAGGTCTTGCCGCTTCTTGTGCAGATACGTCCACACCATCGTCACGCAGATGAAGCTGCGGTCGCGCTTGAGCGCCTTGGGAATCAGCCGCTCGAGCAGCGCCGCGTGAGCATGACGAACCGCCGTAAGCAGGAGCTCGGCCTGATGGGGATAGACCGTGCGGAGCAGCGCCGTCTCGATGCTGTCTTCGACCTCGGCGGGCAGCTTGTCGACCAAGCGAATCAGCAGCGCGAGCTGAGCGTCCCAGCTCTTGTCGACCCAGCGCTTCACGATCGCCACCACGCAGCGATCAAAGCGCGGGCGCTGGTGCAGATAGAACAGGTGCAAGATGCCAAACGACACCGAGGCATTTGCCGTCTGCGCCATCACTTTTTCCAGCAGCTCCGGCAGCCCTTTGACCAGCGTGATCCGCTTGCCCAGGCTCTGCGTCAGTGCCCAAAGCTGTCCTTCGCGTTCCTTGGCCGACCACGACTGGGCCACCGCCAACAGCGGCCTGGCCAGCGCTGCCACCTCGTCATCGCTGAGCATGTCGCCCAGGCCCGGTGCGTAGATCGTCCCCCGCTCCTTGAGCAGCGTCCCGAGCCACTTGCCGCCAAACTCTCCATCGAGGAAAAACAGCCGAACAATCAGCCGCTCTGCGGCCTGCGCCGTGGCGTGCGACAGGTCCGCCGCATCGAGCGCATCCCGCACAAGCTGACCCACGATCGGCAGGTGCTTTTTGTCCCACACCTTGCGCGGCCAACCGCCCAGCGACTGGAACATCCGCAGTCGCACCGGGTCTTGCTCAAACTTTTTGCCCGCACAGATCTTCAGCGCCTCATCGATGAGCTGGGGCTGCACCGGCAGTCGTCCGGCAAGCCCCAGGAGCGCCGCCAGCGCCGTCCCACGCATCTCGCCTTCGGGATGTCCCAGGTAGGCCTTGATGTGCTCGTGCGCTTCGGCCCAGGGCAAAAACGTCGCGTACAAAATTCGCTGCTCGGGCCGGGTCTTGAGCGATGTGACCTGGACCAGGTGGCGACGGGCTTCTCGCTCTGCCAAATCCGTTGGCAGCAGCCACAGCGTGCTGATCGCAATCACCCCATCGCCGTTCTGACTGGCCGCCGACCACGCGCTGTAGATTCGCTCGCGCACCTCGGCTGGCTCTCGCGGTAGCTCACGCAAAAGACCCGCGCCCCAGCTTGGTTCGCGCAGTGTCGACTGCGAAAATGCCCGCACCACGGCGGCTTGCTCGGCGCTGCCTAGCTTGCGAAACCAGCGCCGAGGGTTGCCCAGCGACACCCGATTCTCTGCGACTAGATAAGAGAGCGAGTCCACCGTCAACCGTTTCACCTGCGTCGGCGTAAGTCCAAAGGGCAGCAGCAGCTTGTGCTTTTGACACAGCGCGACCAGCTCATTGGGACGTCGCTCGGCGAGCGGTCGGAAGATGTCTTGGGGCAGCTTCTCGCGATGCGCCAGCAGGGCATCGGCAACGGCCAGCGCCGAATCGGGAGTGCGCACCGCCAAACCATGCAGCGCCGCTGCCACGGCAACTTTCCACGGCCCCACCAGCGGTCCTCGGCCCAGCTCAACCCGTGCGGCTTCGGCAAAGCGCCCCGGATGACATAGCGAAAAGCGTGCAAAGAACGTGGTCGAGGGCTGCGACAGCGCTTGCGGCAAGTGGCGAACCAGCCCGGCATCGCTGCACATCGGCACCACGTCCGCCAGCAGGTGCGATTCATTCCCCTTGGCAATCGTGTCGGCCAGCGCATCGATCGGGGCCGTTCGACCCGCGCCGTGTAATTGCTGCGCCATGGTCAAATGCCAGCCCGTCACAAACGCTTGCCGCAGGGCCTCGGTCGCTTGGGCATCGGTGCAGCACAGCGCGACCAGCTTGCGCGCCAGCCCTCGCACCAGCCGCGACGGGTCCACAAGCCCCGCCATCACCTGCGCACCATCGCGACTGCCGAAACAGCCCTTGAGCACGAGCCGACGCACGAACACCGGCCCCTTCCACAGCTCCGCAATCAGCGCCTTCGCACGGGGCTCTCGCTGCGACTGCTGTCCGAGTGCAACCATCGTTCGCACCCGCTCGTCATGAACCTGCGCAGACAGCTTCTCCATGAAGCGCTCGCTCCCGCAAAGCTCTACCGCTTGTAGCGTAGCCATCGACATCCCTCCCCAGGGCTTGGCTATTTTATCCTGTCAGAGCGGGAATTTGGGCCTTCTCGCACCGGCTAGGAATCGAGTAGGCTGCGGGTTCGCTTCACCAACTACTCGCCCAAAAGAGGTCGATCATGAGCCGTACCAAGCGCAAAGTTTCTAACCGAGCCAAAACCCACATCGCTGGCGTCAAGTCGCGCCGCAAGCGTCGCATCATGGCAGCCGGTGCCAACCGCAACACCAATAGTCGGCGTGCCCGGCGCGCCCGCCGCCTCGCCTCTAAGTAAAAACCGATTGCTCGGCGCGATTGCGGCGTTGCTCATGCGGTCCGGTGCTCACGTACAGTAGTACGCTCCGCTCCGGTCCTCTTCGCGCCTTGCACTCGGGCCGATCAATCGGTTTTTGTCTTTGGGGGCTCTTTTGGTGGGGCTCTCTGGTTCCTTTGGAACCATTCGCGCCTTTCGGATTGGGTGGGGCTCTCTGGTTCCTTTGGAACCATTCGCGCCTTTCGGATTGGGACTGGGCGGTTCGTGGCGCAGACGTTCCGGAGTTTTGGACTGGGGTGGATGGGTTCTGGCGCACTCGTTCCGGAGCTTTGGACTGGGGCGCGTTTGGGCGCACCCATTCCGGACTTGCGGACTGGGTTTGCTGGTTTTACGGCGCACACGTTCGAGACTTGCGGACTGGGGTGAGCGGGTTCTGGCGCACTCGTTCCAGCGCTTTGGACTGGGGGCGGGCTCCGGCGCACCCATTCTGGACTTGCGGACTGGGCGGGGCGGGGGCCGGCGCACCCATTCTGGACTTGCGGACTGGGCGGGGCGGGGGCCGGCGCACCCATTCCGGACTGCCAACTCCGGGCTGGGGGTGGATTACGCTTGGCGGTGTTCGGAGGGGCGACGGCTGGCGAGGTGGGCAGCGATGCCGGGGAGTGCGGCAAAGCGGTCGTAGAAGGCGCGTAGCGTTGGGTACCGATCGAGCACGTCGCTCCGCTTGGCGAGGTTCGAGTCGATGGTGTCCCACACCATCGCGTCGGCGATCGTCGGCGACTCACCCGTGAACCAGATGCCCGACTTGGTCGGGTTGGCCAGCAGCTTCTCCATCGTCTTTAGATTGTGGTCGAGTAGCTCGTTCCAGTACTTGTCCTGGACGTCCTGCGGGGTACCGTACATCCGAGCGTAGCTCACAGGAGTAAACTTGCTGCGCCAGTCCACCGCCGACTCCAGCACGTAGTCGACGATCGTGTGCTCAAGCTCCGTCTGTCCGTACAAGTTGAGCACTCGCCCGAGGTGACGAATGATCGCGCCCGACTGCGGAATCAGTACGGACTTGTCGCCGTGCGTTTCCTTGAGCACTGGCACCTGGCCGAGCGGCATCTGCGGTTTGAGCGTCGCCCAGTCCGTCACTGGCACATCGGTGTACGCGGTCTGCGCCAGGGAAAACGTCAGCCGCAGAACTTCAGCGCGGCCATGAATCGGAAAGTAGATGAGCTCGTAGGTGGGCACGGTGCTCTGGGTCATCGGGACAGACTCCTACAGTTTGGGTATGGGGTGTGGATCGATTACTTGGACTTGGGACTCGCCGGCTTGGGCGCTGGCGCTGGACTCTTCACGGGGACCGGGCTCTTCACAGGCGACGCCGGGGCGGGCTTCACCTCGGGACTGTCATCGCCCTTCATCGCGTGCTCGAGCATCGGGTTAAGCTGATGCGGACCCCCGGGCTGACCCGGCGCGGCGGCGGGCGGAACGGGTTGGGCGGGTGGTGGCTGCACACTCGACGACTGCTGGATCGGGGCCGTCTTGCCCTCTGAGTCCGCAAACACCAGCGTACCGAACTTGTCGAGCGCGTGGAAGTCCCCCACCATCGGTGGCGACCAAGAAGAGCCGGTCTGCGGCTTGCCATTGGGGTGATCGAGCCGGAAAAAATTGGCCCGCCACTCGGTTCCCACGGTCGGTGGCACCCCTTTGACCGTTTCGAGTCGACCTTTGACGGCGCTCATCGGGATGCGCATCTCGACGGTCCAACCGGTGTCTTGGTCATCGCGCCGGTTGAGCGTGCCTTGCACCGTCACCGCCGTCTGCATCCCGGAGTCCCAGGCGTTGTCGTTCTGACGGTAGCCGGGTAGCCAGGAATCAAACGTGGTGTTGCGCGGGCTGACTTGCAGCTCGACGTACGTCTTGGCGTCGCCATCGGGATCGAGGAACACCTCGGCGGCTTCCTCGGTCCACAGCTTGTCATCGTGCTTTTCGAGCGAGCCCCAGACATCGGTATCGGCAAACTCAAAGGCGATGTAGAGACTTTGGTCATCCCACAGGAGCTTCGCCGTCGCCGGTTGTGCCGCTGGACCGCCGCTCATCGTATGAACAAACGGACCCGTCGACACCGCGTTCTTCCAGGCCGTCTCATCGAGCTTGCCGTCGATTGCGATCGTCTGGCCCTCGGGCAGCCGCCGCACTTGCAGCTTGCGACTGGCCGAAAGGGAGACACCGCCTTTGACCGGCAGCTCGAGCGCAATGACCCGATTCTGGCCGTCTTGACGACCGCTCTTCACCGGCAGCCGCTCGTTCTTTTTGTAAAAGCCGACGAACAGCGCCAGCTTGTCAGCGGTAAACGTCGCGGGCAGTGGGATGCGCTGGATGTCGCGGATGATCTCGCCCTCTTTCCACATCTGCACCGGATACTTGCCGCCGACGGGAACGTGATCGGCGTTGTGGTGCATGCGGCGATCGGGCGTACCGATGTGGACGAACTCTTTCCAACCTTCGGAGAGCGGCTTTTCGACGCGGAAGTAGTGAGTGACGGTGAAGGTCTGTCCGGGAACGACCTCGCTGACGTCGACATCCGCGCCCAGATAGACGACCCGGCCACCTTTGGTGCCTTCAAACACCGCACCGCTCGGAAAACGCGGCGTCGGGGCCACCGTGAGTATGTGCTCGCGAGCCGCTGCCAGAGCTTCTTCGCTGGGAGTGGCAGAGTCACCGCTCTGCTCGACGCAGCCAGCCATGAAGCCGGACAGCAGCACGCACAGTGAGCCAACGGGGACAGAAGACCTAACAAACCGGGACTTGGAAACCGACATGACGCTCCTCGTGAGTGGGAAGGGCTGCCGGGGTTTTAGCGTATTTGGCGCTACTTGTCGCTGGGCGTGCTGGCATCCGGAGCGGTCTGGGCGACATCGGTCTTGGCAGGTTCAGACTTGGTCGCTTCAGCATGCGCGATACCAAGCGCACTGGCGGCTTGATCTACGGCCTGACCTACGGCGCTTCGAACATTTCCAGCAACGATATCGAGCCGCTTTTGCAGGACGACCCAGCTCTCCTCGGCGACCTTCTGGAGCTTCTGGAACTGCTCGTATTCATCCTGATGCTCTTGCTTGAGTTTGACGATGTCGGCTTCAACGCTCGCCCTGGCTTCGACTGCGCCCTTGGTGAAGCGCTCTGACAAATCATCAATCTGCTTGGCGAGGTGTCCGAGTCGCTCCTCGAACTTGCTGCGCAGATCCTCGAACTGTGGTTTGCCGGTACCGTCCGCTGGGGGGGTAGAAGTGGTGTCGCTCATATCGCTTTTTCCTCCGGTTACAAAGCTTCCCACAAAATCGGAAAGCGCAATCAGGTCATTTAACCTGAGCACGGGACAGTGTAAGCCGAGCGGTTGGAGCCGCTCCGGTTCATCGGTGGCTACCGCAATCACTCGCCGATCGGTCACCGCCAGCAAGGGCTGTCCAAGAGATGGCCGGTGTACCTCCAGCTTGGGATAATCGGCGCTGCGCAGTCCTTCGATCAGCACCAAGTCAATAAGCTGCGGATTGAGCACAGCGAGTAGCGCGGGAATCGTCGGCGGCCTCGGTGGATTCTGCTCGGTGTACAGCGCCCAGCGCTCGGCGGAAAAGACCAGGGTCTGGACGGCCCCGGCGCGGCGCAAGCGATCCGAGTCTTTGCCCCGCACATCCGGTTCGAAGCCATGGTGCGCATGCTTGACCGCCGCAATCCGCACGCCACGGGCGGTCAGGATGGCAATCAACCGCTCGCCCAGGGTGGTTTTGCCCGATCCACTGTATCCGACGATTCCGAGCGCTCTCATGCGTGAACTTTGCCACGGCCCCGGCACTCCTGATAAGAAGGTTGTATGAGCACGTTCAGCTTCGCGATTGTCTCGGACATCCACGTCTTCACGGGCGGCGGCATTCCGTCGAACTTTCCGAAAGTGATCAGCCAGCTTGTCTCGCTCGCGCCCCGCTTTGTGGTGGTGAGCGGAGACGCGACCAGCGGCAATCCCGATGACGGTGCCAGCCGCGACAAGGTCAACCTGTGGTGGAACTCATTTCGCGCAGCGCTAAAACCCCTGGCGGATGCCGACATTGCCGTGCTGCCCATTGCCGGCAATCACGACTATTACACCCAGGCGCAGCGCGATGGCTATCAGGCGGCGTGGGCCAGGCTCAGCGAGGATGTCAGTGACCGGTTCATCCTGTCGGGTAAGCCGCCGCTGTACTACTCGCTACAGGCCGAGGAGCTGCACCTCACTCTGTTGCATGTCGTCGACCAAGACCTCCCGCAGGAGGTCGCCCAGTTTATCCGTAGCGACGCAGCAGCAACCCCCGATGACGCACTCCGGCTGTGCATCGGTCACGTCCCGCTGGTTTCGATGATGGGCCGAACCAGCGAGTCCTATCGCGATGAGCTGGGCAAGCTGCTGGTCGCGACCGGCTATTCCGCATTCTTTGCGGGCCACGAGCACTTGGTCTGGGAACAAGAGCTGACCTTCCCGGACGGCAACCTCCACCACATTCACGTGGGCACTGGCAGTGGCACCTATCACTTCCCGCTCAGCCGCAGCACCTACGACAAGCACTGCTCGGGAAGCGAAGGCACCCTGCCCTACAGCGGTCGCCGCTTCGCCCTCGACCCCGGAACCCGCCAGCAAGCCGACAAGGTCAACATCTGCATGGTCCAGGTCAGCGATGGCACGTATTCGGTCGAACCCCTCACCCTACGAAACGGCGAGCTGGTGAGGTTCGGTCTCGACTAGCCCGGTGCCGATCGCCGCACTACTTCGCGGGTTGGACGGTCATCTCGCCGTCATCGGCAGAGGTGGTCCCAGCGGGCTTGGTGGGGGTCAGGCCCTTGCAGTTTGGGGTGTCGGGGGCAAAGCGGGGCGTGAACTTGTAGATGTTGAGGACAAGCTGCAAGTTGAAGTCGCCGACCGCGACATCGGCCTCTCGATCAGTCGAAAAACGGAGGCCCTGAACCTTGGCCGAACCGCAGGGGTCGAACTTGCCATCGGCCTGCTTCGCGAGACGCTCGAACTCATCACGAGCCAGGTCTTTGGTGCATGGCTGAGAGCCATCGGTGCAGCGAAAGCCGAAGCTGCGATACCATCGCTTAAACTTCTCGCTGTATTCGCTGATGCGAAGCCTGGGCTCGGAACCTTGGGTGGGGTTTGCGGCAATGACGTGGTAGCGAATGCGGTGAGCCCCAGCAGGCAAATCGACGTAGATGCAGCGGGCATCAGGCGTCGGGCCGCTCTTGACGAAGGTGCCAACGCCTTCGATGGTGATGCGCATGGTGTCATCGCCACGTCCGGTGCGCAGCTCAAAGCGCTTGTAGCCCGGGGCCGGAGGGGCTGACTCCGCATCGGTTTCGGGGCTACCTCGACCGGCGGCATCGATCTCACGACACTGACACAGACCGCCTTGGCAGCGCGCTGAGGAACCGGGAAGCGTACCACCGCCCTCGATCACATCCGAAGGATCCAGAACTTGTGGTGGTAGCTTGGCCGATCCACCGCTGCCACCGGACTTCTCTGCGGTCGGTCCCGCACAGGCAAAAGTCAGCAGCAGGCCACCCAGAGCCACGTAACGAACACAGCGCGAAGAATCCCCCATCGCTCCATCGTATCACGGCGTGCGGCTGAAGGATTTAGCGGGGGTAGCGGCCTTTGAAGATGAGTTCTTTTACGGGACGGCGACCGTTTGGCTGTTCGCGCTCTCGGAGCTTTTCCGGGAGGTCTTCGAGATTGCCGGGGTGGCCGACGGCGATCATGATGTTCACAGCCAGGTTTTCGGGGAGGTCGAGGACACCTCGGGCGCGCTGGGCATCGAAGCCCGCCATGCCATGGACGTGAAGACCCATGGCAGAGCCTTGCAGCGCCAGGCTCATCCAGGCTGCACCCGCATCGAACGAGTGGGTGGGATTCGGACGGCCGTTATCGAGCACGGACTGCGACAGCACGACGATCAACGCACCGGCTCGCTCGCACCAAATCTTGTTGCCATCTGCGAGCAGATCAAACAGGGGTGCAAACTCGGGCTCTCCGTGAATTGCGTAGGCAAAGCGCCATGACTGCGAGTTGCCACCGGAGGGTGCCCAGTGGGCAGCCTCGAACAGGCGGAGCAACAGCTCCTCGGTTACCGGCTGGCCGTTCATGGCTCGGGGCGACCAGCGAGACAGAAATAGGGGCTCGATCGGATACTCGGCGACTCGGGTCATGAGGTTTCCTTGTGGTTCGTATTGTCGCTATGATGCCGCGCCGTGACTAGAAGCGAAAAACAGTCTGCTACGCCGAGCCTTGCGGTTTCTCTCATCAAAGCGCTGCGTCCGAAGCAGTGGACCAAGAACGTCCTACTGTACGCAGGCTTTCTGTTCACCCTGAACAAGAAGTGGTTTCTGCTGGCGCCGAGCATGTGGCAAGCGCTGGCAAAAGCGACGCTGGCGATGATCGTGTTTACTGCACTCGCCTCGGGGATTTATCTGCTAAACGATGTGCAAGATCTGCCGCACGACCGCTTGCATCCCAAAAAGCGTAGTCGCCCGATCGCGGCGGGCCATGTGCCGATCTGGCTCGCGCTGGTCATGACGCTGCTGCTGGAAGGCGTCGGGCTGTGGGGCGCGTTTGCGCTCGCGCCGAGCTTCGGCTGGGTGGGGCTGGCGTACGTGCTGATTCAGCTCGCGTACACGTACTCGCTCAAGCACATGGTGATCATTGACGTGTTCGTGCTGGCCTCAGGCTTTGTGCTGCGAGCCGTGAGCGGCGTGCTGGTGTTGTCGGCAGATATCTCACCTTGGCTCTATATCGTGACGTTTCTGGGCTCGCTGTTTCTGGGGCTGTGCAAGCGCCGCCATGAGCTGTCACTGCTCGCCGATGATGCGGGGAAGCACCGTCAGAGCCTGTCGCATTACTCGACCGAGCTACTCGATCAGATGATCAGCATTGTGACGGCAAGCACGATCATGGCCTACTCGCTGTACACGTTTTCGGCGCAGGGTCTGCCGCCCAATCACATGATGATGCTGACGATCCCGTATGTGCTCTACGGGATGCTGCGCTACTTGTACCTGGTCCACATGCACAAGCTTGGCGGTAGTCCCGAGGAGATTTTGCTGCGCGATCGCCCGATCCTGGCGGTACTGCTGCTGTGGGCAGGGACGGCGGCGACGATCTTGGCCTATGGCCGCACGCTGTCCCCAACGTACCCGCTGTAACATCTAACCCCTTACGAAATCCTCACCGCCCATGGCCAAGCAGGGACTGTTACTCATCAACCTAGGAACCCCGGACGCGCCAACCCCCTCGGCAGTGCGTCGCTATCTGCGGGAGTTTCTGTCTGACCCTCGGGTCATCGATATCCATCCAGTGGGTCGGTGGCTGCTGCTGAACCTCTTCATCTTGCCGCTGCGGCCTCGCAAGAGCGCTGCGGCCTATCAGAAGGTCTGGTCGGAACAAGGCTCGCCGCTTTTGTCGCACGGGCTCGGTCTGGAACAGGCGGTGCAGGCCCTGCTGGGACCGGAGTGGACGGTGAAGCTGGCGATGCGTTACGGCAAGCCGCCGCTCAGTGAAGCGCTGCAAGCGATGAGGGACTGCGATCGGGTTGTGGCGCTGCCGCTGTACCCTCAATACTCCGCTGCCTCGACCGGATCCTCGCTGGAGCTACTGTACGCCGAGGCCGGAAAGTACTGGGTCACGCCCAACCTATCCGTGGTTCCGCCCTTTTACCGCGACCCCGGCTACCTGGAGTGCATGGCCACCCGAGGTCGCTCCATCATCGAAAAGGACCGGCCTGACCACATTTTGTTTTCGTACCACGGGCTGCCCGAGAGGCAGATCAAGAAATGCGACCTCAGTGGTCAGCACTGCCTGCAAAAGCCCGATTGCTGCGAACAGATCACCTCCGTGAACCGAGCCTGCTATCGGGCCCAGTGCCACGATACGACCCGATCGCTGGTCAGCGCGCTTGGACTTGCACCGGACGGCTTCTCCATGTGCTTTCAGTCACGCCTGGGGCGAACGCCGTGGATCAAGCCGTACACCGATGAAGTGATTCCTGCGCTACTCCGCCAAGGCAAAAAACGACTGGTGGTGTTCTGCCCCGCGTTTGTTGCGGACTGCCTGGAGACAATCGAGGAGATCGGTATGCGCGCCCGTCATGACTTTGTCACTGCCGGGGGTGAGTCGCTGACGCTGGTGCCATCCTTGAACTCCGAAGCGGATTGGGCCCAGGCGGTGGTGCAGCTCGTACGAGCCTGACCGAGACCGCTTCCGCCTCTGCACCGAGCGAGTGACCACATCGCCGCCGAGCGGACTACCCTCAGGCCGTTTCCCCGTGGTCGGCGTGAGATCACGCAGGTGGTGACATAGGACAGGTTTCGCCCTTAAAATGAATTCCTCGGAGCGTATAACTTGGCCAAGCTGATCGTGCTTACCGGCAGTAGCCGGAAAGAATTTGAACTTGGCGAGTTCAATACGATTGGGCGTCATCCTGAGAACTCGATCCAAGTCCTCGATCGAATCGTCTCGAAGGAACACGCCCACATCATTCGCCAGCCCGACGGCAGCTTTATGCTGAAGGACTTGGGCTCGCTCAACGGCAGCTACATCGGCAACGTCCGCGTCACCGAGCAGATCCTCAAGAACAACGACGAGATCACGATGGGCAACACGCGCATGATGTATGCCGAGCGCGGGCCCAATGAGGACTCTCTCCAGCGGGTCACGATTGCCAACAGCACGCTCAACGACAGCCACATCCGTCACAAGGTGGATGCGGATCGGTCGGAGCGGTTTATGCCGGCCAAGGATCTGCCCGTCGATACCCTGAAGCGCGACTACGAAAAGCTGCGCATCGCCCACGAATTGGGTCAGGCGATCATGGGCATCCTCGACTTGGAGACGCTGCTGCCCAAGATTCTCGACAAGTCGTTCGAGCTGTTGCCGGCAGATCGTGGCGTCATCCTGCTCATGGAAAACGGTCAGCTTCAGCCCAAGTACGTAAAGTACAAAAACGCGAAGCTGGCGCACGAGCAGATCCAGATCTCGAACGCGATCCTAAACGAGGTCACGCAGAACAAGCGCGCGGTGCTGTCGTCGGACGCCAGCATGGACGTGCGCTTTGTCCACAGCCAGTCGATCATCTTGCAGGGCATTCGCTCGACGATGAGCGTGCCGCTGATGCACGGCAGTGAGCTGCTCGGGGTCATGCACCTCGACTCACAGATCGCGGCCAATGCGTTTACCGAGCGGGATCTTCAGCTCTTTAACTCGATTGCCAACCAGGCCGCCATCGCCATTCAAAATGCGCGCCTGACCAAGAAGATCGAGGAAGAGGCTAAGACGCGTGCGCAGTTCCAGCGCCTCCTTTCGCCCAAGCTCGTCGAGCAGCTCGTCTCGGGCAAGCTCCACCTCGAAAAAGGAGGCGAGCTGCGCGAGGTCACGATGCTGTTCTCGGATATTCGTGGCTTTACCGCGATGACCGAGCGCCACAAAGCGACCGAGATCGTCGCCATGCTCAACGAGTACTTCGAGGTCATGATCGAGATCCTGTTTAAGTACAACGGGACGCTCGATAAGTACGTCGGCGACGAGATCATGGCGCTGTTCGGCGCGCCGGTGCCCGTCGAAGAAGCGACGTGGTGTGCGGTGCAGTGCGCCATTGAGATGCAGACCGCCCTTCAGCACTTCAACTCGAAGCGCACGCCGAAGGGATTTGAGGCCATCGACATCGGCATCGGCATCAACATCGGCACGGTCGTTTGCGGAATGATCGGCTCGTCACACACGATGCAATACACCGTCATCGGCGACGCTGTGAACACCGCGTCACGCCTGTGCTCCGTCGCTGGTAAGGGTGAAATCATCGTCAGCGAGCCGGTGCTCCAAGCCGTTTCCGATCGCGTTGAGTACGTCGCACTGCCGCCGACCAAGGTCAAAGGCAAGCTTCAAGCACTCCGCATTTTCAACGTGCTTGGACGGAAGGGCGACGCCACCGGGTTTTTCACCCGCGATCTCACGACCCCGGGCTAGCCCGGCGGAGTGACCAGATCCTGCGATGTGAGATCGGGCGGTGCCGTCAGATCGGCGGCCTGATCGTAGACTCCGCCGTCGAGAATGGTTGCGGTCTGGCAGGTGCCGTAGTAGCCACCGCTCGTCTCGTTAGAACAGGCGAGCCCGACGCTACATTCGCTCGACCGTGCACAAGGATCACCGAGGCCGCGACGGGCTGGCTCACAAACCCCAGCGGCACCGACCCCAAGTCCGGTCGGCTTTACACAGATCAGCCCGCTATGACAATCGCCGGCACCCTGACAAGGCATCCCGGCACGAGCCTGACACCCAAGCAGACCAGCAACCACCAGCAGGCAAATGTAGCGAGAAGCGCGGCGCATCTTAGAAGCGAAGCATAATCTTGGCCTGGAATGCTTGCGCTGTCGTTCCATCGACCGCGAAGGTGTTGTTCCAGACTTCCTGCTTCTGAGAAAGAGCACCAAGGTCGAACAACACGCCGTACTCGAGCGCGGCGTAAAAGCCCTCGTCCTTGTTGTGGTACATGAGGCGTGCGTTGATCTCAGCGCCCATGTTGATGGCGTGACCGGGGAATACCGCCGGTTTGTTGGCCAGTGAGTAGATGAACTCCGCTTGACCACCAAAGCTGTCGATCAGCCAGTAGGTCACCGACGGCTTCATGTACGTCGCGTTGTAAACTGTCCCGAGGATGCGTCGAAACAGGATCATGTCGACGTGATAGTCGGGATCGAAGTTGAAACGAGAGCTACGAAGCCCGATGTAGCCGTCAGAGTTCAGCAATCCCATCGGCTTTTCGCGAGCGCGACGGAAATTCAACTCCCCGCGAGGATCGCCGTTCTGCGGACCACTGGCACTACCGACCTCCAGCCCCACGATCAGGCTGTCGCGCAGGAATTTGTAATTGCCGCGGAACAGACCACCCAGTTGCTGGATTTCCAGGGTTGCCTTGCGCAGCACGTTATCGGAACCGTAGCCGCCGTCTCCGTACACCCCCAGCTCACCTACGCTACCGAAGATCGCCGCGCCTTCGGCTTCGAGATACAGCTTCTTGTACTGAAGCCGTCCCCACAAGTCCGCCGTCAACGACCAAGCCTTGCGCCGACCGAGCGACTTCTGCAGTTCATTTGCCGAGTACAGAGCCGACGACTCCGGCCCGGTCTGACCAAGTGGCGTCGTCTGCGGTCGCGGATTGTAGGTGAGATCCCACTCCTGCCAGCGCCCGATGATGAGCGCGCCATAATTTACGACCGCCTTGCCACGATTGAGCGCATCCGCGATGTGGGCCTCGTCATCTTTGCGTCCAAGCGCCAGCCCAACCTGCATCACATCATCGACGTTATCGATGTTGTAGTTCCAGCCGGTAAGTTGCTGGTTTTGGACGATCTGCGAGGTCGCTCCGACCGCTGACCAGTCGTACATAAACGACGCAAAGTGATTCCACAGTCGCGCCGTTACCATCACCCGATCAACGGTCGTGCCGAAGTCGCAGTCGGGACAGTTGCCGTCGTGGTAGAGCATTCCAGTGCCCCACATAAACGGCATCCGACCGAAGTTCAGCTCGACGAGAGGGATCTTGACTTCACCCCACGCACGCTTCGCTCGGATCGACGATTGAAGCGCGTTCAGCGTCGATTCCTGAGGAACTTGAGTGCGATTGTTAATCGTTGGATAACCGTCGGCAGCGCCACCACGACCGTTGATATAGAAGCCCTCGGGTGTACTGCCAAGCACCAGGTTGTCGAAGACGTCGATCTGCGACTTCACCCGAATCTGCTCCGACAAGTTCAGCGTCGGATCAAAACGCAGCCGCATATCAGAGGTGAGCACACCGGCGGCACCGCAGGTCGTCCCGGGATTGCGCTTGGTGCAACTCGAATCGGGGCGCTCTCCCGTCGCTGTCGGAATTTCCGAATACGGCAGCGAGAACGGGTTCGCCCGGCTTGAGGGATCGTTAAAGTGTCCGAGGTTGAAGTTGTGCCAGTAGAAGCCCCGCCCACGCAGGTACCCATTGAGCTGAAGGAACTGGAGTTCCTTGCCCTTCTTTTCGGGCCACTGTGGGAGCGGTTCGGTGGCGGTGTCAGCGCTGCCCGTGGATGGCGCAGCCTCGGCTGGTCCTTCCGGCTTGTCGGGTGGTGGGCCGCCCTGAGGTCCGCCCATTCCGCCGCCTTGTCCCCCCATGGGACGCATCCCGCCGCCGGGACCAAACTGAGCATGTGCCAATTGAGAAACGCCAAGCAGGACGAAGAGCACGGTAGTGCCCAACGTCAAGGCTCGTCGCGCCCGCGAGGGACGATCAGACGAGCCACAGAGGCGACGAAAATCCGGGTCGGCGAGCCGAGCCGGGTCGGGCCGTCGCATGAAGACCTCCGTGTTCTTTCGATGGATACGGTGAGAACGCAAGATAGCGTGGCGGACTATAGAGCCCTGTCCCTGGGAGGTCAACCTCCCAATCCGCACTTCTACACGACGAGATCTGAACCCTGTTGCGCCCGCCCATTGTGGCGGCTCTCCCCCGAAATTGGCGTGAACCAAGCCGTCGCTGTCATCACAATCACAAAAAAACGCTTGGCTCGGGCTTGGCCCATGCCGTAAAGACCCGAGGGAACGTCGCTTTCACTTCCACGTTGACGTCGCCCGCTCGCTGCAGGGTGGTTCATTTTCGCCCAGGCGGATGTCGTCGTTCGAGGCCAGACCGCTTATGTGGACCCATCGTTTCGCCATATTCACCGCGTGTGCCACCTTCATGCTGCTGCTCATCGGCGGAATCGTGCATGGCACTGGCTCTTCGCTGGCTTGTCCGGATTGGCCGCTATGTTTCGGTCAGTTCTTCCCAGAGATGAAAGGCAACGTGTTTTTCGAGCACGGACATCGGCTGTTCGCGAGCCTAGTCGGCCTGCTTACCGTCGTATTGTGCCTACTCTGCTTTCAAGCCACTCGTCACGGACAGCGCTGGGGACGTAGTCTTGGTCTACTCGCGGTTGGGCTGGTTGTCTTCCAAGGCGTGCTCGGCGGACTGACTGTGATTTACAAGCTTCCGACGCTGATCTCGCTCGCTCACCTGTGTACCTCGATGCTGTTCTTTGCTCTGGTGCTATCGATTGCCTGTCTGAGCCGCAAGACCTCCGAGCGCATCGAAGTGCCACGTAACGCCTACCGCCTCCTCGCAGCCACAGCGGTGCTTTGCTACTTACAGATCACGCTCGGAGGTCTGGTTCGTCACACCGGTGCCGGGCTGGCCTGCTTGGAAATCCCTTTCTGTAAGGATGGGCTACTGCCTGTCGGCGAACATCCGACGGTGGTCATTCAAGCGCTTCACCGCCTGACCGCACTGCTACTTGCATTTGCGTTGGTACTCTCGACGCTGATGTTGCCACGCCTCACCGGATTTGCCCGCTTCATCAAGCAGGCACTCCCGTTCCTGGTGATCATCCAGATCGCGCTCGGCTTGGAGAGCGTGCGTAGCTATCTCGGTCTTCTGCAGGTCACCACCCATCTGGGCGTCGGAGCACTTTTGTGGGCACTCTTGGTAGTCGAGTTGTGGTTGCTACGGCCGATGGTCCTCCTTAACGAGGCTGATTCCGAACTATCGACCACTCTCGCCGGCCATCACCATCAAGGGGGCATCGCTTGAGCCAAGTCCGTGACCTCATCGCGCTCATCAAGCCACGCATCACGCTCATGGTCGTGGCCACTGGAGCCGTTGGACTCTATCTGGCCCCGACCACGCCCAAGCCCGAAACCAAACTAGGGCTCCTCCTCGGTATGTCGCTGCTCGTTGGAGGTGCGAACGCCCTGAATATGTACCTAGAGCGCGACATTGATGGACGAGCCGAGCGAACCAAGGACCGTCCGCTGCCCGCCGGTCGCCTCGAACCCAAGATCGCGCTAGCGTTGAGCCTCTCACTCGGACTGCTCGCGCTGTTATGGCTTGGGCTGATCGTCAACTTGCTGACAGCCGTACTCGGACTGGTTGCGTTTGTCTCTTACACCGCGTGTTACACGCCGATGAAACAGATATCCCCTGGCGCTCTCGTGATCGGAGCCGTGCCCGGTGCAATGCCGCCGCTGATGGGATGGACAGCCGCCACCGGCCGCCTCGACTTGGCGGGCTTGACCCTGTTTTCGATCATGTTTCTGTGGCAACTCCCTCACTTTATCGCCATCGCGCTGTTTCGCAGCGAGGACTATCGTCGAGCAGGGTTTAAAACGCTCGTTAGCGAGCTGGGCGAACGAACCGCCAAGTTCCAGGTCGTGCTGTACCTGTTGCTGCTGTGCCCAGTGTCGCTGCTGCTGGTGCCGATGGGTATCGGTGGACGACTGTATCTGTGGACGGCGCTCGTGGCAGGAATTGGCTTTCTGCTCATCGGGCTTCAAGGATTGCGTGCGTCCTCCGGTATCCGTTGGGCTCGCACCTTGTTCAAGGCATCGCTGCTCTACCTAATGGTGGTCTTCGGAGCGATGCTCGCTGGTCATGCTCTTCAGGACGGTGACCCGTCTTCCCTTTACGCCATCGGACAACACGCCAGTTAGGATCTATGTCATGCGACTTGGAACGCTCCTGGATCGAGTGCTTTCTAACGGGAAGCTCCAGACGATCTTTTCGTCCTTTACGCCCGCCGCCGCCGCGACACGTCCGCCACTGGCTCAGACGGTGCTGGCGGCCGGGACGCTCACCGTGTTCGGACTGGCGTTGGCCACGGCAACTTCAGCGCTGGCCCTGATGCTGGTGGCGGTGGGAGTCATGTACTATGTGCTCACGCAGATACTAGATGTTCGACTCGAGTTGGATCCGCACGTACTTCTTCGCCAAGCGATGCAGGCACAGCGGCCAACCTCCGCTCCAAACTAAGGTACAGCGACGATGATTCCTTTCGAAAAGCACATCCTGGTCTGTACCAACCGGCGCGATCCGCAAAACCCGAAGGGTAGTTGTGCCAACAGCTCCAGTGAGGGCATTTGCGAAATCTTCAAGAAGGAGCTCGCGGCTCGCGGATTACGAGGCCGAATGCGTGCAAACTCCTCGGGCTGCCTCGATCAATGCAGCAAAGGCCCCGTGGTCGTCGTGTATCCAGAGGCTGTTTGGTATCAAGTACCCACCGTTGCGGCTGCGCACGAGATCATCGAGAAGCACATTGTCGGGGGTCAGCCCGTTGAGCATCTACGCATCAAAGAGCCAAGCTAACCCAACTACTGTGCCGCTGAGGCTGGGCCCGAGCGAATGGGCATTCGAAACCATCCCTGCAGCGCGCCGGCAACGTTCGGACTCATCGGAATGCCGCCTTCTTGGCGCATCGCCCGCTCGTCCTCGATGACCACTTGAAACTCTGCGGCGAGGTACTCGCCGACGCGACGCCCAAGCTCAGAAAAGCGGATGTGCCCCCGTAGCGAAGGCTGGGCTTGCGGATAGCGACAACTGTTGTTCAGAACCAAACCGGCACGCACCGTCGCATCTGGCGAAGTCGGTAGCGGTGACGTCACCTGATCGAGCGGAGGTGGGATAATCGGAATCCCCGGTGCCCCTGCGCGAATGGAGTCCGCCTGAAGCTGCTCCAATTTGTCCAGATCGTGCACTAGAAGTTCGAAGCTATCTGAGCGCTCCATCTTGATGGATCCACGCTGGAGCCGAACTTGCAGACGGTCAACCGTTCGCGGATCGGGACGCAGACCCGTCTTGATACCCAGAATGATCTCCGCATAAAAAAAGTGCGGATTGAGCGTAAAGGCGGGCAACGGAGAAGGAACCTCCGTCTGGGAACGGTCGGTCGGATCCAGGGATGGACAGCCGCGAAGGAACAGTGTTCCGCTAACCTGGCCTTCGCCGTCGCCCTCGCACCCCAGCAGGAGCGTGGCGAAGAGCACAAACACCACCGAGCCGCGCCAGCACATACACCATTTCTATCACACCGTCGGCAGAAGCGAAATGAAGCAGTCTTGCCGTCGCTAACGCACGAGGGCCGAAATCGCCTTGAAGTCTGCGGAACCGGCACGATGTAGCCAATCGAACAGCACCGTTTCCGTCGAAGTCACCACGCCTCCTGCACGCTCCGCAAGCACCAAGCCAACCCGAGCATTCTCAGGATGTCGCGAGCAAACCGCATCATGAGGGATATGAACTTTATAACCGACATGGGCGAGGTCGCGCACAGTTTGATACACACAAATATGGGTCTCCATGCCAATCACAATGATCTGCGATCGTCCGGTCTCGGCAATCGCAGCAGCCAGCGCCGGAGCGGCCCAAGCAGAGAACTCAAGCTTTTCCAGATTGGATGAGCCAGCAGGAATCAAGCTCGCCAATTCCGGAATGGTTCCGCCCAATCCCCGTCGGTACTGCTCCGATACCACTACCGGAATCCCCAATATCTGAGCCCCTTTCAGCAGCCGAGTGGCGTTTTGAACCAGTTGAGCAAGAGCATCTTTGGGCATTGCCGCACAGAGACGCTCTTGGACATCAACACAAAGCAAGAGACTTTCTTGCGGCAGCAGACGAAGAGGCGCAGGTGTATTGGGAGTCTGGGCAGGAGTCATCATGCAACAATGCTAACCGAGAAGGGAGCGCGGCGCGAGAGCCGAGGGAAAGACGGAGGGAGGAAAATGGAGAAGGGAGTGAGGAAGGAAAAAGGACAAAAAAAAGGCCCAGAGAGAAGACTCTGGGCCTTTAGAAAAGAATTCCTGGCAGCGACCTACTCTCCCACACAGAATCCCGTGCAGTACCATTGGCCCTGGAGGTCTTAACTACCGAGTTCGGGATGGGATCGGGTGTGGCCCCTCCGGCAAAGCCACCAGGAAAAACAAGAAGCAACTAGCTGTTGTGCAAGTCAAACGATTGGTCGATGCAGCGAACCTTGGTCTTCAAAGGGTAAAAAAGTGATGGTCAAGCCGCACGGCCGATTAGTACTGGTCAGCTTCACGTATTACTACGCTTCCACACCCAGCCTATTACCTCGTGGTCTACGAGGGGCCTTTAGGGTCTTACGACCTGGGAGACCTAATCTTGAGGCTGGCTTCCCGCTTAGATGCTTTCAGCGGTTATCCATTCCCGACGTAGCTACCCGGCGATGCGGCTGGTGCCACAACCGGAACACTAGAGGTCAGTCCAACCCGGTCCTCTCGTACTAAGGTTAGC
>WBZP01001438.1_pt1 | contig 29281 bp, 24 predicted proteins | sample 5204301 | NCBI WGS metagenome assembly WBZP01 (sample SAMN12412401, study PRJNA552823) | activated sludge metagenome | isolation source: activated sludge from nitrification reactor of wastewater treatment plant... | place: USA: Pennsylvania | collected 2017 | reverse complement strand
TGCTGGACCGGCTCGAAGACAGCGCCACCGGCCGGCTGTTGCCCGCGAGCTTCCACTGCGAGGTGCCGGCCGATCGCCTGGCCCAGGCGCAGGCCACGGCGGCCATCCTGGGCGAGGAGGTCTACAAGCGTTTTCCATGGGCGCATTACGACTGCGGTGGCTCCACCACCTTCGCGCTGCCCACCACCACCGACCCGCTGCAGGCGCTGCTCAACCGCACCTGGCTGCCCACGCTGTCCGTCACCGGCGCAGAAGGGTTTCCGGCCATTCAGGACGCCGGCAACGTGCTGCGACCCTTCACCGCGTTCAAACTCAGCCTGCGCCTGCCGCCACTGGTGGACGCCTCGGCCGCCGTGCAGGAACTGAAGGCGCTGCTGGAGGACAACGCGCCCTACCAGGCCAAGGTCACGTTCGAAAGCCACGGCGGCGCCACCGGCTGGAACGCGCCAGCGGCCACGCCGTGGTTCGAGACCGTGCTGAACGAGGCCAGCCAGGCCCATTTTGGCGCGCCCTGCGGCTACATCGGCCAGGGCGGCACCATTCCGCTCATGAACATGCTCAGCGAGGGCTTCCCCGCGGCACAGATGATGGTATGCGGCGTGCTTGGCCCGCGCAGCAACGCACACGGCCCGAACGAGTTCCTGCACGTGCCCTACGCACGCAAGCTGACGGCGGCGGTCGCACAGGTGATCGCGTCGATGCCTTGAACGTCCACGCCCCCCAGCCTCCAGGCCCTCGCCATGTCCGACTCCACCCTGCGTTCCTTCACCGCCCATGACGGCAGCAACATCGCGGTGATGGAATGGCCGCTGCCCGCCGAGACCCCGTCGCGCGGCATGGTGCTCATCGTGCATGGCCTGGGCGAGCACGCCGGCCGCTACGACCATGTGGGTGAGCGCCTGAACAGCTGGGGCTTCGCGGTGCGCAGCTACGACCAGTACGGACATGGCGAGAGCGATGGCAAGCCCGGCGCCCTGCCGAGTGACGGCTTCCTGCTGGAAAACCTGGCCGAACTGATCGACACCACGCGTCGCCACCTGGAGCCCCGGCTGCCGCTGATCCTGATGGGCCACAGCCTGGGCGGTCTGGTGGCCGCGCGCCTGGTGTCAATGAACCTGCGCCCGGTCGACGCACTGGTGCTGTCGTCACCGGCGCTGGACGCCGGCATGAACGCCTTCCAGAAACTGCTGGTGGCGGTGCTGCCGCGCCTGGCACCCGACCTGCGCGTGGGCAACGGGCTCGACGCCCGCTACTTGTCACACGATGCCGGCGTGGTGCAGGCGTATCGGGACGATCCGCTGGTGCACGACCGCATCAGCGCCCGGCTCGCGCGCTTCATCGCCGAAGCCGGCCCGGCGGTGCTCGCCAGCGCGCCGCATTGGCGGGTACCCACGCTGCTGTTGTATGCAGGCGACGACCGCCTGGTAAACCCGGACGGCAGCCGTCGCTTTGCCGCGGCGGCGCCGGCCGACGTCGTCAGCGCGCACGCCTTCGACACGCTGTACCACGAGATCTTCAATGAGGTGGAACGCGAGGCGGTGTTCACGGTGCTCAAGGACTGGCTGGACAGCCGTTTTTGAGTCTTTTTCCTGATTGAATCGGCCCTCTCCCAGCGTCGGACGGCCACAAACAGCTATCTTTTTTGAAGCATTCCGGTGAGCGCGCCCAGCAGCGCGTCGGCACTGCCGAAGCCGCCTTGTGGCGCGTGGCCTTCGGGCGTGAGGCGGTCGATCAGCCCAGGCAGCGCCTGCGCCAGTTGGCCAGCCGCCTCGCCGGGCGCGACGCCCCATTGCGCCGCAATCTGGTCCACGGTGTCGACACCCAGCACCTGGCCCAGTTGTTCACCACTAATGGCCGGGTTGGGGCCGGTGGCGATCCACGACTGAAGCAGGTCGCCCAGGCCGGCCTGGTTGAACTTGTCCATCAGGCCGCCCAAGCCACCACCGCCCTGCCCGTCGTTGGCCAGCATGCCCACCACCACAGGCAACAAGGTGGCCAGCCCTCCGTTTTCCTGGCCCTGGGCGCCGCGCAGTCCGCCCAGCACATCGCCCAGGCCGCCCGGCCCGGCCGGCGCGCTGCCCGCCTGACCCCCCAGCACCGAACCGAGCACCGAATCCAGCAAGCCCATGTTGTGCCCTTTCGCAATGACGTTCCAATTCAAGGATTCTGGGATTCCTTCTGGCGCAGCGCAAGCCAGGCGATGGCTGCGCCGGTGAGCGCCACCGGGACCAGAGAACCCTGGTTCAGCAGCGTCCAGCCCTGTGTGGTGACCAGCGCTCCCGAGGCGAACGAGGTGAAGGCCATCGTGGCGAAGACGCAGAAATTGATGGCCGCCTGCGCGCGGTCTTTTTCTTCGGGCCGGTAGGCACGCAGCGACAAGGTGGTGCTGCCGGTGAACAGGAAGTTCCAGCCCACGCCCAACAGGAACAGGGCCACCAGGAACTGGTGCAGGTCCACACCCGACAGGGCCACACCGATGCAGGCTGCGTTCAACACCACACCGACCCCCATCACCGGCAGCACCCCGAAGCGCCGGATCAGATGCCCGGTGAAGAAGCCCGGCGCGAACATGCCGATGACGTGCCACTCCAGCACCAGCGCGGCATCCGAGAACGGCAGGCCGCAGATCTGCATCGCCAGCGGTGTGGCCGCCATCAGCAGGTTCATCACACCATAGCTCAGCGCCGCGCTGGCCGCGGCGACGATGAAGACCGGCTGGCGCATGATCTCACCCAGCGGCCGCCCCGGGACGCCGCCGGTACCCTTCGGCGGCACAGGTGGAAAGCGCACGAAAGCCATCAGGCCCATGGCGAGCAGGGCCACCAGCACCAGGCTGAGGTAGGCGCCCAGAAACGGCGCCTGGCCCAAGTCACGGGTGCGCGCGGCCAGGTTGGGACCGACGACCGCCCCCAGCAACCCTCCGGCGAGCACCAGGGACACCGCCTTTTCCCGGAACGCCGGCGCCGACAGTTCGGCCGCGGCGAAACGGTACAGCTGGCCGTTGGCGCTGTAATACCCGGCGATCACCGTGGCCGCGCACAACAGCCAGAAGTTGCGGCTCCAGACCGCGTACGCCGCCAGCAATGCCGACACGGCGGCCACCGCCAGCCCGATCTGGAACGAGCCGCGCCGACCGAAACGGGTTTGCGTCGCCGCTACGAGACTGGTGGACAGCGCCCCGCCGACCACATAGCCCATCACCGGCAAGGTGGCCATCCAGCCCAGCGGCGCCAGGCTCAGCCCGACCAAGCCGTTGATCGCGATGAACACCACGTTGTTGGTCAGGAACAGACCCTGGCACAGCGCCAGCAGGAGCAGGTTGCGATTCATACGGGGCAGTGTATGGGCAAGTTTCTGAGCCCACTGTCGCGCCGGTCACCACACGCCCGCCCGGGAAGGTAAAGCCACCAATCGCATCATGGGTTCGCTTGCGTTTCATCGTTCGGGGTGCTAAATTAAATATTCATTTTCTTTGAATCTATTTTCCTTGCGACTGCCCTGCACACTCAGGAGTGCTCATGTCCCTTCTCCAACCCATGCAGAACCTGCAGTCGCACGACCATCGGTCGCCCGACGCGATCTATCCGTTCGATGCCCGCGGCATCGCCAAGCGCTTTCGCCATGCGGCAATCTTCGGCGCGATCGACGCATTGAATCCCGGCGAAACCATGCGCTTCGTGAACGACCACGATCCGATTCCGCTTTTACAGCAACTGAGCGCTCGCTACGGCGAGTCGGTCCAAGTGAACTACCGAGAGCGCAACGCCAGCGGCGTGATGATCGATTTCGTGCGCCAGTGAGCTCGGCCTCGGATCGCCCTGCCACCGACCAGGTTCGCGTCGGTCTAGGCCATCGGCTTGCATCAACGGCGGCCCGACGCCGGTCTGGAAGCGTGGCAAAGGCTCTCCGATCGACCTACGTTATTGATCCACCCTCACACCTCCCTGGATGAACCCTATCGCCCCGGAGCTGGCAACCACGCCACCGACCACCGCCAGCGCCTCACCGCTTGAGCTGGTCTGCCCGGCTGGCAGCCTGCCCGCGCTCAAGACCGCCATCGACCATGGCGCCGACTGCGTCTACCTCGGCTTTCGCGACGCCACCAACGCGCGCAACTTTGCCGGGCTGAACTTCGACGAGAAGGCCATTGCCCAGGGCATCGAGTACGCCCACAGCCGCGCGCGCAAGGTGCTCGTGGCCTTGAACACCTACCCGCAGGCCGCCAGCCCGCAGCTGTGGCAGGCCGCCATCGACCGCGCAGCCAGCGCCGGGGTGGACGCGGTCATCCTGGCCGATCCGGGCCTCATGGCCTACGCCGCCAAGCACCAGCCGCAATTGCGATTACACCTGTCCGTGCAAGGCTCGGCCACGAACTACGAGGCCATCAACTTCTACCACGAGCACTTCGGCATCCAGCGTGCTGTGCTGCCGCGCGTACTTTCCATTGCCCAGGTCGAGCACGTGCTGGAGAAGACGCCGGTCGAGATCGAGGTGTTCGGCTTCGGCAGCCTGTGCGTCATGGTCGAGGGGCGCTGCGCCCTGTCCAGCTACGCCACCGGCGAAGCCCCCAACACCCATGGCGTGTGCTCGCCGCCGAAGGCCGTGCGCTGGGTTGAAACTGCGCAGGGCCGCGAATCGCGCCTCAACGGGGTGCTGATCGACCGCTACGCCCCAGGCGAGAACGCCGGCTACCCCACGCTGTGCAAGGGCCGCTTCGATGTGGGCGACGAGGAAAACTACTACGCCATCGAAGAGCCCACCAGTCTCAACACGCTGGAGCTACTCCCGAAGCTTATGAAGATGGGCGTGCGCGCGATCAAGATCGAAGGTCGCCAGCGCAGCCCGGCCTACGTGGCCCAGGTGACGAAGGTGTGGCGCGAAGCCATCGACAACTGCCGTGCCAACCCGCACCGCTACTCGGCCAAACCGGCCTGGATGGCCGATCTCGACAAGGTCGGTGAAGGGCAGCAGCACACGCTCGGTGCCTACCACCGGTCCTGGAAGTGATGGGGGCATGCACATGAAACTCTCTCTCGGACCCCTGCAGTACTACTGGCCGCGCCAAACCGTGTTCGACTTCTACCAGCAGGTCGCGCAGATGCCCGTGGACATCGTCTACGTCGGCGAGGCCGTGTGCTCGCGGCGCAAGGAGCTGCGCCTGGCCGACTGGTTGGACGTGGCGCGCATGCTGCGCGACGCCGGCAAGGAGGTGGTGCTGTCCACCATGACGCTGATCGAATCCAGCGCCGACGTGGGCACCCTGCACAAGGTCACGGCCAACGGCGAATTCATGGTCGAAGCCAACGACATGGGCGCGGTGCACTGTCTCGCAGGAAAAGCAGCCTTTGTGGCCGGACCGCACTGCAACATCTACAACCTGCCCACCCTGCAGTGGCTTAGTACCCTGGGCGTGCAGCGCTGGGTCATTCCGCTGGAAATGGGGGCGGCCGATCTGGCCATCCTGCAGGCCGGGCGACCGGCCGGGGTGCAGACCGAGGTGTTCGCCTATGGCCGCATGCCGCTGGCGTTTTCGGCGCGCTGCTTCACCGCGCGCCACAACAACCTGCCCAAGGACGACTGCCAGTTCCGGTGCATCGACCACCCCGACGGCCTGCTGCTGCGCACACGCGAGCAGGAAGGCTTTCTGGTGCTCAACGGCATCCAGACCCAGTCGGCCAAGGTCTACAACCTGCTGCCCGAGGTGGCCCAACTGCGCGCCCTGGGCATGGACGTGCTGCGCATCAGCCCCCAATGCGCCCACACGGGTGAGATCGTGGCGCTGTTCCGCGCCGTGGTGGACGACACGCTGGCGGCGGCCGACGCCAACGCCAAGCTGCAGCCGCTCATGCCCGCACAGGGCTGCAATGGCTACTGGCACGGCAAGCCGGGCCTGGAAACCTGGAAGGCCGACGCTCAAGGCGCCCTGCAGCAAGTGATGGAAACCGCCTGATTGGCGCCTGAGACACAAAGGACTACGGCCATGCAAGCCTCCCCCATGCTCCTGCCCAAACCCGTGGGCGAAGTGTTCGCGCGCCTGCCGGCCTACCCCGGGTCGTTCTTGTTCGTCACCGCCCTGAACCTGGCCTTGGCCAAGCAGCTTGGCGACGACGTGGGCGACATGCTCCAGGGCAAGAGCCTGCGCCTGTGCGTGACCGACGCGCGCGTGGCCTTCGACTTTGCCTGGCAGGGTGGCCGCTTCGTGGCACGCCACGTCAACAAGCCTGACGCAGTGCCCGACCTCACCATCAGCGCCAGCGCCCACGACTTCGTGCTGCTGGCCCAGCGCAAGGAAGACCCGGACACCCTGTTCTTCAGCCGCCGCCTGGCCATGGAAGGCGACACCGAGCTGGGCCTGATGGTGAAGAACACCATCGACGCCATCGAACTGCCGGTGTTCGACCCGCAGCAGTTCGCCCCGGTCAAGATGCTGGGCCGCTTGCGCGAGCGCCTGCGCGCCGGGGCGCTCACCCCCCGACGCGGATGAAGCTCGCGCGGCCATGAACCCGGCGCTCGGTCACGGAGGCCTGTCCGTGCTGGCGGACCGGGGTGCCAATGTGCGACCATTCAAAGCCCACTTTTCGATGGATCTGGCATGAGCACACCCGCCGCCCCCGCGCACCCACCGCCTCCACGTCGCATCGTCGTCGCCATCACCGGTGCCAGCGGCGCCGTGTACGGCTGGCGCCTGCTGCAGCTGTTGCGCGAGCTGCCCGGCATGGAAACCCACCTGACCGTGTCCGACGCGGGCTGGCTCAACCTGCGGCACGAACTGGGCCTGGAGCGCGAGGCCGTCTCCGCGCTGGCGCATCGGTGGCATGACGCGAGCGACATCGGCGCAGCGATTGCCAGCGGCTCGTTCCAGAGCCACGCGATGGTGGTGGCCCCGTGCTCGATGCGCACCCTGGCTGCCGTGGCCCACGGCCTGGCCGACAACCTGATCACCCGCGCCGCCGACGTGATGCTCAAGGAGCGCCGCCGGCTGGTGCTCCTGGCTCGCGAGACGCCGCTGAACCTGGCACACCTGCGCAACATGGTCAGCGTCACGGAGATGGGCGCGATCGTCTTTCCGCCGGTGCCCGCGTTCTACCAGCGCCCGCAGACGGTGGACGACCTCGTCGATCACACGGTGAGCCGCCTCGTCGATCTGCTGGATCTGCCCAATCCGCTCGCGCCGCGCTGGCAGGGCCTGCACACGCCCCAGGACACCTGACCATGGCCTACCACGACCTGCGGGACTTCATCGCCCAACTCGAAGCCGCCGGCGAACTGCGGCGGGTGAGCGCGCCGGTGTCCCCACACCTGGAGATGACCGCCCTGTGCGACCAGGTGCTGCGCGCCGGCGGCCCGGCGCTGCTGTTCGAGCAGCCGACAGGCCACGCGATGCCGGTACTGGGCAACCTGTTCGGCACCACCGCCCGCGTCGCCCGCGCCATGGGCGTGGGCGACGTGCGCGAGCTGCGGGCCTTCGGCGAGCTGCTGGCCAGCCTCAAGGAGCCCGAGGCGCCCAAGGGCTTCAAGGACATGCTGGGCCTGGGCGGGCTGCTCAAGACGCTATGGCACATGACGCCCAAGGTGACCGGCTCGGCGCCGTGCCAGGAGGTGGTCTGGGAAGGCGATGACGTGGACCTGTCGCGCCTGCCGGTGCAGCACTGCTGGCCGGGCGACGTGGCGCCGCTCATCACCTGGGGCCTGGTGATCACGCGCGGGCCGAACAAGACGCGGCAAAACCTGGGCATTTACCGCCAGCAGGTGCTGTCACGGAACCGGGTCATCATGCGCTGGCTGGCGCACCGCGGCGGCGCGCAGGACTTCCGCGAGCACGGCCTGGCGCATCCCGGCGAGCCCTATCCGGTGGCGGTGGCGATCGGCGCCGATCCGGCCACCATCCTGGGCGCGGTCACGCCGGTGCCCGACAGCCTGTCGGAATACCAGTTCGCCGGTCTGCTGCGCGGCAGCCGCACCGAGGTGGTGGGCGCACTGGGCAGCACCCTGCAGGTGCCGGCCACCGCCGAGATCGTGCTCGAAGGGAGCATCCGGCCCGACGCCACGCACCCCAGCGGCTACGAGCACGCGCTCGAAGGTCCGTTCGGCGACCACACCGGCTACTACAACGAGCAGGCCGAGTTCCCGGTGTTCACCATCGACCGCATCACCCTGCGCCGCGAGCCGATCTACCACTCCACCTACACCGGCAAGCCACCCGACGAGCCGGCGGTGCTGGCGCTGGCGATGAACGAGTTGTTCGTGCCGCTGCTGCAGCGCCAGTTTCCCGAAGTGACCGACTTCTACCTGCCCCCCGAGGGCTGCAGCTACCGCATGGCGCTGGTGCAGATCCGCAAGGCCTACCCCGGCCATGCGCGCCGCGTGATGATGGGCGTCTGGAGCCACCTGCGCCAGTTCATGTACACCAAGTTCATCGTGGTGGTGGACGAGGACGTGAACCTGCGCGACTGGCGCGAAGTGATCTGGGCCATCACCACACGGGTGGACCCGGTGCGCGACACCATGTTGGTGGAGAACACGCCGATCGACTACCTGGACTTCGCCTCGCCGGTCAGCGGCCTGGGCAGCAAGATGGGGCTGGACGCCACCAGCAAGTGGCCCGGCGAGACCCCGCGCGAATGGGGCCGCGCGCTGACCATGAGCCCCGAGGTACTGGCGCGGGTGGCGCCGGTCTGGGAGTCGCTGGGTCTGTGACGCCGGGCGGCCGGTGCGGGCCGCTCAGACCAGCAAGGCGCCCAGCACCGCCAGCGGCGCGGTCTCGGCCCGCAACACGCGCGGTCCGAGCGTGACCGGCACGAAGCCCGCCGCGACGGCCGCGGCTTCTTCTTCCGCCGTCAGCCCGCCTTCGGGGCCGGACAACAGCCAGACCGCTCCGGCGGGCGGCACCGCGTCGCGCAGCGGCCGGGCTTCCGGCATGAGGGACAGCACCAGGCGGGTCGCCGGCGCCCCCGGATCGGCTGGCGCCCGGCCGTGGGCCGCCAGCCAGCCGGCCAGGTCCATCGCCTCATGCACCGGTGGCACCCGGTTGCGCCCGCATTGTTCACAGGCCGCCGCCGCCACCGCCTGCCAGTGCGCGCGCTTTTTGTCGCCGCGCTCGCCCTTGAGTTTGAGCACGCTGCGCTCGGCCAGCAGCGGCGTGAGGCTGGCCGCGCCGAGCTCGGCCGCTTTTTCCACCAGCCAGTCCATGCGCTCGTTGGCCGTCAGGCCCGCCAGCAGGTGCACGGCCCGCGGCGCTTCGCGTTCGATGGCGTGGTGCGCGCCCACCAGCACCTGCACGTCCGAGCGCCCCATGCGGGTGACGGTGGCCTCGAACTCCCCGCCCGGGCCGTCCGGCTCGCCGTGAAACAGGGTGATCCGCGCGCCCGGTTGCAGCCGCAGCACCTGCACGTGGCGCGCGGCGCCTGGCGGCAGGTCGATGACCTCGCCGGCGGCCAGTGGCACGGGACAATGGAAACGCGGCATCAGCGCAGGTCACTCCGAAAACGATAGCTGCTTGTGGCCATGGGACGCTGGGAAATTGCCGGTTGGACGCTCAAATCCGGCCAAACGCATAGCCCGTTGCCACCTGGATGCCCTCCACCTCGTCGATCAGGCGCAGCAGGGGCGTCAGTTCACGGTAGCGGCTGGCGGTGGCGCGGATGTAGCCGATGAAGCGCGGCGCGTCGGCCAGGTAGCGCGGCTTGCCGTCGCGCAGCGTCAGGCGTGCAAAGATGCCGGCCACCTTGAGGTGCCGCTGCAGGCCCATCCATTCGACCGCGCGGTAGAAAGCGCCGAAGTCGCTGTGCCAGTCCTCGAAGTCCATCAGTCCGGCCTTGCGCGCCAGCTCCCAGTAGCGCACCGTCACATCGAGCACAAAGTCCTCCTCCCAGCTCAGGAAGGCGTCGCGCATCAGGCTGGCGATGTCGTAGGTGACCGGGCCGTAGACCGCGTCCTGGAAGTCCAGCACCCCAAGACCTGATGAAAGGGCAAGACGTCCCGCCGCCGGGCCGCCCCAAGGCGGGACAGCCCCCTCGGGGCTGAGGGCTGCGGCTCCAGGCACGCCTGCGCTGGCCTGGACAGCCCGAAGAGGAGCCGGCTCCGACGGCTCCGCGGCCTGCCAGGCCAGAGAACCACGCGCAGCGGGGAGCGTGGGGGCCATCAGGTTGCGCGGCATGAAGTCGCGGTGCACAAAGACACTGGGTGCGGCCAAGTTGCGGGCCACGATGAGGTCGAACGCCTTGTCCAGCGTTTCGCGGGTACGGCCTTCAACCGCGACGCCCTTGTGGCGCGTCAGGTACCAATCCGGGAACAAAGCCAGTTCGCGGCGCAGCAGTGCCTCGTCGTAAGGCGGCAGCACGCCGGGGCGCGACGCCTGCTGCCAAGCGATCAGCGCGTCCACCGCCTGCCGGTACAGCGGCAGGTTGGCGCCGGGGTGCTCGCGGTCGATCACCTCCATCATCGTCTGCGTGCCAAGGTCGCTCAGCAGCATGAAGCCCTGCGGCTCGTCCCAGGCCAGGATGCGCGGCACGTTCAAGCCGGCGTCGGCCATCAGGCCTGCCACCTGCACGAATGGCGCGCAGTTTTCCTGCGCGGGCGGCGCGTCCATGATGATCAGGCTGCCCGTGCCATCGGCGCGGTCGACCCGGAAATAACGGCGAAAGCTGGCGTCGGCGGACGCGCTTCGCACGCTGGCAGGGTTCAGCGCCTGGGCTGGCGCCTCTCGCGCCAGCCAGGCCTGGAAAGCCCGGGCGCGGGCGGGGTCGGCCCAGACCGGGGCGCAGGCGGGCGGCGCGGGGGCCGCGCCCGGGGGAAGTGCTTGATCGCTCATGGATAATCCATTCTACAAATCCGGCCCCGACGCCCGGTCGGATGCCACCCGCCGACCCGGGGCGGACCTGCCGACCGAACTCGCCGCCCCTGTGCCCGTCCTGATGATGTTTCAAACGCTGCCACCACCCAGCCGCCGCACCCCGGTGGCTGTCGTGGTGGCCGGCTTGCTGCATGGCCTGGCCTGGGGACAGGCCAGCGACGTCGAAGCACTCAAGCTCAACCGCACGCCGCAGCTGGAAGAAAAGATCCCCGCCGAGACCCGCAAGGACCTGCCCACCTTCGTCTCGGGCCAGCGCCTGGAGGGGCAGGTGGACCAGCGCGTGGTGGTCGAAGGCGAGGCCGAGCTGCGCAACCGCTCCACCGTGCTGCGCGGCGACTGGTTGCAGTACACGATGCCGGACGACACGGCCCGCGCGCGCGGCAGTGTGCGGCTCAACCGCGAAGGCAACGTTTACCAGGCGCCCGAGGGCGAACTGGAGATTGATGCGTTTCGGGGCCACCTCAAAAGCCCGAGCTTCGAGCTCCTGAAGAACGGCGCGCTGGGTGACGCCGAGCGGCTGGACTTCCTCGACGACAAACGCTCCATCCTGCACAACGCGCGCTACAGCACCTGCCGCCGAGATGGCCCGGAATGGCTGCCCGACTGGGTGCTGAAAGCCCGCCGCATCGATGTCGACCTGGAGGACGACACCGGGGTGGCCGAGGGCGCCACCCTGCGCTTCATGGATGTGCCGATCCTGCCGGTTCCCGAAATCAGTTTCCCGCTCAGCGGCAAGCGCAAGACCGGCTTCCTGACGCCGACCGTCGGCCTGGGCAACGTCAACGGTGTCGAGTACTCGCAGCCCTATTACCTGAACCTGGCGCCGAACCGCGACGCGACCCTGTGGGGCACGGTGATGTCCAAACGCGGTGTCGACCTGGCCGGCGAGTACCGTTACCTGGAGGAACCCTACAAAGGTCAGGTCTGGGGCAACTTCATGCCGTGGGACCGCCTGCGCGACGAGAAACGCTGGGGCTTCGCAGGCGTCCACCATGGCACGTTGCCAGGCGGCTCGGCACTCAGCGTCAACCTGAACCGGGTCAGCGATGACAACTACTGGAAGGATTTCCCCCGGATCGGCACCTCGCAGACCACCCGCCTGCTGCCCAACGACGCGAACCTGACCTGGTCCCAGGGCAGTTTTTCGACCGCCGCCCGCGCGCTGTACTGGCAGACCCTGCAGGATCCCACCGCGCCGATCACGCCCCCATACAACCGGCTGCCCCAATTGACGGCGCGTTACGGTGGCGGCACTGGCGTCGGAATCGATTACAGCGTGAACGCCGATTACACGAAGTTCGAATCCCTGCCAGCCATGACCGGGCAGCCCAATGGACAGCGCACGTTCATTGCGGCACAAGTCAGTCGGCCATGGACGCAGCCTGGCGGTTTCATCACGCCCAAGTTCATGGTGCAGGCCACCAACTACACCTTGGACGGCCCCTTGAGCAACGGGGATACCCGCGCCAACGTGACCGTTCCGACGGTCAGCCTCGACAGCGGCCTGATCTTCGAGCGCGACACCAGCTATTTCGGCCGGGACTTGCGCCAGACCCTGGAGCCCAGGGCGTTCTACGTCTACACGCCGTATCGCAACCAGAACTACCTGCCCAATTACGACACCGCCAGCTTCGACTACAACTTCACCACGATCTACCAGGAAAACGCCTTCGTTGGCAACGACCGCATCGCCGACAACAACCTGCTCACGCTGGGCCTGTCGTCGCGCCTGCTCGATCCGGCAAGCGGCAGCCAGGCCGCGCAGTTCGGCATCGCGAACCGATTGCGCTTTTCGAGCCAGCAGGTCACCTTGCCCGGGCAAGCCGCGGTGCCCAGCGGCTGGAGCGACATCCTGGTGGGCGGCATCGTCAACTGGGATCCGCGCTGGAGTGCACGCGCGGTGGTGCAGTTCGATGCCAAGACGGCCAGTTCGGTGCGCACCACCGTGGGTGGAACCTACAATCCGGGCAACTACCGGGTGTTCAACGCCGCCTACCGATTGCAGGCGGGAACCAGCGAGTCGCTCGACGTCAGCTGGCAGTGGCCGATCAACGATCTGTGGGGCGACAGGGGTCAGGAACTCGGCGCTGGCAAGGGCCAGGGGCCAGGGCGCTGGTACACCGTCGGGCGCATGAGCTACAGCCTGATGAACCGTCAGCTCACGGACGGCTTGCTCGGATTCGAATACGATGCCGGCTGCTGGCTCACGCGGATCGTGGTCACCCGCTTGCAGACCAGCAGCACGACTGCGAACACGAGTGTCACGATGCAACTTGAACTTGTCGGCTTTTCGCGCCTCGGGACGAGCCCATTGAAGACCTTGCGTGACCAGGTTTCACGCTACCAATACCTGCGGGACCAGAGCACGCCGCCGCCCAGCCGCTTCAGCAACTATGAATAAACCTCTTACGGTACCTTCTGCCCGGCGCGCCCACCACCACCGGATCGGCGTATTCACCCTGGCCTGCGCCCTGCTGGTGCCGCTGATGGCGCCCGCGCAGGGCCTTCGCCCGTCCCCAAGCCTGGGCGCAAGCGGCTCGGGCGGCGGATTGGGCGGCGGCAACCTGTCGGCCCGCTCCGCACCCAGCGGACCGCGACAGGCGGATTTCATCGTGGTGGTGGTCAACAGCGAACCGATCACCAACAACGAGGTCCTGGCCAAACTGGTCCGCACCGAACAGCAACTGGCCCAGCAAGGCGGCGCCGTTCCGCCGCGCGATGCGCTGGCGCGCCAGGTGCTGGATCGCATGATCAACGAGAAGGTTCAACTGCAGCTGGCGCGCGAGGCGGGTATCAAGGTCGACGATGCCGCGGTGAACCAGGCCGAAGCTGCCATCGCCAACCAGAACCAGCTCACCGTGACAGAGCTTCGCCGGCGGCTGAACCAGGACGGACAGTCGGTCACCCAGTTCCGCGAAGACCTGCGAGACCAGATCCTGCTGACCCGCGTGCGCGAGCGCGAGCTGGAGCCCAGGGCCAAGGTGACCGAGACCGACATCGACCTGTTCATCCAGGAAAAGCAGGGCTTCGATGCGGCCAACTCCGAACTCGGCCTGGCCATGGTGCTGGTGGCCGTGCCCGAGAACGCCGAGCCTGCGCAGGTTGCCACCCTGAAAGCCCGCGCCGAAGAAGTAGCCCGGCGCGCCCGTGCCGGCCAGGACTTCACGGCGCTGGTGCGGGAGTTTTCCGATGCGCCGGATCGCAGCCGCAACGACGGCAACCTGGGCGTGCGCACCGTCGACCGTTTTCCCAGCATCTTCATCGATGCCACCAAAGGCCTGCCGAAGAACGGGGTTTCCGACCCGGTGCGCTCCGGCGCGGGCTTTCACGTCCTGAAGGTGCTCGAACGGCGCCAGGGCAGCCTGCCAGGCATGACGGTGACGCAAAGCCGCGCGCGCCACATCCTGTTGCGGCCCAGCGCGCAGCTCACCGAGTCGGCAGCCACCGAACGTCTGGCGGACTTCCGGCGCCGGGTCGTGGCCGGACAGGCGGATTTCGCCACCCTGGCACGCGAGAACTCGCAGGATGGCAGCGCCCGCGAAGGGGGCGACCTCGGCTGGGTGAGCCCCGGGCAGTTCGTGCCCGAGTTTGAGGAAGCCATGAACAAGCTGGCGCCCGGCCAGATCAGCCAACCGGTTGTGTCCCGGTTCGGCGTGCACCTGATTCAGTTGATGGAGCGGCGCGACACCCAGCTCAGCGCGCGCGAACAGCGCGAAATCGTCCGGGGCCTGGTGCGGGAGAAGAAGATGGAAGAGGCCTACCAGAGCTGGGCACAGGACGTGCGGGGACGCGCCTACGTGGAATTCCGCGATCCGCCCCAATGACGGGAATGGTGCCCCCACGCTCCCTCACTGCGGGTGGCGGTGGCCTGCAATCGAAGTCCGCAACAGCGGCGCCTGATTGATGAAGCACGTCGCCCGCAAGCGCTTCGGGCAGCACTTCCTCGCCGACAGCGGCGTCATCGACGCCATCGTGCGCCTGATCGATCCTCGGCCCGGACAGGCAATGGTCGAGATCGGTCCGGGCCTGGCCGCGCTGACCCAGCCGCTGGTGGAACGGCTGGGACACCTGACCGTGATCGAGCTCGATCGCGACCTGGCGGCGCGTCTGCGGGCGCACCCGCAGCTCACGGTGATCGAGTCGGATGTATTGAAAGTTGACTTTTCCGCCGTCAAAAGGCCATCAGGCGCCATGAAACTGAGAGTGGTCGGAAATCTCCCGTACAACATTTCCACCCCCATTCTGTTTCACCTGTTGCGCTATGTGGACACGATCGAGGACCAGCATTTCATGCTCCAGAAAGAGGTCGTCGATCGCATGGTGGCCACGCCCGCGACAGCCGAATACGGGCGCCTGTCGGTCATGCTCCAATGGCGCTACGCGATGGAGAACGTGCTGTTCGTGCCCCCTGCCAGCTTCGAGCCGCCACCACGAGTCGACAGCGCGGTGGTTCGCATGCAGCCGCTGAAGCAGCCGCCCCGCCTGGACCCGACGCGCCTGGGTGAAATCGTGCAGGTCGCGTTCAGCCAGCGCCGCAAGCTGCTGCGGCACAGCCTGGGCCGTTGGCTCGATGACCACGGCTTCACCGGAGGTTTTGACGTGCAGCGCCGTGCCGAAGAGGTGCCCGTGGCCGACTACGTCGCCCTGGCGCAGGCGATGGGGGCGGGCAAGCTCGTCGCCCCGGAAACAGCGAAGCCCGCGTGAGAGCGGGCTCAAAGTAGCCCCCGCCAAGGTGACGGGCGCGCATGGGGCTCGGCCCTGACGCCGCTCAGGCGGCGGTCAGCCAGTACCCGGCGTTGAAGGGGCTGCTCATGCGCAGCGCCTGCGGCGAGATGTCCACCAGCAGGTTGGTGGGCATCTTTTCCCCGTTTTCGGTGACCGGCTCGGCGCCGACCGGTACGCCGCCTGCGGCCTCACCCTTTGCCTCGTTAGCCCGTTCCGCTTGGCTGGTTTGTGCGGAACGGGCTACAGAAAAGAATAGAAACACCTGAAGGGGACTTTTCGGTCACCCCAGTAGTCGGCGGCGTCGCGGAAGATGTCGAGCAGCTGCTCGCGCGCTTCCTTGTCGAACTTGCCGTTGGCCGGCACCTGCTCCAGAACCACGATGAAGCCGGGCTGCGGACCCGACTTGTGCAGCGGATCGGTCATCGAGTCGTACAAGGCGTCGAAATTCTTGCCGAAATGCGCCGGAAAGGTGAACTGCTGCGCGATCAGGTCGAGCACATCCTGCTTGCTCTGAGCGGACGACAGGTTGGCGTACAGGAAGTGGTGCCCCAGCGCCTGCGAGGCTTCCTGCAGATCGCTCACGCGAAACGCGCGAATCGACTGCACGATGTTGGTTCTTACGTTACGAAGTGGTGTATCCATCTCCGCTGCTCTTTCTCTAATGGTCAAAAAAACTGTCTGCAACCACGGGGCAGTACCTGACAGGCCGCGTCACCGTCACTGAACGATCCGCTTGAAACTCGCGTAATGATCCCCGGTGTAATAACAGGCATCCGGCGTTCGCGGCTGCCCACCGCACACGATGCGCCGAGCACCCCGATCACGTGAACCCGGCGTTTTCACCGTGTATTCCAGGTAGTAGCCCCGCTGCCTGGCAGGCAACAGGCGTTCGCGATTGCCGAACACCGTGCCGTCCTTGCTGTAAGGGAACGGTCCGCCGTCGTGGATCAACTGAAGCGTCTGGCGCCCTTGCGGTGGCAAATCCGCCGCAGCAACCGTTGCCAACCCATCGACCGGAACTGGCTGCCTGGCATGCACCAAAACAGGGCACGTCAGGCTGACCCACACCAGAAGACCTGCGAGCAAGGGCTTTTTGTTATCGACGAATGCAGCTCGCAACATGGAAATACTTCGGATGAAAAATCCGGGTTAACCCCGAAAATTCAGGCCGTAGTGTGACCGAAGCGGGTCAAAAAAGCAAGTGATTGCCCAAAATTTGAGCAAACACGCCAGGGTTTTTCTGGCGTAAGTCAGTGCTTGCTGTTTGTTCGGACCTCAGCGCGCCACGTTGGCGTCCGCCACCGTCAGCGCAGTCATGTTGACGATACGGCGGACCGTGGTGCTCGGGGTCAGGATGTGCACCGGTTTGGCGGCTCCCAGCAGCACGGGTCCGATCGCGATGTTGCCGCCCGCCGCGGTCTTGAGCAGGTTGTAGGAGATGTTGGCCGCGTCGATGTTGGGCAGCACCAGCAGGTTGGCGTCGCCGATCAAGGTGCTGCGCGGCATCAAGGCGTGGCGCGCCACGCCGTCGAGCGCGACGTCGCCATGCATCTCGCCGTCCACTTCCAGCCAGGACGCCTGGGTTTTCAGCAGCTCCAGCACCCGGCGCATTTTCAGCGCACTGGGCTGGCTGGACGACCCGAAGTTGGAGTGCGACAGTAGCGCCGCCTTGGGCCGCAGCCCGAAGCGCATCATCTCCTCTGCCGCCATCATCGTGATCTCGGCCAGTTGCTCGGCGCTGGGGTCGTAGTTGATGTGGGTGTCCACCAGGAACACCTGCCGGCCTGGCAGCATCAGCCCGTTCATCGCGGCGTAGGTGGTCACGCCGGGTCGCTTGCCGATGACCTGGTCCACGTATTCGAGGTGCAGGCCGGTACCGCCCCAGGTGCCGCAGATCAGGCCATCGACCTCGCCCTTGTGCAACAGCATCGCGCCGATCAGCGACAGGCGCCGACGCATTTCGATCTTGGCCATCTGTTCGGTGATGCCCTTGCGCTCGGTCATGCGGTGGTAGGTCTGCCAGAAGTCGCGGTAGCGCGGATCCAGCTCGACGTTGACCACGTCGTAGTCCAGTCCTTCCTTGAGCCGCAGACCGAATTTGTCGACACGCTTGGCAATCACGGCCGGACGGCCGATCAGTGTCGGGCGGGCGACACCTTCGTCCACCACGATCTGTGCGGCCCGTAGCACGCGCTCTTCCTCTCCCTCGGCATAGGCCACGCGCTTCTTCAGGGCCCGCTTCGCGGCCAGGAAGATCGGCTTCATCAGTGTGCCGGAGGCGTAGACGAAGCTCTGCAGGCGCTGGCGGTAGGCGTCCATGTCGGCGATCGGCCGTGTGGCCACCCCGCTGTCGGCCGCCGCCTGGGCCACCGCGGGCGCGATCTTCATCATCAGGCGCGGGTCGAAGGGTTTGGGGATCAGGTACTCCGGGCCGAAGGCCAGCTGCTGCCCCGCGTACGCCACGGCCACCACCTCGCTCTGCTCGGCCTGGGCCAGCTCGGCGATCGCATGCACCGCCGCCAATTCCATTTCCAGGGTGATGGTGGACGCGCCGGCGTCCAGCGCGCCGCGGAAGATGTAGGGAAAACAGAGGACGTTGTTGACCTGGTTCGGAAAATCGGTGCGGCCGGTGGCCATGATGGCGTCGTCACGCACCGCCTTGACCAGGTCGGGCATGATCTCAGGCGTCGGGTTCGCCAGCGCGAAGATCAGCGGCCGCGCGGCCATCGTGCGAACCATGTCCTGCTTGAGCACACCGCCGGCGGACAGCCCCAGGAACACGTCGGCGCCCTGGATCACCTCGGCCAGCGTGCGGGCTTCGGTCTTCTGGGCGAACTGGATCTTGTCCTCGTCCATCAGCTCGGTGCGGCCCTCGTAGACGACGCCCGCCAGGTCGGTGACCCAGATGTTCTCGCGCGGAATGCCCAGCTTGACCAGCAGGCCCAGGCAGGCGAGCGCGGCCGCGCCGGCGCCCGAGGTCACAAGCTTGACCTGCTTCGGATCCTTGCCCGCAACCTTCAGCCCGTTGAGGATGGCAGCGCCCACCACGATGGCGGTGCCGTGCTGGTCGTCATGGAAGACCGGAATCTTCATGCGCTCGCGCAACTTGCGCTCGATGTAGAAGCAGTCGGGCGCCTTGATGTCCTCGAGGTTGATGCCGCCGAACGTGGGCTCCAGCGCGGCGATGATCTCGACCAGCTTGTCCGGGTCTTTCTCGTTGATCTCGATGTCGAACACGTCGATGCCCGAGAACTTCTTGAACAACACGCCCTTGCCCTCCATCACGGGCTTGCTCGCCAACGGGCCGATGTCGCCCAGCCCCAGCACCGCGGTGCCGTTGGTCACCACACCGACCAGGTTGCCGCGGCTGGTGTATTTGAACGACGTGGCCGGGTCACGGGCGATTTCCTCGCAGGGCGCGGCCACGCCAGGCGAGTAGGCCAGCGCCAGGTCATGCTGGTTGACCAGCTGCTTGGTGGCCGCGATGGCGATCTTGCCGGGGGTGGGAAGCTCGTGGTATTCCAGCGCGGCGCGGCGCAGCTGGGTGCGTTTTTCTTCGGCGATTTCGATGTCCGAGGCCATGGTTTGTCTCCTGCGCGGCGGCTTCCGGGATCGCCGGGCCGTCCGTCGTGTCTGGTTTGGGGAGGGTGATTGTACGGTGACCCCGGGGAAACCCTAGTCCGTAAATCCGCGTAAACGGGCGCTGCGCTTTTTACTTTTCGCGCACCAATGGCACCCTGCGGTGCGCCAGGCGATGCGCCACGAGAGCAAGCAGATACTACAATAACAATAGCTTCTTGTGGCCTGCTGGTGCTGGGAAGGGGTCAATCTGGCATTGATTTTGGCGCCAGAACGGCCATCGTGATGCGTGAAACGCAGGTCAGTTCGCCGGCGTCGTTGCTCAGGTCGATCTGCCAGACCTGGGTGGTGCGACCGATGTGCACCGGCCGCGCCACGCCGGTCACCCAACCGCTGGTGGCGCCACGCAAATGATTGGCATTGATGTCCAGGCCCACGGCACGATGGCCCTCGGGGCACGAGAAAGCTGCCCCGCAGGAACCCAGCGTCTCGGCCAGCACCACGCTGACACCGCCGTGCAGCAGGCCGTAGGGCTGGCGGGTGCGGGCATCGACGGGCACGCGCGCGCGGATGAAGTCGTCGCCAACCTCCAGGAACTCGATGCCCAGGTGCGCAACCGCCGTGTCGACGTGAACGGCGTTGAGCACCTCAATCGAGAGCGCTTGTTTCCAGAGGGGCATGGCGATTCCAGTCGGTGGTTGAAAGCGCCATTGTCCCTTCCCGCCGGAGCGCCGGTTCTGGTTCTATTTCGCCGGCTGCAACTGGTAGCGGCCCTGCCCGGCCAGGAACGAATCGCCGAGTGCGCCGTCGGCCTGCTTGTCCAGCCCCATCACCGCCCGGAACGTGAAGCTGCCCGAGGCGCCGGCGAAACGGCCGGTGCCAGCGGTGATCTGCCCTTCGCCCGTCCACTCGTCACGGCCGTGGGTGTTCTGCGGGGTCAGGTTGACGGTTTCGCGGCTGCGCATCACCAGCGTCGAGCCGTCCGCAAAGCGGTAGATTGATTCCACGTTGATGGCGAGCTTGCCATCCTGCGGGGGCGCGGCCGCCGTGATCTTGCGCTCGTAGGTGGCGGCTTCGTTGCCCGAGAACAGGGCCACGCCGAGCCGGGTGTTCAAGGCCGGGGTGCGCGGCCCCTGAACCGAGGTCGCGCGCCAGGTGATGTCCTCCGCCGCGCTGCCGACGGGCGCCAGTCCTGCCAGGGCGAATGCCAGCCATCCAACCAGATGACGCATGGTGCCTCCATATGGGTTGTGAATCGACGCCAGCCATTCTGGCCCGCCGGGCCACACATGCTTTGACCGCCATCAACCCGGTGTCGGTCGCAGCCCAGGCCAGCGGTCGGTCACCGGCGGCTCAACCGGCGTCGCGCACCACGCGGCAGGATTCGATGTCGAACGTGGCGCCTCCGATGCTCAGCGCGGTCTGGTCGCGCAGGCCCTGCGCAAAATCCAGGAAACGCTCCACGTCCGCAAAATGGCTGGCCAGGCCGGTGGACACGCGGATCGCGCCCGCGGTCTTGCCACCGCGCGATTGCATAACCTGCAGAAAACGCGGCAGGTTGATGTCGCGGCCGGCCTGCTCGACGGCTGCGCGCATGTCGGCGTCGTTCAGGTCTTCGGCCGCTTCGCCGGCCCCGGGGTTGCAGAAGCAGCCGGTGCGCAGCGAGATGCGCGCCTGGGCTGCCAGCTCTTCCACCCGCCGGTAATCCACCAGGTGTCCCTCGGGGTCGTAGAAGTTCATGGTCAGCGTGCCGCCACGCATGGTCAAATTGGCCGGGCCGTAGAGCCGAACCATGGGGCGCCCGTTGCCGTGCTTCAAGGCCAGCAGGCGGCGGATCAGCCAGCCGGTGAGGCACTGCACGCGCGTGCCGATGGTCTCGATGCCGACGCGCTGCAGGTGACGCAGGCCGGTTTCCACCGCCGGAATGCTCAGGTAATTGAGCGTGCCATCCTCGAACCCCGCTTCGCCGTCGGAAAGCACATGCAGCCGAGCCTGCACCGACGCGAAATTGACCGTGCCACCGCCGAACCAGGGCCGCTGCAGCGTCGCGAGCGTTTCGTTGCGCACCAGCAGGCAACCCACGCCGGTGGGATAGCCGAACATCTTGTAGAACGACATCACCACGAAGTCCGGCGACACGGCGCGCAGGTCCAGGCGGCTGGTCGGCACGAAGGCGGCGGCGTCCAGAAGCACGTGCCACCCGCGCGAGCGGGCCGTCTGCACCCATTCGAGCGGGTGCTTGACCCCGGAGAAATTCGATTGCGCCGGAAACGCGAACAGCCTGGGTTGATCCGCATCCGCCTGCGCCAGCAGCGCGTGCAGCGCCGGCTCGTCGAGGCGCAGCTCGGGGCGGGTCAGGGGCGCATAGTCCACCCGAGCCCCTTGGCGCTGCGCGAACTCCCGGATGCCGTTGACCGAGTTGTGGTTGTCCGCGGTCAGCAGCAAGCGGCCGCCCGGCGCAAACGGGTAGGACTCGCCCACCAGCTTGAGCGCCCCCGAGGCGTTGAGCGTGAAGATGGCAGTGTAGGCACCGGTGCCGCCAAAGTACTCCAGCACGGCGGCACGCGCCTGTTCCACCCGGCGGGTGGTCTGCATCGAACTCGGGTTGGCCGAGTGCGGGTTGCCCAGCACCTGTTCGGCCAGCATCGCCGCATGTTCCTGCACCTGGCTGGTCGCGTACAGGCCGGCGCCGGTGTAGTCCAGGTACACCTGATCCAGGCGGTCCAGCCGGGCGTACTGCGTGGCGCGCAGCTCGTCCAGGGCGAGGGTGGTGGCGTAGTCGGGGAAGGCGGCCAGGAAGTCGTCGTACGGCGTCATGGCCCAGGATTATCCGGGCCGGCCAAGGCTGACGGGCGCGGTTTCAATACGACAGCATGCAGCCTGGCCCGTCTGGCATGGAACGTCATCGGCAACCAGACCGGTGGACTGACAGCAACGCCACCGCAAGTGATGTGGAGACGTTTGTGATCTTTTTTTTGGAGAGAGGCCCCTGCGCGCCCCCGGGTACGGGCCTGCCAGTGATGGACGGCTGCGACGTCCGCCCCCGGGATTTCCCGCGGTGCAGCGTGCCGCACCCTGTTTTTTCGCCGAGAAATGGGACCAGCCCCTAAGATGGCAAAACGAGGACCGCGGACACGGGCAGCGGTTGGCCTGTCGCACGATGAGGACGCACGCGTTTTGCTGGTTCTTGACGAAAGGCGAATGATGAACATGCTAGGTTTCAGTGTCCGGCGCTGGCTGGTAATGGTTTGGCTGGCGGTGGCCGCCCTGCTCGCCGGTTGCAGCAATTCGGATACGAGCTCCCGCGCCGGTGTGATCGCGTTCGAAGAAAGCTCCGGCGTGGCGGTCAAAGGCGGGAATACGCGCGACGTGGTGCTGTCGTTGCAGAACAGCCTTGGTGTTTCGGGACAGCGGGTGCGGGTCGAGTCAACGGACCCGCTGCTTGCCGAGGTCAGCCCGTCGGCCTGCACGCTGTCGAGTTCGTCGAACGAATCAAACCGGTGCCGAATCCGGATCCACGCGCTGAACCACGGTCAGGTGATGCTGTTTGCGCGATCCGAGGGCTACCCGGACGCGTCGGTGCCGGTCACCGTAACCGACACGGTCGTCTACGGAAGCCTGACGTCCATGGGGACATCGGTGGGGTCAGCGACGGTATCCTCGGCGGCAACAATCTCCTTCATCACGTCCGGCGCCGCGCCCTACCAGATACCGCTGACCGCCCAGATCAGCGGCAGTTCGGGGATCGTGACACCCAACTGGGCGCTGATCAATTTCAGCAGCGCCGCCAACCCGCCGGTTACTTTCGATCCGCCGCAATGTGCGGTCACCTCGGTAAAGCCGACCTGCAACACGGTGGTCTCCGTGCCGACGGCAATCACCACTACGGTCACCGTGCAGGTCGTCGGCAGCGCCACAACGGCCCACGACTATGGCAGCATCATCGTCACCGCTGTGCCTGGCGCGACGCCGACCTTCGGCACGATCACGGTCAGCACCCAGTCCGGCAACAACGTTCCCAAGGGCATGAAAGCGCCCTTGTTTGTGAACTGGGTCAAACCGTCGATCCCCAATGCGGTCACCGTGACCCTCGCCATAGCGGGCAACGGCGTGTCGTTCTACAACTACGCGCCGGGCGACAACATCAATATCAAGACCTCGAAGGGCGCGACCTGCCAGATGAGCTACGCTGGCACGGCCGCCACCGACACGCTGAGCTGCGGGTTGGGGCTGGTCGGCGAAGCCAGCACCGGCACCGTCGTGGTGAGCGCTTCGGTAGCATCGCAGGTCCCGAACAATTTCGCGGTGGCACCGCTGACACTCGGCGCCGTTGACCCGGGTGCGACCCGCCGCGCGGTCACCTTCAACAACCAGTCGAGCCAGACGATCACCGTTGGCATCACTGGCGGCGCCGCAGCTTCCACCACCGACACCTCGGCGACGCCTGGCGCGGCGACCGCCAACATGAAGGCCGGCGCCGGCTCGATGTGCGGACCGTCCAACCCGGCCGCCGCCTGCCCGATCGGCACCAGCTGCATTCAGGGTGGGGCCGCCCCCAATACGGACACCAGCAAGACACCGTTCTACTGCTACTACGACCAGACCACGCCCACCAACGGTTACGAGATCGCGCCGAAAGCGACCACCACCTTTGAGATCTCGACCTCGAGCCTGTCGCCCGGCGGCATCATCTGGTCCGGCAACTTCTATGCCCGCACGGGCTGCGACAAGACGACTGGCGTTTGCGAGAACGCCACCTGCGCCGGCAAGGCCGGCGGTTTGAGCTGCGGTCCGGGCACCGGCCCCTCGCCCGGGGTCAACACCCTGGCCGAGCTGACGTTCCAGGCCTATCCGGCGACCGACTTCTACGACGTGTCCATCATCAACGGCGCCAATTTCGCGATGCAGTTCGGCCCCACGGGTTCAGTCACGCAGTCGTCGACCGATCCATATTTCTGCACCACGGCCGGCAGCTTGGCGGCCCAGAACGGCGGCTACACCTCGACCAACACCATCGGGCTGCCGACGGCGACCTGGGCCCTGTCGCCGTCGACCACCACGACCTCCACCACCAGCGCCTCGTTCCCGCCGGGCGCGACGGTCACGGGCGACGCCTCCAGCTATTTCCGCGTGGTCATTCCCTCTGCGACGCCGCCGGCCGCCTGCACCCGCAACACCGATTGCGCCGGCACGGTCGACACCACCTGCGGTTTCGCGATGTCCACGATCAAGGGAACAACGCCCACCTTCACGGCGAATCAGCGCGTCTGCGGCAAACCCGTGGCCTGGATGACGGCCGACACGATCTGGGGCCTCAACAACTCGGCCACCAACGTGGCGCCCTTCGCCTTCAGCACCAGCTGGTCCGTCGGGACCGCAACGGTCAGCGTCGGCGACCTGCAGCTGTGCATCAACAACACCTACAGCGCCTACAGTCCCAACGGGACCACGAGCAGCAGTCCGGCATTCCCGATCCAGCCGATCGCCCTGGCCTGCGGGGGCGTGATGTGGGGTGCGACCGAGTCGCCCGGGCCGCTGCAGAACCCGAACGGCAACGTCGGCCTGAACCTGACCCGGCCGAGCAACCCGGTGCAGACCGCCAACACCAACTGGCTGACCTATGTGCTGCCGACCATCCGCTGGCTCAAGCAGGCCTGCCCGACCTGCTACACCTACGCCTTCGACGACCCGACCTCGACCTTCACCTGTTCGAACCCGTCGGGCAAGGGGCTCGCGAGCTACGGCGTGGTGTTCCAGGACCTGAAATAGGCGTCCGCCTGGCCCTTCGGGCGCGCCGCGCACCGTGGGGCCGGGCCTCGGCCGGTCCGGCCCTGGTCAGAGTCGGCCGGCCTGCTCCAGAATCCAGGCCGGCACGCCAGAGGCCTCGCGCACCGGCACATTGTCGACGAAGCGCATGTTGACCGGCGCGGGCGGAATGTTCGGGTTCTGGCACAGCTGCGGACCGAAGAAGTCGACCGTGTTGAAAAAATAGTTGCCGGTGTAGACCATGTCGCCCACCGGCAGACAGCCCCCCATGTCGGCCCCGTAGGGCACCACGCCCGTGGCCAGACACAGGCCGCCCGGGAACGAAGAGCCCGTGAGGCAGGGGCCCAGATCGACGGTACCCACGGGGTTGTCCAATGAAACATTGCGATCCAGGGTGATGAAACGGCTGCCGCCATCGGTGTAGTAGATGTTGGAGCCGGCGGCGGCCCGTTTTTTCTCTGCCACGTTGAGCTGGATCAGCAGGCCGTCTTCCAGGCTGGTGCCCTGCGCGCCGTTGGTGTAGATGGCGCCGCCGTCCCAGAGCTTTTCCAGGAAAGCGGTGAACCGGTTGCCGACGATGCGGTTGCGGCCGGCCACAGTGGGCGTGGCGTGCTCGCCCCAGAGGCCGGGCGTTGCCTTGGGCAGGCCGGGGAAGCCTCCCTGGTCGTACAGGCCCCAGCCCCAGCCGATCGCGATCGCGCTCCAGGGCATGTGGCTCAGGCGGTTGTTCCGGATCGTCGTGCCGGTGGTGAAGCCCACGAAGATGCCGGCCGCGTCGTAGTAGTCCTGCCCGGTGTGGCTGATCTCGTTGGCTTCGACCAGCGTGCCGCTGGTGCGCTCGGGTGCCGGCGCGCGCGCGTCCGACGCGGCCACGCCGCCGATCTGGATCGCGGCCGACGCAATGTCGGTGAAACGGTTGCCCACCACGCGCGTGTCCTGCGCGCCCGGGCCCAGCATCAACCCGACGCCGCCGAGCCGCTCGAACCGATTGCCTTCGAACACGACACCCTGCGCATGGCTCACCTGGACGTTCCCCGGCGTGGAAAAGACCACCTTCTGGTGGCCGATCGCGCTGAACGGGTAGCCGGTGCCGCGCAGCAGCTGTCCGCTCTGGTCCGCGACGTAGCCGTCGGCCGTGTTCGGCCCGTTCCACGCCGCATGCGCGAAGCTCAGCCCGCGAAACACCAATCCGGTGACCGGCTGCCCCGGCTGCCCCTGCACCGACAGAAGGGTCTCCAGCATCGGGATCACCGCGACCTCGGGTGCGCGGCCGGTGGGCGAGCGGTAGCGCAAGCTTGCCGCGGAGGGGTCGTAGAACCACATGTTGGGTTCGGTCAGGAACTCGGGCGCGTTCTCCAGCCAGCTCAGCAACTGGAAGTTCCAGGGCGTGGGAAAAGTGTTCGCGTTGTCCCAGCAGGTTTTCTGCATCACCAGCGTGCCGCCCTCGTAGGCGGCCACCGGGCAGCGCATCATTTTCCACTGGGCCAGCGTCACGGCCTCGACCAATTCGGGGCGCGCCAGCGCCGGGCCGGCGTATCCGTTGGCGACGCGGGTGTAGTGTGTGTTCACCGCGGTGCCCGGATTCGAGCGCGCGCGCACCGCGCGCTGGCCGTCCACGTACAGCTGCCGCGGGCGCGCGCCGGCGGGCAGTCCGCGCACGCTCGCCACGCAATCGGCGCCGGCGCAGGTGAAGCCCCGGACTTCCAGGCCGCCTGAAAGCACCACCGGGCCGGTGTCGCCTTCGGCGGCGCGCCAGATCACCGGCGCCTGGGGCGAGCCGGAATCGCCGCTGTCCAGCGCCAGGGTCTGAGCCAGCGCATAGGTGCCGGCGCGCACGTTCACCTCGATCGTGCACTGCCCGCGCCGGGTGTCGGCACGCACCGCCTGGCGCGCCCGCTCAAGCGTGCGAAAGGGGCTGAACCGGCCTCCGCCAGCCGCGTCGTCGCCGCCGGTCGAGACCCAGTACGCGGCGGCGCAGGCGGGCTCCGGATCGGCGCCGGACGAGCAGGCGGTCAACACCGCCGCCGAGCAGACAGCGAAGATCAGGGCGAGGAAACGGGTCATGGTCGAGCAGGCCTTTCAAAGCGTATCCGGGCAGCATGGGGATACTCCCGGAGGATGATCGCCGAGCCGACGCGGCGTCTCCCCTAGGGATAACGCGTGGCATTCGCGGGCGCTCAGGCGAACCAGGCGAACACCGCGGGGACGAGCACCGGACTGACCGCGATGTGGGTGAACGCCAGCAGCGTCGCGGTTTTCGCCGCGCAGTCGTAGCGGGAAGCGAACACGGGCCCCAGGATCGCCGCGGGCATGGAGGCGACCAGCACCAGGATCTGCCTGTTCTCGGCGCCGACGCCGAGGAGGCCGGACGCGAACTGGCTGAACCACGGCTGGAACAGCATCTGGATCAGCACCGACACCGCGATCAGTTTCAGAAATCCGTGCACCGGCTGAAACGACAGCTGGAGCCCCAGGATCACCGCCGACAGCACGACCAGGGCGCCCTGCACCATCGAAAGCGCTTCCAGCGTCGTTGCCACCCAGGGCGTCTCCCTGGGCAGGCCGCTGTGCGCCAAGGCCAGTCCCACCCCGATCGAGATGAAAATGGGCGAACGGAAATAGTCTTTCGCCAGTTTGCCCAGGTCTCCCATGCCCTTCATCGAGCCGCCGAAGTACATGGCGACCGCCGGGCACAGGATGAACAGTGGCAACCCGACGCCCAGTTCACTGATGACGATGGCCTCGGCAAGAGCCTGCGGATTGTGGGCGAACGCGTACTGGACGATCGGGTATCCGATGAGCGCGGACGAGCCGAAGGACGAAACAATCATGAGGGCGCCAGTGCTCTGGCGATCAAACCTCAGCAGGACACCGGCGAACCAGCTGAGGGCCAGCGAGACGCTTCCCGTCAGGAACATCACCAGGATCGGTGCCAGGCTGTCGCTGGAAAGCGGGTTGCTCCAGAGCTGGTAGGTGATGGTCGCCGGCAGGATCGCCTGGGTCAGCAGCCTGGCGAACACGCCGCTGTCTTCTTGCTTGAAAACGCCTTTGTGCTTCAGAAAGTGCACCGCGATCACCATGAAGGCAAACGCCAATACCGTTTCCGTCACTCGCATATTGACTGCCGACATGTCCGGTTACCTCGCCCGCCAGGTTGTCACCGATGACATCCAGATGCCAGACGTGGAGTTGCCGAGCCCACGGATGTCGCCTTTCAGACGGCAACTTCGCCGAACTTCGGCGCGAAATGGCAACAACACGCTGTGTTTGTCGAGCGCCTCTTGCGCCAGCCACGCAGGCCGCGTCATCCTCACGAGGCCCGGATCACGCCGCAGGCCACGCGCGGGCCGGAGTTGCCCGTGGGCTGGGTCTTGTAGTCGTCCGGGTCGCGGTGCACGATCAGGCCCTTGTCCATGATGCTGGAGGCGCCGGGCTTGAGCGTGAGGGCGGATGTGGTGAAGTCGAACTTGGCCACGCCCTGGGCGTCGGCCATCAGCGAAGGCAGGTCGCCCACGTGATGCGTGCCGTGGCCGTGCTGGCCGTGGGCCGTGCCAGTCGGGTTGAAATGGCCGCCGGTGCTCATGCCGTCACCGCTGGAGCAGTCGCCTTTTTCATGCACGTGAAACCCGTGTTCGGCGTTGGGTTTCAGGCCCTTGACCTCGCCGGTGACCTTGACCGTGTCGCCGTTCTGCACAAAACGCACGGCGCCGCTGGCGGTGTTGCCGCGTGTGGGCTGCAGGTTGGCGGTGGCCGCCGCCTCCGGCCGTGGCGCTGCGCAGGCCACCAGGCCAAGCAGCACGGCGACAGCGCCGAGCGTGCGAACCAACGGAAAGACGGCGTGGGGATTCGGGGTCATGGGTGGCTCCTGGAGGACAGTGGGTTGGACAAAGGGAAAAGGTTCATGCCTTGCGGTTGAGCAGTGCATACAGCAAGATTGCGCCGAACGTCGCGGTGCCGATGCCGCCCAGCGCGAACTGGCCGAACTTGAGCGTGAAGTCGCCCGTGCCCAGCACCAGCGTGACCGCGGCGACGATGAGGTTCTTGTTCTGCGAAAAATCAACCCGGTTGTCGACCCAGATCTTGGCGCCGGCCACCGCGATCAGGCCGAAAACGACGATGGACACGCCGCCCATCACCGGCAGCGGGATCACCTGGATCAGCGCGCCGAACTTCGGCGAGAAGCCCAGCAGCACCGCGATCAGCGCCGCCACCAGGAACACGGCGGTGGAGTAGATCTTGGTCGCGGCCATCACGCCGATGTTCTCGGCATACGTGGTCACCCCGGTGCCGCCGGCGCTGCCCGAGACCATGGTGGCGATGCCGTCGCCGATGAAGGCGCGGCCCATGTACTGGTCCAGG
>WBZP01001437.1_pt1 | contig 29292 bp, 28 predicted proteins | sample 5204301 | NCBI WGS metagenome assembly WBZP01 (sample SAMN12412401, study PRJNA552823) | activated sludge metagenome | isolation source: activated sludge from nitrification reactor of wastewater treatment plant... | place: USA: Pennsylvania | collected 2017 | reverse complement strand
GACGAGCGTTTCGATCTCCCCGGCGGTGGTTTGGTGAACCTGGATTTTTATTATCGCGCCGTCAGCCGGACTGACTCCCAACTCGTGGTACTTCCCGGTGAAGGCAGTTTTCACCAATTACACGGCGGGGTTTCCACCAGTATCGCCCAGGATGAAAACGAACGGCGCTGGTCGGAATGGGAGGGGCAGTATCGCCGCCTCACCGGGCACCCTTTCCAGCATGCCCGGAAGCCGCCCATCCTCTTTGGTGAGATTCCCCCCCAGGCGTTGCCCTTTTTGGCCTTCTCGGCCAACCGGGCGCAGCAGATCCATAGTGGTGCAGGGCGAGAGTCGGACGGGGAGTCGTAGAACGGCAACCCATTGCCGCTATTGGCGACGCTTTATCATTCACTTCCCCCTCCCAACCCAAAGGCGTTCGTGGCTCCTGACCCGGCAAGCGGGCGAGAGTACGATGTTGGCTCGATACTCGTAAAGGCGCTGACACGACCCCTTAGCGGCCTACCGGTTGAAAAATCATCCACCTCGATGCCAGCTTGTTTCAAAACCGCTCGAAGCGTCCCCTCCGGTAGTTCACCAGGGTGATTGGGAAGGGTGGTATAGCGATTTGTGAGGGGGTTGTACCAGATTTCATGACTGCCGGCGGCTTGGCGATCAAAGACGAATCCAGACTGTTTCAGTCGCTTGACGATCTCGCGATATCTGAAGCCAGCCAATCGCCCCATCTATTAATGGCTCACCACCAGTGGGTAATCGAAGGAGTTCTCGGCGCTCTTGAGCTTGATCCTTCCTTGGCGTTCAGTCTGTGCCTCCAAGAGCTTCTTGGCCACATCCCGGGCGATTTCCAGCGTCTCGGTGAGGGTCCGCCCCTGGGCCACAAGCCCTGGGACTTCCTCCGAGGTGGCCAAGTACACCCCCTCCTGCAGTTTTTCGATATGTAGGCTGACAATGTGTTCCATTGCTGTCCACCGCAATTTAGATAAAGAATTGAAATATTGACCCACATTGATTATTCAACTTCTAGTCGCGGAGCGGCAACCCCTTGCCGCTATTGGCGACGGAGTTGGCCGCCGATGGGACAGAACCAACAGTTTCCTGTTGCCGCATATCTATAGAAAGTCGGACACGACGGCTGTTTTCGATACTCCGGAGCTTCGCCCCAACAAGAGACGGGCTCTCGCGAGCCCGCTCAATAGAATCCATGCCATTGAATCTGTGTATAGAAAAGCGGCTGGGAAGTTATTTCACCAGAAGTCCCAATCTGAGCGGAATTAACAGGGCCTTTTTGACGACCTGGGTGAGGGAGGCGCGGAATTGTTCATCGGACATTTCTCGCGGGATGGCGTCGAAGTGCAATCTGCCTTGTTTCAAGGCATCCATTACGGCATCGACCAAGGAGTCAAGGTTATGCTGGCCATCCAGAAGCGGGAGCAAGAAATGGGCAAGAGGTGGCAGGGAAACGTTCTCGAATAACGCTGAGGCCAAGGAGTGTTTACCTTGGCTGGCTTGCAGCCGAGCCAGGGGAGTGGCGACAGGATACTCGCTGATGGCGGCAACGGGCCTGAAGCTGACCGGCGAGAGCAGTATCTGACCGTTGACATAAAGCTTGAGCAGGATTTTGGCGATTGCCTGTTGGGCTTGGATCCTCTCGTTCGATTCGGATGATGTATCTTGGGTTGAGATCAGACTCATGACCTGGTTCAAGAGATCGGGAAAATGAAGGCTCTGCGGAAATCGAAGGCCGAGCTGGAGTAGGGCGGCTTTGATGGCCGGACTGGCTGTTACCAAAATATCCTTGCCCTCCGGATCCACGAATTTTTCCCGTGTTGTCGATCGGATATCCTGAATTGGGGCTGCCGGGAGGAGATTGGAGAGTACATGCAAGTCGGTGATGGTCTCCGGCTGCAACATGCGGGTAAGCTGTATATCCTGGTGGCAGAGGAGAGTACGGCGAAAAGTGCGATTACGTAAAAAATCCATGAATTGTTCTTGGCGGACGATATCGTTTTCGAACAATTGCAACTTTTCCATGATCGAGGGTGGAAATTGGGAAGCCAGCATGGTCCCAACGGCCAGATCGCCCAGATACATGAGCTGATGGCGCATGGCGCGCTCAGCGAACTGATGGAAAAAAATAGGGGTGTTGTTTTCTTCCAGATACTCGTGAAACAGATAGGCGTCGTCATTGATTTTCTGGATCAGATCCAGCGTGGATCTGAGGGATTCGGTATAGAATTTATACTCTGTGCCGGGTAGGTCGGTGAGTTCCCGGGTGGCATCGACCAGGAATTTCAATAGCGCCTTGGCCTGTTCTATCTGCTGCACGCTCCCGCCGAATTGTTGAGTATGGTAAAGCATCATCTGTCTTACCATGCCCTGGACATGCCAGCCGGGATAGGTGTTGTAACTTACATAAGCCACACCCTTCGGCGAGAGATTGTCGTGGCAGATCTCCAGGATCTTGTCCTGGACGGCATCCGGGACCCAGGAATAGATTCCGTGAACGATGATGTAATCGAACATCCCAAGTTCCTGGGATGATTCCATAATATCCATTTGTCGCAGCTTGATGTTGTCGAGGCCCAATTGCGCTATGGTGTCGAGACCTTCATTGATCTGTCGCGCGGAGAGGTCGATACCGATGAATGTGGCCTTTGGCGAGGCCTCGGCCATGGCGATGAGATTGATACCGCCAGCGCAACCGATCTCCAGGACACGGCAGGTTTCTACTGAAGGTGTTTGTAAACCGAATAAGCGGGCGACGGTTGCCAGCTTATAAGGCTGTGAATAGCCGATAACCTTCGAGGTATAGGGAATCTCATCATAGCTGGTCGCTGTCATTGTTGTCTCACTCTTGGATAAGGAATGGATTCGATCAAAACCGAGAACGGGATTGTGGCTTGATCAGGCGGTACAAAAGAGGCATTGGAAAGGGTGGTTCGTCCCGATCAAGATGATGTGCCTGGGTTTGATATGAGCCTCATTGTATCTTTTACCCAGGGTCGAGTCCTGTTGATCGCGGACTCTCGACCGCGGATATCTCGACATGGCCGACCGGTTCGTGGTCGAGTTGGTGGGTAACCCGGCACTGAGACGGGCCATGGCCCTGTTTCGCCGCGGGCTCGGCCGCATTTCTTATCGCGCCACGGCGGCGGACGTCCCCGAATTCGCCGCTGAGAGAAGGGCCGGCAGAAATTGGTATGAGCCTTGGTGGCTCCGGGCATGGACCGGAACCGGCTGGTTTCTGTTCTTATTCGGAGAACAATAAACGAATATATAATTTTTTCGTTCTCTTTTAGAGAACAGAAAGCCACACCAACGAGCCTGTGCCCGGAAGCGTCGATAGGCAGCGGGGAGCAACCATGACGCCTTCTCTGATGCGATTGACCCTGTTCCGAACCGCGGAAGGGAGCGGGGGGGAGAAAGCCTGGTTTCAAGATTCCTCTCGGCGCTCATACCAATTCCTATTAGGTTATCCGCCATCGACGGGAGCGCCTGAGCCGCCTGAGACGGCAAGAAAGCCATGGGTAGGCTGGCGATGAGCGAAGCGAATCCCAGCTACTTGTCCACACCAAGAAGCTGGGTTTCAGCGCTTCGCGCCTCAACACCAGCCTACGAATATAAATAATACCTATTGGGAAATGGTATCAGAATGATGGTCTCAAGGGTGGGTTGAGGTGAAACCGCCGATTCGGCTGTGGTTTCGACAGCTAAGGTTGAGTCGGATAGGGCCAATCCTAGCGGCTAGCGGATGTTCATGGCCTTCAAGCCAGGAATTCCGGGCTGTTGTTCTGGTCGGCCCTCGGAAGCCGTGCCTCGACTGTGGTCAGAGAGCGACGGATCAGGGCCAATTCTTCCGCTGGCAGGCCCTGATTCTCGACATGGGTGTGAATGGTCAGGAGGGCGGCATAGGCCTTGCCCGTCCCCATGGCCTCCAGCAGCCTGACGGCCAGTAGCCGCCCCCGGGGATTGTTCCCGACGCCCCAATTGTCGGCGTAGAACTCGAACAGGATCCGCTCCTTGTCGGCGAGCTGTAGGCGGTCGAGTATCTCCTTGAGGCCCTGAAACAGCGGTTCCAGGCCCAAAGGGGCCCATTGCCTCACATAACGCAGAAACTCCAGCAGGTTGCGTTCCGGACACTTGGCCCCGTAGCGGTACAGCACCCACTTCCAGAGGTGCTCGACGGCGCAACGATAGATGCCGGGCTGCTCGCTGCCGAGTTCGGAGAGAGAGACGATGAGTACCATGAGGGCGTCGTCCAGGATGGGCACGATCTGGTAACGCCCCTGGCGCGGTTCCAGCATCCAGTAGACCGGCTCGAACTTCATCGCCATGAGTTCCTCGCCTACCAGGACCCGTACCCGGCCTTCGACGCCTTCCACCAATCGCAGCCCCAGATGGCCGATATTGGCCGACGAGGTTTCGATCCGGTATTCGAACCCCTGTACCAGTTTCACCTGTTCCCCCCGCACCACGACCTCCCGCTCCCCGTGCCAGTGGATCCTGCCCTCGATGTGGCGCCAGGAATGCCAGTCAAAAAATCTGAAGGCGGCGGGCTGGAATTGGTGGCCCTCATCCAGGTAGCCGACCTGACTCTGGTCCATCTCTACCGGCAGATGGAAGTAGGGGGTGCTGAGGTCGAGACTGAAGCCGATCCCGTTGTCCGAGTCGGGGTTCAGCAGGCGCAGGGTGGCGGTGAGGTCGCGGTGCAGCCGGCGCAGCAGGGGGAGGCGGCGGAGGTAGAATGTGCCACGAATGAGCCGCCACTCCAGCTTCACAGCCCAGCGGTGAAAGAGATTCAGCCTTCTCTGTGCCGAGGGGGAAAGGGCCGGGCTGCCGGTTTCCCGGGGATGGCCCGAGCTGGCCGTTGCCGCTCCTGAGGAGGGGATCTCAGGCGGTTTTCCTCGTTTGCCAGCAGCCGAAAGGACACCCATGGTTTGTTCGTTTTCGATCTTGGAACCGATAAGTATATCGCTTCCAGGCGGTGATGGAGCACCCGAAAAGCGGCCCTGTCAGAAAAGGCGCATGTTAGACTTGGCAAGATGGCACGCTCGGTGCCCATACCTGATGACTGTCCGGGGGGAGATCAAGATCATGCCTGAGCCAAGTCTGGAACTCTTGATACAGATGGTACAAAAGATATTGGAGAGTCAGCGGGACATCCGGGAGGATGTGCGGGAGATCAAAACCCGGTTGGGGCGATTGGAGACCGAGGTCGCCCAACTCCATGTATTTTTGGCTGAGAGCTTGTGAAAATTTCTGCTGCGCTTGCCAATACTTTGTCGCTCGTTCGCTCAAGGCGGCGCCTATCTCATAGATATGTCTTGCCTTTCGCTCACTCGCTTCGCGTCTTGGCGGCGCTCACGACGAAATTTTTCGCAAGCTCTGTGCAATCGATTCGACTCGACCGCTTCAGCGATCGGCTGGAGCGCGTCGAAAGGCGGCTGGAAATCGGCCAGCCCCTCTGATTCCTCCTGGGGCCATCCCAGGGGGCCGGCGGAAATCCGATCCCTAACGCCCACCCCAGGGATCGACCGAATCGTGCCGTCCAGTATCGAGGCCGATGTCGGCCTGGGTCGGGGTGAATCGACGCCACACCTGGTAATTGGGTTCCGTGAGGTAACTCCGACTGGTGACATAGTTGAGCACGTTGTGCAGTCGGTAAAAGCGCACCACTGAATCGACCCGGATGACCTCTTTTCCCTGTTCATCGAAGAAGAGGATGGAAGGGGTATAGAACAGCCCCAGTTCTTTCGCCCAGTCTTTGGCGGTCGAGCGACGGCCTGTGGGGGTGATCACCGGGGTGTCCGACCAGATGTCGAGCTGGTAACTGTCGAACCGCTCCAGCAGGCGATGGATGGCGGCGTCCTTCAGCGGTTGGCTGTGGAGCACATCGCAGGCGTGGCAGTTGCCCTGTTCGAAAAAGACCACCATGGGGCGCTCGCCCGGCAATCGGCTCCGATCCAGGTTGAAGGGTGGGCCGAGGAAGAAGTCCTGTTCATGCAGGTCCCCCGGCTCGAAGGTCTGGGTGGGATCGCCCCGCTCCAGATACTCGGTGAAACTTTCCCGGCGGAAATGGCCGTCGGCCACATACTCCAAGGCGGCACGGAACTGGTAGGGCGGGTAATAGCCGCGTAGACGTAGCGCCTCGCGCCCATCGAGGTCGTAGAACACCAGCGAGGGGGTGAAGTTGGTCCGCTCGCGGATGGCGAGTTCGCGCTCGCTGAGATTCTGGCCGCGCAGATCCTTCACCGCTTCGGTACCCCAGATGTCGATGGCGACCACCTCGAAATGCTTCTGCGTATAGGCACGGATGTCATCAAGGCCGAAATTCACCTCCAACAATCGTTTGCAGTAGGCGCAGTGTTTCTGACCAAAATAGAGGATGAGCCCCTGTTTCCCGGCCTGCCCGGCCTCGGCGAGGTCCTCCTGGAGATCGAGAAAGCTTTTCTTGAACCAGTCGGGGTGGGAGAGCGGTTCTTCCAGCGGGAAATCGTCGAATTCCAGAACCCTGTCTGTGTCGCTACGAGCCTGGATCGCGGCTCCGTTTCCCCAAAACAGTCCGCACAGGACCAGCAACACGAGGGCGGAAAGGGTTCTCATGGTTTGACCTCGACGCGGCTAGGCCGGATCGCCCGGGGCGAAACGGTTCCATTCCACCCCCAGGTCACCGAAGACCAGAAACTGGGGATTGATGAGGGAGTCTTTGGTGTTGTAGCGGAGCGGTTGCATCCGCAGATCGGTCACCCGTCCACCGGCGGCTTCGACGATGGCCTGCGCGGCGGCGGTGTCCCATTCCGAGGTCGGGCCCAGACGCGGATAGATGTCCGCCTCACCTTCCGCCACCAGACAAAACTTGAGCGAGCTGCCGAGGCTGTGCAGGGAATGCTCTCCCAGATTGGCCAGATAGCCTTGCAGCCGCTCACTACCGTGGGAACGACTGCCGCAGACCCGCACCGGCAACTGGTGCGCCCCGGCTACCCGGATGGGGCTGGCGGCGCCACCGGACTCCTGTCTCCAGGCGCCCAGATCCCGTCCGCCGTAATACAAACGATCCAGGGCCGGGGCATAGATCAGGCCGAACAAGGGTTGGTGCCCTTCGATGAGGGCGATGTTGACCGTGAACTCCCCATTCCGCTTGATGAAGTCCCGAGTCCCGTCCAGGGGATCGATCAGCCAGTACCTCGACCACCGACGGCGATCGGCGAAGGCGATGGTCGCGGATTCTTCCGAGAGGATGGGGAGACCGGTATTCAAGGCCTGTAGCCCGGCGATGATGTGCCGGTGGGAGGCGAGGTCGGCTTCGGTCAGGGGGGAACGATCGTCTTTCCGGGCGATGGTGAAGCCGCGGTGGTAGATCTCCATGATCCTGGCACCGGCGCCACGGGCAATGGCGATCAAGGCATCGAACAGGCTGGTATCCATGGAAGACTGATTCACAACTCGGGTGGTCATGGCATTGGTAGGTATGAATAGGCCGTCGGTTCGGTCTTGGAAAGGGTCGGCGCCACCTGCTGGAGGTCGCCGTCCGGTCGACCCCTGATTTGGTCTGGGGGTCTCTATGGGGAAAATAATAGGCGATTTTTCGCCATCGGCCCGGCGGTCTTCGTGGCCGGAGCCACGAGGGCGCTCAGCGGTAGCCGGGCGGCGGTGATCTGTCTGAAGGCATCGAGTCGGGCGAAGCCGTTCCAGGTGGAGAATCAAAAGAAAGAATGAGGGGCCGGCTTGGTCTGACTGGGGAAAATTCGAGACGCTCCCGGGCCCCAGGCCGGAAGGGGAGCGTCTCCGCCTCCCATCTCAGGGGGCGATCTTCGCTTGGTTAGCCCGCGCGCCGCCCAGGAGTCCCGCCAGAAGATCATCCCGCTGACGTCCGTTGACCTGGAGGTGTCCCTGCTCGATGGTCGCCCGCACCGCATAGCGGTCGGCTTCCTGGGCAATCAGTCCCTGGGCGAGCAGATTGCCGAGCAAATTCTCGGCACCGTTCTGGGGCTGGGCCTGATCGCTGGTCGCCGCTTCGCCGCTGGTCATGGTCATCATGAGGGCGATCTGGTAGGCCAGGGATTTGGGAAGACTGAGTTCCAGCGCCGAGCTGAAACGCTTGATCAGGATGGCGGGATTGGTCAGTCCGGCCAGGTCCCCAGGCGTGATACCGATCCGGAAGTGGCCCTGAATCTTGCCTTCCGGCGTACCCAGGTCGATCCTGGTCAAGGCGAACTCCGGACCACGGGGCAACAACTGTAACATCTGGGCCAGCAGGAGCTGATAGCGGCCCATGGCCTGCTCAGGATCGAGCGCCGTGAGACGGGAGAGGTTTTGGACCTCCTTCATCAGCTGGCTGAAGGCCTCGGTATCCAGATTGCGCAATTCCATCGCCAGTTCGCCGCCGCTGAAACTGGTGTCGCCGGCCTTGACATTCCCCCACCGCATCCTGGACTGCATCAACAGGGTTTCTCCCCGTTCCTCCACGCCGCCAGTAACCGATAACCCATCCAGTCCGAAATCCTTCTGGCCAGGGGCGGCGAAGTGGCCTTGAATCCCATTCAACCTGAGTTGGCTTTCCCCCAACCAGAGGCCCTTCGGGTGACGCTGGTAACTCCAGCCGGTGGTGATCTGGTCGAAACGGAGTTGCTCTCCTTTCGGATCGGTGATTTCCACCGAGGGGAGGCGCAGATCGCCCCGGAAGCGATCGAAGGCGGCACTGACATAGATTTCGCCCCGGGCGGACGGAATCTTGACCTTCGCCTGGTCTTGCAGATCGGCCTGGAAGGGGGGGGATTCCAGCTTGATGTCGAGCTGCCCCCGATCATGGACCAGGGTTCGCAGCTTCAGCGGTGACTGGCCGCCGAGATAGGGCTCAAGCGCTTTCGCCAGCTCCGGGGGCAACTCCAGTCTGGATTCGATCACCGCCTCGGACGGCTCCCACAAGGAACGCTCCTCGCCGAAGATAGGGCCATGGGTGATCCGATGCGCCAGGGCGATCTCCGGCAACTCCGGCGTCGGCTGGTTGACCGCCAGCGCCCGTTGTTTGAGTTCGGGCGACCAGACCAAGCGGGTCTTGACTTCGGAGGTACGCCAACCGCGCCGATAGTCCGTCGCCTTCCACTCGTAGAGCCCGGCTTCGGATATCCCCTTGAGCATGGGTTCAAAGCGTTGCTCGATCAACATCCCGGCCACATAGGGCACCGCCCCCGCCGCTCCCCCGAGTAGGAGCACGAGGATCAGTATCCCGAGCCGCATCCCTCCCTGGTTATATTGTTTCGTATATCGTCCCCGCATCTGACCCACCTCGTTTGACTTGAATCCGACACCCCGAGCGGATTGGCGCCCGCCCGGCATGAAGTGAAAACACTCGAGTGGCCTTTGTAGCATATCGGCGCCCAATTTTCTGCGCCGGTTTCCCACAGCCGGTCACCGCCGATCAGCTATGGAGGTTCTCGGTGCTCCCGCCCTCAGCCTTCCGGGCCTCGGCTGAAAATGGCGCTTATTCGTTCTCTTTAGGAGAACAATGGCTGATTTTGATCTTGATTGTTCTCTTATGAAGAACATAAATCCAGATCCTAGCGCCTCGGCCCGGGAGCGGTCTATCGATATCCGGGGCGAACCCGGCTGGTATCGAGGCGCCGAGTGCCGCAACAGGGCTTGTCGGGGTGTGGGCCAAAGCGCTGGGATAGGCAGCACCCATCGCCAGTCGACTCCATCTCTTTCTGCGGACAGGCCGGTTCAGGCGCCAGCCCTTCAGCCGCCGATGGCTGTTACTGGCCGTCGGCCCGGAAATGGCCGCCGGTCTTGCGGTGCGGTCGCGCCCGAGGGCATTATGCATCATTCTCTGTCCAACTCCTGTCCGATCCTTCCATGCTGAGGTTTTTCCTGCTGTTTCTGCTCATCCAGGGGGTGCTTTTCACCGCCGAGATGACCCATCAGGTGCAGGCGGCTGTAGTCCTGCCTTTCACCGGGGCCATCGCCGATCTCAGCGCCTGGTTGATCCGCTCCTTCGACACCAGCGTGATCGCCTATGCCAACATCATCCAGGATCTGGACAACGGCTTTGCGGTGTCCATCGAGGCCGGATGCAACGGGGTGGAGGCCGCCATCGTGCTGTTTGCCGCCATGCTGGCCTTTCCCTCGCCCTGGCGATATCGGCTGCTGGGGATGGGGATAGGTTTCCTCACCGTGCAGACGCTCAACATCGGACGCATCATCACCCTGTTTTACCTGGGGCAATGGAGCCAGACCCTCTTCGAGTGGGCGCATCTCTATATCTGGCAGGCCCTCATCATGCTTGATGTTCTTCTGGTTTTTCTGGTCTGGTTGCGGGTGATGCCGCGGCCGACCGACCCCGGTACACCCCATGCCGCCGACGCCTGATCTCCTCAAGCCCTTCCTGTGGCGGCTGTTGCTCTGGCTTCCGCTGAGCTTCGGCATCTGGTACTACTTTTCGGTCATGATGACCGTGCCCCTGCGCTGGCTGGTGGATGGGCTCATGCTTTCCCTGGGCGGCGGCCTGATCGCCGGGGTCAGCCAACAGGGCTACGAACTCTCGGTGCTTACCAACCTGCATCCGATTGCCGGCACTCCCGGGGCGGGAGGACAGATCGTCTTCAAGCTCAATCCACTGATGTACGGCTACAGCCTCCCGCTCTTTACCGCCCTCTGCCTCGCCACCCCCACCGCGGAGGGTGACAAATGGTGGCGCTGGCTGATCGGTATTCTGGTGTTGCTGCTCGTCCAGGCCCTCGGGGTTGGCCTGCATATCCTCAAGACCACGGTACTCGGCCTGGGGCCCAGCCTCGGCGGCCAGATCGACCCCAAGGATTGGAACCTCAACGCCATCGCCCTGGGTTACCAATTCGGTTACCTTGTCCTGCCCGCGGTCACGCCACTGATCCTCTGGCTGGGGCTGTTCCGGGGCTTCGTCCTCGGTCTGGCGCCGGGCTTTGGCCGGCGCGGCTGAAGTGACGATCGCGGATAGACACTTCGGGCTGGCGTGGGTCGATCCCCTCTACCCTAGATGGCTCCCGGGCCGGGACTCTTGAGGCCGGTTTTCGTTCTCTTTTGGAGAACAATTCTTCTCCTGTCGAGCTATTATTCTCCTAAAAAGAACAATAAATGGGTGTTTTCAGCCGAGGCCCGGAACCCGTTCTTTCGGCGGAGCTCAAGGCCGGAACATCCTCCTTGGCTCATCGAAGGCGGCAGCAGTGGGAACCCTCTTCCAAAGAGCGATAGAGGTGACGAGGGGTGGATGGCTCACCACCTATCAGTTTTGGCGAGAAAGGGTTCCTCAGCCTCTTTCCCGTTGGAAAAGGATGGAGAAGGGGGATTTTCTGGCCTGAAGCCCCGCGGCCAGGATGGCTTTGTCAGGGATTTCGCCGCTGTGAACCCCCCTCAATCCCCCCTTATCAGGGGGGGAAACAAACTGATAGGTGGCAAGGGGTGGATGGGTTCCTCGGTTTTTCGGCGCTGGCTTCCTTTATAATGATTTTTTCTCAGCCATCCCTGCCAAAGAAAAACAGCCATGATCAATAGACGAATCCTTTGTGGTCTCTCCACCTGTACCCTCTTGGGCAGTCTGCCCCTGTCCGCCCAGGAAACCCCGACCAGCCAGGCGGCGGATGGGCAGACGGTGAATCTGTCCTATGTGGGGGGATCGAGCCGGATCGGTGTCGGCGCCTATGTGGATCAAGAGTCCACCACCCATTTCCGTGGCGATCTGCTGCATGTATTTAGTGAATCTCCCGGCAGCGCCTGGATCGGCGAAGGCTGGTTTGCCGATCGCGCCGGTGGCCTCAAGCTGAACTATCACTGGACCACCCCCTACACCAAGGGGGCCGAGCCCAGCCCGGTGCAGAAGCTCTTCATGGCCCTGGACCAGAACAAGGATCAGGATCGCAAACTCAGTCTCGGTTATGGACAGGAAAACGAACACTGGTTTTGGGGCGCCAACCTCAGCAAGGGTCTGACCGGGGATCGCCGCCTCTCCCAGTCGTCTTCGAGCCAGGATGAGATCATTACCGGGGTGGAGAACGGTCACGAATTCTTCCAGACGATCACCACCACCACTACCACCAGGGTGTTTGAGAAGGCCTACGACTATGGTGTCGGTGGTCGTATCGGCCACTTCTTCCAGGATCACCTGGTCAAGGCCCACCTTGGGGTCGACTATGAGTGGGGCGACTATGGCTCGCGCCAGACCACCCTGTCGGTGGGGCTGGAGAAGTTGTTCCACAATTCCCCCCACAGCCTCGCCATCCTGGCCGAGACCTATGACAAATCGGGGGATTTCGAGCAGGCCAAGGACGACTCCCGGGTCAGCCTCATGTACCGCTACGAGTTCGGCGGCAAACCCAATTTCCGCGCGGAGACCGAGTATCGGGAAGTCAAGGTGGCCGCCGCCGAGGCGGCGCCGACGAGTGAAAAGCGCCTGGTCAAGACGACGGTGTCCATGGCGCCTGAATACTTCTTCGACCTCGACAGCGCCAAACTGACCTCCCAGGGCCTGCGCGAACTCGACAAGGTCGCCGGGATGCTGAAGGAGTCGGGTTTCGTCGGCAATCTGCGCATCACCGGCAATACCTGCGATCTCGGTTCCAGCGCCTACAACCAGAAGCTCTCCGAGCGGCGGGCGGCCTCGGTGAAGACCTATCTGGCCTCCCGGGGACTCTCGACCGAGGTCATGATCACCCGCGGCCTGGGCGAGACGGCGCCCAAGTATCCGGCCAACGCCAAGACCCGCTACAAGAATCGGCGCGTCGATCTCGAATATGTGTCCTATGAGTCCAACTGGCAGGAAGTCCCGCTCGCCAGCGAGCCCAGGATGCAGGTGCAGCGCGAGGTCATCGACCAGGAGCCCACCTGGGTCAGGCGCGCCCTGCACAACCCAGTGCCCCATAAGCAGATCGTCGATACCTACCGCTTCGAGAAACAGCGGGTAAGCGTCACCGAAGGGGAGAAGGTGTTCCTCAACAAACGCCCGGAACCCCAGGACGATGTCTACAGTCTGCTGGAAAATGCCCCGGCCACCCAATTGAACACCCTGGCGAACGATCAGGATCCGGATGGCGATGCCTTGACGATCGTGGCGGTGGGACAACCCAGCAATGGCAGCGTGGTCAATGGTGGGACCTCCCTGACCTATACCCCGAACCGCAACTTCGTCGGCAGCGATTCCATGACCTATACGGTGTCGGATGGTCGTGAGACGGCGGTAGCCACGGTGCGCATCACGGTGACCCCGGCCAACCGCTCGCCGGTCGCCGCCGATGACGTGGCCAGCACGGTTCAGGGGCAGTCGGTGAATATCTCGGTGCTGGACAATGACCAGGATCCGGATGGCGATCCCCTCAGCCTCCAGTCCGTCACCCAGCCCGGCCATGGCTCGGCCTCGGTGTCCGGCAACAAGGTGCTTTACACCCCGGCGGCGGGCTTTACCGGAACCGACAGCTTCAATTACAGCATTGCCGACGGCAAGGGCGGTACGGCGAGCGCCAAGGTGACGGTGACCGTGCTCGCGCCGGCGAACCGCCCGCCGGTGGCGGTCGATGACGTCGGTTCCACACCCTTCGGACAGGGGGTTCGTATCCCCGTATTGGAAAATGACCAGGATCCGGATGGCGATGCCCTCAGCATTCAGTCCGTCACCCAGCCCCGCCACGGCAGCGCCGCGATATCCGGTGACACTGTGCTCTACATCCCCCTGCAGGGCTTCACCGGCGCCGATTCCTTCACCTATGTCGCTACCGACGGCAAGGGCGGCACGGCGACCGCCACGGTCAGGGTGACGGTGCTTGATCAGGCCAATAATCCGCCGATCGCGGAGGATGACTTTGTCACCATGTTGTGGAACCGCTCGGTGGATATCGAGGTGCTGCTCAATGATCGGGATCCGGACGGGGATCGCCTGGAAGTGACCTCCTTCACCCAGCCCCAATCCGGAACCGCGGCCTATGGCCCAGGCACCAAGCTCAGGTACACCCCCAACCCCGGCTTCTGGGGCACCGATCAGTTCAACTACAGCATCTCGGACGGCAAGGGCGGTACGGCCTCGGCCAAGGTGACCATCTCGGTGGTCGATCCCTAAGGCGATTTCTGTCAAAAGGAATACCAGCCGGCGCATTCTGGTTTTTTCCCGGCAATCGCCTGAATCCTCCTCCGGCCCCCCGCCTGTCGCGGGCGGGGGGCACGCCTCGGCCTAGGACGATCCGGGGTATTTCCGCCTTGTCGCCGGCGGCGAGGGCCTTGGTTTGGGGAAGGGGGTGGATCGGGCAGAGGGGATTTCGATAGCTATTTCTGATGATAGGCTGTCTGATTATCAGGTCTATTCTTTATCAGGTCCCCGATCCGTCGCCGCTGGCTCCTGGCGACTCGATCCTCCGGTCAGTCTGGGCCGCCAGCGTCGCCCTCATGCTGGTCGCCGTCCTGCTCCATGGCTGCCTATACTTCCCCAGATCGACCCTGGTCTACGATAGGGAATGCAAAACTTTTACCCGCCACATGGTCTTGGGCGCCGAAGAGATCGGCCCCTTCGGTCACTGCGTCAATGAGGGCTGCGTCGCCCTGCTCATAGGAACCGGGGTGGTCACGGCGGCTTCGGCGGTGGTCTCCGGTAGCGTCGTGGTCGTCGGCAACATCATTTACTGGCTCGAGCGGACGACGCCGTGCTTGAAACAGGAACCATGAGCTATCCAGGTAAAAATAGAGGCATGGCCCGGAGCGGAAGTCGGAATCGTCCCGGCCTGGAGGGCGTTTGAGCATGCTGGTGATCCTCTGGACCGATGCCTTGTTGTTTCTGCTCGGAGTCTTGGGGGTCGCCTTTATCCTTTTTGCCCACCGCCATGAACATCTCCTCGCCCCCTGGCGTCGTGTGGTCCGAAATCCCCTGGCCATGGGCGCCTTGGTGGTTCTGCTGGCCTTCGCCATCCCCGGGCTGCTGGATTCGATCCATTACCGACCCCGCCTGCATACCCAGGAGGGTACCTCGGAGGTGCGCTATGGGGCCGAGATCCTGAGCGGGCTCGACCTTTTGCTCTCCTCGCTACGGGAACGCCAGGAAAAGACCTATTCGGCCCCGCTGGCGACCCATCTGCAAGCCATGGAGACGGTGGAAACGTCCGATGGACGCCGTCTCCGCGAATACCCCCGGCTGAGTCATGCCGGTCGGCATCTGGTCGATCCCGTGCGGGATTGGTGGCCGGATATCCGGGCCACCCTGATCAAGTCGGGTCTGGTGGCCTTGGGCCTCTGGGGACTCATGACCGGGCTGGTGGTCTGGCGGTTGGCGCGAAGGGCGGCCCTGCCGGTCGCGGTCGCCTTGGGAAAGTTCTGGCGCGGCGACACCAGGTTACCCTGGCGCACCCTGCTGGGGATGGTCGGCCTGCTGCTCTTGGTGGGTCTGCCCGCCGGTGCCTTGGCGCTGGATTATCATCTGCTCGGTACCGACAAGGTGGGCGAGGATGTGCTCTATCAAAGCCTGAAGGGGATCCGCACCGGACTCTTGATCGGCACCCTGACCACCCTGGTCATGCTGCCGGCGGCGCTGCTGCTGGGGATCCTCGCCGGCTATTTCCGCGGTTGGGTCGATGATCTCATCCAGTATCTCTACACCACCCTGAGTTCGGTGCCCGGGGTGCTCCTCATCGCCGCCGCCATTCTGATGTTGGATGTCTTTATGGAAAACCACCCGGACGCCTTTGCCAGCGTCACCGAACGGGCGGATATCCGCTTGCTCTTTCTCTGTCTCATCCTCGGCGTCACCAGTTGGACCTCCCTGTGTCGTCTGTTGCGGGGCGAAACCTTCAAGCTGCGCGAGCTCGAGTTCGTCCAGTCCTCCCTGGCCCTGGGCGGGAGTCATGCCTGGATACTCTGGCGGCATGTCCTGCCGAATGTCTTTCATCTGGTCTTGATCACCGCCGTCCTGGACTTCAGCGGTCTGGTGCTCGCCGAGGCGGTGCTGTCCTATGTCAATATCGGTGTCGACCCGGCGATGAATTCCTGGGGCAACATGATCAACAGTGCCCGCCTGGAGATGGCGCGGGAACCCATGGTCTGGTGGTCGCTGAGCGCGGCCTTCTGCTTTATGTTCGTGCTGGTGCTGGCCGCCAATCTGTTCGCGGATGCGGTGCGGGAAGCCTTCGATCCACGTTTGAGGGACGCCTTATGAATCAACCGCTGCTGCGGGTGGAGGGGTTGCGCACCGAGTTGGGAGTGAAGGGACGTCGCTTCCAGGTGGTGGATGGACTGGACTTCAGTATCCGGCCCGGCGAGACCTTCGCCCTCCTGGGCGAATCCGGCTGCGGGAAATCCATGACCGCCCTGTCGCTGATGCGCCTCCTGCCGCCGAACGGACGCATCGGCGCCGGTAACATCTGGTTGCGCGACACCGAACTCCTCTCCCTGCCGGAGACCGAGATGCGCCAGGTGCGCGGCGGTCGCCTGGCGATGATCTTCCAGGAGCCGATGACCTCCCTCAATCCGGTGCTGAGGGTGGAGACCCAGATCGCCGAGGCGGTGCGGGTGCATCAGGGATTGACCGGATCGGCGCTAGCCGACCGGGTGGTGGAATTGCTCACCGCGGTCGGTATCCCCGAGCCGCGGCAACGGGCCCGGGACTATCCCCATCAGTTGTCGGGGGGGATGAAGCAGCGGGTGATGATTGCCATGGCCCTGGCCGGACGCCCGGAACTGCTCATCGCCGACGAGCCGACCACGGCCCTGGATGTCACCATCCAGGCCCAGGTCTTGGGCCTGCTGGCCGATCTGCAACGGGATAGCGGGATGGCGATCCTGCTCATCACCCATGATCTCGGGGTGGTGGCCGAGAACGCGGACCAGGTGGCGGTGATGTATGCCGGTCATATCGTCGAGCAGGCCGAGTGCCGGGAGTTTTTCCACGACGCCCGGCATCCCTATAGCCGCAAATTGTTCGCGGCCCTCCCCGGGCAGGAAAACCGCGATCGGCGGCTCGCCATCATTGCCGGCACCGTTCCTCCCCTTGACCGCCACTTCATCGGCTGCCGTTTCGCCGAGCGTTGCGATCTGGTCATGGATCGCTGCCGGGAAGAGGAACCGGCCTGGTCCACCTATGGTGAGTCGGGGCGGGTGCGTTGTTGGCGGGCGGCGGAACGCCAGGGAGAGGTTATTCCGGGAGAGCGCGAAGCCACCGGCCCACGGGTTCCGGGGAGCGAGCCGCCCTTGCTGCGAGTGCGGGGGTTGAAGGTTCACTTCCCGGTGCGCCGGGGGCTCTTCAAACGGGCCGTCGGTCAGGTGCGGGCGGTGGACGGTGTCGATCTGGCGATCCCGGAGGGGCGGACCCTAGCCCTGGTGGGTGAATCCGGGTGCGGCAAGACGACGGTCGGCCAGGCCATTCTGCGGCTGATCCCGCCGACGGACGGGGAGATCCAGTTCGCCGGTCAAGACTTCCTGGCCCTGAAGGGAAGCGTCCTTCGCCGCCAACGGGCGGGATTGCAGATCATCTTCCAGGACCCTGCCGGGGCCATGAATCCGCGGATGCTGGTGCGGGATATCGTCGCCGAGGGGATGATCGTCCAGGGAATGGAGCGGCAACGGGCGGCGAGAGAGGCGCGGGTGATCGAGTTACTGGGGCAGGTGGGTCTGCCGCCGGAGTCGGCGAGTCGCTATCCCCACGAGTTTTCCGGCGGTCAGCGGCAACGCATCTGCATCGCCCGGGCCTTGGCGGTCAATCCCAGGCTGATCGTCTGCGATGAGCCGACCAGCGCCCTGGATGTATCGGTCCAGGCCCAGGTGCTCAATCTGCTGCGACGCCTGCAACAGGAACTGGCGCTCTCCTATCTCTTCATCACTCATAACCTGGCGGTGGTGTCCTATCTGGCCCACGAGGTGGCGGTGATGTATCTGGGACGCATCGTCGAGCGGGGGCGGGTGGAGGAGGTGTTGTCGGATCCGCGCCACCCTTACACCAAGGCCTTGTTGGCCGCGGTGCCGGAGGTAAACCCCGAACAAACACGGCAACAGCTCCGCTTACAGGGGGATCTCCCTTCGCCCATCGAGCCGCCGCTGGGCTGCTATTTTCATCCTCGATGCCAACGGGCGGAAGGGCTGTGTCGCTCCGCCTATCCCGGGGTCCAGGAGATCAGTCCCACCCATCGGGTCAATTGTTTTTTCGCCCAGGGCCGAGGGACAGCATCTGCTCCATGATCGGCGGGGGAGGGGAGCGAACCGCCTCGCTGGCCGAACCCTGGGCCGGGTGCGGGTAACTCTCACCACCTATCAGTTTTGGCGAGCAAGGGCTCCTCAGCCTCTTCCCCGTTGGGAAAGGATGGAGAAGGGGGATTTTCTGGCCTGAAGCCCCGCGGCCAGGATGGCTTTGTCAGGGATTTCGCCGCTGTGAACCCCCCTCAATCCCCCCTTGTCAAGGGGGGAAACAAACTGGTAGGTGGCAAGGCGGGTAACTTATGAAGTTGGCCCCGAGTGCCGCAAGAAGCCTCACGGCTGGCCTGGGTGTTTCTCAAGGCTCCCGGGCCTCGGTATTTTTAGGCGGTTTATTGTTCTCCAATAGAGAACAATGCCTATTTATCCGAGCCATTGTTCTCGAATAAAGAACGAAAAACGGCCATTTTCAGCCCAGGCCCGGAGCCATTGGGGGCTCATACCACATAATCATTCAGTTCCCTCGCCCCCGTCAGGGGAGAGGGCCAGGGGAGTGATAGGTCTTTTTCTCGGCGCCGGCACCCGCGTCCGACGACGCGCAAGCCGGAGACCGATTGGAGACTTCTCCCTCGGCTCAGGCGATCTCCCAATCCATGGCTATGGGCTGCATCGGCTGATTGGTCTGGTCGAACTCGCTCCAGAGTTGCGCATAGCTTTTGCCTGTGCCGGGGTGCACTTCTTTGCCGGCCACCTCGGCGAGTGGGCCGAGAACGAAGGCGTAACGCAGGATCTCTTCCCGGGGCAGGGATTGGCCGTCGATGACATGGATAGCTTGTCCATAGGTGAGGAGATCCATGTCCAGGGTGCGGGGGGCGAATTTGTTGCCGGTACGCACCCGGTCATGGGCGTCTTCCATGGCCCGGAAACGGGTATTGAGTTCAGGGATGGACAGGGCGGTATCAAAGCCGACCACCAGGTTGTAAAAAGGCGCCCCCTCGAAGCCGATGGCGTCGCTTTCGTACACCCCCGAGAGCCTGAGCGATCCAAAGGCCTCCCGCAGTTCCTGGACGGCACCCCGAATATGGGTAACGCGGTCGATATTGCTGCCGATACTCACCCACACCCCGGGCATCTCAGTCCCTCCGTCCGCGCTCAATGATCACGCCTACGTCCCTCGCATGGCTTAGGGCACCGATTTTGTTCACCCTCAGGCGCACCCAGGGCACCCCGAATTCATCCTGGATGATCTCGGCACAGCGTTCCGCCAGGGTCTCCACCAACTGGAAACGGCTCTCGCCAATAAAGGCCAGCAGGCGTTTGGCCACGGATTTGTAATTGACGGCATCCTCGATGCGGTCGCTGGCCGCGGCCTTGGCTACATCCGTGCCCATTTCGATATCCAGGATGACCTCCTGTTTGATGCCTCTTTCCCAATCATAGATACCGATCACCGTTTCTACGCGGAGATCGCGGATAAAAACAATATCCATGGCCTGTCTCCCCAGACGCTGGCCGGGACTCTCCCGGGACAGCCCCGACCGGTCTGTCGATTGATCATAAAGCCGTTACAATACCCCGAGCCGCCGCCATCCTGAAACCCATCCCAGCCGGAATGCTTGATGCTGATTGACATCCCCTTGATCCTCGCCGCCTACCTCCTGGGTTCGGTATCCACCGCCATCCTGGTCTGTCGCCTGATGGGATTGGCGGATCCCCGCACCCAGGGCTCGAACAACCCCGGAGCCACCAATGTACTGCGTATCGGCGGGAAAAAGGCGGCGGCGCTCACCCTCCTGGGGGACAGCCTCAAAGGTTTGTTGCCGGTATTGTTCGCCGATGCCCTGGCACGGGAACCCTGGGTCGTGGCCGCCGTGGCCATGGCGGCTTTCCTGGGGCATCTCTATCCCATTTTCTTCCGCTTCCAGGGCGGGAAAGGGGTCGCCACGGCGTTGGGTACCCAATTCGGCCTCGGTTGGCCGATCGGTGCCGCTATCGCCGGGATCTGGCTCTTCATGGCCCTGATCGTCCGGGTTTCTTCCCTGTCCGCCCTGGTTTCCATGGCCTGTGCCCCCTTCATCGTCTGGTGGTTCCGACCCCAGCCGCCGGTCGTCATCATGTCCCTGGTCATGAGCTTGTGGTTGTTCTGGCGCCATCGGAGCAATATCCGGCAACTGCTCCGGGGTACCGAGGATAAGATCACGAGCGATCGGGATCGAGACTGAAAAACCTCAGTGAAACGGCGGCAACTCATCCAGCCGCCAGCGTGGATTCACGTTGAACCGTAACGCTTCCGCCTGACCGGCCAGCAACCGCTGGGCGCCAGCGTAAGCGATCATGGCGCCGTTGTCGGTACAGAATTCGGGTCGCGGATAAAACAATCGCCCTCCTTCCGCCTCTATGGCGATCGCCATGCGTTCCCGGAGGTGGCGGTTGGCGCTGACTCCGCCCGCCAGCACCAGGGTATGGATGCCGGTCAGCCTCAAGGCCCGCCGGCATTTGATGATCAGGGTGTCCACCACCGCCTCCTCGAAGGCCCGGGCCACATCCGCCCGGGTCTGGTCGTCGGGGGGGAGGCCGCCTTGTCCGCCCGCGTTTTGCAGGGTGTTGAAGGCAAAGGTCTTGAGGCCGCTGAAACTGAAATTGAGCCCGGGCCGGTCGGTCATGGGGCGCGGAAACCGATAGCGCGCGGGATCACCCCGGCGGGCCAAGGCCGCCAGTTGGGGGCCTCCCGGGTAGGGGAGATGCAGCAATTTGGCAGTCTTGTCGAAGGCTTCGCCGGCCGCGTCGTCTTCCGACTCCCCAAGCAAGCTGTAGTCACCCAGCCCGCCGACCCGCACCAGCTGGGTATGGCCACCGGAGACCAACAAGGCGACGAAGGGATAGGCGGGCGCGGGATCTTCCAGCATGGGCGCCAAGAGATGGGCCTCCATGTGGTGCACACCGATTCCGGGCACAGCCCAACCCCAGGCCAGACTTCTCCCGATCGCGGCCCCCACCAGCAAGGCACCGACCAACCCGGGGCCGACCGTATAGGCGACGCCATCGATGGCCCCGGAGCCGAGCCCCGCCTGGCGCAGGGTCTCGCGGATCAGGGGCAGGGTCTTGCGCACATGGTCGCGGGAGGCGAGTTCCGGGACCACGCCACCGTATTCGACATGAATCTCGGTTTGACTGTAGACCGCATGGCTCAGCAGTCCCCGTTGAGTGTCGTAGATTCCTATGCCGGTTTCGTCACAAGAGGTTTCGATGCCGAGAACACGCATGACTCATCTCCAGTTTTAGCCCTTGGCCCGGCAAAGTTTTGCATTGGGGATATCGGGCAAGTAAAATTTAGCGTTTCGATGCTGATCGAAAAACCATGTGGCAAATCTAGTTTTTATTTTTAACCCAATGAGGTGGCTGCACGCATGCCGAATGTACGAGTCAAAGAGAATGAACCCTTCGAGGTCGCTCTCCGTCGTTTCAAGCGCTCCTGTGAGAAGGCGGGTGTTCTGGCCGAGGTTCGCCGTCGCGAATTCTATGAAAAGCCCACCGCCGAAAGGAAGCGCCGTGCTGCTGCTGCCGTCAAGCGCCATCTGAAGAAACTCCAGCGCGAATCCCGCCGTTGGGAACGTGTCTATTGAAATCCCACCCTCCCGGCACAGCCTTCTCTCAATCTTTCCTCCCGCGGCTGTGAATAAACGAGTTCCCTATGCTTAAGCCGCGTATTCAAGACGACATGAAAGCCGCTCTCAAAGCCGGAGAAAAACGGCGTTTGGGGGCCATTCGGCTGATTCTGGCCGCCGTCAAGCAGAAAGAAGTCGATGAGCGCCGGGAAATGAGCGATGAAGACATCCTCGTCGTGCTTGACAAGATGATCAAGCAACGACGGGAATCCATCGCTCAGTACGAAATCGCCAAGCGCGCCGATCTGGTGGAACAGGAAAACTTCGAGCTGGACATCATCAAAGGCTACATGCCGACCGCTTTGGGCCAGGAAGACCTGGAGGCCCTGATCGCAGGGGCTATCTCCGCGGTTGGAGCGCAAAGTATGCGCGACATGAGCAAGGTCATGGCCGTCCTCAAGCCCCAGGTACAGGGCCGGGCGGACATGGCCGCGGTGAGTGCTCGTATCAAGCAATGGCTGACCCCCTGACATCAGGGGGTCCTTCTCTCGAACTTTCGTCTTTGTCCTGGTGGGATGGCCTCGCGGCTGAGGATGGATGGCCGGTAAAATCCCCGCGCACTTCATCGATCAACTCCTGAGCCGGGTCGATATCCTCGACATCATCGGCAGCCGTATCGCTTTACGTAAGGCCGGGAGCGAGTACCAAGCGTGCTGTCCCTTTCACCAGGAAAAGACACCTTCTTTCACCGTCAGCCAGAGCAAGCAGTTCTACCACTGCTTTGGTTGCGGCGCCCACGGTACGGCTATCGGTTTCTTGATGAATTACGATCGCCTGGATTTTCCGACGGCCGTAAAAGAATTGGCGCAACGTGCCGGGCTGGAGGTGCCAGGGGAGGACGGGGCGACTCAGGAAGCATCCATCCGCCCCTTGTTCGAGATTCTGGAACAAGCCAATGAGTTTTTTCGCCAATGCCTGCGCGAGCATCCCCAGGCCGGGCGTGCCAAGCGATACCTACAAGGTCGTGGCTTGGATGCGGATATTGCCGGCACCTTCTCCATCGGTTATGCCCCCCCGGGCTGGGATAATTTGTTACAGGCCCTAGGACAGCTGCCGGCTACCCAGTCGCTTCTGCTCCGCGCCGGGATGCTGATCGAGACCGAGGACAAGAGGTATGATCGTTTTCGCGACCGCATCATGTTCCCCATCCGGGATCTCCGCGGTCGAATCCTGGGATTCGGCGGTCGGGTGCTGGGAGAAGAGGTGCCCAAGTATCTCAACTCCCCGGAAACCCAGATTTTTCACAAGGGCCACGAACTCTACGGCCTGTACGAGGCCCGTCGAACCCTCGCCCAGATCAACCGACTCTTGGTGGTCGAAGGCTATATGGATGTGGTCGCCCTCGCCCAGCATGGTATTCCGAATGTGGTTGCCACCCTGGGTACCGCGGCGACTCCGGAACACATGGTTCGCCTCTTTCGCAGTGTGCGCGAGGTCGTGTTTTGTTTCGACGGCGATGAAGCGGGGCGTCGTGCCGCCTGGAAAGCGCTCAACAATGTCCTTCCCGAACTCAGGGATGGGCGGGAGGTACGCTTTCTTTTTCTGCCCGAACATGAAGACCCCGACTCGCTCGTCAGGAGCGAAGGGAAAACGGCCTTCGAAGCCAGGTATCAAAACGCCTTGCCCCTCTCGGATTACCTCTTCAAGCAGCTCGCTCAAGGCGTCGACCTGCAAGGGGAAGAAGGGCGGGCGCGTTTGGCCGACCAGGCCAAGCCCCTCCTCAACCGCCTGCCTCAAGGCGTCTTCCGCGATCTCATGTTCGAGCGCCTCGCCAAACAGATTCAAATCCAACTCGAACCGACTCGCCTCTTGTCGTTGGAGCCGCCTCCAAGACCCCCCCAGGGCCATGTGACCACTCGGTCGCCGAAACCAAGATCGGCCATTCAGCTCGCCATTGCCCTGTTGGTTCAATATCCGGAACTGGCCCAGACAGTTTCACCTCGGATGCAGTCCTGGCTGGACCTCGATGCCCCGGGTATGCCCCTGCTTCGCCAATTACTTGAATTGCTGAAAACAGAACCTAACCTTAAGACAGCGGGAATTCTGGAGCGCTGGCGAGATGACGAGAACGAACGGTCTCTGGGAAGGGTGGCGGCCTTGGAGCTGAAAATCCCAATGGATGGTCTTGGCGACGAATTCAGGGGCACCCTCCTGCGTATCGGTGAGCAACAACGGCACCAGGAAATCGATCGGCTCGTCAGGCGACAGGCAATCGGTGAGTCATCGGAGGAAGAAAAACACCGACTACGCTGGCTCTTGATGAACCCGAGCCCTAAAGTGGGCGAGGTAGATTAGTAAATCACAATATGTTACGCTAGGCGATTCTTTCCGGTTCGCACGGCCTCAATCGATCACAGGATGACGATGGATCAGGAACAGCAACAATCCCAGATCAAGCAGTTGATTGCCAAAGGCAAAGAGCAAGGCTTTTTGACCTATGCGGAGGTAAACGATCACCTTCCGGACAGTATTGTCGAGCCGGATCAGATCGAAGAAATTTTCCGCATGATCAACGACATGGGCATTTCTGTCCATGAGTCGGCGCCGGATGTCGACGAACAGGTTATCACCGACGCCACGGTCTCGGCCGATGAGGATGTCGCTGAGGCCGCCGCTATGCTCGCCAGCGTCGACAGCGAGTTCGGACGGACCACGGACCCGGTCCGGATGTATATGCGCGAAATGGGTGCCGTCGAGTTGCTCACCCGTGAAGGCGAACTCAAAATCGCCAAGCGTATCGAAGAAGGACTGAACCAGGTTCTCATCGCCCTCTCCTCCTATCCCAGCAGCATTGGGCTGGTGCTCGATCTATTATCCAGAACCGCAACCGGCGAACTGAAGCTGGCTGACGTCATCAGCGGTTTTGTGGAGCCGGAGGGAAACGCCATCGAGGCCAATCCACCACCCTTACCAAATCTCGAGCCGCTCTTGGCGGAAGAGGTCGCCGAGTCGCTCGATGACGAAGAAGCCGAGGTGGTCGAAGCCGAAACGGGAACGGTCGAGCTTGATTACGGCCCGGATCCTGAAGAAGCGGCGCGCCGGGTTCAGTCCCTACACGAGGGATACGACGACTGGTTGCGCCTGATCCATGAGCTGGGCAAGGAGAGTCCGCTGACTCACGAGGCCAGTGAAAAGGTCTCCTCCGCCTTTCTCGAATTCAAATTCGTACCAGCCACATTCAATGCCTTGGTGGACAATCTCCGGGGGACCGTCGAGCGTATCCGTGGGCAGGAAAAGCTGGTCATGGATTTGTGTGTCAATCGGGCCGGCATGCCGCGACGAGATTTTGTCACTTCTTTTCCCAGCAACGAGACCAATCTCGATTGGCCAACGGCTCAAATCCAACGTGGGCGACCCTTTAGCCACCACCTCGAACCCTTGGTACCCGAGATACGTCGGATCCAAAAGCGGTTGCGAGCCATAGAGCAGGAGCATTCGCTCAGCATCAGCGAGATCAAAGAAATCAATCGCCGCATGTCCATTGGTGAGGCCAAGGCCAGGCGGGCGAAGAAAGAAATGGTGGAGGCCAATCTTCGCCTGGTGATCTCCATCGCCAAGAAATATACCAATCGTGGTCTGCAATTCCTCGATCTGATCCAGGAAGGCAACATCGGCCTGATGAAGGCGGTGGACAAATTCGAATATCGCCGCGGCTATAAGTTTTCCACCTATGCCACTTGGTGGATCCGCCAGGCGATCACCCGCTCCATCGCCGATCAGGCGCGCACCATCCGTATCCCGGTGCACATGATCGAAACCATCAACAAGCTCAATCGGATCTCTCGCCAGATGGTGCAGGAGATGGGCCGGGAGGCCACCCCGGAAGAGCTGGCGATGCGGATGGACATGCCCGAGGACAAGATCCGCAAGGTATTGAAAATCGCCAAAGAACCCATCTCCATGGAGACGCCCATCGGGGACGACGAAGATTCGCATCTCGGTGATTTCATCGAGGACGCCACCATCGTCTCTCCCATCGAGGCGGCCACTTCCGCCGGTCTGCGCGAGGCCACTCAGGAGATGCTGGCCGGATTGACATCCCGTGAAGCCAAGGTGCTTCGCATGCGTTTCGGTATCGACATGAACACCGATCATACCTTGGAAGAGGTTGGCAAGCAGTTTGACGTTACCCGTGAACGTATCCGCCAGATCGAAGCCAAAGCCTTGCGCAAATTGCGTCACCCTTCCCGCTCGGAACGCCTTCGCAGCTTTCTCGACGGCGAGTGAGGAGCGATCCTCTGTACTCAGTGCATAACAGGGCCCTTAGCTCAGTCGGTTAGAGCAGGGGACTCATAATCCCTCGGTCGTAGGTTCGAGTCCTACAGGGCCCATTCAAAATCAAGGAGTTAGCTCATAAGGCTAGCTCCTTCGCATTTTCGGGGAACGGTGGGGGAACTTTCGGCGGAAGTTCGGAAGTGTGGGATGTAGCCAGGCTAGGGGTGAGTTCGTTCGCGAGGAAAGGCCAATGGCAGACATTGAAAACTTGGTACTGGAGCACTTGCGCGCCATCCGCGCGGATTTGATAGGGGTGAAAGACCGCCTTGGTGCGGTGGAGTCACGCCTCAGCAGCCTGGAGATCACTACGGCGGCAATTCGCCGGGATTTAGCCCATATGTATGGGGATGTTGTGGAGCAGCATACCCGCTTTGACCAGCTCGCTTCACGGGTCGAGCGGATCGAGCGCCGTCTTGATCTGATGGACGCCTCATCGGCTTAAACCCGGCTCGCCCGCATCCTCTCCGCCACCCAGGGCTTCACGGGCGACAATCCAAATCAGCGGTTTGGAATGTGGGTGTAGGCGAAATTCGCCGACACTCACCCCGCAACGACGCTCGACCCTTCAAGTCAAGCCAGCGTGTCCTTTCAACTATTGGAATCCGCCCCATGAGTCTTGTCACCCGCCTGGTTGCCTTTTCCCTGCGCCAAGTCGTCAAAGCCGGGGAACAATTTCTCATCCCGAACGCGGTCATCCGTGCCGGGGAAAAGGCCATCGATTGGATCGAAAACTAGGCTCTATATGGGCTTTGGGGTCTTTTTGAACAGAACTCCCAGCAGTGATGAAAGCAGGCGCTTGCCGCGCCTTTTGAGGTTGTAGACGAACTCGAAAAAGGCCAGGTAGAGCGGCAGCTTGTCCTGCGAAATGCCCCGGTGGGGGCGCAGCCAGGAGCGCAGCCGCGACCACAGGCCCTCCATGGTGTTGGCGTGGACTTCGTGGAAGCCGTCGCCGTCCTCGTCGCGGGCGTACTCACCTTGGGAGTGGTTGACCGTCTTGTGCTCGAAGCCCCGCTCGGGCAGGCGGGCGTAGATGGCCTATTCGCTGGTGCGCTGGACCAGGCCGAAAATGGGCGGTTTCTCGCTGGCCTTGGTGCCGCGCCCCCGGGCCCCCTTCAGTCGGCGGCGGCGCGCTGGCCGCCCCACCGCGGCGACCCTGTCCGGCTGGCCCTTGTGCCCGGCGACCACGTAAGTCTCGTCGCACTCGACCGCGCCCGCCAGCGTCACCGGCTCTTTTTTTGGGCGATGCCGTTGCGCAGGCACTCTGCCATGGCCGGCACATCGTCCTTGTTCAGATCCAGCTCCTGGGCGATCTGTGCGTTGGACAGGTTCAGGCCCATGAAGTACAGGCACAGAACCCACGTCGACAGCGGCTGGTGATGGCCCGACAGCACCGTCCCGCTCAGGTCGTCAAAACGCTGGCCGCACGACTTGCACTCGTAGCGCTTCGAGGTGGGCGCGCAAAGTCGGCGCGCCGCTCAAGCTTTTCGTTAAGCGGCGCTTCGCGCCGGATTTCCGTTCTTCTCAGGAGAACAATAGCTTCTTGCTCAAGCTATTGTTCTTCTTTAGAGAACGAAAATCGAGCCTTTTCAGCCGATGCCCGGACCCGCGCTTGATGAAGACGAGCATCAAGGGGCTGTCTTGCGTCGCCGAGCGCCTCCTCGGCGCTCAATTCAAGGGTCTGAACTCCACCCGCCGGTTCACTCCGTCATTGGGATTGGTTCCCGGCAGGGGTTGGTTCTGGCCATAGCCCCGGGTTTCCAGGCGATCAGCGCCGATGCCATAACGTTGGACCAGATAGGTCTTGACCGAGCCTGCCCTGGCTTCGGAGAGTACCTGATTTTTATCGCTCCGCCCCGTGGCGTCGGCATGTCCGGCGATGAGCACCCGCGTCTTGCCGGAACTGTCGAGTTGCAGCATCTCGCCGACGCTGTTGATGTAGGGGAGGGTAGAGGGCAGGAGATCGGAGGAGTTGGTGGCGAACTGGATATTGAAGCCCACAGTCGTGCCTTTGCCCGCCGGGGGGGCCACTGGTTGGAGCTGGGCGGGAGGCGGTGACGCCTTCGCTCCAGTAGTCGAGGCCGCGGCGGGATAGACGTCGGCCTTGGCGCTCGTCTGTGTCGCCTCAGCCGCTGGCTTGCGGGCGGTTTCGCACTCGGGGCAGGGATTCTGGCCGGCGGCGCCCGTCCCAGGCACCGGCGGGACAGCCGGGCCGGAATAGGTGGGCACCACCGAGATGCCTCGCATCCTCGGTTTTGGCGGCGCCGGTTGAGACTCGGGAAACATCAGGCTGCGGAGCTGCTCCGCGCTCGGTGGAGCCTCGCGGAACATCACAACCCCTTCCTCGGCAGAGAGAAGGCCGCTCCAACCTATGGCGAGGCTGATGCCTGTGGCGGTGACAAGACCATGAATACGCATGAGATCCTCCATTAACCGCGAAACTGTCGATACATCTCTACTTAAAAACTGTGGGCGGAAAATCCGATTTCCAATTTCTTGGCCCGCCCCTCCCGGGGAGCCAACAGGAATATCAGGGGATAAGATACCATCCCCGACCGGACGTCGGGGCAGGTGTCGACCGGCCCTTTGCCGGAAGCGGAAAAAATCTTGTTTTCGTTCACCCCATTCCCCTTCTGTCTGCGTTTCTCAGGATGGCACAATGATCAACAGGAGAAACCCCATGCCACATCCATTCAGACTCGGTTTGATAATCGGCGGCCTGCTGGCGCTCGCCGCCTGTGATCAGACCATGCAGCGACCTCAGGAGGGGGGACCCGGCCGCGGGCCGGCCCTGATCCAGTCCGAGGCGCCGGTCTCCCAGCCGCCGCAACCAGTCGCGCCACCGCTCCTGGCGCGGCAAGAACTGGATCAAGGCCGTCTGGCGGGTGGACGGCCCCCGGCCTCGGCCCCTGCCACGCGGGACGGGAGCGCCGCCAAGCTCGCGGTTCCATCCAGCAACCTGATCGCCCTGCGGCCACCCGGCGCCGAGGTCAACCGGGACAACTTCGGCGTCATCGACGACAACCCGGTACACTCGACCCAGGAACAGCCCATCTCCACCTTCAGCATCGACGTCGATCGCGGGGCCTACGCCCTGGTACGACGCTTTCTCCGCCAGGGGCAACTGCCGCCCAAGGATGCGGTGCGGGTGGAGGAACTCATCAACTATTTCGACTACGCCTATGCGCCGCCCAAGCTGCGGGAACCGCCCTTCAGCCTGATCACCGAGATCGGCCCC
>WBZP01000760.1_pt1 | contig 29309 bp, 46 predicted proteins | sample 5204301 | NCBI WGS metagenome assembly WBZP01 (sample SAMN12412401, study PRJNA552823) | activated sludge metagenome | isolation source: activated sludge from nitrification reactor of wastewater treatment plant... | place: USA: Pennsylvania | collected 2017 | reverse complement strand
CGGCCTCAGCCGCGAAGTCGGTTGTGACCGTCGCGGCCATCTCGGTGTCGCGGGCCAAGTCCTTGAGCGCGCCGGCGTACTGCGCGGCCCCGCGGCCGAAGATCGCCGTGATTAGAGCTGCCTTGTTGGCACCATCCGCGTACTGGTCCAGCTTGAGCGCCAACTCCTTCATGGCCGCGGCCGGATCCTTGGACTGCACGCCTAGGGCCGCGAGCGCCTTGCCCGCCTTGCCGCCCTCGTCGTCGACGCCGGAGAGCCCGACGGCGAGCTTGTTCATCAGGTTGGTGAACGTCCCGGCATCGACGCCCGACACCGCCATCGAGTTGGCGAGGGATGACAGGTTCTCGACGGTCGAGCTGGTCGATTCGGCCAGGTCATCGAAGGCGGCTGCCGTGTTGACGGTCTGCTTGATCAGGCCTGTGAAGGCCAGCGCGCCGGCAGCAGCTGCCGCGCCGACCGCAAGCCCGAACTTCGACGCGACTGCGCTCGACTTCTCGGCCTCGGCTTCGATCCGCTTGAGCGCCTGCTCGGCCTTGCCGGCCTCGGCGACCACGACCGATCCATCGGCCGTGATCCGGATGCCGTACTCAAGGTTCTGCGCCATCAGCCTCTCGCTTCGCGTTGAGCTCCGGCAGGGCCGCCTGCTCCATCATCTGCAGTTCGCCGAACAGGGCTGCCCGCTGTTTGCGCGGTACCTGCAGCAGCTCGAGCACCGGGGGGATCGCTGCGTAGTCGAGCCCCAGGAAGGCCGCGCCGGCAAGCCCTGGGACCAGTCGCCATTGGGTGCGCAGCGCAAGAAATGCCAGAGCCGCCGTCTCGTTGTCAGAGTGGACCTCGCACGTGTCACGATCCAGCTCCTGCGCCACCTCTACGTCGATGGACTCCTGGTCGATGCCAAGGGCCGCCATTTGGGCCGCCAGGTGCTCTGGGTCCGATTGCGGGCCGCGCGCCCAGTGCTCCGCAATCTCGGCTAGTTTTTTTCCTTGGCCTTCGGCATCGCCTTGATCAGCGCGCGGACGATCGGAGCTCCTCCAATCGATGCCATCAGGTCCTGCAGCGCTTCAGCCGAGTACGCCAAGGGCTCACCGTCGTCATCTCCAATCCCGCGCCAGTCGAGCACCAGGTCCTTGATGGCCTCGAAGTCCGAGCGGCCTTCCTCGGCGGCGACCTTGAGCAGGTCGGTCAGCTCGGGAAACGTGATCCGCTTGACCTTGAGCTCGAACTTGAACTCGACCCGGCGACCGCTTTCGGTTTGCTCGTCGCCGGCAACCGTCATCCAGAACGTCGGCGACTTGGTCAGTTTGAACATCTACCCTCCGGCTGCGTTATCAGGACGTCGTGATCTTGAATTCGTCGTTGCCCGCGTTCGGGTTGAACGTGGTCGAGAACTGGAACGCCAGCGAGCCCGAGTACTCGACCTCCTGGATGTCCGCCAGCTGCAGCTTCGGGGCGTCGAGCTTGACCTTGTAGCCAGCGGCCGTGCCGTGGGTCAGCGTGAACACGCCCAGCGTGGCCGCTCTGACCATGGCGAAGTAGTCCTTGGTTGCCACGGCGATCGCCTCGACCGTGATGCTGCCCTTGGGCTTGCGGTCGGTGATGGCGATGGTCTCGTTGTTCATCCAGATCGCGTGCGTGACGTCCACCGCCATATCCATCGAGAAAGCGGACACCTTCGCCGCATAGCCGTCGATGGTCAGCGTGCCGGTGTTGGCCGGTAGCGAGCCGAGCGGGGCCTTCCAGGCAGTAAACGTTCCTGTCGGCATCGCGCCGGCGGCGACCGGCACGTACTTGCCGGTGAACCGGAAGTGCAGGTGCGGGATCTTCTTCGCCGCCATGTCGATCGACACCGACCCCATGCACCCAGTCATCTTGTAGACGTCGCCGGTGTCGCGGTAGCCGTAGATGGTGCAGGACTTGAAGCCGGTCGAAACCGGGCTGTATTGCACGTCGGCTGCCACGGTTTCGGAGAACCCGCAGCACTTGAGCGCGGCGCCCCACGCCGGCGCGGTCGCGGCCGTGCCGCTGCCTTGCATTTCGACATCGAACTCGATCATCGCCTCTTCGGAGACGAGGATCTGCTCGCTGTTGCCGAAGTAGTCCCGCATCAGGCCGCGGTCCTCGCTCTCGACCTTGATCGGCGTGATCTTGACGTTCTTGGCCAGCACCGAGTTGGCTCCCGACGTCGGAACAGGATCGGTGAACTGCGTGACTTCCTCTTTCAGGAGGATGAGGTACTTGCGAGGCGAGGCCATGGGCTACTCCTGCGGGATGGTTTCGGGGACAACGGTCGGCGGCTCGACGCGGGTGAACGTGCCGTCGCCGTTGTCGATATAGGTGCAAGCCTCCGTGGGCTTGTCCACGATCACGGGTGCATCAGGTTCGTCAGGCATCACGCGCTCCGGATGAGGTAAGAGGTCGCGAAGGTGTCGGCCCACCAGAGCAGGCTGTCCTTGAACTGGGCCAGCTCGCCGCCGACGAACTCGCAGCCGCTGGTGGCGTCCTCGGGCACCCAGCCCAGCAGGGCGACGCGCACCGCCTCGCGCACCGGCTCGAGCTCCTCGCGCGCAGCGGAGCCGGCGTCGTCGGCCAGGTTGCGCACGGCCAGGACGACGGTGAACTCGGACCGCACTTCCTGCTGCACCACCTGGTCCATGAACGGCGAGTCAGCCGCAGACTCCCGCGCCGGCAAGACGAACGCGGCCGGCGCCGTGGTCAGCGCCTCGATCGCGCGCTCCAGCTGCGCGGCGCCGCCCACCAAACGGAGCGGCGCGCACTGTTCGCGCAGGCGGGCGATGATGCTGGCCGGCGTCATGGCGACAGCGCATCCCGCAGGATGGCAAGGATCTCGGCCTTGTCACCGAGCGACATGCCGAGGAACGGCCGCGCCGGCACGTTGCCCCAGGGGATCGGCGCACCGCGCCGGGTCTTGCCGTACTGGCCCTTGCGAGCGCCGAGCTGGTGGGTACCGGCGTAGATCACGTTGGTGCCGATCACGACGTCGCGCACTCCGACCGCCCGGGTGATGCTGTTGCGCAGGCGCCCGGTGTCGAGCAGCGGCTTGCTGCTTCCCTTCCGCCGCAGTGCGACCGTCACCGGCGACAGTGGGGCCCAGCGGCCGCCATCGGGCGCATGGCTGTCGCGGAAGCGCAGCTTGGTCGACTCGACCATGGCCTCGCCGATCGACGTCAGGACCGGCCGCAGGTTTGCCCCGGTGCGCGCCAGCTTGCCGAGCGCCGCGTTGACCTGGCGGTCGTTGATCTCGACGGTGACCTTCATCAGTCGAGCATCCCGGCGGTGTCGAAGGTGGCAGACGGAGTGGCGTAGGCGACGCCTCCGGTCGGCGCTGCACCGGACGTACCGGACTCCAGAGGCAGCGACACCACGCCGTTGGCGATCTGCTGCAGGGTCTTCAGCGCATCGCGGTAGGCGACGTAGGCCGGGTGATCCTCGGGCAGATCGCGCCGCCACAGGTTGTAGCGGGCGATCATCGCGGACAGGCGCTTGACGATGTCCGGCGCCGTGGCGAGCGGCAACGTGTAGCGAGGCGACAGGTAGCTGTTGATCTCGGCGTCGGCGTCGGCAATGGCGGCCGCGATCGCCGCGGCGTCCGCTACGCCGTCATGGTCCCGATCTGCCAGCTGCAGGACAACATCGGGACCAATCCGCTCTTCAAGATCGATCTGCGCGAGGTACGCCACACCATGTCACTCCGGTGCTATCAGGCGACGCAGGGCGAGATCAGGTACCCCGCGGTGGCTCCGGCGATGACCGGCGCAACCTCGTCCGTGACCGGGTAGATCCAGGACTTGGCGTTGCGGTCCTGGTAGGGCACTTCGACGATCGGCGCGCCCTGCAGGCGGTAGGTGTAGCCGTAGCTCGGCAGGCCCATGTCGGCGATGGTGCCGATCTCGGTGTAGGCCAGCACGCAGGTCTTGCCCCAGACGTCGGAGAAGGTGCCGGCGGCGCTGGCGACGATCGCATCGCCAACCAGGACGCGGTCGACGCCGAACAGCGCCGCCAGGAGCTCGACCGTCGGCACGTCGCGGCCGGTGTACTTGGTGCGGTCGATGATCTTGCTGTGCTGGCGTAGGCTCTTGAACACTGACGCGCCGATCACCATCGTGTTCGGCCGCTTGCCGGTGGCGGCGCGAATCGCATCCTTGCCCGCCTCGATGTTGGCGATCGGGTCGGACGCCGCGTTGGTCAGGTCCGACCACAGCGAAGTGCCGGACAGGGACGTGAGCTTGTTGCTGGCGGCGTAGTTACCGGCCGTCGTGGCGAGGTCCGCCTGGGCCTTCTCCAGCCGCAGGCCGATGATGTTCTGCACCTTTTGCACCGCCATGCGCGCCATGTCGATGCCCGGCACGGCGTTGGCTTCCTGCATCAGCTCGAACGGCACCGCGCCTTCCAGGGCGTGTTGCTCGAGGGCGTAGGAGCCCGAGGTGTAGCCGAACTGCACGCGGGCCGTGTTGGCGCCCGGCGCGCGGCCGGTTGCGTACAGCATGAAGTCTTCCTTGCCGAAGGTGACGATCTTGCCGCCACGCTGGGCAACCGGAACCGGCGGGAACAGCGCCGAACCGACCAGGTTCGTCTGCTTGTAGCCCTGGGCGACGTTGGACAGGACCGGATCGATGACGCGGGCCTGAGCGGGGGTGAGTTGGGGCATGGTTCAGGGCTCCTTACGCCACGTTGGGGATGAGCAGGACGGAGATCAGGTCGCCCGCCGCACCGGCCGCCTCGAGCGCGATGCCGACCTTGGCACCCGAGGTCGCCCAGGTGATGCCGCGGCCGCTCGAATCGACCTTGAGGGTGTCGCCGGCGGTGACCGCCGCTCCAGCTTCGACCGGAACCACGCCGAGCGCGTCGACTGCAACCTTGTCGCCGCTGGACGCCGCTGTGCGGCAGACGCCGATGGCGTAGCCGTCAGCGCCGGTCTGCGCGCCGGCCTTGGTCACGAAACGGTTGGCGACGAGGGTGCCGGTGGCGGCGACCGTCAGGGTCAGCGCCGCGATGTACTGGGTCGTCATGGGTCTGGCTCCTTACTGGGCGACGGCGGCGATTGCCGCGAGGTAATCGGTGCCCGGGTGGGCGGTCTGGTACTGCAGCGCCTTGGCGTGCAGCTGGGCGCGCTCGGGATCCACTTCCCAGCCGGCAGGCGCCTTGAACGGCGTTGCCAGCGCGCCGCCAGCTTCGTTGCGGCCGTTGGTCGCCTGCTGCGTGAACAGCGCCGGATCGGCCTGCGTACCGCGCGCGGCGCGCAGCGCCGCCTCGACGATGGCGAACTGCTCGTCGGTCATGGCGAGGTAGGCCGCGCGCTGGGCGTCGGTGAGCTCGGCATCGGCGCCGAACAAAGCGACGACCTGGTCGGTGCGGCGAGCCGTGGCCGCGGCGGCGAGCTCGGTCCTGGCGCCGTCGCGCTCGCCGGTGACGGTGGCGAGCTGCTCGGTCAGCGTGGCGACTTGCGCTTCCAGCTCGGTAACGCGCGCCTGCAGCGGGTTGACTTCGGGCATAACGGGATCTCCTGAGACGGGAGGGGTGAGTCCCATCCGCGCGGACATCTGCGCGGCGTAGGCATTGGGATCGGCGCCGGCCGGGACGAACGACACCTCGAGCAGTCGCGTCTTCTCCAGCATGCAGTCGACTTCGATGTCGCGGCCATTGCAGCTGACCTTGCGCTTGGGCTCGAAGAACTGCGCCCGGCCATTGAGCCCGACGGACAGCGCCCAGGGCTGGCCCTCGGCCATCAGCCCGGCGACCTCCTTGCCAGCCGCCGTCACCTCGCTGAACACGCCGTCGGTGAGCAGCAGCTGTGTGCCGTCGCAGGCAACGCGAGCGCGCCCGACAATCTGGTTCGGGTCGTGATTGCGCAGGATGGCGACCTCGGTCGGCGCGGTCATCGACGCCAGGTCGATGCACATGTCGCCGGCCCAGCCGTAGTTCGGAATGACGCCGCCGGAATAGGCCACACCAGAGAACCCGCGCACGCGCGCGTCGGCGACGTCCGCTTGTGCCTCGGCGAACAGGGCCAAACAGAGGTTGCGGTCTGCCATGACTCGCACAATGCCAAGCCGAACGCGCCAATGCTGCGGACGCATGTCCTCCCCGATTGCGCAACAAAAGGCCCGCGCGCGGCGGGCCTGGCGGGAGAGCGAGTGACGAGATCAGCCGACGACGGCTTCGACGGCCTCGGCAGGAGTCATGCCTTCCTCGATCTTAGCGCGGAGAGCGACGAGCCTGCGATCCAGTTCGGCGCGTGGGGTCTCCAGGAGGACGGTGCCGCGGTCGGATAGCTCGATGACGTCGCCATCAAGCAAGCCGATCCGCATGGCGACCAACAGGTTCTGATCGCCAAAGCTCTGCTTCTTGACCATGAACGGAGCGAGCAGGACGTCAATCTCCTGTTCGGTGTAGCCAGAATCGACCAACGTCATGGGTGCCTCCATCCCAGCATGGCGAACAGGTCGTCAATCGCCTTGGCAATTGGCTCGAATTCCACGGTTCCCCATTGGCTCAAGCGATACGCCTCATTGCCTGCGTCTGCTTTGATGCTGATCAATTCCTTGATCATCTTCGCATCGCCGGATCTGGTCGCCACCCATTGCGCGTAAGACCGCGCCCACGCCTCCTTGATCGTCACGTAGTACCTCGACAGCCGAAGCTGGTTTCGATCGGTGCTCTGCGCCTGAATTTCCTGCAGGCGTTGGTACTCGGGACTGGCCAACACCGCCTTGCGCCACGCTTCGGCCGCGGCAGCCTTCTCGGAGGACATACCCGCGCCGCCCCACCCTCGATGGTCGAGAAAATGGCCAACTTCGTGCGCGAACGTCAACCGCGGGTGCGTCGATGCGTGAGTCACGACGACTTCGGTATTGTGCCGATACCACCCCATGGCCTTTTGGGACCTCGAGGCGACCGCCGGAATGGACGGTAGCGCGCCGTCCCCGTGCAGGTCGTCAATTATTTGCATGGCTTCCCGCATTTCGGCGGCCAATGCTCCTTTGCCGGATGGCAGCTTGAGCGCATCAGACACCGGGGCTCCCTGAGGCTTCGGCGCCCGGCTGGCGGCCCGCGCTGCCGCCTGGATCACCGGCGGCAGTGTCGCTGCCTTCTTCGCCATCGCCATGGCGAGCGCGGCCCCCTGCCCGTCCGCCTTCTCGTAGTCCCAACCCGGGTCCGGATCGGCGTTGGGTCGCGCCTGGCGCCCATACCCGCGCGCCTTCGCCTGCGCTTCGGTCAAGCTGATCCGAGTGCAGCGGCAGTTGTGTCCTGCAGGTGGGCTCCAGCGGGTCCAGATCGCATCATCGATCGGCGCGATGTATCCATCCATCGCCGCGTGCTCCGGCCGCGTCCTGGTATCGTTGATCGCGTCCCACATGTAGAACGGACGGCGCGCCATGTTCTCGCGCTGCTGCGTGGTGCGGCCGATGCTGTAGCCGGTCTGCACCGCGTTGCGAAAGACGAGCTCCTGCCGGCCGGACGACAGACCGCCCAGCTCGCCGCTTGCCGCTGCCTGCCACTCCTTGAACGACCGGCCGTCGGCCAGGGCCTGCGCCAGGCTGTCGAGCACGGACTTGATCTGCTCGAGCGACGTCAGCCCGGAGACCGTGAAGGCCTGGGAGCGGGCCTCGGCCGGCAGGCGGCCGTAGTAGTCCGCCGGCAGGGTGACGCCACGGCCGGCAGCCTGGGCGATCGCCTCTGCAAACGGCAGCTTGAGCGAGAGCGCGAACGGCTTGGGCATCACGCAGCGCTCGCGTCGACTGCCATCCTGGCGATGATCTGGTGCACTTCGCCATTGGCAGCGGTGACGGTGCAGGTGAGCTGGTAGACCACGGTAGCCAGCCCGCCGCCGACAAGGCAGAGGACCGTGAGCCCGGACACCATCGCGGTCCCGATGGTCATCGATGCGGCCGCAGGGTCGGTGCCGGAAACCACCGCCTTACTCACAGAGGGGTTCGACAACACCACTCCGGCGGCAGCCTCGGTCGTGAAGTCGAAGGTGACGAGCTTGACTTCGGACGGGGTCTTGGCGGGCAGGGTGTACATGGTCTAAGTCCTAGCAGTGAAGCGTCGACCGCGCGACTTGGCAATGAAGCGACGCCCGCGAGCCAGCGCAACGTAACGCGGATCGATGTCCGGGAGCGCACCGTAGGCGCCGCCGTTGATGGCGGCCGTCGTCACCACTTGCGTCCAGCCGGCGGCCGAGCTGGCGGCGGCGATCGCACCCGACAGGTAAGTGACGGTGGCGGTCGCGGTGGCCCCGAACGCCGTTGCGCTGGTTCCCGTGGCGACAGCGCCCGGGATGGCCGTTGCCGACGCGGCGGCGACGGTACCGGTGGCGACGTAGTCGGCCTGTGGCGCCCCGGCGGTGGCGGATGTTGCGACCGTTACGGTCTGTCCGCTCGCCTCGGAGTTTGCGTTCACCGCCCCGGCGATCGCACCGACGCTGGCGGCCACGATCGCCCCGTTGGCCGTGCCGGCCGCGTTTCCCGTCGCGTTGCCCGCGATGATCTCGGCGTTCGCAACGACCGTCGCGCCGGTCGCGGTGCCCGAGGCCGTGCCGCTCGCCGCCCCCGCGATGGCGGACGTGGACGCCGCCACCGTCGCCGCCGTGGTCGCCGACGCTGCTGTAGCTGCGCCGCCCGTCGCCGATGCCGTAGCGGCCACCGTCGCCGCCGCACTCTGCCCGGCGCCTGTCGCCGCGCCACTCATTGCCGACGCGGACGCCGTGATCGTTGCTGCAGCGGGCGCGCTTGCAGCGGTGGCCGCGCCTGCGATGGCGCTCGCGCTCGCCGCTACTGTCACCGCCGTCGCAGACGATGCCGCAGTCAGCGCCCCCGCAATCGCGGACGACGACGCGACCACCGTGGCGCCGGTGGCCGTCGCATCGACCGTGCTGCTGCCCGTCGCCGGGATCTGCACCCAGAGGCGGCGCTGCGGAGCGAAGAGCTGCCACGGGTTGACCCAAAGCGACCATATTTCATCGGCACTCAGCACCCGCGCCCAAGTGCCGTGCAAATAATAATCCCCGGAGGAAGCGTACCCTCCGTCCGCATTGCGCGCACCGAACAGCACCAATCGGCCATCGGATATCGACACTGGCGCATAGGATGCGCTCTGGGTTGTCTGCAAGACTCCGTTTCTATAAAACGATATGTCCGTCGAATTAGGCGAGGTCAGTATTAACTGTTGATCGGTCGAATTAAAAAACGAGCTAACACCGCCAGTCCATATTGCCGCACCAGCAGAAGCCTGATGCATTGCGTACAAATTATCGGTAGTGTCGTATCGTTGAAAGCCAATTGTGTTTTCGGAGCCGGACGAATTTGATGCTGAAAACAACCCCCCCCCATCCGCTGTCGATTGACGAAAAAGACCCAAATATGAGATGAGTATAAGTTTGCTGAGTAAACTTCTTGCCGGGAGATGAGAAGATTACGCCGCCACTTCCATCCGCACGAATACAACGAACTCCTGTCGCGCTGACGCCGATGGTGTAACCAGTGCCAAATATTCCGGCAGGGCCGACGTTTTGAATACACTCAAACGCTGCTCCATTGTGGGCCGACACCAGACCCGTCAGATCGCGCGTAATAGGATTTGAAACCGCGACCCTAATTGTCCCCTGCGGTTGCCGCGTGCGCGCCATTACCCGTTCACCTCAAGCGGGTTAGCGGAAAGAGCGAAGCGGAGCACGATCAGGTGTATTGGTTGATGGTGCGCGTGTAGTACACCGCAGACCCGCTAGACGCCAATCCGGCCGCCGTGGTCGTCGCCGCGTTCTGCGCGATGTACAGGCACCAGTGCGTCGGCACATAGCCGAACAGTTGCGCAATCGATGTCTGCGGGAAAGCGTAGACCTGCGAGGCGGTATTGTTGACCGCAATCGACCCGAGCAAACGCGCGCAGGCGTTGACCTGTTCCGCTGCCGTGAACGACAGTGCGCCCTCGGTTCCCGGCGTTCCGCTCGCCGTCGTCGGCCATGTCGGCGTGTCGTTCAGCGAGGCGATGACCCAGATGTTGATCGATCCGGCCTGCCTATTGCTGGCGTGCGTGGTGAACGTCGCGCCAACCAAATAGTCGAGATCGACGTTGCTGGTATTGGCGACACTGGCGCTGGTCCATCCGGCGATCCACGTCTGCGACGACGCCAGCGAGTGCAGGTTCGTCACCGTCATCGCCGTCGAGGCGGCGCTGTACTTGCCTTTGATGTCGCCGGCCATGATTAACTATTCCTAGCGTTAAAAGCGTCTTGGTACGACAGATTACCCTCGAACGTCATTGTCGCCGGCGACGCATTGCTGCCGGTCCCCGATGCCAGCAACTTCTCGCAGCGCGTTGCCTTGCGCTTGCAGTGCGTGTACACCGTCGCCCTGACCGCCAAATCGGCGGCGGCGCCAACCCACGCGGCGTCGATGCCAGCGCGGATGTTCGCCTTGCTTGCGTCGAACGTGCCCAGGCGCGTCATCCAATCCCAGATTCGCGCCTTGCCAACAGTCAGATTGTCGACTCTGTCCCATGCCATGCCGTTGCGCATGATCTCGTCGACCGACACGTTCGACTTCCACACGATGAAGTCAGGGCTGGCCGGCAGGTTCATCTGATAGGCGATCTCGAACGCGCTGTCGGTATTATTCGGCAGCGCATTTAGCACCGGATCGGCAGCAATGGCCGCCTTGAGTGTTGCCAACTGCTCAACCGATAGAGCCATCTCAAAGTCTCCTCAAATGCAATCCGTACACATCTCCGGGCTTCAACAGTTCCGCCTGCTCTTTCGATACCGTCTGCACCCGTAGCTGCCCCTCGTGCCCGTGCGCGCCGTCCAGCACCCACTTGATCTCGCACCGCTGCCCGCCGTCGAAGTGGCACGAGATCGACTTCAACGTGGCCAGCAGCACCACGTCGTCAAAGAGGCTGGCGGAAGGGAGCACAGGCTACTGCTTCGGCAACCCCGCGGCCATGGCGCGGATGACTTCAGAGGCGGTGACGCTCACCGTCGCCCCGGGCGCAATCGCGTGCCGGATCGCGGGGTTGGCGTCGAGTGCCGCCGCAAGCGCCATTTCGCCCTGCAACTGCTGAATCTGGTCGTTGATGGCGCGCCGCTGCTCGCGCAACAGGTCGATTTCCGCCCCGAGGGCTTGCGACTTCGCAACGAGCGCGTCGATCTTTTCCTGACTCATGGTGCCCCCTTAGTTCTGGACGCGGATGGTGTCCGCGTTGCAAGTGAAAGTGCCGTTGGTGGTACTGACGGCGCCGGCAAAGTCGTTGAGGAACACCGCTTCGTCGGCCGTGTCCGCGCCGCCCCGCGACTTGTAGGTGAAGGAGTAGTACGCGGTAATCGTGGACGACGACCACGTCGACTGCCCGAGCGTGATGTCCTGACGGTCGTTCGCGGTATCCACCGCCGGGACTGTGACCGTGCACGCCGCGCCGCCGGCCGTGTAGCCGGTGCCGGTGACCTCGTAAGCCGTCGCATCGGCGCGCTTGTCGAGGTTGTCCTTTGTCAACGCGGACGCGCCAGAGCCGAGCAGCATCCGCTTGAAGGTATCGGTGTCGCAGTCGATGTTGCCCTTGAACACGTCGTTGAAGAAGCTGGTCGGAATCAGTGAGGCCATAGGTTACCTTTCGTCTGCGTGGAGATAGCCGAGAACGTTCCCGGCAAACGTGGCTCGCGCTATCAGGTCGGCGAACTTGGGGTCCTGGCGGTCCAGGACCACTGCCAGGCGCGACTCGAGATCCTCGCGATCCTGGGCAGCCAGGATCGCGCTGCGCAGCTCGGCAAGCGGGATCGGTAACACCCCATCCGACGCCAGCTGGGCAATGCCGTCCTCGAGGACCTGCTGCTCCGGCGTGAACCTCGGCGCCGATAGCGCGGCCAGCTTTGGCTCGGCCGGGGCAGAGTTATCGGCCGGATCGCCGGCAGCCGGCGGCGGCTCCGGATCGACAATCGTAAAGTCGCCCGGCTCGAGGTCGTAGCGGTCTGTCAGGTACTCCTCGGTGAAGCGGACACCGAGCTTCTCGGCCAGGATCGCATCGCGATCGGCGCGCTCGCGCTCGAGGCCGACGTCGTCCTGCATGACGAACTGCGGCGCGGAGCCAGGGAACGCGTTGAGCTGCCAGAGGGCGCTGACCAGACGCTGCACGGTGTCGGAGACCATCCGCACGTCGGCGCGCCGCTTGTCCTCGCGCACCTCGTCGTGCACCTTGGCCGCGGCATAGCTCCCGGACTTGCCGACGTCACTGGTGAGGGTCTGTCCGAGAACGACGCGCTGGATGCAGCGATCGAGGGCGGACTCCAGGCGCTCGAACTCGCCGGCGGTCGAGGCGGTGATCGTGGTGACCGTCTCGTCGGGCGCCATTGGCTGCCAGCCAACCGTGCGTGTCACCCCCTGGGCCTGCATGGCGGCGACGAACTTGTCGTAGGACGCCGTCTTGCCGATGACGATCGGCGCGCCGAACGTCTCCAGGAAGTTGAGCCACAGCTGCCACCCCTGCAGGCGCCAGGAGACCGGCCAATACAGCACCGACAGCAACGCCTCTCCGTAGGGATTGCGGTACGACGGGTTGCGCGCGGTCAGGAAGAACTTGCGCGGATTGCACTCGATTCCGGTTGCGCCGCCCTCCCCCGTCTCCGGGAAGTAGCGCAGGCTGCCGTCGGGAAGCGGCCGGAACCACTCGAATGGCGGCTCGTGCACGGCGTCGATCCCGACCTTCCCGCCGCGCTTGCCGTAGACCACCTCGGCCACCGAGTATCCGTACAGCGTCGCCTGCCAGGCCGCGCCGACGATCTTGGGCATGTGCGGCGTGAGCTCGGCGATGATGAACTTCTCGGCCCGCGATGACCCGGGCTCGAAACGCCAAGGGGTAGCCAACACGGCCTCGCGCCGGGTGTCGATCGCCTGGGACACCTCGGCATCGCGCAGCAGCTGGCGCAGATCGGCGCGGGTGCGGCCGGTACGGCGCAGGACCTCGTCGGGGTCCGGGATCCCGGCCATCCAGTCGAACAGCTTGTAGACGGCGGTCTGGCGATAGAGCGGCTGCTGGTCTGGCTTCGCCGGAGCGAGCGCAGCCGTGGGAAAGAAGCGTTGGCGCAGGCGGGCCAGGGGGTTCATTTGTCGCCGAACAGTTCGGGTTGGGTAGGCTTGAGCACGGTTCCCGCCTTTTCCACGATGCGCCGGATGTGCCTGGCGCTGAGGGTCGACATGACGCGATAGGTGCGCGCGACGTAGGCCGGCGATTCGCCGGCTGCGATGCGTGCGGCAATCTCTGCGTTCCTGCGCGCGCGCTCCTCGGCCTCGTTACGCGGGATGTAGATCCGCTCCCCGGCATAGCGCATCCGCAACCGCTCTGCCGCATCGGCTCCGAGCGCGCGCGACAGTTGCTCGAAGAATGGGCCGCGCGGAGTCTTTGGAAAAGTGACATCCGTCCCGGCAAATAGCGCCATGAAGCGCAGTCGGCGGTCGTTGCCGACCAGGAGCTCGATCTCTTCCAGGATCACAGCCCCGCCCGATCGAAGGCGCCAGCGCGCAACCCGCCCTTGCTGTAATCGGGCGTGGACTGCGCGTACATGAGGCCGTGCCAGGCGATGGCCAGGCTCATGACCATGTCGTCGTGCTGCCCCTGGGGCGCGCCGTAGCGGATGGCGCCTGAAGGCATGCGCTCCTGGTCGAAGGCGAGCAGCTCCTCGAGCAGAGCCTTGTCCATCGGGATCGTGATCTCGCCACGCTCGAAGGCGATCGCCAGGGCCTCGATGATCCCTGCCTTGCTGGCGCTGGTGGTCTGGAAGCCGCGGATCGGCAGGCCGTCGCGGCGCAGCTGCTCGATCAGCGGCTCGCCCATGCTGTTCGACTCGGCCATGATCGGAGCCCGCGCGAAGCGCGCGTGCAGGGCCTTGAGCCGCGCGAGCTGGAAGGCGTATTCGATCTTGTTGAAGCGATCGAGGGCCGCCACGCGCTTCTCCATGGCGTCCAGCAGGGTGATGACGGTGAAGTCGTTGTGCCGGCCCCAGTCGACGCCGATGACGTAGGCGCGGCCGTCGCCGGGGTCCTGGTCGAACGGGTACGGATCGGTGGTCGCGCACGCGGTGACGTTGCGGAACACGCCGCCGCCGTCCTCGAGGAAGACGGCCTCGTACTCCTGGGCGAAGACGCGCTCGGGGAGATCGCGGCGCGCCGCCTCAACCTCCGCGGGATCAATGTGCGGATTGGCGGTGGTCGGTGCGTGATGATGAGCCCAGTCCGGATCGCTGGCGCCGCGCTGGCTGAGCTGAAAGAAAAAGTTGCGCCCCTTGGGGGTGGACAGGAACCAGGCACCACCTTGAAAGTCGGTCAGGGTTGCGCGAATGGCAGCTTGCCAAGCCGGCTCGAGCCTGCGCGCCATCGCCGCTTCGTCCACGACGATCAGTCCATACCGCCGGCTGCGCCCAGCGTCGTCGTCATCGAGGGTCCAGAATTCCAGGGTGCCGCCGGTCGTCATTTCGATGCGGTGCTGCTGACTGTCGGTGCGCGCGACGATGTTCTGCTCGCCGTACACCAATTTGGCCTTGCGCCAGGCCTCGTCCAGGTACTTGTAGTTCGGTGCGAACCAGCCGACGTCGTAGCCTTGTGCCAGGCCTTTGAGGCAGCCAGGCCATCCCATGGCAGTCAAGCCCAGGCCCATTGCGGTCTTGCCGAAGCGACGGCCGCACGCCACGGTATTGAAGCGGCGTGCGGTACGCAGGATCTGCAGTTGACCGGCGTGGTAGGTCAACCAGCCTCCGGCTTGCGGAAGAGGTCGGCAAAGAACTTGACCGGATCGAAGCCCGTCGGATTGGCCTGCTTGTTGTCCTCGGCAAACACGCCCAGGTGCCGGCCGAGCAGCTCGAGCGCCTTGACCTTGTCGTGCGTCTTGATCTTGATCGAGCCGCCATGGAGGTTGGTCGTCTCGGAAACCTCGGCAACAGCGGCGGCCTGGTCGTGGGTCAGCTCGCCGGAGTCTTTGAGGCGCACGCCATCGGGCCCCCACTCCATCAGGTCCCGGCGATCGCCAAACGCGATCCGCGCGAGCTCGCGCACGACGCGCTCGACGGTTACGTCGTTGGCCGCCGCTGCTTTGGCTCCCAGAAACGCAACCCTTGCCGAAACCTTGGCATTTGCGGCGAGCGCCGATGCGCGCTCCCAAACGCTCTTTTCCTGCCACTTGGCCGACCGCGGATAGGCTGCCCGATAGGCGTCTGCCTGCGACAGGCCGGAGGCGATCCCGGTGGCGAATGCCTCCTGACGCGGCGTCAATCCGGTGTCAGGATTCTTCGCTGGCATTCTGTCGCCTCCTCAGCTGCTCGTGCTCCCATCCCCGCTCGCAGTCGGCGTAGCACCACCTCTGGCCATCCTTCAGCGGTTCTCCGCAGTACAGGCAGGCGCCGGTTGCCGGCGGCCCTGGCGGCTTGCGCTGGCGCAGAGCTTCGGCGAGCTCGTACTCGCATTCGATCTCGGCGCGGTCGATGATGTCGTTCATGGTTAGAGTTGTGGTGTAGACGGTGCAGACGAGTTGTAGACGCGCTTGTCTGCGATTTTCTTGTCATCTAACTATATGAAAAATATATAACTCTCTCTCTCTCTCTCTATTAACGCAGACAGTAGACGATAGGTAGTGTCTTGCTGTTCTGGTGGCTAACCAGAAGGTCTGTTTTCGGTACCTATCAACCTCTGTCTACTTGTCTGCGTTTTGGCTAAAACCCGCGCCAGTATTGGGTTTCCGCCGCAGACAGGCGTGTCTCTAGTTGTCTCCGTTGTCTACGACTGCGACCCACGCCTTGCGGGCCTTTCCGCGTCCGGAGGTCGTTGGAAACTCGACCCGCTGGATGTCTCCGGTCATCGTCAGCGACGCCAGGGCGCCGACTTGGGCGCGGTTGTCGGCGGACCGGAACCGACGCGAGCGTTGGTTGATCTCGCGTTCGGTGAGGCCGGTTGCTCCGGCCCGCCGGACGCAGGCCATGATCTGCAGCTTGAGGGCCTCGATCTCCGAATCGGCGACGGTGTTCTCCAGCCGATCCAGGGCCCGCAGCAGGTGGTATCGGGTGTAGTCGATGGCCCACTGGGCGCAATGCCGGCTGATGGCGGCCTCGCCGCAGCCCACCGTGAGGGTCAGGGCCAGGCGCATGGCGATCTCTGGTGTACGGCCCGGGATCTCGCCCAGGCCAGCCTGTTCGTGGTCGTTCATCAGCTGCAGGCACTCGCGCTCGTAGGTCTTGAAGGCCTCGGTCGCGTCGCGGGTGAACGGGACGATCTTGGGCGTCGGCGCCAGGCTGGGCGACAGATCGGCGTTGACGATGCCGGTCGACCCGTGGACGGAGGATGCCCAATCGATGACGGCCTGCGGGACCGGCATGGGTTCCACGCTCTGCCCAGGTTGCCGGCCGATGTCGGACTCGACGATCAAAAAGCGATTGAGGAAGCCGTCGCGTGCCGCGGCGGACCCGATCGACTCGTAGAACGAGTCGGGGGTGGTCATGCCCAGGAGGGTGAGCGCCGGGTTGATCACGCTGCGCTCGGTCATGCGCTCGATGTCCTGCTGCGACATGCCAAAGGTGCTGTACCCCTGGGGGCGCAGGGTACCGTCACAGCGGCCCCAGGCTTCCATCAGGCCGCGCATGGTCGATGCCGCGCGCGGGTTGTGCTTGACGCTGGCGGCCTCGAGGACCTTGCCGAACTCGTCGACGATCGCCAGGTGCGACGGCTGGCGGTGGAGGCTGGACAGGAGCCCGGAGTCGGACGTGTAGCCGGCGGGGCCGATCAGGCGCTGCATCTGGCAGGCCTCGAGCAGCTTCTCCAGGGCCCACTTCGCGTGCTCCTTGCCGCTGGCGCTCTTGCCGATGTTGAGCAGGTAGACGGAGGGCCAGTTGCGCTGGGTGGTGACGTACCGGCGCCCGAGGACGGTTGCGCCGAAGGCGAGTGCCGCCTGGACGGCGAACATCGGCTGCGGCTTGCGTGCGGTGGCGTCGATCCAGCCCTGCACCTGGCCGAGGATTCCGGGCAGCTGGAACGAAGGCGTTACAGCGGTCGCCGGCGCGGCCACTGGCGGCAGCTGCACGGCAGCGGCCGGCTGCGCCGGCGGGAGCTCGGGCGCCCGGCCCGCCAGAGGATTGACCCAGCCGGCCGCCTGCGCCGCGAAGAAGATCGACTCGAAGTTGATCGCCCCGGGACGGAAGGACCGCCAGACCCGGATCTGGTCGACCGGGTCGTACTTGGCCGACTTCTGGCTCCACTCGTTCCACAGCGACCAGCCGCCCTGCCCCAGGGGATGCAGTGCCATGCCGTAACGCACCCAGGTGTCGCGGTCGTCGGCCTCGAGGAAGGACAGGGCCTCGCGCAGCTCGGCAATCTGCTCGGGCGTGGCGAAGCGCGACGAGAAGAGGTCCACCTGTCCGGCGGACTCCTGCGGCCGCTGCAGGTCGCGGATCCAGTCCGGCAAGGGGGACGGGATGGCGCCGGCGAGCGGATCGCTCGAGGCCTCCCAGTCGTACATTCCGAAGATCCCATGGGTCGGTGCCAGGACGATGTAGCCGTTGCGCTTGACGTCGATCCCGGGGCCCAGCTTGCCCGGCAGTGCGCCGTCGCCGGACAGCTTGAACAGCCGGTGCTCGCCGCCGCCCTGGGTGAACTGGTAGACGTCCGACACCAGCGCGCCGTGCTCTGACTCGATCACGTCGATGGTCTCGAACCCGCCGTTACGTGGGTCGATGTCGATGGCGCAGAGGCCGGATGGCTTCAGGTGGACGCCGATGCCGGCGTCCGGATCCTGCCGCCACCACAGGCGGATCTGCGCCGCGTCGGTGGTGGCGTCGTCCTGTCCGCGGCGCGCCAGGGGCTCGACCGGGTGCTTGCCTGGCGACTTGCAGGTGGCGCCGCATCGGCACTTGCCGTCCTTGCCACCCCACACCGGGAAGACGTGCCAGCCGAGCGCGGCGTAGCGCAAGGCGTAATCCAGCATCGAGCCGGGTTCTACCGGAGCTTCCGGACCGATCGACACCACGGCCGCCGGCTTCGGCAGCTTCCATGGTGGAATGACTTGCTTCGCGGTCACGCGGCGACCTTCATGTTCAGCGCCAGCGTGGTCGTGCGCGCGGCGTCGCCGCTGCGGACGGCTGCGCCGCTGAAGCGCAGGACGACCCACCCGAGAAGCGCCGCCTGGTTGTACTTCTCCATGTCGGCTTCGAAGCCGCCGCCGCGGTTGTGACGGCCGTTCACCCAGGTGCCGCCCTCGATCTCGACCGCCACCTTCAGCGACGGCCAGGCGAAGTCGAAGCGAAATCTCCGGGGCTTGGCGAAGTAGTGTTCCCGCGCTGCCTCTGGCAGGTCGAGGGCGCGCAACTGAAGCGCGAACAGCTCCTCGAGATGGGAAAGCCCGCGCCGTTGGGTGCCGCCCGCGGAGGAGGTAGGCCGCGGGGCCGTAGGCTGCTGCGCACGGCGCGGGGGGAAAGGCATGGCGCTAGTCCTGTCCGTTTTTGGGACTATCTGCCGCGTGCATCGCGAGTACCCTTGTGGCATGGGATGCGATCTCGTGCTTGATCAGCTGCCGCACCATTGCCGACTGCGACAGCCCAGCCTCGTCGGCGATATGTGCAAGACCGACGTACTCTTCGGCGTTCAGGTTGCACTTCACGACGATGTCGCGGTTCACATCAGGCCGCGACGCGCTTGTCCTGCGGCAGGCCGCGGATGACCTGCCAGTCGATGTCCGGACGCAGCTCTTCGACGGTGACGGCGCCGGCGGTCTCGCGTTCGATGGCGATAGCGATGGCCGCCGGAACCTGAATGACGGCGCTGCACATCTGAGAAACCATGCTTTTGGTCACGTTCAACCGTCGCGCCAATTCCGTCTTAGAGCCGACCAGCGCGGCCGCCCTGCTTACGGGATGCGAGAACTCGTATGGGATCGTTTGCAGCGGCTTCGCCGAGAGCTGGTCAACCCTACGTTCCAGAACCTCAATCCGCTCTTGCAGGGCTTCAAGTATTCCCATGGTCATGCGGCAACCCGGCGTGACGATCGCTCAATGACCATGTCCTCGATCGTCACCGCGCCGCCGGTGATCTGGCTGACTTCGGCCATGCGGTCGACCGGAACCCCTTTATCGCGCCACTGCGAGACAGCGGACAACGTGATTCCGAACCGCGTTGCCAATTCAGTCGTGCGGCCGCTTTCGGCAGATAGCCATTGCGCGAGGGTCATGATGCTGGAAACTGTAGCAGAAGCTTTAGTTGAAAGTCAAGCCCATGCTTCATTAGAGTTGGCTAAAGTCGACTGCATGGGAACATCGGATGCGGTCTACCGAACCAGGAACCGCCGGCTGCACCAATTGGTGCTGAAGTTCGGCCAGGCTGAGATCTGTCGCCGGGTCACGGCGCGCGATTCGACGCGCAAGCCATTGGGCTTCTCGCAGTTGGGCCAATGGTTGAGCGAGGTGCGCAACATGTCGGAGACCTCGGCTCGCAGGATTGAGGACGCCTTCAAGCTTCCGCCCCGTTGGCTCGACGAGGACTTCGCTGAACTGCCGCCAGAGGTCGCCAGCAGCCGGTCCCAGTTGCCTCATCACTTCGAGGGGCCGATCATTCCTACTTTGGGAAGCATCGATCAGGCTCTTGTGGTCCTGCGCCAGCACATCCTTGACCTTGATGAGGATGGCCGCAATACCGTCGCGCTGCTGCTGGCCGACTGGGCAAAGGATCCGATGCGGAAGAAAGCCAGCGCCGCGACCTTGGTCACCCTGCTCGGACCTAAGATGTCAGACGAAGACGTTGCCAACCACATTGACCCGGCACCGGTGCACAAGGCGGCAAAGCCGAAATAGGCCATGGCCAAGCTCAACGTCACCGCCGCCTACGCTCTGCTGGTCGTCCTCTACCTGGGTGCAGCGTTGGTCGTGTCGCTGCTCTGGCTCTATTCCTCGCTCAGCGGCGGCGGCGCGGAGCTGCAGGACATCGGCACGCGCAAAGCCTTTCTGGTGTTGACACTCGTCGTCTGCGTCGCCGGCGCGGCGCTGGTGCACGCCGTCCTCGCCCGCAAGTAGTCGCCAATGCCAGGCGGCACCCAGCTCGTCGCCCTGCCCGACATGCTCGCGGCGTCGACTGACGCCCTGGTGGCGATCGCCTTCAACAAGTCGTCGTCGCCGTCCTACCAGGTCGTCGTCGGGCTCGCGCGTGCCGCGGCAGACTACCGCGAATTCACCCTTGGCTCGAAGGTCGTGCACTTCGCGGCGTTCGCCCGCTCGCGCACTGATGCGGCCCGGGCCCGCGCGCTGCTGAGTTACGTCGGCGGCTGGAAAGGCGTGCAGGTCTTCGCCGGCGGGCGCCTGGTGCAGGAATTCTGGTCGACGCTCAAGGTGCTCGACTGCTACCTGACGGCGTCCGGCTGCGACGACTGGCGCGCGCACTGCTACGCGGTCATGGACGACCCGGCGACGACGGAGCCGCAGGCTCACGGCGTGGCGATGGCGATCAGCATCGTCACCACGCCAATCTACAAGAAGCAGATCGAGATCGACCAGTACGTGTTCCCGTGCCGGCAGATATTCCCGCAGTTCCGGTTCGAGCCGAACCACCCAGCCAGCCCGCAGGCGCAGATCCAGGCTGAGGCCGTTCGCTCCGGCTGCGACTGGTGCCCGCACTTTGACGCCGCTGGCTATGCCAAAACGGGGACAAAGCAAGTGATGGTCGATCTGTTCGAATAGCGATCCACCCTCTGTGGCACAGACGCAAACCCGCTCCGGCGGGCTTTTTTTTCGTTTCGAACTGTAGCAAGGGCTTTACTTCTGGATTTAGCTTGTGCTACAGTTGCGTCAAGTCGCCTGACGGCGGCGGCAGCAAACCCGACAGGCCAAGGCGCGGATGCGCTGAACCGGCGGCCAGAGTGAACCAGCGGATCTGCGGAAAGGCTGGGCGGGACCGGGAAGCAAGAAACGAACAGGGACGGACATGACCAATCTGCTGCAGGACTACCCCGAGCTCGCCGCGGTTGAGCCACCGGTGCCGCTGATGCAGTCGAGCTGCTGCCTTTGCGGAGGGACCGGCTGGCGGGAGACGCGCGTCGACGAGCTCGGCGGCCACGGTGACCGCTGCGTCTACTGCGCCGGTCGCGGCTATGTCTGGATCGAGGTGCGCCATGACTGAGCACGGCGAGGGCTGGTACGAAAAGCTGGGTGACGCCTGCATTGCCATCGTCGCCATCTTGATCCTGATGGCGTTGCTGTCTCCAGGGTGGCTGTGATGGGCAACGTCTACGTCATGCGGCAGGTCAATGCCTACGCCCTGCGCGAGATGGCAGCGGCAGCTCACCCGCACAACCGCAATCACCAGGCGCGTTGGATTCACGCGATCCGCTACTTGAGGCGCCGCCGACTGTGGATTCGCGACGGCGCCAAGCCGTCATGGGGCGTCCCTGGCGAGGCGGCATGAACTTGCACGACTTGTTTGAGCAAGCGCGAAGGCGCCTGCACCGCTGGATCAATCGCAGCGTGGCCCAACGGCTGCGCCGCATCAAAGAGAAGGATGGAAGGCAATGAATGCACCCCTGACGCTGGCCGAACTCGCCGCCGCCTGGCAAGCCGCCAAGGCCGACGAGAAGGCCGCCAACGCGCGCCGCCTGGAGATCGAGGAGCAGATCGTCGAGTCGTTCCCGCTGGGCATCGAGGGAACGGAGACGATCGAGCAGGACGGCTTCAAGGTGAAGGTCACCCACAAGCTCACCCGCTCCGTCGACACCAAGGCGCTGCAGGCGCATTGGAACAGCTTGAGCGCCTTCGCGCAGGACTGCTTCACCTGGAAAGCGGATATCAGCCTGCCGCTCCTGCGCAAGCTGCAGGAGAACCACCCCGAGGTGTACCCGTCGATCGCGGTGTTCATCACCAGCAAGCCGGCGAAGCCGGCGGTCACGGTCGAGGAGGTCTGACATGAGCGTCAAGCTCACCACCACGCGCGACGCCGCGCAGTTGAACGGCGTCAAGGTCACCGTGTTCGGGGCGGCCGGCTCCGGCAAGACGGTGCTTTGCTCCACCACCGGCGCGCCGACCATTATCCTGTCGGCCGAAGGCGGGTTGCTGTCTCTCCGTCACTTCGACATTCCGGTGATCGAGGTCAAGTCGATCGAGGATGTCGCCGAGGCCTACCAGTTCCTGGCGAACTCGAGCGAGGCCAAGCAGTACGAGTGGGTTTGCCTCGACAGCCTGTCGGAGATCGCCGAGGTGTGCCTGGCCAGCGAGAAGAAACTCTCACGCGACCCGCGCCAGGCCTACGGCGCCTTGCAGGAGCACATGTACCGGCTGATCCGCGACTTCCGCGACCTGCCGGGGCGCAACGTGTACTTCTCCGCGAAGATGGCCTCGGAGAAGGTCGACATCGTCGAGACCCGTACTACAGGGGCTCTTACTTCGCAGGTGGCCGTCGGCTCGAAGGTCACCTTCGCCCCCAGCCTCCCCGGCGTCAAGCTGGGCCAGGCCCTCCCCTACTTCACCGATCTCGTCCTGGCGCTGCGCGTCGAGAAGGACGAGGACGGCAACCCCTCTCGGTGGCTGCAGACGCAGTCCGACGATTCGTACAACTGCAAAGATCGCTCGGGCTCGTTAGCTCCCTTCGAGGCCCCCGATCTCGCGGCGATTGCCGCGAAGGTCCGTCAATCCAACTGAACCGGGAACCGCAATGACATACCTCCAATTCGATGCAACACAAGTCGCACCGCAGCAACCGATCGAGGCCATCCCCGCCGGCGTCTACCTGGCCGCGATCAGCGAAAGCGAAGTCGTCACCACCAAGTCCGGTTCGGGCCAGATGCTGCGTCTGACCTGGGACGTGCTCGAGGGCCCGATGAAGGGGCGCAAGGTTTTCGACAGGTTGAATATCGCCAACCAGAATCCCAAGGCCGAGGAGATCGGACAGCGGCAGCTGTCGACCCTGTGCCACGCCGTCGGCGTGCTGCAGGTCAAGGAGACCACTCAGCTGCACGGTAGGCCGTGCCAGATCCGCGTCACGATTCGCAAGGACGAATCCGGCCAGTACGCCGACCAGAACGAGGTCAAGGACTACCGCGCGATCAACGGCCAGGCGCCGGTGACCGCCGCCGCTGCACCGGCTCCGGCTGCGGCGGCGGCAGCAAAGAAGGCGGTTCCCCCGTGGGCTGACAACCGGGCAGCGTAACGTGGCCGTCCTGCCGCAACCGCTGCACTCTCTCGCGTCGGCCATCTACGGCTGGCGCGAGAGCACGGCCGACGACGGTCTGCGCCCGCACCTGGGCGCCAGCCTGATCGGCCATCCGTGCGCGCGCTACCTCTGGTTGACGTTCCGCTGGGCGCGCGCCGCGGACTTCGACGGCCGCACGCTGCGGCTGTTCGATCGCGGCCAGCGTGAGGAGTCGGTGCTTGTCGCCGAGTTGCGCGCGATCGGCGCAGAGGTCTCCGAGTGCACGCCGGACGGCTCGCAGTACCGCGTCGAGGCCTGCGGCGGGCACGTCGGCGGCAGCCTGGACGGAGTCGCCCGCAAGCTCCCTGGTGGCTCGGAGATCAACTGGGAGGTCCTCGAGTTCAAGACGCACAACGCCAAGTCGTTCAAGGAGCTCACCGAGAAGGGCGTCGAGAAGGCCAAGCGCCAGCACTGGGCGCAGATGCAGATATACATGGCGCTCACCGGCATGAAGCGGGCGAACTACATCGCCGTCTGTAAGGACGACGACCAGATCTACCACGAGCGCGTGCGCGCCGACGACCAGGGGGCCAAGGTGCTCCTCGAGCGCGCCGATAGCATCGTGTTCGCCGCCGAGCCCCCACCTGGCGTCAGCACCGATCCCGCCTGGTACCAGTGCAAGCTGTGTCAGTTTCATCCGCAGTGCCACGGTGACGTGGCGCCGTTGCCGACATGCCGCAGCTGCTGCCACGCCACCCCCGAGCGAGCCGGGCACTGGCAGTGCGAGTTCCACAACGCGGCGATCCCCGTTGCGGCCCAGAAGGACGGCTGCGGTGCGCACCGTTACATCCCGATCCTGCTGTCGCGCTTCGCCGAACTCGTCGACGCCGACGCTTCGGCGAACTGGGCCCGCTACCGTCTTTCCGATGGCAGCGAGTTCGTCAATGGTCATCCGCCGGAAGGCGTCACCAGCATCGAGATCCACGCCGCCAGTGACAAGAAGATGCTGACCGATCCGACCGTGCAGCAGTTTCGCGCGACGTTCGATGCAAGGGTGGCGGCGTGATTGTTCTGACAGATCATGATCGCGAAAAGCTGTTTGCGGCAAGGGCCGCGCACCAACACAAACAGCTACGTCGATTCTATCGACCAGTCATCGACTATTTTCAACCAAAGGGACGCTGGAACCTCATTAGCAAATGCGAAGAATGCGGTCGTTTCTTTCATGACTTTCATGCCGAGAATCTATTTAGCCGTCGGCGTTGGGGTATCGCATCAACATCGCATGACAATCGCATCTGGAAAGACTTTTTTACGAAGAAAGAAGTTTGCGGCCGGTGTAGAGATCATCCGCTTCGCAGCTGCGAGTTTTGCGGAAAGATAGGGCGACCCAATGTCATTGCGTATCGATTTCTATACGGCGTCATCTCCGACTATCGGTCCCAGGCCATGGCTTGCATGGCTTGTTGGAACAGATTACGCCCTTACGTTGAACTTCACGCCGAATCTATAAGCATTCTCACCACAATAAACAAACTGAAGAAAGAAATTCGCAATGTCAAAGCCTGCTCGTAATGTAGCCCAACTGCAAGCGCAGCTAGCCACTGTGCTTGCCGATGTCGTCGACCTTAAAGGACAAGATTTGCAGACGATCAAGGTCGGATGTGAGCGGGGCTTTGCCGTTGCAAAAGTTGCAGGCCGGATAAACGAGACATTTAAAGCCGAAGTGGAAGTCGCAAAACAGATGGTTTCGCAAGGCATGAAGCCTTTTCCTATGGGATCCCTTCCCATTGGTGACGATTTTGAACTCGACAATTCAGAAGCCGCATGAAAACCATCGACATGATTGGACGGCGCTTTGGACGCCTTGTCGGTATTTCGCGGGCTGGGCTCGATGCCGAAGGACTTGCGCTATGGCTGTTCCAATGCGACTGCGGCGGTCAGGTTGTGGCCACCGGCTCGCGCGTCAAGCGCGGCCGCACCCAGTCCTGCGGATGCCTGCGTCCGGAGGCGACGGCGCAAAGCAACGTCAAGAAGAAGACGACGCACGGGGAATCGACGTCGATTGAATATCGCATTTGGGGCCACATGCGGGAACGTTGCACGAACCCAAAGCATAAGAGCTTCCCGCGCTACGGCGGTCGCGGAATAGCCGTATGCGCACGCTGGGACGACTTCAACAACTTCCTTTGCGACATGGGCCGCCGGCCTTCGCTGATGCACAGCATTGACCGCATCGACAACGACGGCAACTACGAACCCGGCAACTGTCGGTGGTCGTTGCCATCCGAGCAAGGAAAGAATCGAAGCGACAACAAGATCGACGCCGAGATCGCTGCTCGCATTCGCTTGGCGCACGGTTCCCAAGAGAGCATCGCCGCAGAGTTCGGCGTGAGTCAATCGCTGGTGAGCCTGGTCAAGACAGGAAAAGCATGGACCTCCTGCTAAGACCGTACCAGGAAGCATCGGTGAACGCCTTATTCGGCTGGTGGGCCGCGCATCCGAAATTGGACGCAAATCCCATTCTTTGCATGCCGACGGGCAGCGGAAAATCGGTGGTCATTGCTGACGTTGTCCGCAAACTGTTCCATTGGTGGGAAACCGAACACCCGCGCACGCTGGTGATCGTGCCGAGCAAGGAGCTGGCCGAGCAGAACGCCGACAAGCTGATGCGCCTGCTGCCGAGCCACATTCACGTCGACTACTACTCAGCGAGCCTCGGTCGCAAACGGCCGGATGCCGACGTCATCGTGGCGACGATCGGGAGTGTCGCCAGGCACGCACACGTCCTGGGCAACATCAAGTGCGTGATCATCGACGAGGCGCACCTGGTCAATCCGGACGGTGCCGGGATGTACCGCCAGCTGGTGACGGACCTGGCGCGCTACTGCGCTTTCCGCGTCGTCGGTCTGACCGCCACTCCGTTCCGCGGCAATGGCGTCTGGCTCACCAGCGGCGACGATCCCCTGTTCAGCGCGATCGCGCATGAGGTCAGCGTCAAGGAGTTGCTCGATGCCGGCCACCTGGCACCGCTGGTGCGCCCGATCGACGCCGTAACCACGCAGATTGACGTCAGTGGCATCAGCACGGCCACCGGCGACTACAACGTCGGCGAGCTGGCCGAGCGCGTCCTCGAGTACCTGCCGGGTGCTGCGGACGAGGCCTGCAGTCGCGCAGTCGATCGGCGAAAGTGGCTCTCCTTCCTGCCGACCGTGGCCAACGCACATGCGTTTGCAGACCTGCTCAACGCGCGCGGCGTAGGCACGGCGGTCGTCTGCGGCGAGACGCCGAAGAAGGAACGCGAGCAGCTGATCGCCGAGTATCGCGCCGGCGAGCTGCGCTGCCTGGTAACCGTCCTGGCACTGGCAACCGGCTTCGACGTCCCGGACGTCGACTGCATTCTCTGGCTGCGGCCGACGATCTCCCCGGTGCTGTACGTCCAGGGCGCAGGTCGAGGCCTGCGCCCAGCTTCTGGCAAGACCGATTGCCTGTGGCTCGACTTCTCGGACACGACCGAGCGCATGGGTCCCGTCGACGCTATCCGCGGCAGGAAGAAGGTGCAGCGGCGCGACGACCAGGAAGCGCCCTTTGCCATCTGCGACGCCTGCGGTGCCCAGGTTCGTCCAGCATCGGCCCTAGTCTGCCCCGAATGCGGCGAGCAGCTGCGCGAAGATGAGGAGAAGGCCCACCGGGGGGCGAGCAACGCGGCGATCATGGCCCACCAGGTCGCCGCCAAGATCGTCACCTACCCGGTCGACGACATTCGGTATTGCGCCCACCACAAGGAGGGCTCGCCGGATTCAATGCGGGTCGAATACTGGAGCGGCCTGCGCAGTGTCGCCAGGGAGTGGGTCTGTTTCGAGCACCAGGGCTTCGCGCGTGCCAAGGCCGAGGCCTGGTGGTCCCGGCGGGGTGGCGGTGCCGTGCCGCGCAACGTAGCTGCCGCCTTGGCCGCGGCCGACGACCTGCCGACGCCGGCGCGGGTTGTCGTCAACGAGTCCGGCAAGTGGCCGGAGATTGTCCGGGTCGAATGGGAGTCGCATGAACAAGGTCGAGTTGCAGGTGATGATATCCGCCGCACAGCGGTGCTGTGAACAACTCGTGGCGATCAAGCCTGGCTGCAGGAATTGCGAAGCGTTCGACGGCACGACCTGCGCGACCTATGAGTGTGCGCCGCCGCCGGAAGTCCAGGCGGTTGGCTGCGACGAGTGGAAGTTCGACGACGTGCCGTTCTAGAGGAACCAATGAGCACTCGATCTGAAATTGTCCTGTCCGCGCTGGCCGACGGCGCCACCAACCGGGCCGAGATCGCCGAGGCGACCGGCCTCGAAGTGCGGGCCGTGTCGCAGGAGCTGTCGATCCTGCGCAGCAAGGGCCTGGCCGACAAGACGCCCGACGGCTGGGCGGTCACCGGCGGCACGCCCGGGCGCAAGGAACACCTGCAGGCGACGCCGGAGGCACCGCAGAAGGTGCCGCGCAAGGTCGCCAAGAAGGCCAATGGGGGGGGGCGTCCGGCTGCCGCGGCCAAGGCATTGCAAGGGTCGCCGGAGGTCGCGGTGTTCGGCGAGTTCGTCGTGATGCGCCGGGCCGATGCCGAGCGGCTGCTCGAGCTGCACCAGGCGCTGCAGCGTGCCGGCTATTGATGGAGAGATGATATGCGCCACGACTCAGCAATGAACCCGGGCAGGCTGCACGTCGTGCCGAAGCGGCCGTATGAGTACGGCGACGACCATACCTCGACAATGATCCTCAAGAAGCAGGCCATGGACGCCGGCATCCGCCTTCCGCGCGAAGTCCGGTACACCCCGCAGCACGTCCGCAGCGCGCGGGGGATCAAGAACGCGGTGATCGGCGGCACGCTTATCTGGGCGTTCGTCCTGCTCACCGGCTACGCCGTTTACAGGGCAGTGCACACCTACTTCTGAGAGGAACCATGAACGCAACCGCACCCGTCCTTCCCGCCGTCGGCACCGCCATCGAGGGCGGCTTCTTTGTCTGCGTCATCAACATCGCCGGCGAACACTACGGCCTGGTCGTCGCTCCGAAAGACGGCGGCGAACACGCGCCGGCGACGTGGAACAAGAGCGCCAAGGCCCTTGCCGGCGCCCGCAGCTACTGCGACGGCCACGCCAATACCGAGGCCATGGCGAAGGCCGGCAGCGCGCTCGCCGCGTGGGCCCGCGGGTTGGAACTCGACGGCTTCACCGATTGGTACCTACCGTCGCGGGACGAGCTCGAGCTGTGCTACCGCCACCTGAAGCCGGGGAGCGAAAAGAACTACCAGTTTCGCAGCGGCGACAACCCGAGCAGCGTGCCAACGGGATACCCCTATACCGACACGAACCCGCCGCAAACATCGGTGGCGAATTTCCAGGACGACGGCCCCGACGCCTTTGCGGACGATTGGTACTGGTCGTCAACGCAGGTCGCCGGCGCCGAGCAGTCCGCCTGGTGCCAGGACTTCGACACCGGCAACCAGACCACCCGCCACAAGGACTACGAGCTGAGCGCCCGCGCCGTCCGCAGATACAAACTTTGATGCTTTGATCATTCAACTATTGGGGTCACCATGGATTCGATCACTCTCGACGTTGCCGGCGCAAGAGTCACGCTTCCGGCGGAAACCCTGACACAACTGTGGCTTGACCAGCTGCACCGATGGGCAGCGGCACCACTTGCGATCCCCGGCCAGCCGCCGCGGATCGGGCAGCCGTGGCCAGGACACGGCGGCATCTACGCCGGTATCGCCCGCGGTCGCGCCGGCCAACCTGATTACTTCCTGATCGTCGCCGATCCGGCTCGCGAGGGCGTGACGTGGGACAAGGCCAAGGACTGGGCGAAGAACATGCTGGAAGCCGGCCTCGCCGACTGGAGCCTGCCGACACGCGCCGAGCAGGCGCTTCTGTTCGCCAACGTGCCGGAGCTATTTGAGAAGGAGTGGTACTGGTCCGCCGAGCCCTACGCCGGCGCCGAGCAGTCCGCCTGGTGCCAGGACTTCGACGACGGCGGCCAGGACACCACCCGCGAGGGCTACGAGCTGCGCGCCCGCGCCGTCCGCAGATACAAACTTTGATGCTTTGATCATTCAACTATTGGGGTCACCATGGATTCGATCACTCTCGACGTTGCCGGCGCAAGAGTCACGCTTCCGGCGGAAACCCTGACACA
>WBZP01001434.1_pt1 | contig 29318 bp, 35 predicted proteins | sample 5204301 | NCBI WGS metagenome assembly WBZP01 (sample SAMN12412401, study PRJNA552823) | activated sludge metagenome | isolation source: activated sludge from nitrification reactor of wastewater treatment plant... | place: USA: Pennsylvania | collected 2017 | reverse complement strand
CATACATTCGACATCCCGTGCCGTGGCGCGCCATAAAACGTGGTGGCACGGCACCCATCACTTACAACACACTATAATATAGAACAGACATGGCAACGATCAAGAGCGTGATCTTCCGCGAACGTCAGGACTGTCGCGGAAACTGCATGGTGAAGGTGCGCGTTACCGAGAAGAGGAAGCGCACCTACGTCTCGACCGGCGAGAAGGTCCCCGCCTCCGCGTGGGACGACGATCACGGGCGCCTGCGGCCGCGGGCCCCCGGTGCCGCGAGGATAAACTCCTTCCTCGGGCGCTTCGAGGAGTCCATCCGCGAGCGTATCAATTTTGCGCGGATCGAGGGTGTCTCCGCCCGTTCCGCCGTCGCGGCCGCGCGGAGGCCCGCCCCGGACTTCTTCGAGTTCGCGTCGGAGTGGATAAGGCGGTACGACACCCCCTCGTCGCTGGGGACCCTCAAGCGGTACGAGGTGACGCTGCGGTTCCTCCGCTCCTTCTGCGCTTCCCAGCGGATGTCAGAGCTCCCCTTCCGCGGCCTAGACCCCGCCTTCATCTCGCGGTTCGCTGCGTGGCTGTCGCGCGGCGGCAACGCCACGAACACGGTCGCGTCGAAGCTGAAGGGAGTCCGCGCGATCCTTACCGCGGCGAAGGTCGAGGGATTTGTCGAGGAGGTGCCGTTCGGCCCGGGCAGGTACCGCATCGCGCACGACCACGACACCTACCGCGCCGCGCTGACCCTCGAGGAGGTGAGGCGCCTCGAGGCCGCCGAGATGCCCGGTCCCGCCTCCGCGGCCGCCCGTGACGCGTGGCTGCTGCAGTTCCACCTCGGCGGACTGCGCATCGGCGACGTGGCGTCGCTCAGGTGGTCAGACGTCCGCGACGGCCGGGTTTTCATACGCAGTCAAAAGACGGGGAAGCAGGTGGAGCGCGAGCTCTCTCCGAAGGCGCTCGAGATCGTCGAGCGGTACCGGCGTCCCGGCGCGACGTACGTGATGCCTCTCATCCGCGAGGGCTTTCGCGGCCCGGTGACTGAAGGCGTGAAGGCGGCCACGGCGAGGACAAACAGGCTGCTGCGCTTCGCTGCCCAAGCGGTGGGCGTGGAGAGGATAACGACGCACATGGCGCGCCACTCCTTCGCGCGCATCGCCGCGTCAGAGCTGACGACGCAGGAGGTGCAGGCCGTCCTAGGACACTCGTCGCTGGCGGTGACGCAGCGGTACCTCGGCGCGATCTCGCACGCCCGCACGAGTGCCAACGTGGCAGCCATCTCGTCGATGGTATGATTTTTCGGGGCGGGATTCCGCGCCCGTTTTTTCCGGAAGCCTTGAAGGCGCAGTGTCGCAACTGCACGGGCCACTATGGAACATTTATCGGGGATCTCCCGCCTCGCCGGCGAGGGGGCCGTCATCATCGTAGTCGGCAGGAAGGAGTACGAGGCCATCGTCGACACCCTGAACTATTTGCGCGAGCAGATCAAGCTGCTGTCTCCCGCGGCCAGCTCGGCCGCCTTCGTCCCCGAGGCGGAGGTGGTCAGGGAATTCGGCGTCTCCGCGCGCACGCTGCGTCGTCTCCGCGACGCCGCAGCGATCGGCTACACGCGCGGTCCGGGCCGTCGCAAGGGCTACTCGTACTTCTACCTCCGCGGCGACTTGGAGAGGTACCTGACGAAGCGGCAGCGCCGCGCCACGCGCCCGTGATTTACCTGACAAAATCTGCCAAAAGCCTGCCACGCGCGAAACACCGGCGGGGACCTCCATATACCGGAGAAAAAAAAACAAAATGTACAACTACGAGAAAAATCCGTCGATGATGCTGGCGGATGCGAAGCTGAATGCGATGTTGAACCTCTGCAGGTCGATCGAGCGGGCGCAGGCCGAATTCGAGGAGGCCCTGAAACGCGGGGGACCAGCACGAGAGGAGGCCGCGCGACTCCTCGAGCTCGAGGAGTTCTACTTGCATTTGAACGCCAAGTACCCGGGGGAGGTCGTCGAGGGGGAGGATGAAGCCGTTTCCGCCGAGGAGGATGAAGACGCGAAATCGCTCCGCCTGTTCCGCCTCGCGAAGGAGCACGTGCAGTAGGCTGGTTTCCAGCAATCTTTTTTTCCGTCGAGGAGGCCCCAAAAGGCCCCCTCCGTCATAAATAAAGTATGACGACCATGAACGAGTCGGAGGCCCAGCGCCTCCTCGACGCCTGCGCCTCGACGCTCTTCCCCTACCGCAGGCCGGCGACGCGGAAACGCCACCGCGGCGACTTCGAGGCCGCCGCCGCGCGGGTGGTCGACGACTGGCAGCGCGTCCTCGAGGCCTCGCACGACCGCCTGAAGAAGACGCAGTTGAACCTCGTGGCGCGGTGCATGGCCGAGGCCTTCCCGGAGAGGTTCAAGGCGCCCCCTCGGAAGAAGTACCGCAGGCTGACCATCGAGGAGAAGGACCGCCTCTTCGAGGAGCGGGCGCGCGAGATCGCCGCCGCGAGAGATCGGAGGGCGAAGCGGGCGGGCGAAAAGCGCCGCCGCACGGAGGATCGCCGCCGCGAGCGCGAGGAGGCCCGGATGAGGAGGAAGGAGGAGACGGAGCTGGCGCGCCTGCGCGAGGCAGAGCAGCTCCGCCGCGAGCGCGAGGCCGAGCTCGCCATGGAGAGGAAGCTCCGCGACCCCGCCGAGAAGAAAAGGAAAAAGTTCGAGGAAAGGATCCAGAATCCCCTGGCCGGCACGAAGGAGCACCACACGCTGTGGTTCAACCTCTCCCACGGACTTCCTCCCGAGGTGGTCCGGCAGATCGTCGACGCGGTGCCCGCCGACGGCGACGACGCGGCGTGGGCCGAAGTCGCCGAGGAGGTAGCCTGCCTCCTGGTGTCCTGGCCGTCGCTGGCCGACCAGGTGCGGCTGGCGTACCTGTCGACGCTTCTGCGGAGGAAGTACGCGGAGAGGGCCGACGTGCTGCCGGACGCGCTGAAGGATCAGCTCGACGAGGTGCTGCCCGTGACCTCCAACACGTACCGCCAGGAGCTGCTGCAGACAGTTGGCCTCCTCTTGGAATTGAACGCGAGGATCGCGAGGGAGCTGTCGGAGGTGAAAAAAAATATGGAAAAGGCCGGCTTTTTCGCGGGCGCCGGAGATAAATAGTACATGAGAGACTACACGGTGGACGACATCGACCGCCAGACAAGGATGCAGCAGATGCGCGAGCTGGTGCGGCACGAGATGGCCGCCTACCTGCGAGAGCTCGAGGAGGAGGAGAAGTACGAGGAGTGCGTGGAGCTTAAGATGGCCATGGACTACCTGACCGAAGCGGGTCTCGGCTACGTCCCCCTCGAGGAGGCCGAGGAGATATGGATGATGTGGGTGCAGCTCCTCTGCGTGCTGGTCGACGTCTTCGCGGACGGCGAAGGGTGGACGGCGATGTACGCGACGAGCGGCGGCGTGGTGTGCAGGCCGGTGACGCGCGACGAGTACGTGTCGTTGGTGATCGAGCTCGCGAGGAGGAAATCATCGATGGGAAAATGATGGCGGAGGAGGAGTACAGGAGGAGGCTGGACGAGTACTGGGCCGCGAGCCACAGGAGGATGCGGGCGAAGGTCGCGGCGGTGGCGTGGAACCACAACTGCGCGAGGATGACGGACGACCTCTTCCACGACCTCGTCGCCTACACCTACGAGCGCCGCGACCTCTTCCACGACCGCCTCTCGTGGCTCGACAAGCTCCTCCCGCTGGTGGTGAGGAGGCACCTCATCCGGAACGAGCGCGCCCGGGTGGCACACTCCGCGGCGGCCGAGCAGGAGTTTGTTGCTAGAACCAGGAGGTCGGAGGACGTGAGGGAGTGCGAGATACAATCCGAGCAGCTCCCCCAGCAGGTCCGGGACGCGATCATCGACTCGATGCGCGCGAACGACGACCACTCGGAGGCGCGCGCGGAACTGATCGCGCTTGTGCACGAGGCGGTCGCATCGGCCGACCAGCTCTCTCGCACGATCTACCAGCGTCTATTCGTCGAGGGCGAGACCGTGAAGGGGCTGGCCGCGCGGCTGGGCATCTCCGCGAGGAGCGTCTCGTCGGCAAAGGCGGAGCTGATCGACCACGTGGCGCGGAGGTTTGCCGACCACTTCGGCGAGGACGTCGCGCCGAGAAAGAGAAAGAAAAATAGGAAACAATGACGGACGTGATAGAGCTCCTCGGGGTAGGGGCGCTCGGGTACCTCCTCGCCGAGGCCGCCGAGCCCGTCCAGCGACTGAAAGCCATCGCGCGCATCGAACGCTGGCCCGCCTGGGCGCAGACGCTGGCAAATTGCCCGCTGTGCCTGACGTTCTGGGTCGGGATGGCGTACTACCGCGACCCCGTGATGGCGTCCGCCGCGTCCGTGGCCGCCGAGGCGATCAGCAGATGGATGCACAAAAACAACACACTATGATATGATGGAAAACGAGAAGAGGCCGCACGAGCTGGGGATAGACAAGCCCCTGCCTCGCGGCGTGACGTTCGCTGACTGGCTGGTCAGGATGTCGTCCCTGATGTCGTCCCTCTACGGCCGCGACCGCGCGGACTCCCGCGAGCAGATGAACGAGATGTTTTCACTTTACAACATGGCCTTCAACCCGTCGCAGCACAACCAGGCCTGCAGCTCCTGCGTCCGCAAGGTCTTTCACCGGATGAGCCATTATTATAAGAAGTACGTGCTCGAGGCGGAGAGGGAAACGGCACCGGCAGAGCCCCCGGCCCCCCCGAAAAGGAAGAGCGGGAGGTCGAGGTGAGCTGGCGCGGGAGGTGGCGGGACTGGGTAGGGATCGCGGCGGGAAGGCGCGCGATCGTCGCAGGACTTGGCGAGAGCTGGCGCGTGGCGATGGGACCACACGGCTGCGACACTTTCGGGGTGAACGACATCGGCCGGTGCTTCGCCCCCGACTACACGGTGGTCGTGGACGAGCCGAGGAGATTCGACCGCGAGCGGAGGCGGCACATCATCTCGACCGCGTCGCAGGCGCTCTTCACCGCGCACCCCTACATCGGCGGCGAGCCCGAGGTGATTATACCTCTCCGACGAGAGCGTGGCGCCTGGCTTGGGTCGCCAGACGAGATTTGCGTCTCGCAGTCGTCGGTCTTCGTCGCCTGCGCGGTCGCGTACTGGATGGGCTACCGGGAGATATACGTCTGCGGATCGGACTTCGACGGCCACAAGCTGAGGAACTCGTGGCCGATGATGCGCGACCACTACCGCGACCTGTGCGCGATGATGATCTCGCGCGGCGTGGCGCTGCTCTCGGCCGTGCCGTCGTCGCCGATGAACGAGGTCCTCCCATTCAGGGACCCGACGAAAGGAGACTGACATGGGCTGGGACGATGGCAAGAAGAAGAAGGCGCGGAGCCTAGACGCCGTGGAACGGGACGTGTGGAACCACTGCAGGCGGATAGTGCGCGAGCGCGCGTACGCGAAGGACGGGGACCTCTACTGCTACACCTGCGGGGCCGGGCCGCTCGTCGGTTCGAACGCGCACACCGGCCACATGGTAAACGCGGCGGTGCTTGGGTGGGGCATGAGGTACGACCTGAGGATATTAAGGGTGCAGTGCTACAGGTGCAACATCCACCTGGGCGGAAACGGCGCCGTGTACCTCTGGCGGTGGCTCGCCGAGAACGGGATCGACGCTGCGCAAAAATTGTTCGAGGACATCGCGGCCGACGATCGTGACAGGGAGTACCTGCGGTACTACCTCGACGAGCTCGCCGTGAGATGAGACCGAAAAAAAGACATCACAAATAAAACGAAAAGAGATATGGAATGGACGCTGCTGCTCGCGCTCGCGGGCGCGTTCGTCGGGGTAACCTGCTTCGGCCCCGACGAGAGGAAAAAATAACAACCAACAAAATGTACTGGTACGCATACACGCTCCTCGGGATCATACCGATCGTCATCTGGCTCTTCGTCCCCGTTTCCGCGATCCCCGTCAGAAGCGGATCAGGTGGTAGCTGAGTCCGGCACCGACGTAGGGACCTATGCCGCGGGGACCTATGCCGTAGCCGACGCTGAACCCGATGCCAAGGCGTTTGGGCCTTTGTGGGGGGGTCAGGAGGTCGGGTTTCTTTGGTATGAACAGCGCCCCGTCGAGCTTGTTGACGGTCACGTCATCGTTGGTGCTCCTTGCGAATATCTCGTACCGGTCATCCTGTTCCTTGAAACCCACGACAAGATCGATCGACACCCTGTTCTCGAGGATCGTGGTAGAGTCTGTCAATATCTTGTTGTCGCGGATCGAGAACTTGCTGACACCTCGGACGCTCCATTTTTCGGAGCTTGTCGCGAAGCGGAGTCCGAAAACGGAGTCCGGGTATTGCTCCAGCCCGTTGCCGATGGACACCGGCTTCTGGCTTGCGGTGAGTTTGCCGTTGATGATGGCTTTCAGCGTCCCTATCTCTTTCTTGGATTCCTCGTAAAGCTCTTTGTTGAGGGACCGGAGGTCCTCCATCTTCGACACGAATGCCAGCCTGATGGCCTCGGTCTCGCCAGCCCTGTTTTTCTCGTGGGCGAGCACGGTCTGCTGGAGCGCCGCCTGGTTTTGCGCTGCGATCTCCTGTGACCTTTGCATGTCGCGTTTCAGCGCGTTGTAGCTGTTGCAGGTCTGGAGCAGCGCCATGACCAGCAGGGCTATGATCGCACCTAGAAGAACTTTATTATCTTTCATTGGTGTGCTGGTCCATCCGCTCGAGGGTTCGGGAGAGGTCCTCGAAGGCGCGGGTATTGTGGGCGATGACTTCGGCCATCTTGGCCCTATCGTCGGCGATGTAGCGCTCGAGCTTGGTCTGCGCGTCGTCCACCTTCCGCGACATCGCGGCGTCGCGGCGCCACAGCACCACCACCGCCAGGGTGAGGAGTATGAATGATAGGCCGGAGTCGGCGATCTGACCCCACACGTCGGGCACCTGCGCAGACGTCTCCGCCTGCAGCATCATCATCATGTAATTCATCTTGTGTTGGTTTGGTTTATCCGAGGTAGCGGCGCAGGAGCTCCAGCTCGGCCTGTGACAGCGCGTCGCGGTCGAACGCCACCGGGGACCGGTACGCGGAAGATGCGGGCGGCAGGTCCTGGCCCCCGTCGTCGTACGACGGGAACTTGTGCCTGGCGTCGCAGAGATACTTGACCACGCGCTGGCCGAGGAACTCCGCGTTGGCGGTCGCCTCCTGCCTGAGGAACTGTACCGTCGACAGCGGCGTCTGCCTGGCCCCCTCGCCCTCGCCCTCGACGACGCCCTTCGGCCTCACCTGCGCGTGCAGGAAAGGGAGGGCCCGCGAGAGCGCGTGCCACGCCAGGGCAGGGCGCACGAACTCGAGTAGAGTTGCCTGGTCTGCGGTCACGGTGCCGGCGACGACCGCGGCGATTACCTCGGCGTACAGCTTCGTTCCAAGCAGGTGCTGGACGAAGGTCTGCTGGCTGACCTCCACGAACGGGAGCAGCTGCGCGACGTCCACGTTCCCCGACACGGGCGTGTACGACTTAAGGTAGTTCTCGTCGATGAGGTAGGTCATTTTCCTTCGGGGTTGAATTTTGTGAGCGTGAACTCACGGTACACGCCGCCCGCGCGCATGATGCGGTTGATGGCGCGCTCGATCACGCGCTGGTCCGGCCCGATCACCGTCCGCTGGAAGAGCTCCGCCGAGTTCTGCACCTCGTTCGAGTACCCGAGCTTGCCCGGTATCGCGAGGCCCACGAGCGACGGGCTGGGCACGCGGTGCGCGACGATTATGTTCTGGATGACCAGCTCGCTCAGCGCGATGTACTGCTTGTCAAGGTTCGAGGTCTCTATCGGCTGGAACTCCGGACTCAGTTCCTTCGAGTCCGCGAAGGTGACGATCATCTTGCCGGCGTTGGACGATCCCGAGTACTGCGACCGCAGGAGCTGCGTGATCGTCTGCTGCTGCTCTGGCGTCGCCTGGCCGTAGAACTTGGCGACGAATGAGGGGGAGAAGCCGTTCTGTATTAGAGAGGAGAAGAATCCTCCCATCTCCGCGTCGAGGGTGACCCACTGCATGGCAGACCACCATGACGGCGTCGCGTGGTAGTCTAGGTCGGGGCGCTCGTCGCGTACGAAGAGCAGCTGCACGGGGCACTCCTCCTTCATTCCGCGGTCGAAGCCCGGAACGCGCACCGGGGTGAAGCCCTTGTGCGTCGCCCTGGACCAGTCCCGGGAGTAGTAGTACTCGCTCACCCGTCCGTCCTCGTCGAGGAGTCCGCTCCTGACGCGCATGGAGGGGACGTGCTTGATCCTGCCGATCGACCTACCGTCCCTGGCCCAGGTGACCTCGAGGGCGATGGCGCCGAAAAGCACCCAGTCCAGCGCGGCCTTCGCCGCCACGTCCGCGAGGGTCTCGTCGGGGTTCGGGGAGTACAGGAGCCTCCTCAGCTCGGCGGCCGTCGAGGCCTCGGCCGAGCCAAGCCACTCCTCGGTCTCCTTTGGGGTCATCCCCTCTATCCCGATTCCTCCGCCGGCGATCCACTGCTGCTTCGATTTGACGATCGCGGCGTGCACCGCCGATCCGTCGAAGGCGCGCATTATATCGCGCGGCAGCAGGTTATCGCTGCCCCACGTGGCCCAGCCCTTCGTGGCGACCTCGCGCATCGCGGGCAGCTCCACTCTCGCGAAGCTCATCGCCGTCACGGCCGGTGTCTTGTTGTTGTCCATAGATTCATGTTAGTTTTCCGGGCGGTAGAAGACGCCCGGTACCGGTGCCGGCGAGTACGCCGTAGGGGCGTCCGCTGCCGACACCACCGCCCTCCCCTGCTCGAGGAGCACCTCGTGTCCGTCGAGTACCAGCGTCTGGGGGATCGAGATCTCGTCCTCCCACGCCCTGTAGGTGTATGTGCCCGGCTTCAGGTGGATGCGTCCGGCCTCGACCTCCTCGTCCCCCTCGTCGACGAGTGTCCAGCTGTATGCGTCGTAGCGGGCGTTGTTCTCGGTGGATGGTGCCTGGAAGAACTTGCGCTCGCCCGCGGCCGACACGATCTCGAAGATGACCGTGGTGAGGTTGCCGGTCCTCCGCTCTCCAAGGGTGAGGACCACGTCGTTGGGTCCGTTGGTTAGGTGTATCATTCGACTATAAATGCGCCCTCGACGGCCGGGGGCGCAAAAAAAGAGGGCCCGACCCTCCCGGATCGGACCCCATCTTGTCGTTGTGGCAGATCAGATGACCGCGTTGACCGCAGCCTCGAGGACCTCCTTCGCCGGCGAGCTCTCGCCCACAGCGGTGAGCTCGATCAGGTAACCCGAGCCGTCCTCCTGCTTGGTGCCGGAGCCCCCCTCGTTCTTGGAGAGGTACAGGCCGGAATCCTCACCGAGGTACCAGTACAGGCCGTTTGCGTCCTTCACGATGACCTTGAAGTTTCCGCTCGCGAGCAGCGCGAGCTGGTTGCGCTTCGCGTACTCCCTGCGGTTCAGCCTCACCGTCACCACCTGCGAGTAGAACTGCGCGCCGGACTCCCGATTCGCGGTGAAGTTCTCGGTGTAGTTACTCGTCAGGGGGGTCAGCTCGAACTCGTAGAAGGTCGCGCCGCCCGCCATGGTGATGGTGTCGATTATCCCCGCCGGGGAGCCGTCGGTGACGGACGTCACGTCGGCGGAATTAGCGATGTAGAGCTTTGTGAGGCCGCCCACGTTGCCCGCGCACCCCTGTGCGATCGGGCCGTTTATTGATGTACATGCCATTGTCGTTGGTTGTTATTTTTCTTTTGTCACGTCACGGCCGATCAGGCGTACAGTACGATCTCGCTGCCAACCTTGTGCTGGACACCGAGCTTGAAGTTCCCGACGAAGCGGAGGTTCGGGGCGCCGGTCGTCTGCCGCATGTCGATCACCGATACCTGCGAGAAGTCGTCGACGAGGTCGGTGCCGATCGCGATGTTGTCGCTGGTAGTCGCGACCATCTTGTTGGCCGGCATGCCCGGGGCGAGGACCACGCGGATGCCCAGGAAGTTGAGGTTAGCGTAGCCGTTGGTGAAGTAGTCGCCCGACCCGGTAGCGACAGCTGCGCGGGCCTGGAGGTAGTAGCCGTACGCGGCAGTACCCATGAATATCCGCAGGCGCGGGTCGGTCTTGATGACCGTCGCCGGGATGGCGTTGTAGACCTTCTGCAGCTCGGCCACGATATTTGAGGCGGAGAGCCCGCCGCCTACCGCAGCGACGTCGACGACCGCGGAGTCCGCGGAGAGCTTCTTGATGATGCCGTCGCACTCGTCGGGATTGGGACTCGCGTCGGTGTCGCCGGTCCAAAGCTTCTGCTCAATCCACTGGCCGACGTTGCCGGCCATCTGGCCCATCAAGTAGGTCATGAAGTCGCCCGGGAGGTCGCTGTTGTTCGCGCCCGCGCGCATCTGCTCGCTTATGAACGTGGCCTCGAAGTCCTTGATGCACAGCTCGGCGTTCACCTTGAAGTCGCAGACGGAGAGCGTATTGTGACTCAGAGTGAGCGAGCCGGACGCGCTGAAGTCGCAGTCAGCGGCCTGGACGATGTTGGCGACGTCCATGCGGTTGAGCTTGATCGAGCTCTTTACGTTGCTCAATAGCTGCAGCTCGTTAACCGTGACCGAGGACAGGAAAGCTGCGCTGTACCAGTCGTTCGCGGTCTTGCCGGTGTAGAGCGCTGTCAGGTTGTTGTTTAGTGTGAAACTCATTTTTCATTGTGAGTTCTTTTTGGTTGTCACGCCTCACCGGCGTATGGTTTTGTATTGTTGTTTTCACCTGCGGGATCGCGCCACCTTCAAGAATGGATTGGCACCGTCCTCGCTCTTGATCTCGGGGGCGACGGTGAAGGACCTGCCCGCGGGCTGCTTCTCGAGCGCCTCGATCTTCGACATCGCGACGGACAGCCTCTCCTCCGCGGCGGCGCGCGCCTCCGAGGACTTTGTGAGCTGGTCCTCGAGCTGCATCACCCGACTGGTGAGGTCGTCGATCATCGCCATCACCTGCGCCATGTCGGCCGGTGCGGATTCCGCGGGCGCGGACTCGGCCGGTGCCTGTGCAGGCGTTACCGCCGTGACCTCGCCGCCCGCGACGGTGACGGTCGTGCCGTCCTCCAATTCGTGATCGCCGTCGGGCGCCGTGAGGGTCATTTCCTCGTCGACGTACAGCTTTGTGCCCACCGCCAGGACGCCGTCGTGGTACACGTCGGTGCCGTCCTTGAGGCGCGCCTTTTCGAACTTCATCATGTCTTCGTTGTTATTTTTTCTCATCATCTCCTCCGCCACCGTCACGAACATCCCCTCGATCGAGAAGCCGCGGACCACGCCGGACTTCGCGAGCGCCCACACGGACGGATTGGCCACCTTGAGGGTGACCATCCATGTGCCCTTGGGCACCTCGTAGCCGAGGGCCTTCGCCTTGTCGTTTTCCGGGTCCTCCACGATCCAGCTCTCGACGACGCGGACGTCCTCGACGTCCTCGACGTGGTGCAGGCTGACGCCCTGCGACGCCCGCATGTAGTTGACCATGGAATTTCGAACCGTCTCCGCGTCGAAGTAGACCTCGTAGACCTCGTTCGTCGTGGGGTCGATTCGTGGGATGACCTTGTCGGGGATCATCGCCGGGCCCGTGAGCTCCTGTCGCTCCTCGTCCTGGCGTGCCATGGAGACCTGCTGGTCCGCGGAAAAGAGCAGGAAGTCCTGCTCGATGGCGGGCTGGTCGACGAGCGAGATCGCCCGCAGCGGGAGCGACTCTGCCGCGCCGAGCTTGACCCGGCGCCTCTTCTTAGATTTACCCATTACCGCATTAATGCGGCCTCGGTGTCGGTGACTGGGGGGACCCCATCTCGGCGTAGAAGTGCCAGACGCCGAGCGCGTCAGCGCCAGACATCCTCTCGCGGAAGGTCTCGGCCCGTCGCCGCGCCTCCTCCCGGTCGTAGCCGACCACCCTGTCCGCGTGCCACGCGTCGGGGAGGGCACGCCACCCGCCGCGCGCGTGGGCGAGGGCCGACTCGATCCGTGGGACGGCGGGACGGAGGTGTATGGCGATCAGCATCGCGAGGTCGCCAGACTCCCTGGCGGCCTGGGCGTCGTTGAACTCGCCGACCGTCATGAAATCGAGCCGCCTGAGGGCGCGGTACCTCACGGAGTCCACCAGTATCTCGCCGTCGAACTCGTTCCGCTCGAGGCGTATGGCGCCGACGAGCTTAAGCGCGGCCTCGAGGTCGTCGAGGTCCGCGTCCGCCGCGTCGTCCGGCGAGAGTCCCAGCACGCCCAGCAGGTCTCCCCGGAGGAGCTTCTCCGTCTGCGCCAGCGTCATCTCCGCCGTCGACGACGGCACCCTCAGTTTCAGTTCCCTGTTCATAGTCTTTCTTGTTTTTAAATGATCCTCGCCTTCGTTTCGATCACGCGGACCTTGCGCTGTGTTGACGAGATGTCGCTCTCGACGACGACCACCTGCTTGGCAGACTCCGCCCGGAGCGACTCCGCCAGCTCGGCCACCGCGGCGCGCAGCTGCAGCACGTCCTCCGAGGGGCCTGCCGGTGCGGCGCCGGGAAGGACCACCCCGCCCTCGGCGAGCCTGTACCTCGGGGCGTTGTCAAAGGCCCTGCCGCCTCCGGCCTCGTTGATCGCGGAGAGGAGCGGGTAGAACATCCGCGTCGACCTTGCGTTGATGACACTCTCACCCGCCGAGAGCATCGCCGGCACGCGGTCCTCCTCCGGTCCTCCGGGACCCTGGACCACACCGCCCTTCGCGAGCGCGAGTATGCGGGCCTTCTGCGCCGTCACGTTCGCGGCGGCGGCCACGCCCTGGGCGATCAGTATGCCGCGGTACACGTCGGCGAGGAGCGGCGGGAGGTCCTTCGAGACCGCGATCACCGCCTGCTGCGTGTCGATGTATATCTGCGCCAAAGAGAGGGCGAGCTCGAACAGCGCGTACCTCTTCCTTATGTCCTTCTTTTTCTTCTCGTTCTCGCCAGCGGCCTCGAGCTCCGCGGCCTGCGCCTCGGCGAACGTCTTGGCGCCGGCGTCGAGGAGCAGCTTCGCGTTGGCGAGCCCCCTCGCCCTGGCCGCACGCTTCCGGGCCTCGCCGTCCTCGACGATGGCGACCTCCTTGTTCTTTGACTCCTCCTCGGCGATCAGCCTCTCCTCGTTCGCCCTCTTCTCCTCCTCGGCGAAGAACTCCCTGTACTTGGTGTCGATGTCGGCCCTCCGCTGCATGTATTCCTCCTTCGACAGGACGCCGAGGTTGTAGGCCACGTTGGTGTCCTGCTCCTCCTTCGCACGGTCGTCCTGGAGCTGCCGCCTCCTCTCCTCGGCCGCGCGCGCGAGCTCGATGAGCGCGTCCACGCCCCTGCGGTTCTCCTCGCGGAGAAGGTTGTCGGTGAGCTGCTGCTCCAGCCGGAGGCGCTCCTCGGCGGTGAGGCTGACGTCGCGGAGCCTCGCCTCGAGCTGGAGGCGCTCGATGGTGCTAGCCCGCTGGGCCGCCTCCTGCTGTGTCTTCGTCGAGCCGAGCATGATCTCGGCCTTCCTCTTCTCGTACTCCGTCATCGCGTTGAGCAGCTCCTTGGAGTTCGCCCGCTGCGTCTCCTGCTGCCTGGTATCGATCTCCTCCTTCGTCGCGCCGAGGTCCCTCATGCTGCGGAGCTCCGCCGCGAGCAGGTCCTGTTTGTACTTGAACTCTAGCTGCGCGAGCCGCGTGCGAACCTCGTACTGCTTGGACGCGTCGCCGGCGTACAGTCCCAGCTCCGCCTCGAGGAGGCGCTTCTGACGCTCGAACCCCTGCGTGCGCTCCTGCTCGCCGAGCTGGAGGCGGATGCCGGCGATCTCCTCCTCGACCTTGCGCGCGGCCAGGAGTCGCTCGCTGGCGGTCTTCCCCTCCTCGCGCATCACCTCGCGCCGCTCGAACTCCAGGAGCGCGATCTTGGCCCTGAGCTGCTCGCGTGAGCCCTCGGTGGCGCTCTCGACCGCGAGCTGGAGCTTCGCCTTCGCCTCGCGCGCGGCGTAGTCTCGGCTGAGCTTGGCCCTGTCCCTCTCGAACTTCTCGTCCTCGGCGAGGAGCAGGTTCCGGAGCGCCCGCTGCGTCTCGAGCTGCGCGTTGTCCACGCCGGAGGTCGCCTTCAGCCGCTCGATCTCGTCGATCTGCCGCTGTACCTCCTTCTTCCTCCTCTCGTGGTCGGCCCTCGACTGCGCAAGCTCCCTCTCGAAGCCCTCCCCCATCAGTCCGAGCCTCGCGTCCTCGAGCTCCTCCTGCGCGTCGAGCAGCTCGCCCGCCGTCCTGCGCTCCTCCTGCACCCGCAGCACGGCGGCCGCGCGCTGCGCCTCGGCGAGGTCGTCCTGGAGCTGCCGGTAGTCGTCGAGCTGTTCCTTGTTGAGCGTTCCAACTCGCTGGCGCAGGAGCTCGTACTCGGCGAGCTGGCGCTGCACGGACCTCGCGACGGCGAGCTGCTTGTCTATCTCGAGGCCAGCGACCTCCTCGCCGGCGGCTTTTGCCATCTCGATCTCCGTCTCGTACTTCTCCCTGATCGCGTCCGTCTCGTGGGCGAGCTCCTCCGCGCGGCGCTTGAAGCGTGCGGACTCCGACTCGCCCACGAGGCCGAGCGCGGACGCCACGGCCCGGAGCGGCGCGAGGAGCGCGGACGCCACGCGGCCCATGAACGAGAACGCGTCGGAGACGAACTTCAGCCTGTCGCGGAGCGCGATCATGCCCGCCACGAGGCCCGCCACCGCGAGCACCACGAGCGCGAGGGGGTTCGCCCGCATCACCGCGTTGAGGGCGGACTGCGCGGCGGTCACCACCGTCGTCGCGGCAGCCCGCGCGCGCTGCACCACCACGAGCCTCGCCTCGCGCGTCTCCTCGACCGCGAGCTGGACGTTGGCAAGACCGACCACGAGCGCGAGGTACTCCTGCGCCTTCGCGGCGGCGCGGGTGACCTCCTCGGCCGCGGCGGAGTCCCGGGCGAGGAGCGAGGCCGCGGAGCTTGCCGCGGCGAACGTCCCCGCGATCCCCTTGCCGATTGCGACGAACGATCCTACGAGCTTCTCGTCGGTGACTCCCTTGAGGTCGTTCCTTAAGTTCTTGAGCTGCGAGTTCGCCGCGAATATCTCCTCCTCGAGCTCGCGGAAGCGCGCCGACCCTACGGCCACGTTCTGTATCTCGGCCGTGGCGTCCTTGACCCGCTGTCGGAGCTCCGCCATCGAACCCGCTGCGGGGGCCACGGCGGGCGCGATCCCCCTGGCGGACTCGGTGGCCGCCCTTATCTGCGACTCGACGGTCCTGGCCTCGGCCGCGATGGAACGGAACGAGTCCGACCCCAGCTCCGCTGCCCCTAGGGCCTTCTTGAGCTCCGCGAGCCGCTGCTTCAGCCCGTCGAGGCTCGCGATCGAGGCGGACTGGGAGGGCACAAGCGGCCCCGATGACCTGGCCTCCGCCAGCTTCTTCTTGAGCTCCTCTACCTGCTTTTCCAGGGCCTTTATTGTATTTGTCCCGGCCGCCGCGTCGACGACTAGCCTGAGCCTGATCTCTTCTGCCACTTCATGGATAGTTATTTTATGACGGTCATGCCGTCCTGGAGACGGAACCGCGTAGCGCGGACCATCTCTATCTTATGCAGCGGCGCCCCAGCCGCGTACTCGAGGCGGTTTAAACGGTGCCACCCCCAGCCGTTGACCCACAGCCTGTCCGAGATCGCGAGCGTGGACGCGTCCGCCGGACCGAGCCGCACGGTGCACGTCGTCAGCCGCGAGTCGAGGTCGGTCATCTCGTCGACCATCTCGCGGTAGTACCTCTCGAAGAGCGTGGTGCCCCCCAGGTGCGGGTAGTAGTAGCTGCGCGACTGGCCGAAGTTGAGGTCGAGCGCCGGCGCGTAGGGGTCGTCGACGTGGCCCGCCCAGGGAAAGCCCACCAGCTGCTCGACGCCGTCGAACCACCACGAGCCCGCGGGGACCTCGACGTACTTGTAGTACAGTATGCGCGGGAGGACCTTCCCCGCGTCCTTCCAGGCGCCGGCGTCGTCCCTCGACGAGATGTCCGAGAGCGCCACCGTGGTGGGGCCGGCCGTGTTGGTCATCGCCACCAGCGGCGTTGGGGCGAAGGGCAGCACGAGCTCGGCCTCGCCGTCCGCCCAGTCGGAGTCGACCTGGTACCTCCGCTCGCCGTACGTGCGGCCGGTGTCGTCCCTGTGATTCTTATTATAGTAGTCGTCGTCGTCCGCGTAGGACCACCGCCAGTCCTTCTGCGCCACCTCCGGGAGGAGCTGGTGCGTGATCGGCTGCGACCTGTCCACCCTGGCGGTGAGGTCCCGGGCGACGAGGGAACGGTCGTAGAATCCCGTGTCCTCCCCGCGGATCGACCGCGGCTCGATCCGTACCGTGCGGGGGGCGTCGACCGAGGTCTCGACGTGGAGATTGAACATGCCGACCAGCCCCTGCATCAGCTCGCGGCACGTCATGTCTGGGAGGAACGCGGCGGGATCGTAGTCGTCGATGGTCGCGACACCCGTGCCGGTGTCCATCATGGCCCGGGGATCGGACATGGAGAACGTGCCGACGCCGCCGGTGTACGACCCCGTGACGTCCGAGAAGACGATGGGCTGCGAGTCGTTCGTCGCGAGGTCGAGGTCCGAGGCGAGCGCCGCGCGGAAGAGCGTCCTCGCCGCGTCGCCCTCCTCGTCGCGGTAGCTGACCTCGATGAAGGTGCCCGCCTCGAGGCGGAATGCCGTCGTGGTGGTGGATGCGACCGCGTAGAGCGTGTCGCCCTGGTCGAGCTTCGCGCGGAGCTGCATCACCGCCCAGGTAGAGAGCGAGGTCAGGTACAGGCCGGAGAACCACACGCTGGCGAGCTCCTCGGGCGTGCCGCCGCCCGCCGGGACGCGGTACACGGTGACCGTCATGAACTGGCTCACGGGCGGGTCGTCGAGGCGCATCGGCCGGACCCACACGGAGACGTCGTAGGTGCGGAGCGTCGTCGCGGCCGGGAGGACGAGGCCCGTGAAGGCCGGGGTGTCAAAGAAGTCGGACACTATCGTGAAGCGCGCCCGCTCGGCCATGCGGTCGACGAGCCAGCGCACGTACGTCGCGGGGAAGACCTCCGAGAGCTCGACCGTTCCGCCGCTCGTGGAGACGTCTGCCCAGTCGAAACGACGGATCGATCCGTACTGCACGAGCGGGTACACGTAGCCGTTCGTCCACGGCGCGGTCCAGGACGCGGTCACGTTCGCGAAGTTCTTCTCGTGATCGAGTCCGGAGAGGTCGAGGTCCCGGAGCCTGGTGTCGCCGAGCTCCTCGAAGATGTCGAGGACGTCCGCGAAGACGCCCACCTCGTAGTCCCTGTGACCCTCCGGCCGCTCGACCACGCGCTGCACCTGCAGGTATCCCTCGACGACCGGGGTGGACTCGACGTAGACGGCGGCCGGGATCTTTCGATTCAGGTCGATCGCCCTCGAGGCGTCGAGGACGTGGCGGAGCGCGGCCTCGTTGGAGCCCGTGCCAGGGACGGTGATCGTCCTGGACGCGGTGGCAGAGCGCGAGAACGGCTCGCGCACGTCCGCCGCCTGGTACACGATCGAGAAGGTGTCGTTGCCGTACGTCTCGAGCCACCTCGACTCTGCCGCCGTGCCCACGGAGAGCAGCTCGACGGTAACCCCGACCGAGTAGGGCACGACCACCCGGAGGGACGATCCCGCGGAAGCGGGGCCGGTGAAGGTGACGAGCTGGTCGGGCGGAACGGGCGACCCTCCCACGAAGAAGGTGCCGACCTGCAGCAACCCGAAGTACACCTGCACGTACCCCTCGCGGTAGAAGCTCATGGAGGCGAGGCGGAACGTCACGGTGTAGTTGCCGTCGGTAGCAAAGAAGTTGGGGCGGAATATCTCGTCACCTAGCTCGTCGAGGAGCGGCATGTTGTATTGCGGCTGGATATTCTGGTTCGTCACCTCCCTTATGGGGTAGAAGCCGTGGCCGCTCATGGTGGTGATGGCGAAGTACTGCCCCGGCTGGTCCGACTCGACGAGCCACTCGCCGGGGTACGCGTTGTTGTCGATCGAGAAAACCCCCCACGCCCCGCCCGCCGACGCGGAGAGGGCCGCCTCGGCCGCGAACTTGGTGCCGCCCAACGGCTCGGGCGTGATCGAGACGAGCTGGCGCAGCGACGTGTCCGGGCCCGTCGAGACCGTGTACCCCGTGAGGGACTGTCCCGCGGTGTTGGGGAACCTCGCAAAGCCGCCCGCGAACACGACAGTGTCGATGTCGTCGGCCGAGTAGTAGTACTCCGCGACCTGGCCCCCGTTGACGGAGATCCGCGTCGAGGACCAGGTGCCTCCGAACTCGGCGGAGAGCCTCGCCACCACGCCCGCGTCGTCGAGCGCGGAGACGTAGTCCGCGTACGACCCCATCGGGTGCAGGAAGGTGCCGGCCGGCGAGGCGGAGCCGATCCCCTTGTCGAGGTACGCGCTTGCCGACCAGGTCTGTCCCCGGCCGTCGATCCTTGCCTTGCGGACGGCGGGGTGCGGCGCGTGCACCGCGTTCACATTCTCGTTGAGCGTCCACTGCGACGAGAGCCTCTCCCACTGGGAATCCGGGAACGCCTGCACCTCCCTCGTCCCCCCCTCTCTTATCATTATTCTGGTATCGTTCATGTCTTCTTCTTTATATGTGTCAGCCCCTCGCGAGCGGCTTCTCGACGTCGGACTCGACCTCGATCTGGTATGTGACGAGACGCTTCGTCCTCGACGAGGACCTCTCCTCGTATGCGGCGCTCGTCACCTGCACCGGCGTGGTCGCGACCGGGGAGAATCCCTCGAGGTCGCGGCGCACCAGCCACACCGCGGGCGAGGTGAAGAGGTGCTCGAGCCAGCGCGCGACGCCGTCGCCGACGAAGCCGGTCGAGAGACGGTACCTCGCGCGGGACTGGGACGAGAGGACCGTCCGCCCCCGGTCGCCGCCGAAGGAGGAGTTGACGGAGTGACTGTACGTGCCCGCGAAGTAGGACTCGGGGACGCGCTCGTAGGTATTCCGCCTCGTGGCGACGGACCGCACGGCCTGGCCTGTGAAGCAGAGGGTGTCGACCCCGCCCCACGGATTGAGCCACGCGAGCTGGTACGGTTCGTCACCGTCGCCGTCGACCGGGCACGACCTGTCGACCTTGAACCACGCGAACTCGCTGATGCGGTTGCCGGACCCGTCGCGCAGGTACACCACGTAGCGGTCCACCGCCGGCGTGATGATGTCGTAGCCGACCTCGGCCTGCGACTCGACGTTGAGCTGCAGGGGACCCGCGCCGACCGCGAGCACGTCGTAGCCGACGGCGGGGGCGTTGACAGCCGAGAGGTCGTAAGAGAAGGTCGCGACGAAGGAACCGCCCGCGTACGTGTCCACGGAGAGATTGTCGGGGGTCGGCGAGTCGTAATTGTGGAAGAAGAGGTTGTACCCCTGGCCGTCGCGGACCGGGATGCCCTCGGGGGGCGGGGACTCGAGCAGGAACCTCCGCGGGTCCGACGTCGTCATCGCGAAGAGATAATCGGGATAGTAGCTCGTGAACGGGATCTCGTACGGGAGCGCGGCGTTCCACGCGATGAACTCGTGCTGGTCCTGCGCGAGGAACTGCGTCGGCGCGGCCGTGCAGTCGACCGAGGAGTCGTCGTACTCGCACCCGGCGTCGACGCGGAACCAGCCGTACATGCCGCCGGCGGCGGACCTGCCCCGCTCCTGCTGCGCCTCGACGAGGCAGAGGTTCCTCAGGTAGGACCTCACCACCGGACCGACGTCGAAGACGGCCGCGTTCTCCGGGCCGGGGGCCTGCCGGAGCGTCGCCACCTTCGTCCAAGTAGGCGAGGGGTTGCCGAGGTAGTTGTCCTCCGAACGGTACACCTCCAGGAGGTAGCGGAAGGAGCACTCGTCGGCCGCGCCCGTCGCGGGACCCACGACGACGTGGAACGGCGAGAACGCCGGCACGCGGCTGGGCTTGACGGATGTTATCGTGACTGTGGTCATAGCTGTTTTTCTTGTTGTTGTTGTTTCATTCGTTCGAGGCCGCGAGCTCGGCCACCATCGCGAGGATGTCGTCGCGCAATGCAACCGGCAGCTCCTGGTCGAGCAGCGCCAGCCGCACGGAGAGCGGCCCCGAGAAGTAGTTCGTCGGGCGGGTGCCGAACCTCCCGATCTTCCTGGCGATGGGGTACGCCGCGCGCTCGGGGATGCCGCGGAGGCGGCACCACTCCCTGATCCGGTCGAGGGGCGGCTGCTTGCCCGGCCGCCTGCCCTTGTCGAGGAACTTCCCGTAGTCCTCCTCTACCACGGCGACGGCGAGCTCGTCGATCGACTCCCTCACCTCGTGGCGGAGGGAGTTGTAGAGCCTGCCCGAGGCGACGTTGTTGCCGGACGCCAGCGCCGCGAGCACGTCCGCGACCAGGTCCGCGCCCCACTCGTCGAGCAGCCTCCTTGCGTTGTCAAGCATTGCCGGAGAGTAGGTTTGAGACGGCCAGCGCGTGCGCCCCGGGATCGTCCTCGAAGACGGCCCAGTCGCCGCTCGCCCGCTCCTCGGCCGAGACGTCGACCATCTCGACGGTCACGTACGTGCTCCCGTCGGTGGTCGCGGAGTACAGGAGGTTGTGCGAGTAGAAACCAGCCGAGCTCAGCACGGGCTTCACTCCCGCGGCCTGGCACTCCTCCAGGGCCTGGAGCAGCGACTCGGATTCGATGTAGGTGATCTTCAGCGTTGTTGTCATGGTGCGCGTTTTATTTCGAGGTCGTAGTGGTTCAATGTCAAGGTGTCCGTCCCCGTTGCCTTCTGCGAGGTGATAAGGAGGTACATGTCGGAGGCGATGGCCAGCGACGAGGTGATCGGCGCGTTGGAGTGCACGCCGTACGGTCCCGTGCCCACGGGAGAACCCTCCTGCGAGGACGCGCCCTTCATCGCGACACGTAGCTGCCAGTGCCAGCTTATGTTCCCGACGGAGGTCGTCGAGGAGGTGAAGTAGGCCGTGCCCGCGGTCGCGGAGGCGGTGTGCAGTCTGACGCGGAGGGTCTTCGTGCCGGCGGCCGACCCCGTTAAGAGGTGCGCCAGAAAAGCGAGCTGCAACGTGTCCCCCGCCGAGAGCGTGCCGCCTGGAATCAGTATCGATGCGAGTATCTCCTCGGAGGTCGTGTTGGTCGAAGAAACCGTGGAGTGCGAGGACGCGAAGAGCTTCCCGGCTACCCCCGAGAAACCGGAGACGCCGGAAAATCCAGACACACCAGAAGAACCTGCAGCACCGGGAGAACCGGAGAAACCGGAGACACCAGAGAATCCGGAAGCACCAGAGAAACCAGAAGCACCGGAGAAACCGGAGACACCAGAGAAACCGGAGACACCGGAGACACCGGAGAAACCAGAAGCACCCACAGAACCTGCAGCGCCTGTCGATCCCGCGACGCCGGAGAAACCGGAGACACCAGAGAAACCAGAAGCACCAGCTGCGCCCTCGAAACCGCTGACGCCGATGTGCGCGAGCGACAGCACGTACTCGGCCCCGTCCTCGAAGATGTCTCCGGGGTTCGGGGCCTGGATGTAGTTCACGTTGAGATTGTACCACTCGTCCGCGCCGTCCACCATGTAGTCGATCGAGCCGACCTCGTAGATGGCGAAGTCCAGCTCGTCGGCACGGTTGGTGATCCTGATCCGGTCTCCCGCGCGCACGGTGAAAAGCCAGGTCGAGAAGTCCAACCCGTTCGAGTCGGTGAGGTCGACTGCGATCGTCCCCGTGGACGCGAAGTCCGACTTGTTGAGTTTGAATCTGCCCGGATCGGGCGTGGCGGACGTGTTCGTGTCGGCCGCGAACAGCCAGGTGGAAGAGTTGCCACCGTACATGCCGCGCACGCCAGAGAAACCGGACTCGCCAGGAAGACCGTTAAAGCCGTTGGCGCCGGCCGCACCGGAGTATCCGGAAAAACCGGAGATGCCAGAGCTGCCAGCACCACCAGCCGCACCGGAAAAACCGGAGTATCCAGAGCTTCCATCACCACCGGAAAAACCGGAGATGCCGGAAAAACCGGAGATGCCAGAGCTACCAGCCGCACCAGAAAAACCGGAGTACCCGGACCTGCCGGCGAACACGCTGCCGCCGCCGCCGCCGCCGTAGCCCGTGGAGCCGAAGTCCTCTATCGGCACGTCGCAGTAGGATCGGTCGAAGGGCGCCGAGATCACGAGGTCCGCTGACCACCCGTAGGCGGCGTCCTCGAGCTTCTCCCGGAAAGGGACGAAGGTGGGGGCGTCCTGGAGGACGAGGCCGTTGCCGACCAGCGCCGGCTCGAAGCGCAGCACCTTCACGAAGTCCTGGAGGATCAGCAGCGCGTCGGAGAGGACCTCGTCCGTCTCGGCGCCCGCCCTCGACACGAGGTCCATGCACTGCACGTTCAAGGTGTACTCGAGGGTGTTCTCCCTGACCCTCACCGACCTCGGCACCACGTAGATGCGGGGGTACCGCACGTCGGAGAGGACCGTGGCGTCCAGGTCGTCGCCCGTGCCGAAGGTCTGCACCTGGCGGTGCGCCTCGGCGACGTTGCGAAAGAGGCCGATTATGTTGTTCAACGTGAATAGCTGCGGCATTATTGTTCGTTGGTTTTTTTGAATAGCAGGTAGTTGAAGGCCGCGTACACGCCCATGCGCGCGGCGTCCTCGATCCTCAGGGGGTCGCCCCCCGCGCACGCGAGGACGCACCTGTACCAGCCCCAGCCGTCGTCATCACCCCGCTCGAAGAGGCCGGGGTACGCGGCGAAGAGGGACTCCATCCGCGCCATCGACCCCTCGACCGCGGGCCACGCCTCGGCGACCGACATCGCCCCGATCTCCGAGGCGCGGGACGACCGCGTGGAAGGGTCGTAGGGGCGGTCCTTGGGGTAGAACAGCGCCGCGCGGAAGCAGGGGTCCGTGGACTTGAGGGCGTCGACGACCTCGCCGAGGGAGACGTCCCCGAAGTCCCGGAGGGCGACACCACCGAGGGAGGAAGGCATGGGCCCCGAGGGGAGCTCCCGGACGAAGGAGAGCACCCGCTGGGCGGCGACGAAGTCCCGGACGGGCATGCGCCGCACGTCGTCCTCGGCCAGCCCGAGCAGAGACGCGAGGCGCGCCTCCTCGGTGGGGGCAGCAGAGGCCGCGAGGAGGTCGCGCACCCTCACGTCGGCCCACGACCTGGGGACCCTGGTTTTGGAAATCGTCATCGACTATTAATGCGCCGGGGGATCAGATGCCCAGCAGGTGGACGGCCGCCACCGGCGACCCCGAGCCCCGCCGCTGCTGGACGTGGAACCACATCCGCAGCATCAGCGCGTCCCCGAGGTCGGGGGACCGCCCCAGCCTCGCCTTCATCTCCGACTTCGGCTCCACCGCGACCCTCCGGACGTCCTCCGCCTCGGCCCTCCGGACGTTCTCGAGCTCCTCGGCCAGGAGCTGCCGGAGCTCCTCTGGCACCCCGCCGAAGGAGACCTCCCCCCGCTCTACAAGCTCCGCGAGCGCGTGCCAGCACTGACTCTTAAGATTCGCAAAATTCTCTCCGTGCAGCGGCTTGCCGCCATTGTGGAAGGAGACGCATCCCCTGATCTGGTCGACCACCCCGCCTCCCACGCCGTCGACGTCGACGACGATGTGCGAGGGCCTGACCGCGTGGCGGCTCGCGAGGGATCGGACGAAGTCGGCCACCCTCACGGTGTCGGCACCCTCGAGGACGTGCATCTGGTCGACGTGCAATCCCGTCCAGAGCACCACCACCGTGCGGTCCATCCCCAATCGCGCCACGTCCACGGAGACGTACCGATTGGGGTCGGTGCGGTGGCCGATCGCCGTCGCCACCACCACCCCGTTCTTGCGGACGAGAGACGACTCCGAGGTGAAGCACGAGAGGATCGCGTCCGTCGTCATCAGCGCCAGCGGGTCTGCCTCGGCCTCCCATTTTCCTTCCAGGAGGCGCTGACGGAGTCCCTGAGGAAGCCTCGCGAGCTGCGCCGCGTACGAGGGGGGCAAAAACGGATTGTCGGAGTGCAGCGACTGGACGAACGCGCGGTGCGGCGCGATCTCTCCTTTAGTAGAGGGTATGTAGAAGTCGCCGTACGGCCAGCTCTTGCACGGGTTGGTGGTGAAGAGGAGCTTGGGGGAGAGATTGTAGTCCGCGAGCTTGTACCTGATGCGAGATGCCAGCACGTGACGGGCCATCTCGTCAATTTCCGCTACCTCGTCGACGAAGGCGCCCGTGATCTCGAGCGATCCGAGGGAGTCGAAGTACGGGTCGCCGGGGTTTCGGGCCAGGTCCTTGAAGAAAATCTCGCTCCCGTTCGAGAAAGTCATCACGTTGGTGGTGGCGTTGAGCGAGACGATTTTTTCCAGGCCGGCCTCGCGGATGACCTGCTGGAGCGTCCGAAGCGTGGTCTCGCGGAGTCTCGCGAGTACCGCACGGCCTATCACCCACCTCGTCCCCGGCCACGTGACACAGCCGTAAACCACCCACATCACGCCGAGACGGGTCTTTCCACCCCCCGCCGCTCCGCCGTACATGACCTCGGTGATGGAGTTCGAGTGGTCGGTGAGGAGATTGAAGGCCTCGAGCTGTCGAGGGGTCAGCGAAAATCTCGGGCCATCGGGCTCCTTCTTCTTTTGAGGTGGTTGCTGTTGCGGTGGTTGTGATGGTTGCGGTGGTTGTTGAGATTGCTTCTTTCTGCCCATCAACTATTTATCCAGGGCAGGGGTAAAAAAGGGATCAAACGCTAAACTTTCTAGGGAGCGAGACGGGTCGCCACTTTTCCTCGCATACTCGCTCCATCACAAAAACCCACAACATGGAAAAGAAGAAGAAAATCTCGAAGGCCTCGAAGACCTCGAAGGGGAAGAATGTCAAACCACAGAAGGATGAAAAAACTCAACCGCAGAAGCCACCGAAAGGGAAGCAGTACCAATTCGGAGGAAAGACCCTCGGCGCCGGCAGGATCGTCCTCGCCCTCGTTCACCATTGGGCTGCCTCACACCGGAACGCGACGAAGGCAGAGCTGCTCGCGGCCTTCCCGGACGAACTCGTGGGAAAGAAGTACGGCGTCGTGCGCGAGCTCAAGGAGGCCGAGGAGATCAGCAAGCAGCGGAAGCGGTACTTCCTCGGCGAGGACGAGCTCGTCACGGTCGGAGGCAGGAAGTACGCGGTAACAAATCAGATCACCGCAACAATCGCCGACAGGATCATCGCCGCCGTGGGCGCAAAGGTAAAGGGCTGATCTTCATCTTAAGGTTTGGGGCCGTCGGATGTCAGTCTACGACGGCCCCTCTTTTTTTTCGGCCAATCTGTCACACCCTGAAAAGTTGCACGGTCGTTGCCATCCGGAAGCCGTAACAACTAAAACCTTTAACCATGTATCTTCACTTTAACCCTAACGATTTTATGGTTTACAGATTCCGGGCGACAGGGGAACTCGTAGCCGTCATCACTGCCGAACGAGAGAGAATTCATCACCTTCTGAACCACTACAACGGAAGGATGGAAGACATTCCCGCCGAGGAGACGGTGAACACATTTTTATTCGTTCGTGGCAGAAACCTCATGGTCGCCCAACAAACTGACGAATCTAGGAGGTACCCGGATCACATGTTCCCGAACTTGCCCATCGGAAGAAGAATGCCCATCCGAGATTTAAACCCGATCTTGTTGGCTACCGTGTATGCAACATGAGCAACCGCTCATGTATAGCGTTTTCGTCTCATCAGGCGAGTCCGGCCGAAAGGGGCTGCCCAACGACTACACCCCGGGGCCGGACTCGCCTGGGATGAGATACGCACGTCCTGGCTCAGGTACCGGCAGAAAAGACGAGGCCCCGGGATTCCCGGAGGCCTCTCAACCTAAAAAACAACTACTGTTACCCGATTACGGATCGATTACAATGCAAAACAACTACTGATACCCGATTACGGATCGATTACAATGCAAGTATAGGACTTCCCGGGGGCCGACAACGCTAAAGAAAAGCTAAAGAAAAGCTAAAGTCCCGGGCCCTCTGGGGGTTCGAGCCCACGATGGGCTCGAACCCAGACTCACCCCGGATCGTCCGAAAGCTCCGATCCGGAAGATTCCGAGTCATCGGGCGACACACCGGGGACCCTGATCTCCGTGGGGGGCGGCGCGGCCGGGAGCACCGGGGGCTCCTCCGAGGGCGAGGACAACTCCGTCGGCGCCGGGGGGACCAGATCGATGACGATCCCCTGGGGCGCCTTGAAGTGATGCACCTCCGTCACGCTCTTCTCGAGTCCTCCCAGACGGTTAAGGGCCGCGTAGCCCGTCATGGCCGTCCGCAGGTCCCCGGCAGCTATCGCGGCCGAGATCAGGGCCTCGCCCTGGGCGATCCTCTGTTTTATGAGCTCCTCGGTGTCGGGCTTGTTTTGGATTATGCGGGCCTTCGCACGGGCAACGTATTCGGATACCTGTCGCGAACTGATGCCGTACTTGGTCCGGATCATTCTATCGATGATGACACACGGCGTGAACTTCAGGAGGAGGTCAATCACCTCCTCGATGAGCGCTGCCCTCTGAAGCTCTGTCAGCTTTATCTTTACTTTAAGGCGCTCCTCTTCGGTCAGCTTCTGTCCTTTCTTTGCCATGGTGGAGGGCCGTCTTAGGATTTTTTCCGCGACGGCCTGGGGTTTCAGACGATTTCGTACCGTGACGCGCCATAAAACGTGGTGGTACGGTCGATTCGTCTAGAATGGGTAAAAAACAACATTATATGCGACAGAAAGCGGAAGAGGGGCCGCACCCCTTAGAGGAATTGAAGCCTCCGTCCAGAGGTTGTATCTTTTTTTGTGTGAAGGTTCGCGGGGAAGGTCTCTCAAGTGAAGGTCTCTCGGGTGAAGGTTCGCGGTGAAGGTCTCTCAAGTGAAGGTCTCTCGAGTGAAGGTTTGCGGGGAAGGTCTCTCGGGTGAAGGTCCGCGGTGAAGGTCTCTCGGGTGAAGGTCTCTCGGGGGGAAGGTTTGCCTATGAAGGTTTTTTAAGGGTGACCTTCACGCCTGCGACAAGACTTTTTTCATCACACGATCCGCCGGCGAAGCCGGCATGGCCCGAAGGCAAAGCGGAGTGAGCGAAGCGAACGAAGACTGCCCTTCGGTGCCAAATAATCCTCCAAGAGACTCCAAGAGTTATTGTTTAAGATTATTAAGGTTATTATAATGCGCTGGTTTAAACAGCATGTCCCCGGGGGGGAGATGCCATTTTAAACAGCATGTCCCCCCACTCGTTTGGGTTCTTCCCGGGGGCAAAGGTTCGAGGTGAGGACCTTTTGCCTCCGACCTTCAAGACAGGACCTTCATGCTGACACCGGACGCGCCCTTTGGCGCTGCAGCCGCACCCGAGCCGAAGGCGAGCGGTGCGGTCTGCAAAAAAATCTTTCGGAGTCCCAGGGTTTTATTTAAGAGATTCAGATCCTTTTAAATGTTTTATAATGAGTAAAGAATTCTTACAAGCGAATTATCCGTTCGGGGGCTCGCTTGTAAAGAATTCTTACAAGCGAACTATCCGTTTGGGGGGTCCTGATGTAAGGAATTCTTACAAGCGAATTGTCCATATTCGGGTGAAGGGGATGACTTAAATGGTCTTGAATTTGAGCAGGTATCCGCGTCCCTGGGCGTCCCTGCGGAAAATATCCTCGGGGGTCACGGGGGACTGGCGGCCTTCCTTTGACTTGTTGTACCGGCCCAGGGCGAAATCCACGAACGCGGGTGTCAGCAGCGTGTACCAGCTCGCCTGCGACTGGTTTTTGCTCGTGTGGGTCCTCTTTATCATGGACATTTCCTCCAGCTCGGCCACGAACTTGTAGTACGTGGGGCGGCTCATGCCGGTGAGGCCGATCATCTCGCTCGTCGTCGCCTGGAACTCAGCCGACCACCTCGCGGAGTTATTCTTGTCTGCGAGCGTCATGTACACGCCCATGTGCGCGGCGGTGAATCGATCGTCCGACTTCGCCATCTGGTGCGCGAACTTGAGGGCCGCGACGTCGTTGACGATCGAGGGAGGACTCTGTGTGAGGTTTGGATTATAGCTCATCGGGTATTATAATTTTCTCGGGTTTTAACAGGTGCCAAAGCGGGGAGAGTAATACCCGAAACCCTCCCCGAACGCCTGGCCGGGCGTCGCACCTTCATCCTTATATATCTCGGCATGGAGAGAGTTTCGACGACTTTTTCAAAAAGAAACTCTCTACGCGAAAAGTTTTATTAAAAAAGTAAGAGAAACTCTCTCCGCGCCAGATATATAATATCAAAGGGCGGGTTATCCGTCCGCTAAAAAACTATACAGATGTACAAGATCAACAAGAGTGACAGCGGCAACGCGAAGTGTTTCCTCCCGAAAAGGAGGGGCGGAAAAAGGAAGGTGATAGTAGACACCATGATTGCGATGGGGGTCGGCGACACGTTCGACGTTCCCCTTGAAGGCAGGCCTCCTAAGATTGTGCAGTCGGCGATCAACCAGTCGAAATACGTGGTGGAGTGGCAGGGGTACGGGGAGCGGACCTACCGCACGACCCACGTCCCGGAGGAGGGCGTGATCAGGGTGATGCGCCTTAATTAAAAAAAACAAACGAAGCATGAGACAGACACAATCTCACACACCCGCAACCGAGGAGGACCTCATGAAGGAGGGATACGGCATCCCTGTGCCCCTGACCGTCGACCAGGAGCTGATGCTGCTGGCGCTGCTCGGTGACGAATAAGCGATGGACAGGATCAAGCGTTTCCTGGAGGAGGAGGACGATCACGAGGACTTGTGTCCGCCCATGAGGTGGAGATCACGGCCGAAGGTTGTGATTGAGAAGCAGGAGGAGGACCTTCCCGAGGTGGAGCCGAACATCGACGTGGGGCCGCCTAAGAAGAAGCGGCGGGTGCTTGTGGTGGAGGTGGACCTCGGCAAGAGGAACAAGAACGCCCTCTTTTGAGAAGAAGCCGATTGCGGTGGCCGAGCCACCTTATGGTACTTTTTATTAGTTTCGTCTGCGAAACCAATCAAAGTACCATGGGCAAAAAAATCACCGCCGAGACGGCTTCATCGATCCTAGGAATCACGACGCAGGCAGTTCGAAAATCAATAAAGGATGGGAGGCTCAAGGCTGAAAAGTTCGGTAGCAACTGGATGATCGACGAAGATCAACTTTCAAAATCTCCGAAGAAGACGGGGGTGGAGGATCGAATCGGTAAAAAGAAAAAGTCTTCCACCAAACTGAACGCGCTGTCATTTTTCTCGGGAGCTATGGGTTTGGACATTGGCCTGGAAAAGGCAGGAGTAAACGTTATGCTTGCTTGCGAGTTTGATAAGGCAAGTAGGGAGACCATTGTGGCTAATGAGAAAAGTATAGGCCTGATCGGCGATATTTTATCCTATTCTACCAGTGACAT
>WBZP01001433.1_pt1 | contig 29338 bp, 26 predicted proteins | sample 5204301 | NCBI WGS metagenome assembly WBZP01 (sample SAMN12412401, study PRJNA552823) | activated sludge metagenome | isolation source: activated sludge from nitrification reactor of wastewater treatment plant... | place: USA: Pennsylvania | collected 2017 | reverse complement strand
GGATCGACCTACTCCTCGATCCGGGTTCATTCGAAGAATTCGATATGTTCAAAGTCCACCGTTGCCGGGATTTCGGCATGGAGGAGACCGTCATTCCGGGCGATGGCGTCGTCACCGGCCACGGAACGATCGGCGGACGTATCGTCTACGTCTTCGCCCAGGATTTCACGGTTCTCGGCGGCTCGCTTTCGGAAACCTTTGCCGAGAAGATATGCAAGATCATGGATCAGGCCATGAAGAACGGCGCGCCAGTCATCGGCCTGAATGACTCGGGCGGCGCACGGATCCAGGAGGGTATCGAAAGCCTGGCCGGCTATACGGAAATTTTCCTGCGCAATGTGATGGCCTCCGGCGTCATTCCGCAGATCTCTGCGATTCTCGGCCCTTGCGCCGGCGGCGCCGTGTATTCACCTGCGCTGACCGACTTCGTGGTCATGGAACAGCTCAATTCGTACATGTTCCTGACCGGCCCCAAGGTCGTGAAGTCGGTAACGCACGAAGACGTCACGGTCGAAGAACTGGGCGGCGCCGCCATGCATTCATCGCAGAGCGGAATTTCCGACTATGCCGCCACATCGACACCCGACGCCATCGATTACATCAAGCGTCTTCTTTCCTTCCTGCCGCAGAACAACTTCGAGGCGCCGCCTGTCGTGGCGTGCACCGACCCTACGAGCAGGCAGTCCACCGTACTGCAGTCGATCATTCCCGATAATCCGAACGCGGCTTATGACATGAAGGATGTCATTCGCGAAACGGTCGACAACGGCGATTTCTTTGAAATCAAGGAACAGTTTGCCCCGAACCTGATTGTCGGCTTTGCCCGCTACAACGGCGTCAGCGTGGGCATCGTGGCCAATCAGCCCGCCTATCTGTCCGGCGTGCTCGATATCGACTCGTCGATCAAGGGGGCGCGTTTTGTGCGGTTCTGCGATTGCTTCAACATCCCGGTCGTCACGTTTGTCGATGTTCCAGGGTTCCTGCCTGGAACGGCGCAGGAATACGGCGGCGTGATCCGCAATGGTGCCAAGATTCTTTATGCCTATGCCGAAGCGACCGTGCCCAAGGTGACCGTGATTACCCGCAAAGCCTATGGCGGCGCGTATTGCGTCATGTCGTCCAAACATCTGCGCGGAGACATCAACTACGCTTGGCCGAGCGCTGAAATCGCCGTGATGGGATCCAAGGGCGCAGCCGAGGTTCTTTATGGCCGTCAGGCCAGGGAGTCGGACGACCCGGCCGCATTCCTCGCCGAAAAGGAAGAGTACTATCACGAAATGGTTGCCAACCCCTATGTGGCGGCACAACGCGGATACATCGATGACATCATTGTGCCGGCCAACACGCGGGCGAGGATCATCAAGGCGCTGGGTACGTTGCATAACAAGCGAGACACCAATCCCATGAAGAAACACGGAAACATTCCGATGTGATGCGGTGAACCAGACTTCAAAGGGTGGACAGATGCAAAAAGCAACAAGGAAGGTAGCGGCGGCACTGACGGCAGTCCAATTCTACCTGCAACAGGAAGAGGAAGAGGCCGCCAGCGTTCAGGTGGAACCGGTATCGACCGGTCGAAACATGACGAATGAACCCAGTCAGTGGGGGCATTCCGGTCGCGTTGAAATGATGGAGGGGCGCCGGTTGATTCAACTGCGCGTTTTCTCCAACGCACGATAGGTTCTGACATTCATTTTTAAGTTTTTTTGTGGAGCATACAAATGAGCGACAACGTGGTAATGACCGCAATGAATTACGATAGCGACCGTCCGCCAGCAAGCAATCCGGTGAAGATCATGGATCTCTCTTTGCGGGACGGGCATCAGTGCCTGTTTGCCACGCGAGGACGAACCGAAGACATGATTCCCGTCGCCGAGCTGCTTGACGAAGTCGGCTTCTGGGCGCTGGAAACCTGGGGCGGAGCAACCTTCGACACCATGCACCGTTTCCTGAACGAAGACCCCTGGGAGCGGTTGCGGACGCTCAAGCGTTACGCCAAGAAAACCCCGTTCAGCATGCTCTTGCGCGCCCAGAATCTGGTCGGCTACCGCAATTATGCCGATGACGTAGCCGTGGCCTTCGTCGATCGCGCCGCCGAAAATGGCATGGACATTTTCCGCACCTTTGACGCACTGAACGATTACCGCAACTTCGAGACGGTGGTCAAACAGATCAAGAAAAGCGGCAAGCATTTCCAGGGATGCATGTGCTATACGCTGACCGAACCGCGGCTCGGCGGCGAGGTTTACAACCTCGACTACTACATCGGCAAGGCCAAGGAACTGGTGGATATGGGCGCCGATTCGATCTGCATCAAGGACATGGCCGGGATGAGCGCGCCTTATGACATTTACGCCATGGTCAAGGCGCTGAAGGCAGTGGTCACGATACCGATCCATCTGCACAGCCATTTCACCTCCGGCATGGCGCCGATGACCCAGCTCAAGGCGATCGAGGCCGGGATCGATATCGTCGATACCTGCATGACGCCTTACGCCTATCGCTCCTCGCATCCGGCGGTCGAACCGCTGGTGATGTCGCTGCTCGGCACCAACCGCGATACCGGTTTCGACATCCGCAAGCTGGCGGAAATCAACGAAATCCTTGAAAGAGATGTGATGCCGAAGTACAAGCATCTTTTGGACGACTCCAAGGTCTCGATCATCGACATCAACGTGTTGTTGCACCAGACGCCCGGCGGCATGCTCTCCAATCTGGTGAACCAGTTGCGTGAAATGGATTCGCTCCACCGCATCAACGACGTGTACAAGGAGCTGCCACGCGTACGCCGTGATCTCGGCCAGATCCCGCTGGTCACGCCGACCAGCCAGATCGTCGGCGTCCAGACGGTCAACAACGTATTGCACGACACGCCCGACGAGCGCTACAAGATGATCACCGGGCAGGTCAAGGATCTGTGTTACGGCCTGTACGGAAAGACGGCAGTGCCCATCGATACTGAAGTTCAGAAGAAGGCCCTGAAGGGTTATCCGCGCGGCGAGACGCCGATTACCTGCCGTCCGGCCGAAGTTCTCGAACCCGAACTGGAAAAGGCCAAGGCCGAAATCGGCGATCTGGCGGTCGATATGGACGATCTGCTGATCTATACCCAGTTCCCGGTGACCGGCAAGAAATTCCTCGAATGGAAATACGGCCGCTCCGAAGTTCCGGCCAGCGTCAAGCCGATCACCATGGAATTCGTCAAGAAGCAGGATGCTCTGGTCAAGAAGGCTTTGGCGGGTGAACTGGTCGAGCGGAAATCCGAAACGCCGGCGAAGTCGGAAAGAGTGCGCACTTTCAATGTATTCCTGGACAACGAATACTTCAGCGTCGAAGTGGATCCCACGGGTGAAAGCCCGGTGATCTCCGCGCCGAGAATGGTCGCCGCACCGGCCAGCGCGCCGGCCGCAGCGCCAAAGGCGGCGCCTGTGGCCGCCGCCCCGCCCCCTGCGGCACCCGAGGCGCACGGCACACGCATGTTGGCACCCATGCCCGGGATGATCATCAAGTACCTGAAGAACGTTGGCGACGCCGTCACCAAAGGGGAAGCCGTCCTCGTCCTGGAAGCCATGAAGATGGAGAACGCGCTTGTCGCCCCGTGCGATGGCGTAGTCAAGGGAATCAAGTTCAAGAGCGGCGATACCGTCGCCAAAGGCGCCGTACTCTGCGTCATCGAGTGATCGCCTGGCGATAATGGAACCGGGTGCAGGAAACATTGACATGTTCCGCACCCGGTTCCTGCTTCCGCCACCGAGCGCTCATTTTCCAGCTCCCTGCGCTCTCAGGAACGGATCGGACTTCGCGCCTTCACAGACATTCAACCCTTGACAGGAAAGCGTTCCTGACCGATAAAAGCCACCTGTCGGACTGACGGATGGCGAAGGGGAAATTGGAATGGTGAGCCTCGGATGCATCAGGCCAGTAACCTGAGCAAGTCGCAACAGGCCGCGCTTGCGCTGGCGGCGCTGGGTGTCGTTTATGGCGACATCGGCACCAGCCCGCTATACACCATGAGAGAGGTGTTTGCCGGCAATCACCCGATTCCACTGTTGCCGGAGAACATTCTCGGTATCCTCTCGCTCATTCTCTGGTCCCTGATACTCATCGTTTCGATCAAGTACGTGGTGTTCATCATGCGCGCCGACAACCGGGGCGAAGGCGGCATCATGGCGCTCACCGCGCTGGCCCTGCACAACGCCAGAGGCAACCCGCGGCGCCTGAAGGCCATCACGATGGTCGGACTGCTCGGCGCCGGCATGTTCTATGGTGACGGCATGGTCACCCCGGCCATTTCCGTACTCTCGGCGCTGGAGGGGCTGGAAGTGGCAGCCCCGGCCTTCAGCCACTTCGTCATTCCGGCAACATTGCTGGTCCTCTTTGGCCTGTTCTACTTCCAGCGCTGGGGAACCGCGTCGGTCGGCATCCTCTTCGGCCCGGTCATGCTGATCTGGTTTGCCACCCTGGGCGTGCTCGGTCTGTCCAATATCGCGGCGAATCCGATGGTGTTCAAGGCGTTCAACCCGGTGTATGGCCTGGATTTCCTGATTGAGAACAGCGGCATTGCCATCGTCGCGATGGGCGCCGTCGTGCTCTCGGTCACCGGAGCCGAAGCACTTTACGCCGACATGGGGCACTTCGGGAGCAAACCGATTCGCCAGGCCTGGTTCGGGTTTGTGCTGCCGTCCCTGGTCCTCAACTATTTTGGGCAGGGCGCGTTGCTGCTCGTCAATCCGGCGGCATTGGACAACCCGTTTTATCGACTCGCGCCGCAATGGATGTTGTACCCGCTGGTGGGCTTGGCGACGCTGGCAACGGTGATCGCATCGCAAGCGGTAATCTCGGGGGCATTTTCGGTTTCTCGACAGGCCATGCAACTTGGCTTTCTGCCACGCATGGAAGTGCAATTCACTTCCGACAAGGCGCAGGGGCAGGTTTATTTGCCGGGCGTCAACTGGGGCCTGTTTTTGGCCGTGGTCGTCCTGGTGCTTGGCTTCCAATCGACCAACAATCTTGCTGCGGCTTATGGCATTGCGGTAACCGGCGACATGGTCATCACTTCGGTTCTGGCTACCTTCATCGCCGCCAAGAACTGGGGCTGGGGATGGGGGAAAGCGGTCGCACTATTTTCAGTCTTCCTCTGCGTCGAACTCACCTTCCTGTTTGCCAATGTCCTGAAGATACCTCACGGCGGCTGGTTTCCACTGGCGGCCGGCGCCGTGATCTTTCTGGTGATGTCGAGCTGGAAACGTGGCGGCGAGTTGTTGACCGAGCGCACCAGCGGCGAAGCCATCGAACTGGAAAGCTTTATCGATGCCCTGCTGGTTTCGATGCCTGCGCGCGTGCGGGGCACCTCGGTCTTCATGACCTCGAACAACGAGCGCGTGCCGAACGCCATGCTGCACAATCTGATGCACAACAAGGTGTTGCACGAACGGGTGTTGATCGTTTCGGTGAAGGTGTTCGACGAGCCCTACGTTCCGGAGATTGACCGCGTCGAAATCACCCGGCTGAAGGGCGATTTTTACCGGGTGACCGTGCAATACGGTTTCAAGGACGAGCCCGATATTCCGCTGGCCTTGTCATTTTGCGCAGCCCAGGGGCTGGACATCGATATGATGGAGACGTCCTTTTTTCTTGGCCGGGCGACGTTGATTCCCCAGGTGGGGTCGGGAATGGCCTTATGGCGCGAAAAGCTCTTTATCTACCTTTTCCGCAATGCTGGCAGTGCGACGAGCTTCTACAAAATCCCCAGCAATCGCGTGGTCGAACTGGGAACGCAAGTGGTGCTGTAAGGGGAGTGGCGACGCGGGTTCAATATCCCGATCACCACCCCACCCGTGCCTTTGGTTAGTCCATCGCCTCGTACAGCGGCAGCGTCAGAAACTCCGGATATTCCGGCGTCAGGCTCATTTTGTCGAAAATGACAGCGGCCTGATCGTAGGTGGCCGTGTCCTCACCCTGGGCAACGACGGTGGCTTTGACCTTGGGCAACTCTTCGCCAATCATCTGCCGCACCATGTCAACAGTCACCTTGCGGCCGTCGTCGAGTATCCCCTTGGGCGAAACCACCCACTGCCAGACCTGTGAGCGGGCGATTTCGGCCGTCGCCGCGTCTTCCATGAGGTTGTGGATCGGCACACAGCCATTGCCGGCCAGCCAGCTGCCGAGATAGTGGATGCCGACGTTGATGTTGTTGCGCACACCGGCCTCGGTAATCGGCTGCTCGGGCTGGAAGTTGAGAAAATCCTTGGCCGTGAAGTTTTCCGTGCGCTGTTTTTCCCACTGGTTTGGACGATCACCGAGCACCTTCTGGAACTCCTCGGCAGCGATCGACACCAGACCCGGATGCGCCACCCAGCCGCCGTCGAAACCATCGTTGGCGTCGCGCGTCTTGTCATGACGGATGCCGGCCAGCGCTTTCTCATTGGCCTCCGGGTCGTTCTTGATCGGGATCAGCGCACTCATCCCGCCCATCGCCGGGGCGCCACGCTTATGGCATATCTTGACGAGATGCAGGGCGTAGGAACGCATGAACGGCACTTCCATGGTGATCGCGCCGCGATTGGCCAGGCAGAACGCCTTGTTCTTCTTGAATTTCTTGATGCAACTGAAGATGTAGTCCCAGCGACCCGCGTTGAGGCCAGCGGAGTGGTTGCGCAGTTCATACAGGATTTCTTCCATCTCGAAAGTGGCGAGCACGGTTTCAACCAGCACGGTGGCTTTGATGGTGCCCTGCGGCAGGCCGATGTGATCCTGCGCCATGACAAAGATGTCGTTCCACAGGCGCGCTTCGAGGTGCGATTCCATCTTCGGCAGATAGAAGTACGGGCCAGCGCCACGGGCGATCTGCTCCTTGGCGTTATGGAAGAGCACCAGGGCAAAGTCGAAGATGCCGCCGGAAACGCGTTGACCATCGACTGTCACGTGCTTTTCATCAAGGTGCCAACCGCGCGGACGAATCTGCAGCGTGGCGATCTTGTCGTCGAGCGCGTATTCCTTGCCCGCCTCGTTCTTGAACGATAGCGCGCGGCGGATGGCTTTATAGATATTGACCTGGCCTTGTATCTGGTTCTCCCACTTCGGGCTGTTCGAATCCTCGAAGTCGGTCATGTACGAATCGGCACCGGAGTTGTAGGCATTGATGATCATCTTGGCCTCGACCGGGCCGGTGATCTCCGTACGGCGGCGCTCAAGCGCTTTGGGCAAGGGAGCGATCTTCCACTCGCCCTCGCGGATGGACTTCGTTTCCGGCAGGAAGTCGGGCATTTCACCGGCATCGATACGCGCCTGGCGAACGACACGCGCCTGGAGCAGTTCCAGTCGGCGGCCATTGAAGGCGCGGTGCAGCTTGGCCACCAGCGCCATGGCGTCGGGAGTGAGGATGCTTTCGTAACCGGGGTTGATCGGCCCGGTGATTTGTATTCCGGCTGGCAAGTTGAGGCCCATGCGAGTGCTCCTGTGTTGAAGAGTTATAAAGGTACGGTCTGATTGTATTTGATGCCACAGTGAATTATAAGAGCGATTAGAATCAAATTATCTTTTACTACAAGTATGCAATCGCCACCATGGATCAAATCAAGCAAATCGAAGCGTTTGTCAATTCGGCAACGCGGGGCAGCCTCTCCGCCGCCGCGCTGATCGAGGGAATTACGCCCGCGGTGATTGGCCGCCGGCTGGATGCCCTGGAGTCGCGTCTGGGCGTAAAACTGTTGGTGCGCACGACACGCAAGCTGACGCTGACCTTTGAGGGGCAGGGTTTTTTGGAGGATTGCCAGCGTATCCTGAACGAGCTGGCCAATGCGGAAACGGCGGTGTCGCTGGGCGGTGTTCGCGCCAGCGGACATCTTAAGGTCTCCGCGCCGGCCGGTTTCGGTCGGCGTCATGTGGCGCCCCAAGTGGCTGCATTCATGCAGGACAACCCCGGCGTCACGGTCACGCTCGATTTGACGGATCGTCTGGTCGATCTGTTGAACGAAGGCATCGATTGCGCGGTGCGCATCGGCGAAATGGCCGACTCCAGCCTGGTCAGCAGCAAGTTGGGCGAAATGCGCCGGGTAGTCGTGGCGAGCCCGCTGTATCTTGATCGGCACGGCACACCGCGGCTGCCCGCCGACCTCGCCGCGCACAACTGCCTGTCGCTCGGCCAGCAGCGCGGCTGGACGCTGCGCGCCTCGCCGGGCGGCGAACCGGCCCTGATGAAGGTATCCGGCAACTTCGAGTGCAACGACGGCGCCGTGCTGCACGAATGGGCGCTCGCCGGCAAAGGGCTGGCCTGGCGTTCGATGTGGGAGGTCGGTGGCGACCTGCGTAACGGTCGTCTGCTATCCCTGCTCGACGAATACGCGGCGCCGCCGGTGGGCATCTATGCCGTTTTCCCGCAGCGCCGGCATTTGCCCTTGCGCGTCCGACTGTTTCTCGATCAACTGAAAAACGCCTTTGGCGATGCCAGCTACTGGGCACACTTCGGGGAAGACGGCCCGTTGAAATGACGTGCTACACTTTTGCCGGGCCTGTTGCTTGACTTGCCTGCCCGCATTACCTCACCACCGCTCAACCCCAAATCAAGGCCGCATGCAGCTCACCCTACTTGTCCCCGAACTCGTCTGGCCGGAACCCAACGACCGCAACACCTTCGATGATCTGACCTGCCCGTCGCTCGATGTGTTGCTCGCTCGTGGCGCTTGCACGATGGATCCGCCGAAGTCGCTTGAAGCCGCGCTGACCGACCTCTTCGGACAGCCCGCGGGCGCTCCTTATGCCGCCTTTCGACTGCTCGGCGAAACTCGCGCACCGGACGCCACCGACGCACCCGCCATTTCGGCCGAGACCTGCTGGCTTTGCAGCGATCCGGTGCATCTGCGTTTTCATCAGGAGAGCCTGATTCTCGCCGACAGCGGCGGTTTCGACATCGCTGCGGGCGAAGCACAAACCCTTATCGACGAATTGAATCGCCATTTTTCCGCTATCGGGCGTTTCCATGCAGCCAGCGCCGACCGCTGGTATCTGCGACTTGCCGACCCAGCCATGGTGGGGCAGATTGAAACGCCGCCGCTCTCCGCCGTCGCCGGTCGAAGCATTGAACGCTTGCTGCTGGCGTCGGCGCAAAGCAATGGCCTGCGCCAGTTGTTGACCGAAGCGCAAATGCTGCTGCATGCGCATGCGGTCAACCAGCAACGCGAAGGGCAGGGAAAGTTGCCGATCAACAGCCTGTGGCTGTGGGGCGCCGGATCGATACCCGCACGTATTGAATCGGACTATGACGGGGTGTGGAGCACGAACCCGCTGGCGTTGGGGCTGGCCCGCGCCGCCGGTGTGCCGGCACATCCGCTGCCAACCGAGGCGGCAACGCTGATCGGCCATGCCGCGCCCGATACGCGACATCTCGTTGTCCTCGAAGACCTGCTGGCCGCGGTGCAGTACGAAAACAGCGAAGCGTATCGTGCCGCGCTGTGCGGGCCGAACGGCCTGGAAACACGCTGGTTCGCGCCGCTACGCCGGGCGCTGATGGCCGGACAGATCACGGGCCTGCGCCTTGAAGCACCGACCGCCTACGCAGCCCTGCGATGGGAATGCCGACGCCATGACCAATGGAAGCTGTGGCGCCGCCCCCAGCCACTGGGCCAGCTTGCCCGACGTCTGGCGGGAGCCGCCGCATGACGCGTTTGAAAGCCCGCACGGTCCCACCGCGCATTCAATGGCAACTTGAGCAGCAGGGACTGCACCCCTTGCTCGCCCGTATCTACGCCGCGCGCGGCATCCAGACGCGCAACGAACTTGACTACGCGCTGAAGCAACTGCTCTCACCGACCTTGCTGACCCACGCCGACCAGGCGGCGATCCTGCTTGCCGACGCCATCGAGGCAGCAGCCAAAATCCTGATCGTCGCCGATTACGATTGCGATGGCGCCACCGCCTGCGCCGTCGGCATCCGCGCGCTGCGCGCCCTGTGCGTCGACTCGGGTGCCGTCGTCGACTACCTGGTGCCGAACCGCTTTACCTACGGTTACGGACTGACGCCGGAGATCGTCGATCTGGCCGCCACGCTGACTCCCGACCTCATCGTGACGGTTGACAATGGCATTGCCAGCATCGAAGGCGTTGCCCGGGCCAATGAACTGGGCATCGCCACGCTGATCACCGACCATCACCTGCCGGCAGACGAGATGCCGGCAGCGGACTGCATCGTCAACCCCAACCAGCCGGGCTGCGAATTTCCGAGCAAGTCCATGGCCGGAGTCGGCGTGATGTTCTATGTGATGCTGGCGTTACGCGCCGAACTCCGCGAGCGCGGCTGGTTTGCCGATGGGGGCACGCGCCGTGAGCCGAACCTCGCGGCACTGCTCGATCTGGTGGCACTCGGCACGGTGGCCGATGTCGTCAAGCTCGATCGTAACAACCGTATCCTCGTCGATCAGGGGCTACGCCGCATGCGCGAAGGCAAGCTGTCGCCCGGTCTGCGCGCCATCTTCCGCGCCGCCGGGCGTGACCCGGCCAAAGCCACCAGCCTCGACCTGGGCTTCATCGTCGGACCGCGCCTGAATGCCGCCGGCCGGCTCGCCGACATGTCGCTGGGCATCGAATGCCTGATTAGCGACGATGAAGGACGCGCCCTGAATATTGCGCAGCAGCTCGACGCGCTCAACCGCGAACGCAAGGATATCGAATCCGGCATGCAGGACCAGGCCCTGAGCCACCTCGAATCGATCGACACCAGCCATGGCGCCGGCATAGCACTGTTCGACCCCCTCTGGCATCAGGGCGTGGTCGGCATCCTCGCCTCGCGCATCAAGGACAAGCAGCACCGGCCGGTGTTTGTTTTCGCCCGCGGCGAGACGAACGACAACGGAGCCGTAATCAAGGGCTCCGGCCGCTCGATCCCCGGCCTGCACTTGAGGGATGCGCTCGATCTGGTTTCCAAACGCGCTCCCGGCCTGTTGCTGCGTTTTGGCGGGCATGCCATGGCTGCCGGCGTGACGATCCTGGAAGCCGACTTCCGGCGCTTTCGCGAACTGTTCGCGCAGATCGCCGGTGAACTGCTGTCGCCGGCGGACCTCACACGAACGCTGGACACCGATGGCCCGCTTGAAGCCAGCTATTTTTCGCTGGCCACCGCGCGCCTGCTGGAGAATGAGGTCTGGGGGCAAGGCTTTCCAGCGCCGCTGTTCGAGGATGAGTTCGTCGTCGAGAGTCAGCGCATCCTCAAGGAAAAGCATCTCAAGCTGCGTCTGCGCAAGGGCGAGCAGCGTCTTGAGGCGATCCAGTTCAATTTCAGCGTAACGCCCGGAAACACCCTGCGCGCCGCCTTCCGGCTGGCGATCAACGAATACCAGGGGGTGCAGACGCCACAGTTGATGATTGAACACATCGAGCTGCTCAAATAAGCGGCGCGCCCTGAAGGTCAATCAAATCCACTAAGACTGCGCGCCCTGGACCTGGCGGTCGTCGAGCGCCTGTTCAATGCCGCGCAGCGCTTCCAGCGCGCCACCGGCAATCGAAACGCCTTCGGCAAAACCCAGTTCTGGCTCGGTCGGGTTGATGCGGATCAGCCTGCCGCGCTGCGATTCGCTCATCATGCGTACGGTTGGAATGTGGGTGCCGGCACCCACCTCGATGACCAGCAAGTGCTCGACCGTGTTCAGCCAGGCATTCAGACGCCGGCTTTGCATGGCATTTCGCCGGTCCACCCAGCCCCAGTCGCCAAACATCAGAATGTTTGGCCTGGCTATCCCATGGCAATTCGGGCATTCGGGGAAACCCGAAGTCAGCAGACAGTGTTCTTCTTCAACCGCTGGATGCCAATCATCGGCAGGCCAGATTTCGTTGGCACAAGCTTCCAGGCACTGCAGGTGATGGATGGAGCCATGGCATTCGTCGATACGTTGTTCGTCAAACCCCGCTCTTTGAAACTGGCCATCCACATTGCTGGTGAAGACGAAATATCCATTGGTCAGGCGCTCGCCGATCCGCCGCAGAATAGAGAATCCCTCGTGCGGCACGGTCGTTCGGTAAAGCGTCAGGCGATGCCCGTAAAAGCCCCAAGCCAGCCTCGGATGGGTCTTGAAGGCCGCCGGGCTGGCAATGCCTTCGAAGCGTATCCGCGCCCGGCCAAGCGCCGGATAGGCGCCCCAGAACCCCTGGGGGCCCCGAAAATCCGGCAGGCCGGAATCGACGCCCATGCCGGCGCCGGCGGTGATCAACAGCCCGTCGGCGTGGTCTATGAGTTCGGCGCAGCGCGGGTAAAGGGAAAGCAAGACGCACTCACGGTTTGATCGGAAGAGGAAATACTGCAGTGGCGAGGCAACAGTCTGTAGCCAGTCTGTAGCAATTCGGTGGGCCGATCAACCCGGGATCAGGGGTTCGGGATTCCCGGCGCATCGCCTGTGCAAGGGCCATGCTTACCCGGATTCGGTTTGTTCGGCTTGTTCGATTTGTTCGGCTTGTTCCGTTTGACTTGTCAGCGCGGGCGAGGTGTCATTTGCGGAGGCGTGCCCTTTGCTCTGTTGCTCAAATTCGTCACAAATCCTGCCGATTTCAGGATCGCGCATATCCAGGTGGGTCAGGCAGGCGACCAGATCGATGCCTCGGACAAAGACACTGTGCTGGCAATTTTCGCAACGCACTTCCGTTGTTGATAAGTCGGCTTGATTCCTGATGCTCACGGCGATTCACATTCGATACCAATATTCGTGCGCCCATCATAAGATTTGTGCAATCGGGCGAAAAGGAATTAGTGCACAGAATGGGCGTTTCCCGCGCTGCGCATCAGCCGCCGATGCGCAAACCTGTCTTCTTGAGTATCCTGGTCGAGAACAACACATCGTAGGCGCGGCAATCAGCGCCGAGCAGCGTCGCAATCCGTTCGACCTTGCCCCACACCTCTTCGCGAGAACTGCCGTGCGTCATGGCGAACAAATTGTACGGCCACTCTGGCAGGCTGCGCGGGCGATGGTAGCAATGCGTTACGAATTCAAGCTCGCCTATGCGCTCGCCCAGTTCGTCAACGCGCTCGTCCGGAACGTCCCATACGCTCATGCCGTTGGCCGTGTAGCCGATGGCATAGTGGTTGGGCACCACGCCAATGCGCCGGATGACGCCCCGCTCCAGCATGCGCGACAGCCTGGTCATGACTTCGTCGGCCGGAATACCGAGTTGCTCGCCGAGTTGCTCGTAGGGGCGCGGCACCAGCGGCAGGCCGCCCTGTGTCGCCAGAACCAGACGGCGATCGATGTCGCTGTCCAGGCGATCGTCGCCGCTCGCGATGCTCATGTGCGTGCCTGCAGTTTCATCTCGACGAAGTATTCCTTGATTTTCGGGAAGGCATAGACCGGCAGCCCGCTCGCTGCCTCAATTCTTCCGAGCACAGCTTCGATCCCGCCCGCTGTTTCCGTGGCGAGCACGAACCACATGTTGAAGTCGCTGCTTCGCTCACTTTCACGCCGGTAATTGTGCGCAACTTCGGGAAAGGCATTGACCGTATCTACGACACGCTCCCAGTCGGCTTCGGGCACGCGCATCGCGGCGAGCACAAATGCGCCACCCATGCGCTCAACCTGAAACATCGGGCCGAATCGCGTCAATACACGCGTATCAAGCAGTCGTTGCAAACGCGACAGCAACTCCGCTTCGTCAATCCCCAAGGCGGCGGAAGCTTCTGCATAGGGCCGATCGCACACGGGAAAATCGCCCTGCAGACGATCGATGATGGCACGGTCGATCGCATCGATCCGATCGGCCGCAACCGCTTCACGCATAACGCGCGCCCGTCTGCTTGAACCGGGTCAGCGAAAACAGCGTGTCGTACACGTAATCGGTCAAATTGAGCCGGGCGCGCAGCTCGGCAATCTTGGCTTCGACTTCGTGACGCACCTGCCCGTGAATCATGCAAAAAAGGTTGTACGGCCAGTCCGGCTGCACGCGGGGACGCTGATAGCACAAGGTAACGCCGGGTTCGCGCGCCAGCGCCGCGCCAAGATCGCGTACCCGATCGTCCGGAATATCCTGGACCAACATGGCGTTGGCGGTGTATCCCAATTCATGATGACGAACGACTACGCCAAAACGCTTGATGACGCCTTCTTCAATCCAGTGGCCAATGCGACCGAGTACTTCGCTTTCATCGCAGCCGATACGGCTGGCCAGCACCTGGAAAGGACGAATGAACAGCGGCAGGCCTTCCTGCAGCGCCATCACCAACCGTCGCTCCAGTTCGCCCAGCGGCGTCGGAGGCGAATAGGGACGCACCTGCGCCGAAGTTTTCTCTGCCTTGCCATCAAGCGAAAAACCGAGATCGATATGGTATTCCTGCAACAGCGGCAATTTAAGGATCGGATAACCGGCAGTTTGCTCGATGGCGCCCAAGGCCGCCTGCAACCGTCCTTCGGAACCGGCGGTCACGACAAACCACAGGTTATAGCGATGCTCGCGCTCGTAGTTGTGGTTGACTTCCGGAAAGCGGTTGACGGCTTCGGCAACACTGCCCAGCTTCTCAGGCGGCACGGCCATCGCTGCCAGGGTGCTGGCGCCGATGCGTTTAGGCGCGAAGACCGCACCGACCCGCGCAATTTTTCCTTCGCGGCGCAAGCGCTCAAGCGAACGCAGAATCACGCCTTCGGCCACGCCGAGGCGGGCGGCCAGCTCGGCGAAAGGCGCCGTACACAGCGGAAAATTCCGCTGAAAATCGTTGAGCAAACTAAAGTCGAGCGCCTCTTCCTGCATACCCATCAGAATCCCATACGATTGGCGCGGCTGGTAAAGAAGATGCCACTGGGGCTTTTGGCGGCAAACTCGCCGATCTTGGCTAGTGTCGCCGTATCGTAGATCATTACCTTGTTGTCATCGCGCGCCGAAATCCAGACATGTTCGCCACGCGGCGTGAATTCCATGTGCAGAATGACCTTGCCCGGCTCCATGGTTTTGATGACTTGGCCGGACAGCGTGTCGATCACCTGCACCCAGGAGTTGTCCGGAAAGGCGAAATTCACCCAGATTTGCCGGCCATCCGGCCGCGCCATGGCAAATACCGGTTGCCCCTTGACCTTGATCCGCCCGACCTCTTTCCAGGTATCGGCATCGACCACCAGCACCTCATGCCGGCCGACAGCCGGAAGATAGGCGCGGCCTTGCGCCACCGACCAGCCGCGCAAATGCGGCATCTTGAATACGGGCAGCTTTTCTTCGCCACGCCCGTAGTTCTCCAGAATCTTGCGCGCGCCCTGCGCCGGCAGCCAGGTGTCAAGCAGGGAAACGCCATCCTCGCCAAACAGGCCCGCCAGATAATAACGGCCGTCGGGCGTCACCAGCCCGTCGTAAGGCTGTATGCCGGCTGGATAGCGTTGCGTCTTGGGATGGTGCGGATCGGAAAAGTCGCTGACCCAGATCTCGCCGCCATCAAACAAGGCATAGCCGAACCGGCCGCCAGACAAATCAGCCAGCCCAACGACTTTGGAAAACTTCCCTGGAGCATACTCGGCCGGGACCTCCGAAAGCAGTTCAAGCGTCTCGGCGTCGAAAGCCTTGATGCCTCCCGGCGTGTAATTCTGCGCTACGACAATCCGGCCATCCTGCGAGATCGAGCCACCGATCGAGTTGCCGGCCTGCATCACGCGCTTGACGATTCGCGCTTCGAGCAAATCAAGCTTGGTCAAGCCGCCATCGCGACCGAAAATATAGGCGTAACGCCCGTCGCGTGAATAGACGGCTGAAGCATGCGAGAGATCGCCCAGGCCTTCAATGTGTGCATAAGGCGCGTTCTTGCTGGTATCGACCAAGGTCACGCTGCCACTGGCGCGCTCGATCACCAGACCGAGATCGCCGGTACCGCGCAATTGCGGCGTGGCACAGGCGGAAAGCAAAAATGCGAACAGCAGTACGAAAAATCTGGGTGGGAAATGTCTCACAATCGTCTCATCATCGGTTCATCGATACAAATACTGCACTATCAGGATCATGCGCCTTCTATTATCGGAATACTTTGGTCTACGTCAAAGGATTTGTTTGACACTTTATCGCAATTGGGGATGAGGCCACTGCACCGGACGCTTACAATGGCGGCCTCATCTCAAGAGCGAGACCATGCCTAGCCAGAGCAATACCCTTGAACTCCTGGCTCCGGCCAAGAACGCCGAATTCGGCATCGAAGCGATTTGCCACGGCGCCGACGCCGTGTATATCGGCGGCCCGGCTTTCGGCGCCCGCGTCAATGCCGGCAATTCGGTCGAGGAGATCGAACGGCTGGCCCGCCACGCGCACCGCTTCAACGCCCGGGTTCTGGTCGCCTTGAATACCCTGCTCAAGGACGATGAACTCGAAGACGCCCGGCGGCTGATCTGGCAGTGCTACGAAGCAGGCGCCGACGCGCTGATCGTGCAGGACATGGGCCTGCTTGAACTCGACCTGCCGCCGATTGAACTGCACGCCAGCACGCAGACCGATATCCGCACGCCGGAAAAAGCTCGCTTTCTCGAAGACGTGGGTTTTTCGCAGATCGTTCTGGCGCGCGAGCTTTCACTCCAGCAGATTCGCGACATCGCCGATCACACCACGGCGACGCTTGAGTTTTTCGTGCACGGTGCGCTCTGCGTCAGCTACAGTGGCCTGTGCAATATCAGCCACGCCCACACCGGGCGCAGTGCCAACCGTGGCGACTGTTCGCAGGCGTGCAGGCTGCCCTACTCTCTGGCCGACCAGGAAGGCCGGCTCATTGCCGAAGACAAGCACCTGCTGTCGATGAAAGACAACGATCAGAGCGACAACCTGCGTGAATTGATCGATGCCGGAATCCGCTCGTTCAAGATCGAAGGGCGTTTGAAGGATCTTTCCTACGTCAAGAACGTCACCGCGCATTACCGGCAGCGCCTTGACGAGATCATGACCGAGCGGCCCCGTTATCGGCGCAGCTCCTCGGGACAAAGCCACTTCCTGTTCACGCCCAAGACGGAGAAAACCTTCAACCGGGGTTCGACGGACTATTTTCTGCACGACCGCCAGGCGGATATCGGCGCCTTCGATTCGCCCAAGTTTGTCGGCGAGACCATCGGCGCGGTCACCCGCGTCGGCCGCGACAATTTTGACGTCGACAGCGATGCGCCGCTGCATAATGGCGATGGCATCACCTACTTCGATGACGATTCCAAGCTCGTCGGCCTGCGCATCAACCGTGTCGAAGCGGCAGGCTCCGGCTACCGCCTCTTCCCGGCTTTCAATGACGGAAGCTTGCCCGCCGACCTGAAGATCGGCGCGACGATCTATCGCAACCTGGATCGGGAATTCGAGCGTCAGTTGGAGAAAAAGTCCGCCGAGCGCTTGATTCCGGTACGCCTGCGATTCGAGGAAACCAGGGATGGTTTCGCTCTGCAAATTGAAGACGACGAAGGCGTCGGCGCCACCGCCCGCCTGGTCCATGACAAGGTGGCTGCGAAAAATCCGGCATCGGCGATGACCCGGCTGCGCGCGAATCTGGGCAAGCTGGGCGGTACCCACTACCGTGTTCATGCGCTCGATCTGATCATCGACACGGCCTGGTTCATCCGGGACTCGGCATTGAATCAACTGCGCCGAAACGCCATCGAAGCGCTCGATGCCGCCCGAATGGCCGCCTACAGACGCCCGATGCGCCATGCCGCGATTGAGCCTCCGATACCTTACCCGGAGGATGCGCTGAGCTATCTGGGCAACGTGCTCAACGAGAAAGCACGCGCCTTTTATGAAAAACACGGGGTCAGCGTCATCGAGCCGGCCTATGAGTGCAACGTGGAAAAAGGTGAGGTTTCGCTGATGATCACCAAGCACTGTCTGCGCTTCAGCTTCAATCTATGCCCCAAACAGGTCAAAGGCTTGCGCCCCGACCCGATGATCCTGATGAACGGCGCCGAGAAGTTGACCCTGCGCTTCGATTGCAGGCCCTGCGAAATGCATGTCATCGGCAAGCTGAAGAAAGGCCGGACAATCCCGCTGGCGATCAGGTGATTACCCGGCTTTGATCAGTAATGTGGCGGGATTTCATCGCGCAGGCTGCGGGGTTCGGCCGGTTCATCATGGGCCTGCACTTGCCTGAAGAGGAACCGCAACTGTTCCTGCAACAATTCGATCTGTTGCTGCTGCCGATACACCGTACGATTGAGTTCTTCGAGCAGATCTTCGTTCAGACTCGTTTTGATTTCCAGCTCGGTCAGTCGGTCTTTCATGGCATGCCCTTTCGGCTCGGGACGGATGCGCAGCAAGTGCAATGGTCAATCGGCCGCTTGAGCGGAGCAAGCGCCGATGTGGCAAACCGGCGATCTCCCGGACTATAATCCCTCAGTCATTATGAAGGGAAGAACGGAATGTCGCTCGAGCCATGCCGTGCCTGTGGTCACCAGGTCGATACGTCTGCGCTGGCCTGCCCTGGTTGCGGCGCCACCGACCCGGCGAAAAGTATCAGCCGGCAGCAGCGCAATGCGCGGAATTTTGCGATTCAACTTATCGTTATTCTGGTTCTTCTCGGCTATGGCGGCTGGTACGTCTGGAGCAACGTGGTTCCCGTCATCAAGCAATTCATCGCCAAACCCCAATCCGAGCAGTCTCAGTCCGGGCATCCGTCAGAGACCAGATGACAACCTGCGGTCTCGATACCCGCGTCATGCTGTGTCAAGACGGCGTGTCTTCTGCGCCGTGTATCGGTGCCCCGGTGCGCTCAAGGAGCATCCTGTGGCGTGTTTCGGGCGTTTCCAAACTGATCCGGCCGAGCTTGCCATCGCGGTAATCCTGCACCAAAACAGCCGAAGCTTTCTCGAAATCGGGCTTGCCGCCACGCAGGAGCAAGGATCGTCGCCCGGCGATGCCTTCGATGACGCCCACCGCGTCGACGCCGTCGACGGCGAAACCGTAGCGCGCCGAGAGCAGCGCCGGATAGCGCACCAACAATAGCTCGGCCAGAAAAACCGCGACTTCCTCGTCGATCACGGCATTGCGGCCTATGGCGTGACTCGCCGCAAGCATCAGGCCGTCGCTCGGATGTTCGATCTTTGGCCACATCAGACCCGGCGTATCGGTGATCGTGTGGCGAACGCTGATCTGGTGCGTCTGCTGCGATTTGGTTACCGCCGGCTCATCGCCGACCTTGGCGATCTTGCGTTTGACCAGCACATTCATCAGGGTCGATTTGCCGACATTGGGAATGCCCATGATCAGCATACGCAATGGCTTGATGTTGTCGCTGCGATGCGGCGCAAGACGCTGACAGAGCAGGGGAATGCGTGCTACCTCGCCCGAGTTCTTGCTCGACAGCGCCACGGCTTTCACCCCCTCCTGCCGGTTGTAATGATCGATCCAGGCTCGGGTGACCTCCGGATCGGCGAGATCGGCCTTGTTCATCACTTTCAGACAAGGACGCTGGCGGTGCAGGCGGAGCTCGCGAACGAGCGGGTTGGTGCTGGCTTCGGGCAGACGTGCGTCGAGCACTTCGATCACCACATCGATCATCGCCATGGTTTCGGCCGCCTTCTTGCGCGCCGAGGTCATGTGCCCTGGATACCACTGAACAGCCATGAAGAATATATACCGGTAAAAAGGACGCCATTATCCCATTGCTTCGTCCATTCACGTGATTACGCCTAAAATAGGCGTTTATCGCGAACTCGCACGATGAAACACCAGCCATCTCTGCCCGAGATCAAGACCGGGCAATCCATCGAACTGCTCAAGGAACTGCACATTCTGACGCGCGACGGCAAGCTGAACCAGGACAGCCGCCGCAAGCTCAAGCAGGTGTATCACCTTTACCACTTCATCGAACCCTTGCTCGCCGAGGTGCTGGCCGGCAATGAAACGATGACGCTGGCCGATCACGGCGCCGGCAAGTCCTACCTTGGTTTCATCCTCTACGACCTGTTCTTCAAATCCCGTAGCGGCGGGCATATTTTCGGCATCGAGACGCGCCCGGAATTGGTCGCAAAATCGCGCGAACTGGCTCTACGGCTGAATTTCGAGCGAATGAGCTTTCTCAATCTGAGTATCGAGGACGCCGTCCATAGCTCCGCCCTTCCCGAGCGAATCGATGTGGTTACCGCACTGCACGCCTGCGACACGGCCACTGACGATGCCATCCGCTTTGCCCTGCGCAAGCAGGCCCGCTTCATCGTCCTAGTACCCTGTTGCCAAGCCGAAGTCGCCGCTGCTCTGCGTCGAAACAAGAATGCCTCGTTTTCCAAAACACCGCTTTCGGAACTGTGGCGCCACCCGCTCCATACTCGGGAATTCGGCAGCCAACTCACCAACGTGCTGCGTTGCCTGCAGCTCGAAGCTCAGGGCTATCAGGTGCAGGTCACCGAGTTGGTCGGTTGGGAGCACTCGCTGAAAAATGAACTGATCATCGCCAGGCAGTCGGGTCATGTGCGCAACAACGCCGTGGAGCGACTGGAAGCGATCTTGCACGAATTGAATCTCGATGCATTGCGTGATCGATTTGTTTACTCTGGCGCTTAGTTGCCCGCCACGCGCTTTAACCGTTTTGTCGAAATCAAGGAAACATCGTGGAAAACTGGATCACCCGGATCGTCGCTTCACTCTGCGCCGCCGGTAGCGCCGCCTTGTTCTGGACGTTTGGCGTATTCGTCGCCGTACCCTGGCGCGAAGCACGCCTGCTGGCGCTCAACGGAACCGAATTACAAGTTATCGGCATCCCGCTGCTGATTGGACTTGCCGTCGCCTGGGGCGCCCTGCACATTTTCGCGATTTCAGACCGTCACGCAAACCCCAGGGTTTACCTGGCGATCCGCCTTGCATTGCTGATCGTTTCCCTCGCGGCCGTGATGGGTGGAATGGCGTGGACCGAGGCACGAATCGCCGGATAGCGGCTGAAAAACGCCGGGCACAACGCCTCAGGCTGTTGTGTTGACCCGCGTTCCGACCGTTTGCCCATTGGCATTGACCGTTGGACGCGCGTTTTCCACTTCGCTTCGCGCACGGTCCGCCGCTTCCCGCTCGTCAACGGACCGGGTATTCTGAGTCTGCTCGGTCTGCGCTGACTGTTGATTCTGCTGTGCCTGCTGGGTCTGTTGCGTCTGCTCCGATTGACGCACGCCCGCCTGCGCTTGCAGACCCGAGGTCAACGCGGCGTTGATGCCAGATGATACTGAACCGACTTCCATAACTGGACCCTCCTGCTCCGGGCCTGAACAAGCCCCTGACTGCCATCATAGACCATAGCCGCGATGTTTGCCCAAGCGGCGGGTTTCTCCCCCACGAATCAACCGCCCCCAACGAGCAAACGCGTCATCCGGTGCGCGGAAAGTCGTAGTATTCTTTCACCCTGGGTTCTGCAGTCCGACTACTCTCACGCATTCTTCAGGGTCGATCATGAGCACACGAGCCAGACGCTGGGTACTAATCCTCGGTAGCACCACGCTTGTTTTGCTGATAGCCGGCTTTGCCGCCTTCCAGTTTGCCGTTCAATCGCTCAAGGGGCAGGTCGAAAAAGCCTTGGGGCCGTATGGTGAAATCAAGGAAATACGCGTCGGATTGACCGGACTCGAAATCATCGGCATCCGCATTCGTGCGCCGCAAGTCAAAAGCAACCCGGACGTGAAGAATGCCTGGCCGGCCGAGGATCAGTTGCGCGCAGAACGCATCCTGGTCGTTCCGGCGATTCGTGACTTGCTGAGTGCCCGGGTGGTATTACACACCCTGAGGATTGAAGGCGCTTACGTCTCGATGTTGCGCGCCAAGGATGGCCGAATTCACGTTTTGCCCAGCCTGCTGGGCACTGCCACCCCCCCCAATGAACCGGGCAACACCAAGAAATCGGGAGGCAAGAAGGAAGAGGCAGAGGCCAGCAACACAACCCCAATCAGCATCGGCAAGGTTGAACTGGTCAATGGCGCAATCGAATTCTTTGATGCCACCATCCGGCAACCTCCCCTCAAACTCACTCTTGAGCAGATCAATGCCAGCATCGGAAAAATCCACCTGCCCGACCTCAAAGGCCAGAGCCCGATCAAGCTTGACGCTGTCCTGAAGGGTGTTCGACATGACGGAAAAATATCAATCAACGGCTGGATCGAACTGGCGAGCAAAGAAATGGAAATCACCACACGACTGAGCGGCGTCGATCTGGTGTCACTGCAACCGTATCTGATCAAGGCCACCGAGAGCGGCGTCAAGAAGGGAACGCTTGACCTCGACCTCGCATCGTCCGTACACAAAGGCCTGCTGCACGCTCCCGGCACCCTGACGCTGAGCGATATGGAGCTGGCGTCGTCGTCGACCACCGGCACCATCATGGGCATGCCGCGCAGTGCGGCGATTGCCATGATGAAGAACCGCGCGGGGAAAATCTCGGTTAAATTTGTTCTCGACGGCAACATCAACGATCCGCATTTTTCCCTCAACGAAAACCTGATGACCCGTATCGGCTCTTCGGTGGCCAACACGCTCGGCGTCAGCATCGAAGGGCTGGCCAAAGGCGTCGAGAGCATCGGCAGTGGTTCGGCCAAAGGGATAGGCGACACCCTCGGCAAACTCTTCGGGAAATGAACAATCGGTTTATTATCCGCAACGAGACTTCCAGAAAATTTCTTACTGTGCCATCGACTCCAGGAGCCCCTATGAACTCACCACGCAAGATCCGCCACACCCTCGCCATGCTTGTCATCGGCCTTGTCACCGCCAGCCAGGCCGGGATGGCGCTATCCGCCGACATGCCCAAACGCAAAGCCGGCCTGTGGGAAATCAACATGCACATGGAAGGCGTTCCCAACATGGGCGCCATGCAACAATGCATCGATCAGAACACCGACAATCTCATGCAGCAACAGGCAAAAAAGGGCAAGACCGATTGCAGCGTCATGGACGTCAAACCTTCTGGCAACAGGGTGGCCGTCCATTCGGTATGCCAGATAGAAGGCTCGACCGCGACGACGGATGGCGTTTTCGAAGGCGCTTTCGATTCCAGTTACAAAGGAACGATGAAAACGCGATACAGCCCGCCCATGCATGGCATGAGCGAATCCAGCATGACCCAGGAAGCGCGCTGGCTTGGCCCTTGCAAACCCGGCCAGAAGCCCGGTGACGTGATCATGCCGAACATGGGCACCGTCAACGTCAACGAAATGATGAAAGACCCGAAGATGCAGGAGATGATGAAGCGGCAGCAACAACGCTAAATGACGGCCCTCCGGGCAGGCTCGTTGTCAGTGGCTTCCCGAATCCATCAGGACAACGGGCTCGACGTGAACGAGTTGGCCCAATCCTGAAATCATCAGTTCGCCGTCCTGGATCGTGCATTGCAATGTCATCATGCGATGCGCCTGTGTGGCCAGTGCCTGAGTGCTTTCCGGCGACAAGCGGAATACGGTCAGCTTGGGGAGTTTTTCCAGCGATGATCGATTCTGCTCCCACCACATTTCCGCCACGCGTCCACCGTAGGTAAACACCACCACCCGCCCGGCCCGGCCCGACGCCTTGCGCAGCCAGCGTTCGTCGGGCTGGCCGACGGCTATCCAAAGATCGATCGCGCCGGTCAGATCCTTGAGCCAGAGATCGGGTTCTTCGTCGGAAGACAAGCCCTTGCCGAAAACTAACGCCTCATCGGCATAGCGCATGAAGGCCAACAGCCGGACCATCATGCGCGTGTCGTTTTCTGAGGGATGGCGTGCCAGCGTCAGCGTATAGTTCTGGTAATGGTTGCGATCGATATCCGAAATCGTCAGATCGGCTTTGAATATCGTCGCTTTGAGCGCCATCGGCGTTGACCTTGAATGAGGGAGACACTCGCGCGCCACCGGAAACATTTGCTAACTGTTGGCGGGGGTGAGGTCGCGTGGGATCGATTGAAGGCCGCTATACTAGCCGAAATACTGTTCCCTGCCGCGAAACAATGCGTTCAAATGCCCGATTGCTGACCCTTGCCACCCTGACCGGCGTATGCACAAATGCCGCGTTGGCCTTTGGAACGATCGACCCGTTCGACACCTCGGCGATCACGCCACCACGCCCAAACCTGAGCGCCACGGCAGAGGGCAGTTATGCTCCCTGCAAGGCAATTCCCTCTGGATCGATCTATGGCCTGCTTGAAGTCGTCGACCAGGCACTGTGCCAGAACCCGAATACGCATGAGGTCTGGGCCAATGCACGCGTCCAGGCAGCGCAGGTCGGTGTCGCCCAATCGGCTTTCCTGCCCAAGCTGGATGGCAATCTGGCGACCAGCCGGGTGCGCAAGCAGGGTGAGAACACCACTTTACGCAGCGCCTCATTGACGCTCTCCTGGTTGATCTACGACTTCGGCGCACGTTCGGCCAACCTTGAAGCCGCCCGGCAACTTCTTAGCGCCGCCACCTCGACGCTCGATGCTACCGTGCAAAGCGTTTTTCTTGCCGCACTCCAGTCCTACTACAACACCCAGGCGGCACGTGCTGCCGTCATTGCCGCACAGGAATCGGAAAGATCCAGCCGTGAAAGCTTCACTGCCGCCGAAGCACGTTACAGGATCGGCACCGGCACCCCGGCCGACCGCTTGCAGGCGCAAACCGCCTGGTCTCAGGCGACGCTCAACCGGATCAAGGCCGAGGGTGTCGCCCGAATTGCCTATGGCACGCTGGCCAATGTCATGGGCATGAACGCCGGCCAATCGCTGCAACTGGCCGATATTCCCGAAATCACTCCCAGTGCGGACATCGAGCGCGATATCGACGCGCTGATCGTCGAAGCACAACAGCGGCGGCCCGATCTCAAAGCCGCCGAAGCACAGCTCAAGGCCGCCCAGGCCAACGTCGACTACACCCGTTCCGCCGGCCTGCCGACGCTGGCCCTCAGCACCGGGCCGGTGTGGACAGATTCAGGGAGCATAACCAGCCATAGCAGCGCCATCGGCGTAACGCTCACCCTGCCGCTCTTTTCCGGCTTCAGCACAAGCTACCGGGTGCGTTCGGCACAGGCTTCCGCCGAAGTGGCCGGAGCCCAACGCGACAACGTCAGGCTGCAGGTCGCGCTTGATGTGTGGAGCGCCTACCAGAGCCTGATCACGGCAACCCAGTCGGTCAAGACCAGCGCCGATCTGCTGGCCAGTGCCGAACAGTCGGAACGCGTCGCGCTCGGGCGCTACAAGGCCGGCGTCGGTACGATCCTCGATTTACTCAATGCCCAGAGCGCGCTGGCGGCCGCCCGGCTGCAGCGCATTCAGGCGACGCTCGACTGGAACGTCTTTCGCGCCGCGCTGGCCAAAGCCATCGGCACGCTCGACGGTAGTCTGCTGAACTCCGCCGCGGGAACCCATACCCAATGAAACCAATCTTCAGGACGTCTCTCTTCGTCGTCGTCGCCCTTGCCCTCGTCGGGGGCGGCATCTACGGATATCGCAGCAAGACAGCTCAGGAACCCGAAAAACGCTACAAGTTGCAAGCGCTGGAAAGAGGCAACCTGACGCAGACGGTCTCGGCGAACGGCACGCTCAATCCGGTCGTTTTGGTCAACGTCGGCACGCAGGTGTCGGGTACGGTCAACAAGCTTTACGTCGATTTCAACGACAAGGTTGAGGCAGGCCAGGCGCTGCTCGAACTGGATGCGTCACTGCTTGCCGCGCAGGCACGGCAGACTTCAGCCAACGTCATCAACATCAATGCCACTGTCGATCTGGCGCGCGCCAATGAATCGCGCATGAAGTCACTCTTCGAACAGGAATACGTCTCCCGCCAGGAACTGGATCAGGCCGTTCAGGCGCGAAAATCCGCCGAGGCCCAACTGGCGCAGGCCCGCGCAGCAGCCGACAAGGATCGCGTCAATCTCGCCTACACGACCGTGCGTTCGCCGGTTTCCGGCGTCGTGGTCAACCGCGTCGTCGATCTTGGACAAACCGTCGCCGCCAGTCTGCAGACGCCAACGCTCTTCCAGATCGCCCAGGATCTCTCGGAAATGCGCATCGACACCAGCTTTGCCGAAGCCGACATCGGCAGGATCAAGGCAGGTCAGAAAGTTCGCTTTACCGTCGATGCTTTCCCCAACCGCAGCTTCCAGGGTGAAGTTCAACAGATACGCCTCAACGCCACGACCCAGCAAAACGTCGTCACCTATAACGTTCGCATATCGCTTTCGAACCCGGAGCAGATTCTCCTTCCGGGCATGACGGCTTACGTGAATATCGCGGTCGATCATCGTCAGGACGCGTTGCTGATACCGAATGCCGCATTGCGCTTCAAGCCTGCCGACGCTCCCGCAGCTACAGACAAGGACAAGCCGTCTAACACACCCGAAGAGCGCCCCGGCGCAGGCAGCGGAAAGTCTGCCGGGAAAAAGCGCGACACGGCCAACGGCACGGCCTACATCGTCAGCGATGGCGTTTTGAAAGCGATCAGCGTTCAGCTGGGCATTACCGACAATCGCAACACCGAAGTCGTTGGCGGCGATCTCAATCCTGGCGACCGCGTTATCACCGGCGAGATCAGCAGCAACGCGAACAGCAAGCCCAGCAGCGTAGGCATGAGGCTGTTCTGATGGCCGACGCCGTCGTCCGTGTTTGCGCACTTGGCAAGTCCTATGTCACGGCAGCCGGGTTATTTCCGGCGCTCAAGGAAGTCGATCTGGTTATCAACAGCGGCGAATTCGTTGCCATCATGGGGCCATCGGGCTCCGGAAAATCGACCTTCATGAACCTGCTTGGCTGCCTCGACACGCCGAGCAGCGGTGCCTATTTCCTGGTCGACCGGGATGTCGCGCAGCTCGCTCCGGATGAGCTGTCTTCGTTACGCAACCGGACCATCGGTTTCGTTTTTCAGGGCTTCAACCTGCTGCCGCGCATGAATCTTGAAGACAATGTTGCCTTACCGCTGGTGTATTCCGGCATCGAGCGTGAAATCCGCCACGACAAGGGTAGGCAGATGCTCGCCCGGGTCGGTCTCGAGGGGTATGCAAAATCACTGCCGTCGCGTATCTCTGGCGGGCAACAACAACGTGTGGCCATCGCCCGTGCATTGGTCAATTCGCCGCAACTGATTCTCGCCGACGAGCCAACCGGCAACCTGGACAGTCATACCAGCGAAGAAATCATGTCGCTCTTCGAAACGCTGAACCAGGAAGGCATCACCATCGTGCTGGTGACCCACGAGCCCGATATTGCGGCGCATGCCAAGCGGCAGGTGCGGTTTCTCGATGGCCATATCGTCAGCGATCTCGCCACGCCGCAGCGGGAACCGGCCCAATGTTAGGCGCCATGCTCGGCGAAGCCTGGCATGCGATGGGCGCCAACCGCATGCGCACGATTCTCACCATGCTCGGCATGGTGATTGGCGTCGGCTCGGTGGTCATCATGATGGCGATCGGGCAAGGAGCACAATACGCCGTGGCGCAAACCATCAGCACCATGGGCAGCAATCTGTACATCGTCATCTCCGGCTCGACCAGCGCGGCCGGCGTACGCAGCGGCAGCGGCGGTGGACCGACGCTCAATGTCTCCGATGCCGATGCGATCGCCGAACTGGATGGGGTCACTCATGTCGCGCCTATCCATCAAGGCACGCAACAACTCGTTTTCGGGCCGAACAACTGGAGTTCCCTGGTCGTTGGCACGACGCCCGCTTATCTGGACGCCCGTTCGTGGACCATCGTTAATGGCTACAACTTCAGCGAATCCGACGTGCGCTCGGCTTCGCGTGTTGCCCTGATCGGAAAAACCGCTGCCGAAAATCTGTTCGGCGACGACGATCCGGTTGGGAAAACGATTCGCATCCGGCAAAGCCCGTTCACCATCGTTGGCGTGCTGGGCAGCAAGGGGCAAAGTCTCGATGGCCGCGATCAGGACGATACCTTGATCATTCCGCTGACCACCGCGCAGCGCAAGGTTTTCGGCACCCCGTTCCAAGGATCGGTGCGCGTGGTGATGGTGCAGGCCGCCTCGTCCGAGGCGATGCCGATGGTCGAAAAAACGGTAACGGCCCTGCTCCGTCAGCGGCACCGTATCCGCGATGACATGGATAACGATTTCTTCATTCGCAACCTGGCCGCCGTTGCCGATTCGGCGGCGGCAACGACACGCGTGATGTCGCTACTGCTGGGCGCTATTGCGTCGGTATCGCTCCTCGTCGGCGGCATCGGCATCATGAACATCATGCTTGTTTCGGTCACCGAGCGCACTCGTGAGATCGGCATCCGCCTTGCCGTTGGCGCGCGCCAGCGCGACATCCTGACCCAGTTCCTTCTGGAAGCGCTCTTGATATCCGTCGCCGGTTGCCTGATCGGCCTCATGCTCGGCATTGGCGGCGCCCTGCTGACCAACGCCATCACCGACATGGTGATCGTCATTTCGGGCAGCTCGGTGCTGGTCGCCTTTGCCGTTGCCGCCGGAGTTGGCGTATTCTTCGGCTTTTATCCCGCACGCAAGGCCGCCGCGCTCGATCCGATCGAAGCGCTGCGGTATCAATAAACCAACCTATTCATCCTACAAACACCATGCCCATCTACCGACTCGGAAACCATACCCCGCACATCGACCCGCAGTGCTGGATCGCCCCCAATGCAACAGTCATCGGCCAGGTTCACCTGGCCAGAAACGTCTCGATCTGGTGGAACGCCACCCTGCGCGGCGACAAGGATCTGATCAGCATCGGCGAAAACAGCAACATCCAGGATGGCTCGGTGCTGCACACCGATCCGGGCATCCATCTCAACCTTGGCCGCGATATCACGGTCGGCCATATGGTGATGCTGCACGGCTGCACGATCGGCGACGGATCGCTGATCGGAATCGGTTCAATCCTGCTCAATCGATCCGTCATTGGGAAGAACTCGCTGGTCGGCGCGAACACGCTGATTCCCGAAGGCAAGATTTTTCCTGAACGCGTTCTGATCGTCGGTTCGCCGGGCAAAGTCGTCCGCGAACTGACCGACGAGGAAGTCGCCAGCCTGCCCGGCAGTGCCGAGCGCTACGTTCAGAACTGGCAGCGTTATCAACTTGAGCTGAGCCCGGCCTGATCGCCGCGAAAACGGAGACCGCTTGATTCATCTTTGATTTCCTGAGCTTTTTTCCGGATCGACGTGGATCGTCATGTCATCGTCGTTATGTCGCCTGCTACTGTCGCCTGCTTCTTGACTTAACATTCCCGATGGCATAGATTCTTCCCGTCTATTCCCACAGGAGCAGGTTCGACGATGATTAACACGCTCAAGCATGCGGCGCTCGTTTTTGCCTTACTTGTTTTTGCCGGGCAATCAACCGCCGAAATTGTCATCGGCCAGGTCACCCCGCTCTCCGGCCCACTCGCTCCCACGGGAAGCCATATCCGCGCCGGAGCGCAACTCTACTTCGACGCCGTCAATGCGAGTGGCGGAGTTCATGGCCAGAAAATCCGCCTGATCAGCAAGGACGACGCCTACAAAG
>WBZP01001432.1_pt1 | contig 29339 bp, 27 predicted proteins | sample 5204301 | NCBI WGS metagenome assembly WBZP01 (sample SAMN12412401, study PRJNA552823) | activated sludge metagenome | isolation source: activated sludge from nitrification reactor of wastewater treatment plant... | place: USA: Pennsylvania | collected 2017 | reverse complement strand
CGGCCATGTCGGAATGGCCCCACCGGTCGCGCAGACTCACTGCAACGGCCTGGAACTGCGTCGCCACCTTCTCCGTCAGCTTCGCGGTGGTCTCCTCCGGCACCAGCGCCAGCGGCTCGTGGAAGCATTTGCGGATGACTTCCACCGCGGTCAGGCCCGTGTCGCCCACCTTCTCGCCGCTCGCAAACGAGTCAATCGATAGCTCGATCTTTCGCGTCGTCCGCCCGGTGTAATTCGTCCGGATGACGATCCGGTCGAGGTCCGACACGATCAGCAGGGGCGGATTCTCCAGGTTGTCCCGGTATTCCAGGAGCTGGCGATACGCCTCTTCCAGGTTCCCGCCTTTGCCCTTGTACTCAATCGCAAAGTGCCCGCGGAACCATGCGTCGGCCGCGCCGGTGCTCCCGCCAAGCTTCGTCACGGACTTCTGGATGGCGAACCGCTCCCCGCCAGGGTCGAACTCCAGCCGCGTCGGATGGTTCGCCAGCCGGCACAGGTCATCGAGATGATCGGCGTACACCTGCATCTCGTTTTGCAGCGAAGCCTTCCGCCACTTCGCCACAAAATCAGTCGCATCCACGGTCGCTGAGTCTACCGCATGCGTCCACGATCACCGCACCAGTTTCCGTGCCCCGCCTGTAAACAAACGTCCGCCGCCACCGGGTACCCGGTACCTGGTACTCGGTACTCGGTGCTCGCCGCCACAACATCCCACCGGCCCTGCCGGGCCCAGCGGAGACGGAGCTCCGCGACTACGGAGGCCTCCGGGTACTCGGCACTCGGTACCCCTTGCGCCGCTGTCGTACTCTCCCCACCGGAGGCACGAAGCACGATGACCACCGAAGCACCCACCCGCAGCCGCGAACCCATCGCGGCCACCGTCCGCAAGGTAACGGCCGCCGACCGCAAGCAGCTCACCGCCGCCATGGCGCGCGCCTTCGACGATGACCCCATCGCCAACTGGTTCGCCGCCCAGGACAAGCGCCGCGCACGCCGCATCTACGACTTCATGGACGTGGCCTACCGCATCACCGCCCCCGGCGGCGAGCTTTACACGACGGACGCCCTCCAGGGCGGCGCCTACTGGTCGGCGCCGGGCAAGTGGAAGATGGGGATGCTGCAGCAGGTGATGCTGCTCCCAGCCATGGTGCGCACGGCAACCTGGCGGCGCGTCCCGGCCATCATGGGTGGCCTGAACGCCATCGAAAAGAAGCACCCCCACGAGCCGCACTACTACCTGCTCGCGCTCGGTGTCGAACCGGACCTCCAGGGGCACGGCATCGGCACGCAGCTCATGGCCCCCGTCCTGGCGCGCTGCGACAAAGAGCGCGTCCCGGCCTACCTCGAAAGCTCGAAGGAGAAGAACCTGCCGCTCTACGAACGGAACGGCTTCAAGGTCACCGAAGAGCTGGTGGTGCCGAACGGCGGGCCGAAGATCTGGCTGATGTGGCGGGACCCGGCGTAGTTGCGGGCTCGTCTCCGCCGGGCGCCATGCGCCAAACGAGTATCCGGCACGCGGCCTCCATTTGTTAGGATGATGCGGTGACGAAGTTCGAATCCGTCTTGTCACAGGCGCTGGAGCTGGACGAGGAAGAGCGGCAGCTGCTCGCATTGCGTCTGGAGGCGAGCCTGGGCGAGGCGAAAGAGCCGGGCTATGACGCCGCATGGGAAGCGGAGATCAAGCGGCGCGTGGAAGAGCTCGAGCGCGGCGAAGTCGAACTCATCGAGTGGGACGACGCGATGAAGTTCATCTTCGAGAGTCCCGCAGAGGTTTCCGCGTGACGAAGTTCGAATCCGTCTTGTCACAGGCGCTGGAGCTGGATGAAGACGAGCGCCAGATGCTCGCCCTGCGCCTCGAGGCGAGCCTCGGCGAAGAGAGAGACCCGGGTTATGACGCAGCGTGGGAAGCCGAAATCAAGCGGCGCGTGGACGAGCTGGAGCGGGGGGAAGTTGAACTTGTCGAGTGGGAAGAAGTGCGTCGCGACTTAATGAACCCGATTCAGGAATGAACGTCCGCTTCCACGCTGCGGCCGCCGGGAGGTGCGCCCGGCCAAGTTCTGGTACGTCGACCGGGATCCCAATTCGCCGCAGCAATTCCAGGACGAACTGGATGCCGCGATCGCAACGCTGAGTGATTTTCCCCTGGCAGGACGGCCGTACATTGCCGGGACGCGCCGCCTCGCGCTTCGCTCGGTCCCTTATGCGCTGATCTATCGCGTTGAGTCCTCGGAGGTTCGAATCTCGCGGTCGCCCATGCGAAGCAACGTCCGGGTTATTGGGCGAACCGCTAACTCAGTGCCTGGTGACGTTCCACTGTCCGTCGCCGGGCCAGAGCAGGCTTTTCATGCCTTCGTCCTCGCGGAAAACGAGGTAGGCGGCTGACTCCAGGTCGATCGTGAAAACGTGCGCCGGGCCGTCCGGGCGGAAACCAATCTCCTCGAAGATGTGGTCCCAGTAGGGAGCCTGCTGGTCTTCCGGCATCGGGACCGCGCGGCCCCAGAGCTTGGCGTCGCCTTCTTTGCCGCTCTTGTTGGTAGTGGTGCTGTGCAGCGTGCAGCGCGGGTCGCGCAGCAGGTCGAGCGCCTTTTTCGCCTGCCAGATGCCGCCGAGCACGAGCGCGCCTTCGTACAGCGTCCATTCCGTTGGGCTGATGCGCGGGTAACCGTTCTTGCGGATAGTGCCGAGCATCATCAGCTCCGTCGCGCGGAACCGCTGGAAGCAGAGCGCGGCTAACGCTGGCGCCTCTCGTTCGAACTCAGCCCACGTGGCCATGCGTTGACCTCCTCGCCGTTCGGCGCTGGAGCATCGTGCCTGATCGCGACAGCCCTTGTCGTGTCACAAACGCAAGAGGCCCCGCGTTTTGGCGGGGCCTCTCGCTGTCCTGAAGCGTCTCAGGCGTCGGTTAGCGCGTGAGCCAGGCGAACTGCTGCGGCTTCCGCTGCGCTCGCGCGCTGATCATGATGTTGACGATTGCCGGCTTGTCCGACTTGGTGGCGGCTTCGAGTGCCGGCCGGAGCTGGTCCGGTTCTGTGACGAAGAATCCCTGGCCGCCGTAGATCTCGGCCATCTTTTCGTAGTGGGCCTTCGGGGTGTACGCCGAAGGTGGGATCTTCAGCGGGTCCGGCACCAGTTCGTCGGGGCCGCCGCCGACGCCGTTGTTATTGATGATGATGAAGGTGAGGTTGTTGAGGCCGTAGCGGGCCGCCGTCTCGACTTCCATGCCGCTGAAGCCGAACGCCGAGTCGCCTTCGATGCAGAACACCTTCTTTTCCGGGTGCACCGCCGCCGCGGCGATGGCCTGGCCAAGGCCGACGCCCATCGTGCCGAACGAGCCCGCATCGAGGCGGTGGCGCGGCAGGAAGTTCGGCATCAGCGTGCGGCCGATGTCCATCGTGCTCGCGCCTTCGTTCTGGATGATGGCATCGTTCGGGATGAAGTCGCGCACGTCCTTGTAAACGCGGTAGTAGTTCATCGGCGTCGAGTCGTCGGCCATGTACTCGGTGACCTGGGCCGCGTTCTCGTCGATCTTCTTCTTCAGCCCCGTCCACCAGGTGGTCTCGCTCGGGTACTGCCAGGGCGAGGACTTGAGGTGGGCGTTGAGCTGCCCCGTGATCGCCTTCGCGTCACCCACGAGCGCGACTTCCGTCGGGATGTTCGTCCCGATTTCCTCGGGGTTGATGTCCATCTGGATGACGCGGACCTTGGGGTCGAAGCGCGGCGGCTGGCCGAAGTGCATCATCCAGTTCAGGCGGGCGCCCATCAGGAGGATAAGGTCGGCGCCGAGGAGGGCCTGCGAGCGGGCCGGCGCGATGGAGAGCGGGTGGTCGTCCGGCATCACGCCCTTGCCCATCGGCGAGGCGAGGTACGGGAGCTGCGTCGCTTCGAGGAACTGTCGCACTTCGTCTTCGGCGCGGGAGTAGGCGGCGCCCTTACCGACGATGACCAGCGGCCGCTCGGCGGACTTCAGCGCGGCCATGGCGGCGTCAATTGCGTCCTGCGGGGCCTGGGTGCGCGGCGGCTCCGGGCAGCGGGCCGGGAACTCGAGCTCTTCCTCTTCGACCGAGCCGGTGATGATGTCGCCGGGGAGGTCCAGGTAGGCGGCGCCGGGGCGGCCGTAGATGGTCGAGCGGACGGCCTGCTCAACGTAGAACGGCAGGCGCTTCACGCTGTCCGGGCGGGCGGCGTACTTCGCATAGGGGCGCGCGGTCTCGATCTGCGGGGCCTCCTGGAAGGCGCCCTGGCCGTTCTGGTAGCTGTCGTTCGCGCCGCCGATGAGGAGCATCGGCCAGCAGTTGGACCACGCGTTCGCCATGCCCGCGATGCCGTGGATCATGCCCGGTCCGGAGACAGCGAGGCAGACGCCCGGCCGCCCGGTGAGGTAACCGACGGCGGCGGCGGCGTAGCTCGCGGCCTGCTCGTTGCGGAAGCCGAAGAACTTGATGCCTTCGCGTTGGGCATGGACGGCGATGGGGATAACCGGGATGCCGACGATCCCGAACATGTACTCGACGCCCTGCTGCTTCAGGGACCTGGCGACGATCTGCGCGCCGGTAAGCTGTGCCATGGAAGGCTCTCCTTCAACTCTCCGAGTTCTGGTGGTCGCGCATCATACGGGAAACGGTCGACAACGTGATTGAGCGCCCGCGCGATGGCTGTACGTAGCACTGATGTTCTACAATCGGCGGAAATGGCCGCGGTCGCGAACTCACTGACTATTCGGCGGATCGCCTTCCGCAATTTCAAGGGGCTGGGTGACTACTCAGTTTCCCTGGACGATGTGAACGTCCTTTGCGGACCAAACAACTCGGGCAAGTCCACTATCATTGGTAGCTTCCGCGCGCTTGCTGCAGGCATACGTACGGCCTCGGCTCGGCTGCCCACGCGCGTCGGCGGGCCCTTCGGCCTCTCCCATGGGTACTGGCTCCCGACTGAAGTGATTCCCATCTCGCTCGAAAACGCACACACCGACCTTTCCGACGAAGCCGCTACGGTCACATTCGCCTTATCAAACGGCAACTTCCTCCACCTGTGGTTTCCCATGGATGGTGGCTGCGCTCTGCTTGCACAATTGGGCGACACGCCAGTCAGCCCTAGAGACACGGCGACATTCCGGCGACTGTTCGAAATCAAGCTTGGAGTCGTCCCAGTGTTGGGGCCAGTGGAACATAACGAAGAACTGGTCGAGGAACGAACGGTGGAACGAAATATCGCGACACATCGCGCCTCGAGGAACTTCCGAAGCTACTGGCGAAGGCATGAGCCTGAGTTCGAGGAGTTCAGGCAGCTGCTCGTTAGCACTTGGCCGGGTATGGACATTCAGTTTCCTGAGATGGCAGATCTCAACAAGAGTACCTTGGCGATGTTTTGCCTAGAAGACAGGATGACGAGAGAGATATATTGGGCTGGGTTCGGATTTCAAATCTGGTGCCAGTTGCTCACCCACATCGTGCGATCGAAGGACTGCGATCTCTTCGTCGTCGACGAGCCGGAGACCTATCTACACCCTGATCTTCAACGTCGGGCGTTTCGGCTTATCTCGGGCCTGGGGCCCCAAATCGTCGTCGCGACCCATTCGACCGAGATTCTCTCCGAGGCCGAACCGAGCGGTATTCTGCTAGTGGACAGGAGCCAGCGGTCGGCAAAGCGACTCACGTCGAAACAGGGTGCCCAGCCGGCGCTTGACGCGCTCGGATCAAGTCGAAACCTACAACTCACTTCCATAGCTCGATACGAACGCGTCGTCTTCTTCGAAGGAGACGACACTCGGATTTTCGGTCGTCTAATTCCGAAGGTCGCACCCGAGGGTTTGGCGACGCCGGTTCTGTTTGCCGCCGTTCCATTGGGCGGTCACCGCCCGAAAGAAGCCCGCGCGATCGCTCGTGGAATTCGAGACGCGTTAGGCGAACGGATACTTTTCGGCATCGCGCTCGACCGTGACTACAGATCTCCTGAGGAGATTGAAGACTTAGTTCGCTACCTTAGGGATGGATTCGACTTTGTCCACATCCATGCACGCAAGGAGATCGAGAACTATCTTCTCCAGCCTGGCACCTTGGGTCGTCTCATCGAGCGCGAAAGGCGGAAAGCGAACTCTGACTCGATCGTCTCGTTCGACGTGCCGGGGGTGCTTGAGCAAATCGCTGAATCACTTCGGATCGATACGCAGGCGCAGGTCGTTGAGGCTGCAATCGAGTGGGAAAGGCGACGAGGCTCGGGAATCGACCGGACGACAGCGCACCGCACCGCTGTGGCCCGCTTGGAGGCCGATTGGCCGGCGCGGAAGCTGGAGCTCGTCGCTGGGAAGTCCGCCTTGGCCCGCCTCAACGACCGCATTCAAAACGAGTTCGGCATCTCTATCTCGCCCGGCGGAATCGTTGACGAACTCCGGGCAGACGAGATGGCCGTGGACCTCCGAACCTTACTAAGGCGACTGGCTGGCTTTCGCCGGCCCGATGCGACGGAGTAGTTGGCACGCTCCGGGAGCCGGGTCAATCACCCCCGAGCGCACCCCACCCGTTACCATCCCCACACCACCCGTTCCGGAGAGCGCCGCATGTCCGCATCCCTTGACCTCGTCGACTTCGAATCTCTGACGCCCGAAGAGATCGCCGCCGCCTGCCAGCGGGCCATGGACGGCTGCGACCGCATCATCGCGGATGTCGTGGGCAACTCCGCCGGGTCGCGCACGTTCGCGAACTCGATGCTGCCGCTGGAGGAGGCGTCGGACCTGGTCGCCGCGGCTTCCGGCCAGCACGCCTTCATGGCGTACGTCACCGCCGATGACGCCCTGCGCGCCGCCGCCCGTGAGTGGGACGAGAAGCTCGATAAGTACATGGTCGCGCTCAGTTTCCGCGAGGACCTCTACCAGGCGATCAAGGAGTTCGCCGCGACCGATGAAGCGAAGAACCTGGCCGGCGAAGAGAAGCGCTGGCTCGAATTCGAACTGCGCGACTACCGCCGCAACGGTTTCGACCTCCCCGCTGCCGAGCGTGCCCGCGTCCGCGAGCTCTTCGACCGCCTGGTCGAGCTCGACGTCCAGTTCCGCAAGAACATCGACGAGTACGAGGACTTCATCGTCGTCAGCCGCGAGCAGCTTTCGGCCATGCCCGAGGCGTGGATTGAGAGCCTCGGGACGGTCGAGGAAGGTGGCGAAACCCGCTACAAAGTGAGTCTCGACTACCCAGAGATTCAGCCGTTCATGGCCAACTGCCCGGATGGCGAGCTCCGCCGCCAGCTGTTCGAAAAGGACCAGCGCAAGGGCGGCGAGGAGAACGTCCGTATCCTCGAAGACGCCATCAAGGTCCGCCACGAGATCGCGACCATGCTCGGCTACGACTCCTGGGCCGCCTACCGCACCGAGACCCGCATGGCGAAGACGCGTGAGGCCGTTTCCACCTTCCTCCGTGACCTGCGCGGCAAGGTCACCCTCAAGGCAGGCGAAGACCTGCAGCAGATGCGCGACCTCGCGAAGGACCGCGGCGTTGAGACGGTCAACATCTGGGACTGGCGGTACTACCACAACGAGCTGCTCAAGACGAAGTACGCGGTCGACGACTTCGAGGTCGCGAAGTACTTCCCGTTGGATGCGGTGCTCGAGGGGCTGTTCGGCGTCTACCAGCACATCCTCGGCGTGAAGTTCACCGAGGCCCCGGGCGCGCCGCGCTGGCACCCGGACGTGCTCGCCTACGACATCTCTGAGGCAGCCGGTGGCGCGCCCTTCGCCCGCTTCTACATGGACCTCTTCCCGCGCCCGAACAAGTACGGCCACGCCGCCGCGTTCACGCTACGCCGGGGCCGGCGCCTCCCGGACGGCAGCTACCAGCACCCGGTCAGCTCCATCGTCGCGAACTTCACGAAGCCGTCGTCCACCCAGCCCTCGCTCCTCCGCCACAGCGAGGTGGACACGTTCTTCCACGAGTTCGGCCACATCATGCACCAGACCCTGACGCGGGCCGAACGCGGGCGGTTCAGCGGCACCCAGACCGAACGCGACTTCGTCGAAGCGCCGAGCCAGATGCTGGAGCACTGGTGCTGGGAGCCGGACGTCCTCTCGTCGTTCGCGCGCCACTACGAAACGGGCGAACGGCTGCCGCAGACCCTCATCGACTCGATGATCGCGGCCAAACAGCTCGACTCCGGCATCATGACGCTGCGCCAGCTCTTCTTCGCCACGCTGGACCTCGCCTACCACTCGCCGGAGTTCGACGGCGACACCACAGCCATGCTCGAAGCGCTGCACGGCATCACCGGGTTCCCGTACACCCCGAGCACGCACTTCCAGAGCGGCTTCGGCCACCTCTTCGGCTACGACGCCGGCTACTACGGCTACCTCTGGTCGCAAGTCTTCGGCGACGACATGTACACGAAGTTCGAGGCGACGAGCCCGATGGACACGGACACCGGCCTCCACTACCGCCGCACCATCCTCGAACGCGGCGGCACGGTCGACGGCGACCAACTCGTCCGCGACTTCCTCGGCCGCGAACCGAACAGCGAAGCGTTCCTACGGGGTTTGGGCCTGGAGGTTTAGCGGCGGTCCCGCCGTCCTTACCCGCGCGGCAACCCCAGGCCCCGCGTTGCGATGATGTTGCGCTGCACCTCGCTCGTGCCCGCGGCGATGGTGCCCGGCACCGTGCGCATGTACGCCCGCCCGAAGGCGCCGCGCAACGGCGCCGCCGGATCGTTCGCGTCGATGCGCTGGGAACCAAGGCCAATCATCCGCATGCCGAAGTTCGCCACCCGCTGCCCGAGCTCGCTGCCGAATGCCTTCGACATCGAAGCCTCGTAGTTCGGCACCTTCCCCTGGCTCTGCATCCACACCACCTGGTAGCTCAGCAGCCTGCTGACTTCCACCTCGCAGCGCAGGTTCGCGAGCCCGTAGCGCAGGTCAGGGTTGTCGATCAGGCGGCCCTTCGGGCCGTGGGTCTGCTTCGCGTACGCAGTGAGGTCTTCCACCTGCCGCCGCCCCGAGGCGGACCAGTTCACGCCTGACCGCTCGAAGTCGAGCAGCGTGGTGGCCACGTACCAGCCCCGGTTCTCCTCGCCCATCATGTTTGCGGCGGGCACCCGCACGTCTTCGAAGAAGACTTCGTTGAACTCGTGGTCGCCGAGCATGTTGATCAGCGGCCGCACCGTAATCCCGGCTGCTTTGGCATCGACCAGGAAATACGAAATCCCCCGGTGCTTCGGCGCGTCCGGCGCCGTCCGCGTGAGCACGTGGAACCAGTCGGCGTGGTGCGCCCCGGACGTCCAGATCTTCTGGCCGTTGATGACGAAGTCGTCGCCATCACGGACCGCGCGGGTCTGCAACGAAGCCAGGTCCGAGCCGGACCCGGGCTCGCTGAATCCCTGCCCCCAGTGCACCTCGCCGCTGGCGATTTTGGGCAGGTGTTCGCGCTTCTGGTCTTCGCTGCCGTGCACCATCAGGCACGGGCCAACCATGCTGATGCCTTGGCCGCCTCCGCCGGGCGCGCCGGCGAAACCGCTCTCTTCGCGGAAGATGAGCTGTTCCATGTGGTTCGCGGCGAGGCCGCCGTATTCCTTCGGCCAGGCCATCGTCAGCCAGCCATTTTTCGCGAGGCGCTTCTCGTATTCGCGCTCGGCTTCGTTGGTGGTGTCGTCACCAGGCCGGGCGGTCGGCGGCGGCGGAGCCCAGTTGTCCTTGATGAATGTGCGGACGCGCTCTCGGAAATTCTCCTGCTCCGGGGTGAACACGAACTCCACGCTCAGCCTCCAACGGGTGTGTAGTACGAGCGGAGTATGGCAGGAGCGGGCCGTTTCGCCCAACACCGTCAGATCGGCGGACCTGCCGTGCCGCCGGCCGTCACCCAGCCGCGCCCGAACAGCCGCGCCACCACCATCGCCGCCACGAACGAAGCCGTCGAGGCGTAGACCACCAGCGAGATGGGCGCGCTCGCGTCGGTGCCGCTGGTTACTCCGTGCAGGAGCGCGAGGAAGTACGCGGGGAAGCTGAGGTAGTGCAGGTTTCGCCAGGATGCGTACGGCATCCGGCCCGCCAGCGCCGTCGAACCCAGCACAACGATGCTGAGCCACGTCGCCAGCGAGCCGAGCGCAACCTGCACCGGCCGGTACGAACTGCTCAACCCGGTGGCGATGTCCAGCGGCGAAAAGGCGATCGTCGGGTCGACGAGGAGCCCCGCGATGTGCCCCGCCACGAATGAAAGGCTGAGCGCGGAGGCGATGCGGTGCGTTTCGAGCAGCCAGGTCATCGCCAGCGGCCCGGGGCGGTAGCGCATGTGCACCGCCATCCCCGTGACCAGGCCGACCCACAGCAGCAGGTACGCCGCGAACCCCGCGGCCCGCAGCCCGTCCCACGAGGCGGTCCCGGTCTGGTCGTCCTGGAAGACGCGCCCGGCCAGGATGCCCAACACGAGGCCAAGCCCAACAACCGCCGAGAGCTTCCAGCTCACTACGAAGCCCTCGTTCGCTTCGCCGCGCGCGTCGGTGTGGGCGTTGGGTCGACTTTGGGGGCCGTTGTGGCGGTGGGGAGTGGCTGGGTAGGAGTCAATGGCGCCGGTTGGGTGGGAACGGCGGGTACCGGCGTCGAAGTGGCGATGGGCGCCTGAGACTGGCGCGTCGCAGCCGGCGCCGACGGCGAGGCAGCGAGGGTTGGCGACATTGTCGCGGTGGCGGGGACTATCGTTGCCGTGACGGCTGGCACCGTCGCGGCGGGCGAGGGGGAAGCAGGGCTCGACGCAAGCAGGTCGATGGTGGCGTCAGCGGCGATGACTTCCGCTTCCGCGGGCGCCGGGGGATGCGCTCCGGCAAAGCCGGCCCAGGCAACGGCGAACCCCGCGAGAGAGACGCCGGCCACCGTCGCCTTGAGCGCCGTGTGCCGTTCTCTGCTGAAGCCTCGCCGGGTGCCAGCCACCAGTTTCATCTCCTTCGTATATGGCGCGCCAGGCGCCGGAAGTGCCCCGAGAGTATGAGGGCGCTCTGTAAGGAATCGGCAGGAGTCCTTTCACAATCTGTTTTCATGAGGCGCGGATGTGCGTCACCTTTCCGTCCGCCCAGGCCATACCATGCCAGAAGCTCCTTCAGGAGCCGCCTGGAGAGTATCCATGGACGAACCCAACGCCACGCCCCGACCGGGCCTTCTGCATCGAAAAGCCAGCCGGCGCGCGCTCCTCGGCGGGGTCGCCGCGGTAGCGGCCGGCGGGACGGCTGTCGCCGTTGTCGGCCTCGCATCCCAGACCAACGCCGATTCCGATGGCAACAAGACGGTCCTTCCCGGTCTGAGTGCCGACGCCACGAAGACCGCCGCCGAAGAGCTCGCTCGCCCAATCGAAGACCCGCGGATGCGCGCCGCGCACCTCCTGCGCCGCGCCGCATGGGGCGGTTCGAAAGCGCAGATTGACGAATTCGCGGCGCTCAGCCGCGAAGATGCCGCCGACCGCCTTTTGGGCTTCGAAAGTGTGGACAACGGCGCCCTCAATGCTCGCATCGAAGCCGCCCAGTTCAACCTGACCACGCCCGGCCGCGGCCTCGATGGAAAGCGGCCGCCGCAGATCCGTGACATCCAGCGCTGGTGGCTCACCCGCATGTCCTACACCGCCCGCCCGCTGGAAGAGCGGATGACGTACATCTGGCACGGGCTGCTGACCTCGCAACTCAGCCAGATCGGCCCCCAGCGCGCGAAGTGGATGGTGACGCAGAACGATCTCTACCGCGCCCACGCCCTCGGCCGTTACGACGACTTGCTCCAGGCCGTGAGCAAGGACCCGGCGATGATGACGTACCTCAACACGGTCGAGTCATCGAAGGACCACCCGAACGAGAACTACCCGCGCGAGCTGATGGAGCTGTTCTCGATGGGCGAGGGCAACTACACCGAGGACGATGTCCGGCAGAGCGCTCGCGCCTTCACCGGGTGGCGGCTCACGCCGCCCAACCGCGAACAGCCGCCGGCGGGCCTCTCCGAAAAGGAGCGCGACGAATGGTTGAACCAGATGTTCGCGGCCTACGAACCTGCCTGGCGGTTCGCCCCCGGCCAGCACGACAATGGCTCCAAGACGTTCCTCGGCAAGACCGGGAACTTCGACGGGACCGACATCGTCGGCATCATCATGGAGCAGCCCGCGACGGCCCGGTTCATCACCAGGCGGCTGTTCAGCCAGTTCGCCTACCGCAACCCGGATGACGCCACGGTCGCGCGGCTCGTCGATGTCTGGAACGCCTCCGGACACGACACCAGGGCGGTCGTCCGCGCCATCCTCGTCAGCGACGAGTTCTACTCGATGCGCGCCTACCGGAGCCTCGTCCGCAGCCCCATCGAGTTCATGGTCGGCGCCGTTCGCGGCCTCGAACTCGAAGCGGACTTCCTCCAGCTCGAACAAACGGCCGCGGCGATGGACCAGCGCCTTTTCGAGCCTCCGAACGTCGCCGGCTGGCCCGGCGGTGAGGTCTGGCTGTCGAGCGGCACCTTCTTCGGGCGCGTGAACTTCACCGACGCGTTCTTGCGCAAAGGCAACCGGCCGGGCCCTGTGCCCGCCCTCGCCGGTTACGCCAACGCGGGTGACATGGTGAACGGCGCGCTGGACCGCCTCGTCGACGGCAACGTCAGCGAGGATTCGCGCCAGGCCATCACCGATTACGCCGCGTCAATCTCCAACCCCCAGGACCGCGCCGCCGCCGTCGCGTACCTCGTGCTGTGCAGCCCTGAATACCAGTTGATCTAGGAGAACCTTCGCCATGCTTTCTCGAAGAGACTTCGTTAAGGGCGGCGTCGCCCTCGTCAGCATCGGGACCACCGCTCAGTCGCTGCTCAAGGGGGCCGTCGCATTCGCTGCCCAGAACAGCGCCTACGTGGCGGACCCCAACAACAAGAAGATCCTTGTCATCGTCCAGCTTGCCGGCGGCAACGATGGGATAAACACGCTCGTCCCGGCCTCTGACCCGGTCTACCGCTCGTCCCGCAAGACGATCGGCATCGCCGAAGACGCCGTGCTCCCGCTCGCCGAGGGCTTTGGCCTGCACCCGGCACTGCCCGGCCTGAAAGGTCTCTGGGATGGCGGCAAGCTCGCCGTGATCCGCGGCGTCGGCTACCCGAACCAGAACTACAGCCACTTCAAGTCCTCGGCGATCTGGCAGGCGGGCGACCCTGCGATGAACCTGGACAACGGTTGGCTCGGGCGCACGCTGGAGCAGTTGGAGAGCCAACAACACGACCCGTTCCTGGGCTTCAACATCGGCAATGCCACGCCGGACGAGATGCGCACGCCGAAAATCGCCGTCCCGTCCGTCAAAGACCCGACGGATTACGGCGTGAAAGTCAGCGGGAAGCTCGCGGCGCCCACCGAGGCGCGCACGGCCACCATGCTCAAGCTGTACGAGCAGTACCCCGCGAGTTCCCCGTATGGGGTGCTCCTCGAAACCACGGCCGACAGCGCCGTCTCCAGCTCGAAGATGCTCCAGGACGCCGCGAAAACCTACAAGCCCGCTGTCGAATACCCCGATACGTCCTTCGCCGCCGGCCTCTCCGTCCTCGCCGAGGCGATCACCGGCGACCTGGGCATGCGCGTTGGCCACGCGACGCTCGGCGGTTTCGACACCCACAACAACGAACTCACTGAACACCAGGACCTGATGGAGACCCTGGACGGCGGACTGACCGCCTTCTACCAGGACCTGCAGGCCCACGGTAAAGCCGACGATGTCGTCGTCCTCACCTGGAGCGAATTCGGCCGGCGCGTCGCCGAGAACGCCAACGGCGGTACGGACCACGGCGCCGCCAGTGTCTGTTTCGCCCTCGGCAACGCCGTCCAGAAGGGGCTCTACGGTGACGCGCCCAACCTGGCCGCCCTCGTGGACGAGGGCAATGTGCCCTACACCACCGACTTCCGGCGTGTGTACGCCACCGTCATCGAACGCTGGCTGGGCGTGCCGTCCGATGCGCTCCTCGGGCAGCGCTGGGACCCGCTCGGTTTCCTCGCGGCCTAGGCGACCAAATCAGAGCTGCGTCCGGAAGGACGCAAAGCCCGCACCTCCTCCTCCCGGCCTGGGAAACCAAATCAGAGGTGCTTCCGGTCCGAACGCACCTCGCCCGGGGCCGTCCGGCCAACCACGTCGCCCTTCCCGGGAAGGGCTCCGGGCTAGCGGAAATGGCGGATACAATGCGGCCGATGGACCTGAAAGCGCTCATTCGAGACGTGCCCGACTTCCCCCAGCCGGGCATCCTCTTTCGCGACATCACGCCACTCCTCGCGAACCCGGCCGGCCTCCGTTACACCCTGGAAGCCCTCACCGCCGTCGCGAAGGAGACGAACCCCGATTGCATCGTCGGCATCGAGTCGCGGGGGTTCATCTTCGGCGTTCCCCTGGCGGACCGGCTCGGCCTTCCTTTCGTTCCCGTCCGGAAGCCGGGCAAGCTGCCTGCGGCGAGGATGTCGGTCGAGTACTCGCTCGAGTACGGCGAGAGCCGGCTCGACATCCACGAGGACGCTCTTGCCAGCGGCGACCGCGCCCTCATCGTCGATGACCTGCTGGCCACCGGTGGCACCGCTCTCGCGGCCGCGAAGCTCGTCGAGTTACTCGGTGGAGTGGTCGCGGGCTGCGCGTTCGTCATCGAACTTGAGGCCCTGGCCGGCCGCGAGCGGCTCAAGAAATACACCGTCCGGTCGCTGCTCACCTACGCCTGAGCCACGCCACCGGGGTTTTTCTTGCAAAAGCGTTGCAGTTCGCTTTTCAAGTAGGCGATTACCCATTTCTACTCAATTGCCGGTGTACGATCCGCCCATGTCAGTGGAGCACGTGACCGATCTCGCCCTTGTCACAGGACTTTACCGAACCACCAACGCGGCTGTCCGGGAGCTCGACCAGCGCCTCGGCCGCGAACACGACATCACGTTCATCCAGGCCGTCACGCTTCTTGCCATACAGTCGTTTGACCGCCCCCAGCCCCACCTCGTCGCGGATTACCTTTCACAGCAGTCCCAGACGGTGACCGGCGTCCTCGACCGCCTCGAACGGGCGGGCCACATCGTCCGCCAGCGAGACCTGGGCGACCGCCGCGCCGTGCGCCTGGAGCTCACCGATTCGGGCCGCCAGCTGGTCGATAGCGTTTCCGAGTCCCTGCGCGAGCACGTCGTCGATGTGCTGAAGGGCGTCGATCCGAAACGCCGCCAGAACCTGCGGAAGGACCTCGGCCACCTCGAGTCTTCGATTAAGGCCGCGACCCCGGCAAGGGCCGCCGGCTCGTAAAATCGGCCGGTGGACATCGTGCCCATCGCCTTCGCCCCGCCGCTCGTCACCATCCTCGATCAGACCACGTTGCCCGCCGCCGAGCGTTACCGCGAGTTGCGTAGCCTGGACGATGTGGAAGACGCCGTCCGTACGCTCGCCATCCGCGGGGCGCCCTTGCTCGGCGTCATGGGAGCCGGCGCCCTGGCCATCGCCGCCGAAACGCTCGGCACAGCCGGCTCAACGCTGAGGGCTTCCGCGCACAGGATCGGCGCAATCCGACCAACCGCCGTTGAACTCCGCACGGGCGCCGAAAAGGCGCTCGCCCACGCGCTGGCCATCAACGAAGGCGAGCGGGCGGCGGCGCTCTGGCGGTTCGCGGAAGCCTACCTCGCCCGCCGCCGGGAAGAGGACCGTCTGCTCGGCCAGGCCGGGGCGGATTTGCTCGCTCCCGGCGCCGCGGTCCTGACGCATTGCAACACCGGCGCGCTCGCTACCGGCGGCATCGGCACCGCGCTCGGTGTTATCCGCGTGGCGTGGGAGCGCGGCAGCCTCGCGCGTTGCTACGCCACCGAAACCCGTCCCCTGCTCCAGGGCGCCCGCCTGACTGCCTGGGAACTGCGCCGTCTCGGCATCCCCGCCACCCTGGTCCCGGACACCGCCGCCGCCAGCCTCATCGCGTCCGGAGCCGTGCAGGCCGTCATCACCGGCGCGGACCGCATCGCCACCAACGGCGATTCGGCCAACAAGGTCGGCACGTACGGCTTGGCCGCGGTCGCGGCGCGCCACGCCGTCCCGTTCTACATCGCCGCCCCTCGGACCACTATCGACCCCGCCTGCCCCTCGGGGGCGGCCATCCCGATCGAGTTTCGCGATGGCCGGGAAGTGGGCGGCTGGGGCGAAGTCCGCTGGGCGCCGGACGGCCTCGAAGCCTACAACCCCGCCTTCGACGTCACTCCCGCAGGGCTCATCACCGCAATCATCACCGAAGCAGGCGTCGCCCGGCCGCCCTACAGCCGCTCCCTCGCCGACCTGTTGGAAATGCCATAACGCATCCAGCTTGTAGACTTCGCCCCAGTGACGCAGCCAATTCAGCTCGCAATCATCGGTGGGTCCGGGTTCTATGAAATGCCCGGACTCTCGGCTATAGAAGAGGTCACCGTCTCCACGCCGTTTGGCGCCCCCAGCGACATGTTTCGCATCGGCACCCTCGACGGCGTCCGGGTCGCGTTCCTCTCAAGGCACGGCCGGGGGCACACGCTCCTTCCTTCCGAGCTTCCACAGCGAGCGAACATCTGGGCCCTGAAGCAGCTGGGCGTCGAACGCATCCTCGCCGTTTCTGCCGTCGGCAGCCTTCGCCAGGATTACCGGCCCGGCCACATCGTCACCCCGCACCAGCTCATTGACCGGACCACCGGCATGCGCCCGAACACCTTCTTCGGCAACGGCGTGGTCGCCCACATCTCCTTCGCCGAGCCTTTCTGCTCCACGCTCCGCATCGCAGCCCGGCAGGCCGCCGAAGAAGTTGATGCGCATGTCCACCGCGACGGCGTGTACGTGGTCATGGAAGGCCCCGCCTTCAGCACGCGCGCCGAAAGCGACCTCCACCGCGAATGGCGCGCCGACCTCATCGGCATGACCGCCCTCCCGGAGGCGAAGCTCGCCCGCGAGGCTGAGATTTGCTACGCCATGCTCGCCGCCGTGACCGACTACGACACCTGGCACGACGGCCACGAGACCGTCGACGCGCAGATGGTTTTCGAAACCCTTCGCCAGAACGTCGCCGTCAGCCAGTCCGTCGTCCGCAAGCTGCTGGCCACGCTGCCCGCGCGCTCCGATTGCGCCTGCTCAACGGCGCTCGACGCGGCCCTCGTCACCAGCCCCGGCATCATCGGACCGGAGAGCCGCGAACGCCTCGGCCCCATCCTCGCGAGGCGGCTCGGGGGCGCCTGATGACTGCCCTCGTTACCGGCTGGGTCGCCGTGGACCACATCGAAACCCCGTTCGCTGAACAGCAGAACGTCCTCGGCGGGTCGGCCACGGCCGCCGCCCTCGCCGCGTCCCTCTTCACCGACGTCCGTCTCCTCGCTGCCGTCGGCGAAGACTTCCCGGACGAGCATCGCCGCGCCTTCGAGCCGTTCCCGATCGACCTCGCCGGCCTCGAAACGATCCCGGGCGGGCTGACCAGCCGCTGGCATGGCCGCTACCACTACGACCTGAACAGCCGCGACTCGGTGGAGACGATCCTTGGCGTGAACGACGGCTGGAGCCCGGTCCTTCCCGCGGGCTGGGAATCCTCGCAGTCCGCGTTTCTCGCGGCTGCCCTTCCCGAGGTCCAGCGCGACCTCATCGCCGCCATGCCGAACGCCCGCGTGACGATGGTCGACACCATCAAGTTCTACATCGACACCGCGCGCGACGAATTTGTGAGAGCCATGGCCGCCGCCGACTTCGTATCGATTAATGATAGTGAGGCGCGTGAACTTGCCGGCACCCCCAGCATCGCCCGCGCCGGGCGGAAACTCCTCGAAGGCGGCGCACGCGGCGTGATTGTGAAACTCGGCGAATTCGGCGCCGCTTTCGTGAGCGCTCAGGACTACTTCGTCGCTCCTGGGTATCCGCTCGAAGAAGTGGTTGACCCCACCGGCGCCGGCGACGCCTTCGCTGGCGGCTTCATCGGCTACCTCGACACCGTCGCCGAGGTCACTCCCCGTGAGATTCGCCGGGCCATGATCTATGGTTCTACTGTGGCGTCGTTTCAAGTCGAGGGTTTCGGCCCGTCGCGACTGCTCTTCCTCACGCGGGAAGAAGTGGAGGCGCGATACCGGGAGTTCCGGGCAATGACGCACTTCGAGGTGGATGCCTGAGATGGCCGAGCGCGAAGTGCGGTGGCAGGGTGTGGCGCGGCAACGGCTCGATTACGTTGTCCAGCCGGTCGCTGACATCGGCACGATCCGCTCGATCCTCGCGCCGCGCGTGGAATACACCGCCTACGCCCTCGGGCAGCTCGAACCCGCGCTCTTCCCGCGCACTCGCTGGTTTTACGCGCGCGGCACCACCGGCACCGGCCTCGTGCTCCACAGCCGCGGCGGCCTCGGCGACGCGACCTTCGTCCTTGGTGACCCCGACGCCGTCTCCGCTATCCTTTCGATCCATCCGGGGACGGCGCAGACGTACGCGACCTGCCAGCCGCAACACCTGGAGACGCTACGGCGTTACTTCCGGCTGGCCAACCAGCAGCCCATGATCCGAATGGCGGTCACCCGTGACCAGTTCGTGCCCATCACACACCAGCCCACCGCTGTGCTGAGCGGCATCGACATTCGCAAGGTGAACGTGCTCTACGGCAGCGAAGGCGGCCCGAGCTACTACATTCCCGAGCACATCGATAGCGGCGTCTATCGCGGGGTGGTCGAAGAAGGCCGCCTCGTCGCTATCGCCGGCACTCACGTCGTTTCCCGCCAGGAGGGCGTAGCGGTAGTGGGCAACGTGTTCACGCACCCGGAGTACCGCGGCAAGGGCTACGCAACGGCCACCACCAGCGCAGTCACCGAAGCGCTCCTCGAATACTGCGACCACGTCGTGCTCACCGTGGACCCGAACAACACCCCGGCGGTCGCCGCCTACGCGCGGCTTGGCTACCGAGAGGTCTGCCAGTTGGTCGAAGCGAGCGCGGCGAGGCGCGATCCCTCCGGCCTCGGCTCGTCGATTCGAAGGATTCGTGCCGCAATCCGGGGACGCAAGTATGATGGCAGCTTCGTGACGCTTCACGACTAATCGCGATTTCGGCGGGGCCGAACTGCCGCCCTCGCCTCCAGGAGAAGCCCACACGTGTCTGTCCCCAGCGATATCGCCAACCACGCGTTGGCGCCCGAAGGTGTCCGCCGAATTGAATGGGCCGCGCGCGAAATGCCGGTCCTCCGCCTCATCCGGGAGCGTTTCCAGCGAGAGAAGCCGCTCCAGGGCATCCGCATGACCGCCTGCCTGCACGTCACCACTGAAACGGCGAACCTCGCGATCACCCTGCGTGACGGCGGCGCCGACCTCCGCATCACCGCCAGCAATCCGCTCTCCACCCAGGACGACGTGGCCGCCGCACTGGTCAACGAGTACCGCATCCCCACGTTCGCCATCTGCGGCGAAGACAACGACACCTACTACAAGCACATTCACCAGGCCCTCGAACACGGCCCGCAGCTCACGATGGACGACGGCGCGGATGTCGTGGCCGTCCTCCACAAGGACCGGCGAGACCTCCTTCCCGGCGTCGTCGGCGGGACCGAAGAGACGACAACCGGCGTCATCCGCCTTCGCGCCATGGCCGCCGACGGCGCGCTCGGCTATCCCATCGTCGCCATCAACGAGGCGGACACCAAGCACCTCTTCGACAATCGCTACGGCACGGGCCAGAGCACGGTCGACGGCATCATCCGCGCAACCAACGTGCTCCTCGCCGGCAAGACCTTCGTCGTCGCCGGTTACGGCTGGTGCGGGCGCGGCGTTGCCTCGCGCGCTCGCGGCATGGGCGCCCAGGTCATCGTCACCGAAGTCGACCCGGTGAAAGCGCTCGAAGCGGTCATGGACGGCTTCCGGGTGATGCCTATGGCCGAGGCCGCCCACCAGGGCGACTTCTTCGTGACCCTCACCGGCGACTGCAACGTCATCGACCGCGCCCACCTGGAGTCGATGAAGGACGGCGCCATCATGGCCAACTCCGGCCACTTCGACAGCGAAATCAACCTGAAAGCCCTGGCGGCCCTCAGCGAGGGGAAGAAGCGCGTCCGCGATTCAGTCGATGAGTACCGCCTGCAGGACGGGCGGAAGCTCTACCTCCTCGGCGAAGGGCGGCTCGTGAACCTGGCCGCCGCCGAAGGCCATCCCGCCGCCGTCATGGATATGTCGTTCGCGAACCAGGCCCTTGGCGCCGAGTGGATCGCCATCAACCACGCCAGGCTCGAAAAGACCGTCTACGAAATCCCGCACGACGTTGACCAGGAGATCGCCCGCCTCAAGCTTCACGCCATGGGGGTCAGCATCGACTACCTGACCGAAGAGCAGCAGCGCTACCTCACCAGCTGGCAGGAAGGCACCTAGGCAATTCTGGATTGCGGATTTTGGATTGAGGTGCACTGCGGAGGATGAAGGTGAAACAGACTCCCTGGGGCACATGGGACCACCTTCCGCTCGATGCCGTGGTTGGCCTCTTCAGGGACTTCCCAGAGCCGTGGTGGATCGCCGGCGGCTATGCCATCGACGCCTTCGCCGGCTCCGGCCGCCGGGAGCATGACGACATCGACATCAGTGTGTTCGCGACGGACCACCTGCTTGCCCGTCAGCACCTGGCTGCGTGGGACCTCCACGCCGCCGACCCTCCGGGCACCTTGCGGCCATGGCCAATCGATGAAGTGCTCCCGCCACACGTCCATGACATCTGGGCCCGCGGTTCAGCCGGGGATGCGTGGCGGTTCCAGCTCATGCTGAACCCGGGCGGCCCGGAGGAGTTTGTCTGTCGCCGGGACGAACGCATCCGCCTGCCAATGAACGCGGCGACGTGGGAGAAGGATGGTGTGCGCTACCTTGTGCCCGAACTTCAGCTCCTGTTCAAGGCAAAAGGACTGCGCGAAAAAGACCAACAAGACTTCGACGAATGCTTGCCGCTTCTCGCGGAGGCCCAGCGGTCCTCGCTGGCGGGGTGGCTCACGATGACGGCTCCGGGGCATGAGTGGATCGAGCGGCTGTAAGCGGCCCTCGGCGATCGGGCCACCTTCTGTTAGCGGCTTCGGAACCATGATGTCCTTGATTGATGGTCGTGTGGCACAGCGAGAATCCGCACGTTGCGGCCACGAAGCTGATAGACCAGCGAATACGGGTAAGGCTGCAGGCTCAGCCGAAGGTAGCCCGTGCCGCTCACTCGCTGACCGCTTTCTGGAAAGTCTGAGAGTTGCGTGATCGCCTCTTCGAAGCGGATTTGGAACCCTTCGATGGTTCCCGGCGCGCGATCCGCGTAGGCCAGTGCGGCACTTCGAGCATGCCGGCGCGCCACCGTCGAAAGGACCACCCTCACCGGTCGAGGAGTCCCTCGAAGATCTCCTTCTTCGCGTCTTCCCACTCAAGAACGGACTCCGGGTGCTCGTCTGCATACTTCGACTCGCGGTCAAGCTCCGCGATGAAGGCAGGATCAGCCCAGGGATCCTTCGACTCCGGAAGGCTCTCATGGACGTGAATCAGCAGGATTTCGCGGTCGTCCTCGCTCAATTCGAGCGCTTGTGCGAGCACCGATTCCAGCCTTGTCATGCGTCCGAGTATACCTCAGACGGCCTCCGCAGCCGTGGCCCCCGCCCGCACCGGGGTCAGGTTCGGCGTCGGCGTCGGGCCACCGAAGATGAACTTCTCGGCTTTCTTCCAGTCCATCAGAATCTCCGGATGCTCGTCGGCTTCGCGCGCCCGACGGTCGAGTTCGGCAATCAACGCCGGGTCCGACCACCGGTCATACCTTTGCTCTTCGAGGCTCAGCCCAACGTGAATCAGCAGGATTTCGCGGTCGTCTTCGCTCAATTCGAGCGCTTGTGCGAGCACCGACTCCAGCCTTGTCATGCGTCCGAGTATACCTCAGACGGCCTCGGCAGCCGCGGCCTCCGCCCGCACCCGGGTCAGGTTCGGCGTCGGCGTAGGGTCGATGCCGCGCAGCATCGCGAGGTAGCACGAGGCAAAGTCCACGAACGCCGTGGCCTCGAACATGTCCGCCAGCAGGGACTGGCCGCTCAACTGGTAGCAGTGGAACGGGAACGACCGCTCGGCGAACAGCCTGGCCGTGATCTCGATCCGCCGCCGGTTCCCCACGTCCAGCAACGGAGAATCGAACGCCAGACCCACCTGCGGCGGCCCGGCTTCCTCCAGCGAGACCACGGTGTTGTGGCTGGCTTCCGGCATCTCTTCGAAGACGGCGAGTGCCTTGGCGTTTTCAGCAAACTGGTTCTTCGCGCGACGTCCAACCGCGGCCAGGTGTTCTGCCCCGAAGATGACCGGGATGCCGCCGGTGGCGAGGTCCTTCGCAGCCTGTTTGGCCGGGTTCGAAACCGCGGGAACGGTCCTCCCGAGCTCGGCCCGGACGCGCGACCGGTGCGCTTCGGCAGCATCTCGAATAGCCGCTGCCGCGAAGCCCGCCGCGCCGGCTGCCGGCGCGAGCGCCAGCAGCGGGGCGAGCGTGTGCGCGAGCGCGGCTCGCGGCGGCGCGTCGTAGTCGATCACGCAAACCGGCTGGCCATGCTTCCGGGCCAGATCCGCAAGCTCCCCTCCGGAAGTCACGGCGAATGTGCTCGCGCCGCGCCGCAGGGCTTCCTCGTAACACGAAATCGCCTCATCCGTCGTGCCTGAGTACGAAACGACCGCAACCAGCGAACCCGGGCCAACGTGGCCCGGCAGGTGGTAGTCCCGCACCACGCTCAGCGGGATCGATGCACGGCGCTCGACCATCCCGGCGAAGTAATCCGCCGCCGAAGCCGAGCCTCCCATGCCCGCGAGCGTGAGCGACGTTGGTCGCAAGCCAACGACCGGGGTCTGCCCGTGCGCCGCCCACGCGAGCTCGAGCTCCGTCCCCAGGCGCTCGATGTGTTCGAACATCCCGGATGCGTCTAACGCGTAGCTGTTGGGCGAATCGAGCAAGGTCACGCCGACAATCCGGCGATCCGCTTCCCGGCGTCGAGAACCTGCCTCACCAGCCCGCTCGAATTCACTTCGGTGTAGATGCGCAGGAGCGGTTCGGTACCCGAGAGCCTGAACAGCAGCCAGCCTTCGTCAATGAAGAACCGCCAGCCATCCACCCTGTCGGAAGACCGTACCGGGCGCCCGGCAATCTCGGGTGGATGGGCGGCATCGAGAACGGCCTTGAACCGCTCGTTCGAACCCGGCTCCAGGTCGATGTCGATCCGTTCGTAGTAGTGCTCACCGGTGATGTCGAACACGCGCCGCATGAGCTCGGAGGGCGGTTTGCCCGTCGCTGCCGCGTAATCCAGCAGGTACAGCCCCGCGAGGATGCCGTCGCGCTCGGGCAGGTGGCCGCGGAAGCCGTAGCCGCCGCTCTCTTCGCCACCGATCAGCGCGTCCTTTTCCATCATGAGCGGGCCGATATGCTTGAACCCCACCGGCGTTTCGTAGAGGTCCACGCCGTAGTGCTTCGCCAGGATGGCCGCCATGTTCGTGGTCGTAACGGACTTCACGATCGGCCCGCGCAGGTTCCGCTCGCCCAGGAGGTAGTTCACCAGCAGCGCGAACGCGCGAAGCTGGTCAACATAATTCCCCTGTTCGTCGACCAGGCCCACGCGGTCGGCATCGCCGTCGTTGGCGATACCGATGTCGTACCGCTTCGTCGACATCAGCAGCATGAACTCGCCGAGGTTCGCGTCGATCGGTTCTGGCGCGCGGATGCCCGGGAACGCCGGGTTCCGTTCGCCGTGAATCTCCGTCACCGTCGTCCGGCCGCCGGAAAGCAATTGTTCGAACAGCCCCATGCCGGCGCCGTACATCGGATCGACCGCGACGCGAAGCCCGGATGCCCGCAGTCGCGGCAGGTCCACCTTCGTGCTCAGCGTTTCGAGGTACCCGGGGATCGGGTCGAAACGCTCGATGTCGCCGGAACCCGCCGGCGCGAGCTTCACGCTCCCCGCCGTCTCGAGGATCGCCGGCACCCGGCGCTCGATGTCCGCGACGATTTCGGGGCTCGCGCTCCCGCCGTAGTGCGGCTTCACCTTGATGCCATTCCAGCGGAACGGGTTGTGCGAGCTTGTGACGATCACGCCGCCGCAAGCCTGGGTCTCGATGATGCGGTAGCTCAGCGCCGGCGTCGGCGCGGGGCGGTCCGCCAGTTGGACGCGGAAGCCGTTCCCCGCCATCACCCGGGCTACGGCCAGCGCGAACTCGTCCGAAAGGAACCGGGTGTCATACCCGACCACGACGGGTCGTGCTTTGCCGTAGGTTTCGGTGAAGTGGTCCGCGGTCGCCTGGGCGCAGGCCATGACGTTCTCGAACGTGAACGTCTCGGCGATGATTGCCCGCCAGCCGTCAGTTCCGAAGTGGACCGGGTTCTCCGTCATTGCCCACCATCATAGCGGGCGCCCGGTTCAAGCGCCGTGCCCGCGGGCGCCGTCACTCCGGCCCCCACGAAGGCCCCCTTCCCCGCGACGACACCGTTCAGCACCGCGCCGGCGCCAATGTTCACGCCGTCCGCAAGGATGGAATTGCTGATCTGCGCCCCCGCCCCCACGGTCACGCTCTCCCAGATGATCGAGTCCTGCACGGTCGCCCCCATGGCGATTTGCGAGCCCGCGCCGACGGCTGTGCCGGTCACGTTCGCCGTCGCGGAGAGCCGCGCGCCGGGCGCAATCTCGTTCCGAAACCCCAGCAGCGCCTTCGAAGCCGCCAGGTAGCGCGCCGATGTCCCGAGGTCGGCCCACATGCCGTCGAACTGGAATCCCAGCACCGTCCGCCGCCGCGCGACCAGCGAGGGGAACAGTGTCTCTTCCACTCGCACGGCCCCGGGCGGGATTTCGTCCACCAGCCCGGGTTCGAAGATCCAGACGCCCGCGTTCACCAGGTTGCTCGGCGCGGTGCCTGGCGGAGGCTTTTCCACGAAGCCGGTAATAACGCCGCTCTCGTCGCACACTGCAACGCCATACGCAGAGACGTCCGCCATCGGCTTCAGCGCCATGGTCAACACCGCCTCGCGCTCGATGTGCGCCTTCAGCGCCGCCCGGAAGTCGAAATCGACATACACGTCGCCGTTCACGACTACGAAGCGCTCGCTGACCCCGGCAGTCTGGACGGCGTAGCGGATGGCGCCGCCTGATTCGAGCCGCTCGCGTTCGATGATGGGGAGCACGTCCAGGCCGCCCCGCCGGCCGGCCGGGTAGGCCTCCGCGAGGTCCTCGTTCCGCTGGCCCAGCGCGAGGATCACCCGCCGCATGCCGGACCGCTCCAGCCAGTCGAACAGGTAGTCGATTGCCGGCCGGTTGAGCAGCGGCACGAGGCTCTTATGGCGCGAGGCGGTCAGCGGCCGAAGGCGCGTGCCCTGCCCGCCAACGAGGAGAATGGCATCCACGCCCGGAGTCTCTAACGGCCCGCCGTTGTGCGCAGGTCAGCGGCGCGGGACGTGTCTTCCCAGGGCAGGCCCAGGTCGTTCCGGCCGAAGTGCCCGTACGCCGCGGTCTGCCGGTAGATCGGCCGCCGCAAGTCCAGGTCGTGGATGATCGCGCCCGGCCGGAGGTCGAAGTGCTTCCGCACCGCCGCCAGGATCGCCGCGTCCTCAACTACGCCGGTCCCGAACGTTTCGATGCCGATCGATGTGGGCTGCGCCACGCCGATGGCGTACGAGAGCATGAACTCGCAGCGCGTCGCCAGCCCGGCTTCGACGATGTTCTTCGCGACCCAGCGCGCCGCGTACGCGCCCGAACGGTCCACTTTCGTCGGGTCTTTGCCGCTGAAGGCGCCACCGCCGTGCCGCCCCACACCGCCGTACGTGTCCACGATGATCTTGCGCCCGGTCAGGCCGGCGTCGCCGCGGGGCCCGCCGATCACGAAGCGTCCGGTGGGGTTCACGTGGATCTTCGCTTCCTCGGCGAGGATTTCGCCCACCACCGGGCGGATCACATGCTTCGTCACCTGCGTCTGGATGTACTCCTGGTCCTCAACATCAGGGCTGTGCTGGGTAGAGATGACGACGGTATCGACGCGGATCGGTTTCCAGTTCTCGTCGTATTCGACGGTGACCTGCGACTTGCCATCAGGCCAGACCCACGCGAGTTCGCCGCTCTTGCGCACCTCCGCGAGCTTCCGCGTCAGGCGGTGGGCCAGCGAGATCGTCAGTGGCATGCGCTCCGGGGTTTCGTTGCAGGCGAAGCCCATCATCATGCCCTGGTCGCCGGCGCCGGTTTCCAGCGGGTCGCTGGCGTTCACGCCCTGGGCAATGTCAGGCGACTGGCCGCTGATCGCGGCCATCACGCCGCAGGTCGCGCCGTCGAAACCCTTCAGCGACGAGTCGTAGCCGATGTCGAGCACGGTCTCGCGCACGAGCTTCGGGATGTCGGCGTAGCCGTTCGTCGTGATTTCGCCCATGACCAGCACGAGCCCGTTCGTCGTCGCCGTTTCGCAGGCCACGCGTGACATCGGGTCCTGCGCCAGCAGCGAATCGAGCACCGCGTCCGAGATCTGGTCGCACATCTTGTCCGGGTGGCCTTCCGTGACCGACTCCGAGGTGAGCAGTTTCCGTTCCGGCATGTGAGTCCTTCCGTTCGAATGTCCGCGGGCAAAGAAAACCCCTCGCGGCTCCGGTGAGGGGTGGCAACGCTCATCGCGTGAGTGCCCCTCTGCAGCGAGGGGCGAGCCCTTCCGCGGAAGGGACCCGCCTTTTGTTGTCCTTCCGGAGCCGTCAGGCGAGGGAAGGACCGCGTCGTCTTGGCACCTTGGAGGCTTAACCAGGTTGCCGGGCGCCGGTCGCCCTCTTAACGCTGGAGATGATGGTAGCAGGGGCGAGGCGGCAGAGTCATTAGGCGTTGGCCGTTGGCCGTTGGCCGTTGGCCGTTGGCTGTTAGCCGTTGGCTGTTAGCAGTGCCGGCCGGCGCCTCCCTGACAACCCGTCCGAAAGACCAGCTAGACCGCTCCGCGCGGAGACCGCCAAAATCAAATCCGACGCACCAACTCGTTCGCTAACGGCCAACGGCCAACGGCTAACGAACGGCTACCGGCCAACATCCCTAACGCCTACCAACTAACCTCTAAGGACCACTCCCCATGCCCCAGAACGACTTCAACCTCGGCATCATCAAGGAATTCCGCGAAAACGGCGGCGAGACTTTCGGGCCGTTCAAGGGCCGCAACCTGCTACTGCTCACTACGAAGGGCGCGAAATCCGGCAACGAAGGCACCACCCCGCTGGTCTACAGCAAGGATGGCGACCGCTACGTCATCATCGCCAGCATGGGCGGCGCGCCGAAGAGCCCGGCCTGGTACCACAACATCGTCGCCAACCCTGAGGTCACGCTGGAAGTCGGCACGGAGAAGTTCCAGGCGACCGCTACCGTGGCAGGAGAGCCCGAACGCAGCCGCCTCTACAACGCACAGGCGGAGGAAATGCCTGCCTTCACGGAGTACCAGCAGAAAACGACGCGCGTCATCCCGGTGGTGGTGCTGACGCGGGGGTGAGCGGGAAGCACCCAAGGTCTCTCTGGGATGGGAGTTCGAGGCAGCAAATCCGAGAACACCCTTCAGCGCCGTTCGACATGATCGTCGCACTTTCGCCGTTCTCTAGGCGAACGCGACCTCAATCCTACCAACACGACTGGCCGTAACCAGTTGCGTTGGCGCCTACCGCCCCCAGCAGGCTCGTGGCAGCAGTCAGAGACGAGCCGGTGGTGTTCGGCGCGTAGCACGAGTAGGCCGAGTTGTTGTAGCCAGCGATGTGCCAATGGACTCCGTTGTCGTTGTCCACGTCCCAGCACCCCGTGACCCTCCCCCACCGATAGGTGTACCCGATGAAGGTTCCGTAGGGCACGCTGGCCCACCAAGAGAACCCTGAGCCGGTCGGGTAAACGTGCGCCCACTGGAAATAGCCCAACGTCCCGCTTCCGTTCGTTACTTCGAAGTTGTAGCTGATACCAGCGTAGGTCCACGAGGCCCCGCCGCAGTTGTTGTAGATGTTCGACACTCTTGTCGACACTGAGTCTCCACCACTGGAGACGGGATACCAGTACCCGTTTGCGTTCGGAACTTGGTAGTAGTCAGTGGCCCAGTCCGCACCATAAGCATTGTGAGTGGATGGCGGAGACCATCCCCAACGATCCCAGTACCCGTTGAACGGTGCGCGAACTTCGACCCAGGTTGCCGCTGCCGAAGTGGAGCGGTAAGGGAGGCCCACGGCGAGGACCATCGAGACCGTTCCAACTATGCTCAGAACGGTCCGGGCGATCAGGCGAGTACTCATTTTGCTGATGACCTTTCGATGCGGAAGATCCGGTTGAGGTTGTGGTCGCTCATCACAAGGGAACCATCGGGAAGCAGTCCAATTCCCGACGGCAAACTGAACTGCGCCACCTCTCCGGCGCCCAGCTCCATCCCCTGCCCTCCGTGGCCTGCGATGGTCGACACGTCTCTGCCCGCCGAGACCAGCCGGATGCGTTGGTTCCCAGCGTCCGCCAACACGATCGAACCGCCGGGAAGGAGCGCGATCCCGCTCACGGAGTTGAACCTCGCGCTGCGTGCTGGCCCGTCCGCGAACCCGGCGGCCGCCATGCCTTCCTCGCGAGATCCGGCAACTGTGATGATCTGATCTCCCTCGACCATTCGAAGTCGGCTCCCCTCGGTGAACCAGAGACTCCCGTCCTCGTCGATCTCGAGATCCACCGGGAAGAAGAACTGCGCTTCGGTGAGCGAGCCGTCCGCCGTTCCCGGCCTACCCTGTTGTCCTGCATACGTCGCCACGTTGCCCGCAGGATCGATCGTCCGAATGACCTGATTCGAACTGTCGGCAACGAAGAGGGTTCCGTCTCGCGCCGCCGCGACTGACGACGGTTGATTGAAGAGCGCGGTCAGAGCGGGACCGTCTCTGTAGGTCGCTTGCCCCGGGACCTCCGGGCACCCTTCGGGAATGGGCGCCGCGGGATCCGTCTTTCGTCGAGCAAGCGCATCCCGGCAAGCAACAACATCGATGCCGGCGACGGTTCGGACTTCACCGTCTGCAATCCTCCGAATTTGTCCTGCTTTCGCATCCGCTACGTAGAGCGCGCCATCTGGGCCGATGGACACATCGACTGGGGTGCGGAAGGATGCCTCTAACGCCGGTCCGTCCAACGCGCCCTCGTCACCCGAACCAGCCACCGTTTCCACCTGCCCATCGCGGGTCAACTTGCGAATCCGGTGGTTTCCGGAGTCCGCGATGAATACGTTTCCCTCCGAATCCACTGCGAGGCCCAATGGGCGGTCAAAGCTAGCTTCAGATGCAGGCCCGTCCTTGAATCCAGGATCGGCCTCGACCTTACCGTCGAGCAACGTCCCGTTTCCGGCGATGAGCTGAACAACCCAACCGCTGTCGGGATCAGCGGCATCATTGCCGGAGGCGCAGCCCATAAGTATGTACGCGACGACCACACTCATTA
>WBZP01001431.1_pt1 | contig 29353 bp, 18 predicted proteins | sample 5204301 | NCBI WGS metagenome assembly WBZP01 (sample SAMN12412401, study PRJNA552823) | activated sludge metagenome | isolation source: activated sludge from nitrification reactor of wastewater treatment plant... | place: USA: Pennsylvania | collected 2017 | reverse complement strand
GTACTCGGCTTTCCGTGACCGCTTACGAGTCGTGATAAGTAGCCCTGCGAGAGTCCGAGCACGAGTTCTAATTGCCGCTGACTAATGAAGCGCCTCTTCGTCCCTGCATCTCGCTCTGTCAGCTTGCGGATCGATTCCTTGGCCAAGGTCTGAAGCGAATCGAGATACACAGCCGCGAGCACCTGATCGAGCGCCCTATCAATCGAAGCATCTGAGTATTCGGCACCGCAGCGTCGACAGGTCGGAATCTCGAAAGCGTCAGGAATCGGGAGAGTTGCCAAGACACGGTAAGGACGAGTGCGTCCCACTCCTTTTCGCGGGCGAACAGACACCGAATTGCAGCGCAAACAGCGTTTCATATGCTCTTGGGTACCCATGGTCAAACAGCCTCGGAATTCAGGCGGCGATACGCTCTGTGACGGTACATGATTCCGTTTCGGCAGGTTCTCTGTTTGGTGGAAGTGGCGGCAGTGGTGCGCGAACGCAGTTGCGTCCATCCGCTTTGGCCCGCTCCATTTCCAACTCTGCTGCACGTTCCAGATCATCCGTAGTCATGTGGGAATGACCGTTCCATTCGGTCACTCCGATCGATGCAGTGGTCGGTGTCGGTAGCATCCGCAGGGCCATCAAAATTTGTTCCGCAAGGAGTATTCCCGTAGCGAGGTCTGCGTGCTCCAGTATCACCAGGAACTCATCCGCTGCGGTGCTTCGTCGATAGATATGTTTGCGATCCGTCCGTCGTTGCAACGAGGCACGGATTGCTTTCGCAGCAGAGCGGATCACCTTGTCTGCCACTTGATGACCGCGCTGTGTGTTGATCTGTTTTAGTCCGTCTAGATCGATGTAGATGAGCGCGAGCGGAGTCCGATTTCGCAGCATGATTGCCAGCTCCTCCTCGAACACCCGCTGATTCCGTAGTCCGGTCAGCGAGTCGCAACAGGTGAGTTGTTCAAGCAGCGCGAGCTTGTTACCGGACTCCACCTCTTGGGTCCGCTGATCGATACGTATCTCATCGACTTCCTGCTTCTGTTGCCACGCGATCCATGACAGACAAAGGAGTGCACCGCAGATCGTAGTACCGAATAGGAGTGACAGAGAGACACTCATCACGGACTCCTTTCATCGCAGATGAAACGGCGATTCCCGTCGGTGCGTTGCATCGGTCCAAAAACAGGTCTTGCCAACGCACGATTCTTGGGCATGCTTCTCCTCGTTGTGAGTGAGCGCTGACGTTCCATGACAGCTTGCTGCTCACGGCGGGTGTCGTCGAGAAATCGACGATTCCTAATTGGTGGTACTCATGTTGCGGAGTGTCTTGTCTCACAAGGTAGAGTCTGCTTTCGAGCGACAAGACCTCGTGACGACTTCGTCAGCGAAAGCGACATCGGTAGGGATCAAGCAGGAGACATGCTGGAGGACATAGCCATGATGGAAGAGACCGAGATGACGAGTTTCCCGACGCTGGAGGAGTCCGACCCGGCAGAGGACATGAATGATCCCGTACGGGAATTGACAGGTCTGCTTGGGCTCTGTGACCAGATGGTTCACATGCTGGCGCGGCACAGCAGTGATCGTGCGCCGTGGCTTCAGGCCGCGCAGCACGGTGCCAACATGGCCAGGGAGGCATTGTCGCGACACCTCACGAAGCGTAGCGAGGGACTAGGAGATCTAATCATCTCGCGACGACAAGAGCTTGGTTGGTCGCAGAAGCAACTGGCGGAGCGAGCTGGTTTGTCTGCCAAGCACATTGCGCGAATCGAACACGGAGTGGAGCCAGGAGCCAGCGCGCTCGCATCTCTTCTTGGTGTCAGCGAGCTGGGGCTCCTGCCCACGCAGCGCGTCGAGCCGCTGGACCTTCCGGCAACGGCTCCCAACTGGTGGATCGCGCCGGACTATCTGCCGCTGCGTATGCTTCATGACCTGCGACGACAGCTTCAAGGGAGCGGCGGGGCGCTGGTTCAAACCTCGCTCTACTTGGATCATCAAAGCGCAGAGGAGTTTCTGGCTTGTGTGCAGCGGCCAGACTACTTGCATGCCTATCGACAGCTCCTTCCACTGGATGCTGCGGTGAAGCACATCAAGGAGTGTGTCCGCAGTGCTGGGGTGGACGTGATCGCACTGGGGCCTGGTGATGGAATCCTTGAGACTCAGCTTGTCGAGAAGATCGCTTCAGACGCGAAAAATGACATCCGCTTCTACCTACTAGATATCAGTCATCCCCTGCTCTCGATGGCGTTTCGTCATGCTGAGGACACCTTCGCCAGCAAGCGCGGCGTCTTTGTCTGCGCGATGCACGGCAACTTTTTCCATCTCTCACGATATCCGCAGCTTCACTATCGTCCGACCCAGGCGCATCGTAGACGCCTCTATACGATGCTTGGGTTCACGTTTGCCAACTTGGAGAATGAGCGACACTTTTTGCAGCAGTCTCTAAGCGGCGCGGCAGAGGGCGATCTACTTCTTGTTGACCTGAACCTCGCTCAAGGTGCGCCCGATGATGTGGAGACACTCCGAAAGAAGGAGCCGAGTCTTTCAAACGGGGCTCTTGATGACATCATGGCCCGATGGCTGAGCGGGCCCATTCGCCGCTATGCGGAGGACGTGACCAAGGTGGATACGTTCGTCCGGCTCGACCCCTACTGTCCGATTCCCGGTAGCTACGCGCTAGAGTTTGTGGCGAGCTGCCACTTGGGCAAAACCCAGCGTAAGGAGTTCGCCCTGGTTCATGCTCGCCGGTATCAGGTGGAACCGCTATCTGGGGCCCTGCGCAGCATCGGCTGGGCTACCGTCGCGGCGCTCAAGTTCGGAGGTACGTCACGGGAGCCGACCCACGCACTGATGCTGTTTCAGAGAATGCGGAGGTAGTGAACCCAGAATGGTGGCGACGCTGTTGCATGGGACGTGAGCTTTCCGACGGAATCGCTCCTCGTAGTGAACGCCGTGTTTGTGACCAGCAGTGCCCGCAGTATCGTCTCTGCCCGTGAGCATCCACCCTGGCCCATGAGCCAACGACTAGTCTTAATAATCTCTTGCAGCCCCCTCGTTTGGAGCTTGTCGACGGGGAATCGTTGAACCGGCGGTCTCCCATGATGGTTGGCACGGTGCGTGCTAATTCAAACTGTGGGCTACATCGCCTTTCAACCGTGATGGCTCGCGTCGAAGTAAAGAGATGACCATCTGGAAGCGTGGAGTTTAGCATGGTCACATGGCTGACCGGCAGGCCCCTAACCGGGCCCAACTGCGGAAGATCCTACAGGCATTTTCGCCAAGTGGGTTCGAGGCCTTTCTACTCGACTACCTGCCCGAGGTCCACAGACGGCTCAGTACAGGAATGGACAAAACCAAGCAGGTCAACCTGTGTTTCGAGCTGTGTGACAACGAGCAGGTCTGGGCTGCGCTGTGTGAGGCCGCTCCACTGATGGATGAGGCAGCACGGGGTCTTACACGACAGTCTGATCCTTCCGCCACACAGGTATCAGATTCAACAATGATCGTACTTCCCTGTCCCAATGAGAGATTTATCGGACGGCGGGACGCACTTGATGACGTGCATCGGCTGTTGTCTAAGCATCGAGCAGTTGCAATCGCTGGATTGGGGGGCGTTGGTAAGAGCAGTTTGATGCTGCAATACGCCTACGAGCAATCGGAGCGGAAGCATTACTCCTTGGTCTTCTGGATGCTCGCTACGGATGCGGGCGCGGTCGAACACGGACTCCTAGAGTTAGGTCAGTACCTGCGCGCACAAGGGCGGGCGGACGCTATGCCATCCGAGCGCGAGCCTGCTCAGGTGCGACGCTGGGTATTGGCATGGCTCAATCGAGAGAGAAACTGGCTGATTCTCTGGGACAACGCAGATGATCTGGATTCGCTGCGACAGCTCGTTCCGAATCGGCGGCAGGGGTTTCTGCTTTGTACGACCCGTTCGCCTGACCCGCAGGCACTTGGAATGTATCCATATCGCTTGCATGAGCTGCTTCCTGACGAGGCGGTAGCACTCCTGGAAGAGAGAAGTGGTCGCAGCACAGAGTCACCACAGGAGCGAGTTGCAGCGGAGACGCTCGCCAGCACGCTCGGATATCTCCCGTTGGCGCTGGAACAAGCCGGGGCGTACATCGCACGCCATGACTGTACGTTTTCCAGTTATCTCAAGCGGTATCAGCGACAAAGACTGGATCTGTTTCCACAGGGGCACGATCGAGCCTCGGTGCATACGGTCTGGTCGCTCAGCTTCAATCAGGTTGCAGCGGAGTGCGAAGCCGCCGCAGACCTGCTACGAGTCAGTGCCTTCTGGTCCCCCGATTTCATTCCCGATCGACTGGTGATAGAGGGAGCCAGTGCTGGACTACTTGGGGAGCATCTACAACATGCGGTCGCAGGAGAGGAGCCTGATTTGGATGCGATCTTTGGACCGCTCCTGCGGCATTCCCTGATACGAAGACATGCCGACCGCAAGGGGTACAGCGTTCACCGCTTGGTACAGACGTTCGTCTGTCATGGACTTGGTGCCGAACAAGAAATGAGATGGGCAACGCGAGCGGCACTCACTCTCCACGCAGCCTTCCCGAAGACCGTGTCGTTTACGAACTGGGCCGTCTGCCAAGAGATGGTCCCAAGTACCGAGGAATTTTGCGGGCACTGCGTCCGATTGGGACTGGCGATGCCAGAGATTGCCAGACTCCTCACGGGAGCGGCAGTCTTTCTAAAGGAACAGGCAAGTTTTCAGCGCGCCATGCCGCTCGTCCGTCAAGCGCTGCACATCTGGCAGCAAGTGCTTGGAAATGCGGACCCGGATACGGTCGAGTCGTTGACGGGGGTGGCCTCTTTGCTCTACGAGCTGGGCAAACCGCAGGAGGCGGAGCCACTACTCCGTCGTGCCTTGCAAATCCAAGAGCGGACGCTGGGACCAGCTCATCCAGACACTGCGCAGGCCCTAAACAACCTGGCACTCCTCCTTCACGAACAAGGACAATTGCCGGAGGCAGAGCTTCTCTACCGACGAGCACTTCAGGTCCAGGAAGAGACACTGGGGTCGACGCATGTGGATACCGCACAGTCCTTGAACAACATCGGTACGCTCCTCCACGATCTAGGCAAGTTACAAGACGCTGCTGATTTCTACAGACGGGCGCTTCAGATACACCAGCAGAGTCTTGGGTCCACTCACCCGGACACAGCAAAGTCACTCAGCAATCTTGGCATGCTCCTCAAGGATCAGTACCAGTTTGAAGAGGCTTCACCGCTGCTTCAGCGAGCGCTTCAGATCCGAGAGCAAGTCCTGGGCAAGTCACATCCGAATACTGCGCTCTCGCTAAACAACCTGGCATCGCTGCTTCTCCAGCAACAACAGACAGCGGAAGCCGAGAAGCTCCTGCAACGGGCCATCGATATCTTAGACGTTTCCCTAGGGACGGATCATCTGTGGACCCAGCGCGCCCGCGCCAATCTGAATGAACTCCAGAGGGCCTATGTCTCCTTCTAGACAACCCGCCCCGCCCCGGTGACTATCTGGCCAGCGATGAAACACGGATAATGAGACCGACCGATTGGCTAAATCGACTCGACGAGCTGAGCCCGCGTGTAGCGGTGGCGCTGGGCTGTGGGGTAGGACTTGGGTTTGTACTCTTGCCGGGAACGGTACTTGGGGCGGCGCTCGGACTGCTCGGGATGGGCGGACTGTTTGTGCTGGGGATGTCGGGACGGATGCTGCTGGTGTCTACTCCCCGGCAGGAGCCAGCACAGAATCAGAGTCCAGCACAGAGTCAGGATCAGGCAGGGGTGGATCTTGATCCCTCACCGCCGGTTCTACCTGCGCCGTCGTCATCATCCGCAGTGCCGTGGCGAATCATCAATAGCGCCAAACGACTGATGCGACCCATTCCCGGAGGCGAGTTCTGGATGGGCAGTGGCGATGAAGACGAGCAGGCTTATGAATCTGAGAAGCCGCGACATCGGGTGACGGTTTCGCCGTTCTGGATGATGCAGGTGGGTGTCACGCAGCAGCTCTATCGGGCGGTGATGAAGCAAGAACCACCCGCCGCTGAGGAAGCAGAGCTGCCCGTGGTGAACGTGAGCTGGTTCGATGCGGTGATGTTCTGCAATGCGTTGTCGGAACAGCTCGGGCTACGTCCCTGTTACGAGCAGACGGAAGCTGGCTGGGAGTGGGATCGCCAAGCCGATGGCTTTCGACTACCGACCGAAGCCGAGCGGGAATACGCCACGCGAGCGGGGTCCGAAACACGCTACTGCTTCGGTGATGACGAAGCAAACCTGGGAGACTATGCGTGGTTCGGTGGCAACTCGGACCAAAAGCCTCATCCGGTCGGCCAAAAGCGAGCCAACGACTGGGGTCTGCACGACCTGCACGGCAACGTCTGGGAGTGGTGCTGGGACTTTTATGCGCCGTATTCGGCTGATTCGGTCAGCGATCCGACCGGCCCAAGCAGTGGATCTGGCCGCATGCTTCGCGGGGGCTCCTTTTTGTATGTGCCCAGGGACCTGCGCTCGGCGTACCGGTTCGGGGTCGTGCCCGAGAACCAGCTCGGGTTCATCGGGTTTCGGTGTGTGCGTTCGGTGTCGCAGCAGCCTTGAGCGGTAGGGGCTTGAATCGTTGGACGCCGCGAGGCGGACGACAAGAGGGCTTTCACGACGCCGAAACGACTTTCCGCAGATGAAATAGCCGTTCCGGTGAGACTTGGACGGGTGTTTCAATTTGAAAGACCCGTCCTGGGCGCAGCGATGCGCTGTTTCAATTTGAAAGACCCGATCCGGCGGCTCCAGCACCGGTGTTTCAATTTGAAAAGACCGATCCGGCGGCTCCAACAGCCGTGTTTCAACTTCACAGACCCGGTCCGGGGTCATGGGAACGGCTTTTTCAACTGCGGACACCCGATCAAGGCTTCGGCGACACCGAACTCACACACCGAAATCCGATGAACCTGAACTGGGTCTCGGGCACGTATCTGACCCGGTCCGCCGAGCGTAGGAACCTGGGCTCATCCACAAACGAGCCGCCGTGAAGTACCCGTCGCTCACAGTTCGCACGCTCGATGAGAGGGTTGACCAGAACAGACTCAGACTGCGGATAATCAGAATAGCAGTCCGCCACCCACTCCCAGACATTGCCCGCCTGGTGGTGCGTTCCAAATGGACCTTTGCCCTCGGGATGTGAGGTGACAGCCGCTGGCTCTTGGGGATTGTCCTTCGCATCCTTGATTTCAAAGACGGCCCGCTTCCGATTCGGAGGGTCATCCCCCCACGGATACTTGCGACCATCCCGTCCCCGCGCTGCGTATTCCCACTCGGCCTCGGTCGGGAGCCGTCCTCCCTGATCTCCGCAGAGCGCGTTGGCTTGATTCCAATCCACTCCAGTGACAGGCTGGTCATCGCGGTCCGATAGGCTCTTGTGGTCGGGATTGTGCCGATGGTACTCGGCGTTCGAAACCTCGTACTTGCCAATCCAGAAGCCATCGAGTTTCACGCGGTGGGCGGGTTTCTCCTCCGATAACGCTTCTTGATCTTCCTTCGCCGAACCCATCATGAACTCGCCCGCGCAGACGCGGACGTAGACGATGCCTTGGTGCGTCTCCTCTTGGTACGGGCACCAGTCGGCGACGTTGGTTTGCTCTTTCTGCTTCTCCTCGATCCAGCGGATGAGGACACGGCTGTGGGGGGGAGCGTCGATCTGGCCTTTGCTGTCCCCAAGCTCGGCGATGACTCGATAGCGGTCGCCGATGGCTTCGGTTCGCCACTTGGGCTCGGCCTGGCTGCTGGGCGGAGGGGCCTGTTGCGTGACCTGCGGGGGCCCGACTTCCTTGGCAGGCTTCCAAGCATGAAACACCGCAGCCAGTGCGGCGGTACCGAGCGCTGCGAGTGCCAGTGGATAACGAGCGGGACGACGCAGGCCGAGGTGCTCCTCCGTGAGTCCGCCCAGGCCCAGTCGCGACAGCAGCAGTCGGGCTTCCGCGCTCAGTCCTACCCAGCGCCACGGCAGCGCAATCAGTGGGGGCGACGCGCCGCGAGGACCATACTCGCCGAGTAGTCTCCGCAGCTCGTCGCCAAGACCGGCCCCGCCCAGGCGATGCAGGTCGATGGCGGCTTGCTCCGGCTGGTCCCACAGATCGAGCAGCGCTCGATCGAGCTGTAAGCGTCGCTGCGCGGGCGTGTCGTAAAAGGGCTGCGTCGCGTGGGACTTTTCGCGCTGTCGCTCGGTGTCGGTGAGCACATCCCGCCACAGCGTGAGCGCTCGCGCATACAGCGAGCTGGCACCGATTCCCTCGGCTTCCAGCAAGAAGTGGAGCAGGGACGATCGCAGCTTGGCAGCGAACGAAAAACGTACTCCCTGCTGCTGCGCCAGCTTGCGCACCTCATCAAGCCGCCAGGCAGACACCTGGAGTCCGAGCGTGGTGCGTGCCGTGTGGGCCAGCTCGTCATCGAGCGGAAACGGAGCCAGCGCTAGCACTGCCGCCCACGCTCGCAAGTCTCCATCGATCGCGCCCGTTGGCACCATGACCACGTCGCGCCCCGAAGCCTGACTTTGCCCAGCCAAGAAAGACGGCAAAGCGTGCGGACGCAGCACCAGCAGATCGTACGGTGTCAACAGCGGCTCGAGCGCTCCAGTTCCGCCATCGACAAAGGCGAGGTGCGGCCAGTGCGACAGGCTGCGCAAGAGGGCCGCCGTCGTAAGGTGGGTGTCCGCTTGCTCCATCCGGTGTCCGAGCAAGCGACCATCGGTGAGGATGCAGACCAGGGCAGCGGCACGTCGATCCTCAACTTCGGCGGGACAGAACTTGCTGCCTTCGCCCGGTCCTTGGCGTTCCAAGTGGTCGGGCAGACCGGAAAACAGCGCCACTTCGACCTGGAGTCCGCCGCGCCGCAGGGCCACCGACAGCTCTGCGGCCAGCCGTCGCAAGGGACTGTCATCGGCCAGCGAGTCATCGGCCCAGAACCAGACCTCGCGGGTATGGCGGGCGGCATGAAACCGAAGCTGCGGCAGCCCACCGGCTCGGACGGTTGCGCGGACGGAACACGGCACATCCAGGGTCTGGGTGCGATCCTCCGAGACAAAGCGACCAATGCCCCACACCACCGCCTCGGCCTCTTGCCTTTCGAGCAGGCGTGGCACCGCAGTGGAGCTGGCTTCAGGCACGCTCGGAAGGATTCGTGGCCGACTCTTGCCGAGCGGAGCCTTGAATACCTCGGGCAACGCCAAGTCGTTTCGCCGCAGCCGATACAGCGCAAGGGCAGAGGCCAGACCGCACGGCAGAAGCACAAGCCACAGCCAGCCCGCGAGCGGATGCGGCGGCGGCGATACCTCAAACACAGGCCGATAGGTCAGATACATCGTCGGCCCGGTCGTTTCGGTTGGCTTTTTTTCCTCGACCGGAGGTTTCGGTTTCTTCGGTTGGACTGTTGGCCGGTTGAAGTAGCGCCATCCGGCATAGGTGATACCCCCCATGCCAGCGGACAGCACGAGCCCGACCACGACCCAGCGAAGCGTCCGCTGCGAGCGTGGGGGTCGCTGGGCTTTCGGAATTCCAACGACCTGCGGGATGGGACGATCCCCAATCGGTGCGAAGCCTGGGTCGACTGCTTTTGGTGCGGCCTCGGTGGCCCAGCTCTCGCAGACCTCGCGGACGGTGGTCCGCTCGCGCTCGGACTTGGCCAAGACGGCGGTCAGCGTGTGCGGTAGATCGGTCCCAATGTCCGGCTGCGAAGCGAGGAGGAAGTGAACCCGGACCTCTTCCGCTACGCCCACGCGCAGCCCGGCGGCACGCAGCTTGGCGAGCAGCAGGTCGATCCGGGGGTCACAGGTCAGCTCGGGCATCAGCTTGGTCAGCGAAGCTGCGTCAGATCGTCGCGGTCCTTGACCAGCACCGATAGCTCGGGCAGCGCGTCCAAAGTGCCGCCGAGCCGCTCGGAGATGTGGGCGGCAGCCTGGGGGCTACCTTGCTGGGCCGCCAGCACGATGAGCCACGCAATCAGCTCGGCGGTAGCGGGTTTTTTGCGCAGGCTGCGGGTGCGGATCTCGAAAAAGCGCTCGATGGCCAGAGTCACCTGAGTGTCCGATAGAGCAGCGAACTCTTGACGGTGCGCGCCCACGGCGTCACGGACCAGCTCGGGGGTGAACTCAATGTGGTGGAACACGCAGCGGCGCAGAAAAGCCTCGGGCAAGCGGCGCTCGCTGTTGCTGGTGATGATCACGATCGGCGGCGGTGTGCCCGGCTTGCGCTCGACCGTCTTTCCCTCCACACCGTTTTCATCCCACTCCGGCACGGCGAAGCGGCTCTGATCGAGCGCGGTCAGGATGTCGTTCGGAAAGTCACGCTGCGCTTTGTCGATCTCATCGAGCAGGACGATGGCGGGCTTGCCTTCGTTCACCGCATCAATCGCCTGCCACAGAGGCCCGCGTCGGATGTGCTTGTGACGAATGCAGCGCTCGTCCGGCTTCTGAGGAGTGTTCGCTTCACGGAAGTAGGCCACGGCGTCAAACTCGTACAGCAGATCTGCCGCAGTCGTCGTCGACCGAACATCGAGCGAGAAGACCGGAACGTCCCAGTACCACGCAAGGTGGTAGGCAACCTGGGTCTTGCCGGTGCCAGGCTCTCCCGTCAGCAGAAGTGGCGCGCACAGGTGCAAAGCGGCATTGACCGCCGAAGTCAGCTCCTCGCTGGCCACATAGGACGGTGCCGCTTCACGATGGCTGGTGAGGCTGGGCGGAGCCGTTCGCTCGGCGAGTAGTGCCCGCCGGTCCGCCGCCGTGGATGACTGAGGTGCGCGAGCAAGTGCCGCAGGATCAAAGAGTCGAAAGGGCATGGCTTAATACGTCTCGTCGTCGTGAGAAGGGGAAGACAAAAGGCCGTGACGGCGCGAAAGCTCGGTGAGCAGAGAGCCCCAGCCCGAGCGCTCGGCGGTTTCGATGTGCTTCACCGTCTTGTCATAGATGCCATCGGTATCACGATAAATCAGGCTGGCGATTTGCGTCGCCAGACTGGGCGGACAGGTGGTGTTGTCGGGCTCGGTCAGAAACTCGACCAGCTCGCTGTGATCGACTCGCGGTAGCGCTGGCAGCAGGAAAGCGCGGAACTGGTCGCTGATGAGCTGCTGCTTGACCTGTTCCAGGTCGTCGCGTAGACGCTTCTGGTTCTTCTCCTCCACATGCATCGCCAGATAGGAAACGATCCGCACATCGTGCGGACAAGCGCGGACCAGGGTGTCGAAACAGAAGCGCAGCCAGGCATCCAGCTCGTGCTTCTTGAGCGGCGGCTGTCCATCCGGTCCACCGAACAGCTTCCAGTCGATCCACAGCACCCGCGCCGGAGCCTGTCCTCGTGCGCGTGGGGCGTGCTGAAGCAGGACCGCTGCGAGCGACTTCCCAATCCCGTCACCCCCAAGGAAAAGCAGGAGCTGCTGCTCCAAGCTCCGATGCAGCTCGCGACGATCCGTTGGAAATTCAAGCTGTACTCGCTTGATGGGTGCCAGTCCGTGGCGCTCGATGTGATCAACCGCTTGCTCGGCAAAGTGCGACAGCAGGTTTCCGACATCGGCGTGGGCAATCAGGGCCTCGACCCGCCGAGGCTTGCTGCGCACGAGTCGAGTGACCTGCTCGATGACCACAGCACGAGCCAAGGTTCGGTCGAGGCGGAGGTGCGACCTGGGACTCTTACGCTGCGGAAGAAGGGGGCGAACCTCGAAGCTGTCATAGGCGGTGTAGGCGAGGAAGGCAGAGCGCGCCACCGATTCAGGAATCTCTAGCGGTGACTCAAGCTGACTGAGCGCCAGCGCGGGATCTTGCCTGTCGCCCAAAAACTGCGTCAGGAATCGAATCGCCAGAGCCGGTGCGAAGCGCTGGTACGGACCGCCTCGTCCGACCACCACAACCGGAATCTCCGGCAGCAGGCTCCGTGGTGCCGACAGCCATACTGGGTCCATCGCAGCCGGACCCCCAAGCAAAAATAGGACTTGCGGAAAGTGTCCTCGCAGCGCTTGTCGCAGGTCATCAAGACCTGGCTGTTCTGCTCCCTCCAGTGTAAGTGAGACCCGGCCCTTTTGCACCTGTCCGGTTCCCAAGAAGTAGACCACATCGGCGGGAAACGACGGCGTCAAGCCCGCCAGTTCGCGACGGGACTTCACCATCTGGAAAAACTCTGGCTCGGGATGACCAAGCAGCGTCTTCAGGTCGGTCAGGTGATTGTCGCGCTCTTCCGCTGCCTGTGTATCAGGAGCAATCACGAGGACACGAACAGGCGACTGAAGCACTGCTCGCTTCTCGGGAAGATCCTGAGTCACCAGCTCGAAGCTCCAACCCGATTCCACGAGCGGTCGATGGTCCCACGAAGTCAGAGCCCAAGGCAGCGCCGAAAGCTCGGGATCAGTCGTCAAGATGCGGACCCGTAGCCGATCGCGACTGGGACTGGGATGCGGATTCCGAAACAGTCGAGCGAGGAGTCGATCTTGGACTTCACGAACCGGAAACAGGATCTGGAACAGAGTGTCGCCAATGCTTGGTAGCCACGACCACAGCTCGGGCTCTTGCGCAGCCGTCAGCGCGTAGCGAAGTGCCGGAAGTCCCGTTTGCCCAGCGAGGGTCGTCTTAGACCAAAGCGATTCCCAATCAATCGGGCCGACTTGCACCGCTTGATCATCATCAGCGAGTGAATAGCGAATCGTCAGTTGGCCCAGCAAGCTTTTATCGACCAGGACCGTTAGCGTGGGCCGCTCGGCAGACTCCCGATGAACCCTCGGCAACATCGGTCTGGCCACGGTCACCGGAGTCAAGCTGGGAGCGGGTGCCTGCACACCTCTTTGTTCTTCGACCGGAAGCAGGTACTTGTGCTGCTCGTACGCCCCAGCATAGTCGGAACGAAGCCAGGCCAAGATTTCGTCAGAGTCACCAACGGTCAGCAGCAAGCTAACCCGCTCTGTCCGGTCCATTCCCCCAGCGAATCGCCGATAGACAGAGGGAAAGTGGTCGACGCAGAACGCATCGAGATCTGCCGGTGTACGCAGAATTTCGTTTAGCAGCTTTCGGAGAGCCGCAGTAGTGGAAGAAGAAGACATCGGTCGGCCCTATCCTGCCTGATTGTGATCGGAATCGATCGAGAGAATTGCTGACTCATCGGCGCTCTCCTCATCGGCCAACACACAGGCTCGCTGCTCGGCAAGGAACTCGGCGTGAGGTGTACTGTCCGGGTGCCAATGCAGCACCGATTCATCCCAGGTCACTCCACGAAGCCAAGCGCGAGCGGCTCTAACACCCGTGCCACTGGAATGATCGAGCCTGGCATCTTCCAGATCAGCCCCTGTCAAGTCGGCTTCACGTAGCATTGCACCGGACAGCTTCGCTCGACGTACATTGGTCATGAACAGACTGCTTTCCCGCAGATCGGCGCTTGTCAGCTCTGCTCCTTCGAGATTCGCGTGAACCAGCCTAGCTAGCTAGTGGCTGTCTGGATGACGCAGGCGGCAGATCTCTATCAATAGCCAACTCATCAATAAATAAGCAAACAGAGCCATACTTGCCAACGATTCAGTGACTCACGGGAAAGATGTGGCAAGGACTAACGGTGACCTGTGAAAATGAAAACTGACCCCTCTTTTGAGCGACTTTAGGCTAAGGTGTGCTTTAGCCGTCTAACGGTCGAAACTCCCATGGCCCCACTATTAAATCCATATGTTGCAGGTCGAGCGCTTGGCCAGGATCATGGCTTCTTTGGTCGCGATGACGTCTTTGAGCATGTTGTCAGTACCTTACGTTCCCCAGATCAAAACGCCGTAGTGCTGGCGGGGCAGCGGCGGATCGGCAAGACCTCGATCCTGTTGCAACTCCAGAGGCGACTACCATCACATGGATTCGTCCTAGTCTATTTCGACTTAATGGACCGCGCCAAGAAGCCGCTATCGCGGGTGCTGTTTGAGTGGGCTTCGACGATCGCGCGACAAGTTGGAATTCCAGTGCCGTCAGCCGATGAATTCGATGATGACGGTGACCACTTTCAATCTACCTTTCTCCCGAGTCTTTACCGCCATTTGTCCGATGACCGTCGACCGGTGCTGCTCCTTGATGAGTTTGACGTGCTTGATGTAGCGGCCGAGGAGCAGTTACCGGCCTCAATGGCAGCTCGAGCATTTTTTCCGTATCTTCGTCAACTGATGGCGTCGGAGCCTAGACTGGGCTTCGTCTTCGTAATCGGAAGAAAGGCCGAAGACCTGTCCATTCAGGTCAAGGCCACGTTTAAGGGGGCTCACCTCAAAAGAGTATCGGTCCTCGATGAGTCGAGCGCCCGCTCCCTAATTACGTTGGCGCAAACCCAGGGCAGCCTAAGGTTCTCGGAGTCTGCCGTCGCTCGTGTCATGGATTGGACAGCGGGGCACCCATACCTCACACAGTTGCTCTGCCAAGTTATTTGGGAACGCTCCTACCGCAGCAGTCTACCTGGCTCATCTACGCCACTGGTCGACAGTACGGATGTTGATGCGGCCTTGGCTCAAGCCTTGGAGCAAGGCGAGCACGTCTTCGAATGGATTTGGGATGGATTGCCTCCGGCAGAACGTCTCATATTTGCGGCGATCGCTGAGGGAACAGAGGAACGCCGTACGGTACGTACGGAAGATGTGATGCAGCTTTTACAGGGGCACGGCATACGCATTCTTACTCGGGAGTTAGAACTAGCCCCGGACCTACTTGTCCAATGGGAAATGCTCAGTCGTACTGCGGATGGCTATCGATTCCCCGTTGAAATGCTTCGGCTTTGGGTCTTTCAAAACAAGCCGCTTAGCCGAGCTAAGGAAGAACTCGATCGAATAGTTCCACTTGCTGATTCCTTATATCGCAGTGCTGATGCATACTATCGAAACGGTCGCTTAGACGATGCACTCGAACAGCTTCGTAAGGCATTGAATGCTAATCCAAATCACCTAAAAGCCAGACTTCGCATTGGCGAGATTTTACAGGAGCAGGGCAAACTGCAGACTGCTGTCGAGGAACTTGAACACGCCTATCGATGGGATGAGGATGCCGCTCGCTATCCGCTGTTACGTGCACTACTGCTACGTGGCGAAGAACTGGAACGAGCTGGCACGAATGCAACAGACCTGTTGACGTTCTATGGGAGAGTACTGGATCTATCGCCCAATGAACCGCTGGCGCTTGAGCGCACCCACGAGTTGAACCGAAGGATTGGAGAGGAGCATGAGGCTTCGGGTCGATTAATGCAGGCACTCCGGATCTATGAACAGATCGGCGAAACGGAGCGAATGCAAATCGTCCAAGCAGAGTTGCATAGACGGCAAGTGGCATCGGAAATAGACGCAGCGAAAAGCGCCGAAGGACAAGGAGACTGGCAGAGCGCAATCAACTATTATGAAAAATTATTGCTAGCCAACCCGAGTGACACTTGGCAAGCTGCCAGCCAGCGATGTCGGACCGAATTAAAATTGGCAGTAAAATACACCGAGGCAATAGGTGCTCTCAATCAAGGACTCTGGGAGCAAGCGCAACGAGCACTTGTTGAAATTGTTGCAACGAGGCCAGACTATCGAGATTCAACAGATCGACTGTCTGAAGCGGTATATAGATCACGAACAACAAATGGCCGCAATCCAGGCATTAGTCGCAGATGGTTTCGTATTCAGGTATGGAAGGCTTCGCTGTGTAGCTGTTTGCTATTTATGGCAGGACTCCTGTGTGGATTTCTGATTCGGAAGCGACCCTCTGTTCCTTCTGTTGTGGGTGCTGGATTATCAACCGGCTCACAACTGACCCCGGGCAGCGCTGGTACAATCAGCGCAGCTTCCTCCAACACATTTCCATCACTTCGCTCGTCATCAGACTCAGTTCGATCTATCGATCAGTCTGTATCAATTCCGCGTATAATTATCGAGAAACCGCCGGCCCCTAAGAGCCCAATACTTAATGAACTAAACTCAAGGCCCACTGCTCCTGCACCAACTGCGAGCGAGCCAGCCGTAAGGCAACAGACGCTGGAGGCTTGCAATTGCAACAATCCCGATTCATGTACAAACAAGGGCAACTTGTTAAGGAAGTCAAATCTGAATCTAGCCTTGGCTTGCTATATTAAAGCCTGTAGGTTGAAAAGCAAAGATGGGTGCAGCTGGACTGCATTTATATATAATAAAAAGCAAAACCGAACTCTTGCACATCGATATTATAAAGAGGCATGCCACATGGGAGATCCAGTGTCTTGTATTTCGATCGATGTCAAGGACCAGTAGGGTCTAGTTCATTAGCGGGTGTTACTAGATGCGGGAACCAAGCGGCCATAAAACTACACAAAAGTCACCAACCACACCGAGAAGATTTATCGGTCGAACCAACCTTATTCATATATTGATAAATAGATTATTAAACGGCGATAGTTGCTCTATTGTTGGGCCACCGCATATAGGGAAAACCACATTACTGAGACACTTACAAAACGAGTTTGTAAACCTCGCAAAGGAATATAGCAACGAACGAATCGTTAAATTTCTCTTTTTTGACTGCCATATGATTCCAGTCAACTATACGCCCAAAGATTTTTTCAGACAACTCTGGATGCGAATTGATCGACTGTTCCCGGAAGGAGGACATTGTCGCGCACTAACTGAGCTACTAAAGGATCCGACCGAGCCATGGTCTATGCGTGAACTATTTTCTCAGCTAGCTTCCACTGGAAGGAGAACCGTTCTATTACTCGATGAGTTTGATGCCCTATTTCGACACGAACACTTGCATCACAGTGAATTCTTTGGTCCACTTCGTTCGCTTTCATCTACCACTGACGGCGGACTGACGCTGATCACAGCTAGCCGCTTATCTGTGGCAGACATGAATCGGTGTACTCAGGAGCAGAACCCGACTGGCTCTCCATTCTTTAATAACAATATTCAACTCTCACTTAGGCCTTTCACAGAGGACGAAGTAGAGCGACTTTTCCAACTGTCTGATCTTAATAATGTCGAGCGTTCATTGATAAGCGCTGCCGCTGGTCGACACCCCTTCCTCTTGGAATCTGCGATCATGGTCTTGATCGAGACTCGAACATTTTCTCCCTCACAAAAAGAGATGTTTGACATATTGTCGGAGCGAGTATCTGCGCACTGCGCAGATCAGTGGCATTGTCTTTCAAAATCACAGCAGCACGCTCTTCGGATGGTCATTTGTGGGGAACAGCAGTCTTCTATTTTAGCCGAACTAAGCAGTGCTCTCAATCACCTTTGTGCCGATGGAATAGTGGAACGAAATGGCGCTGGGTTTCGGATCGCATCAGGACTATTGTTAGACTGGATTGACCGCCATATTCGTGAAATCGAGAGTGCCCCATCTCATACTCCGCTTGGCCGGCCAAAGGTCCGACAATTGCTGAATTCTGTTCTTACCACTGATTCGAGCTTCGATGCGTTCTGTCTCGACTACTTCCCTAGAGTCCATCGGCAGTTTGCCATTGGAATGGATCGTGAACAAAGAATTAATCTTCTGCTCCAATGGGAAGAACTCTCAGAGATTGTGGATGCACTCCGACTGCCGACAGTCTCAGGCTGCATTCCGCAATGAATCAGCAAATAATGAATCAGCAAATGGTGAGAATTCTGAGTTGGTGTGTAGCTTCGATGAGAGGAAGGCCGATGTACTAGTCTCGGACAGCGGTCTAGTATACGACAACGACTAATCGGAGCACGGCGGTGCAATCCATCCCGAGCGCCACGCTCCTGAGGTAGCGGTGTTACCCCGCATTCCACCAGGTCACAGAGCTTGTTGACCTATCGATCAAACTTCAGGATCTCGATGGCTTTGTCGATGCTGGGCTTGATCTGTTTGACCAACTCCAAACGCTAAATCATCCCGAAGTAGAACTCGCGCTCGACGAAAGACATCTTCTCGGTTCGCGTCCACATCGGCAGTATCGTCGGCGAGCATAGTTCCCTTGATCACTGCCCAGTTCCTCGTTCCGTCCCGACTTTTTGAGATACCATCGCCGCGTGACGACTCCAGCGGTTCCGCAGCAGGCGCAGAGTTTTCGGGAGATTCAAGTTGGAAGAGACGAAACAGAAGCTCGCCTAGCTGCCTGGGGTTCCAGTGCCTAAGGCAAAGACCATGGACTGCTAGCCGTGAACGAAGTGGGTCATGTTCCCGTTTTGTACCGACTTGGATAGACTAGAAGACCATGTCGACTGCTCCCCGTGCTGATGTTTTGATTGTGACTGTGACCCGCGTCGAAACGCGGGCTGTGCTGGCGGCGTTTGCGGTAGCGACGGGACAGAAGGCCTCGACGGTGTCCATTGGTGACAAGATATATCGCGATCTTGGGACAGTGAATGGTGCGCGGGTCTTTCTTGCGCTGTCGGAGATGGGTACGGTAGGGCCTGGTTCTTCGCTCCAATCCGTGGGGAAAGGAATTGCGGCGCTGCGTCCCTCAGCGGTGGTCATGATCGGCATCGCGTTCGGAGTGAACGACCAGAAGCAGTCCATCGGTGACATCCTCGTGTCACGTCAGCTCATGCTCTACGACGCGCAGCGGGTGTCGGCGACGCAGATTGTGCCGCGAGGCGACCGCGTCCACTGCTCGACGTGGCTGCTCGATTATCTGACGAGCGCGGAGCTGGACTGGACCGGTCCGAAGGTGCGCTTCGGTCTTGTACTGACGGGCGATACGCTCGTTGACAACGTCGACTATCGCGACCAACTCCGTAAGCTCGAAGTCGAAGCCATTGGAGGAGAAATGGAAGGCGCGGGTCTGTACGTCGCATGCCAGGACGCCAAGGTCGACTGGGTGCTGGTCAAATCGATCTGCGACTGGGCAGACGGCAACAAGGCGCAGGACAAGGACGTCAGACAGGAGCAGGCCGCCAAAAACTCCGCCGAGTTCGTCGTCCACGCACTCCGTCACGCCGAACTCAATGCGAAAACGAGTACTGCGCAGCCGTCGACTCCGGCGATGAGCCAGCATCAAGAAGTCGGCACTGTGACCGTCTCTGGTACAGGACATACCATCGTATTCCAGCAAGGCAGCAGTGGGAATGTCCCGGCTATCAGTCCGAGCAATTTCACAAGCCCGCAGAGCATCGTTGGTCAGCGAAGCCCTACCCGAGCCAGTCTGCGAGCACTCTTGGGCGAAGTCCTGCGAACCTCGTCGGATGTGCAGTCGTTCCTCATCGACTGGTTTCCCGACGTTGCCAGACGAATCAGCGGTGGCATGACCCGTGACGCCATCGAAAACCTGCTGTTTCAGATTCGCGACACCGACGAAATCCTCGCCAAGCTGCGGGAACACGACGCAACACGGGTGAATCGGTATGAGTCGCTACTGAAGTGGTCTGACGCTGGGTAAGGGGACATGCAAGGGGGGCGACGGACTGTTTGACCTGCAGATGCAAGAGGGTGTGTGGCGACCAGAATACGTGGGTCCGTGTGGGACCGAGGCTTGCCACAACACAGAGCAATCGACTAGTTTCGCGAAATGCCATCTGGTGAAGACGATCTAGGACGGGGGGCCACGGATCGCCCGGCCAGCCAGCAGCAGAGCATCGGCGAAGTCTCCTTTGGCTCTGGTAGCAACAACCAGGTCATCGTAGAGATCAGAACGGACCGACCGGGCCACCAGCAGTCCGCCGGTAGCGGCCAAGATCCTGGCGTGGACCTACCCGCCACGCCAGGCCCCGAGGAATCTTTACCACCAGGCTGGAAATGGTTCTTTGCCATCTGCGCCGGTCTGATCACCCTGTTCGCCCTGCCGCTGTTCGTCAACCTGCTGACTGGCCAGAACCCTCTGCCCGCATGGCTCCAAGCGATGGTGCCCTATTCGACGCAGCTCATTGGCGGGAGCATGGCGCTGCTCGGGATTCTCTACTTTTGGCAGACGCGCCTGCAAAGCCGTCGCACCAAGACGTCGGGCCAGGCGCAGCGCGAGCGGATTGAGATTCCTAGTCGGTCGACACTGCTGGCCAAATCGCGCAATATCCACAAGGAGAGCGAGGAAGCGTTCGAGCGGGCCGTCGACGTTGCGCTTGGCATCCAGCGCGTACCGCAGCTGGTCCGAGCACAGCACCTGCCGCACATCAAATCCCGAAGCACGACCACAGCGCGTCCGCTCACCGAGCCGCTTGTGGACTATCTGTTGCGTGTCGAGAAGCTGCTGATTGTCGGCGCACCGGGGGCCGGGAAGACAGAGACGCTGCGAACTGCTTGGGGCGAGCTGCTGGATCGCGCGCAGACGGACCCCAGCCTGCCCGTGCCGTTTCTCGTCAACCTGTCCACCTTCAGCCTGTATCGTGGTTCGTTCCGGGACTGGCTGGCAGAGTCGCTTCGGGAGTGTGCGGGAATGCCTCTCTCGATCGGTCAGGTGCTGCTTGAGCGCGGGCGGCTGTTCCTGTTGCTGGACGGGCTGGACGAGATGGCGGAGTCCCGGCGAGCGGTTGCACTGACCGAACTAAACGAACTGCTCGCCAAAGCCGATCCGGCGCTCGGTCGCTGCATCGTGTGCAGCCGAACGCTCGAATATGAGAAAGCGGGGGTGATGCTGAGCTTGCCCGCCGCGCTGGAACTGCAGCCGCTGACTGCTGAGCAGGTGCAGAGTGCCATCGTGAAGGCCGGTCCCGCCGCACAACCGCTCGCAGCGGCTATTGGACGAGATCCGGTGCTGGCCGAGTTGCTTGGAACGCCGCTACTGCTCAGCATTGCGGAGCGGACGTTTGCAGGCAATCCGAACCTTATCATCACTGGCCAGGGTCCTGCCACGATACGGCATGAACTCTATAATGCTTACATCGCGCAAATGCTTCGTCGAAGCAGCATTCGCGCCACGAAGCCCAGCCTGCGCCTGCTGTGCGGCCTGCAATGGCTGGCACGGTACATGAGTAGTGAGCAATCGACCCTGTTCCTGATGGAACGTCTACAGCCCACAGGGCTCAGGATGAGATGGCTGTTTAAGCTGGTCTTTGGGTTAGTCGTCGGGCTGGTCGTCAGCCTAGTTATCGGTCTGTGGTTCGGGCAGACGTTTGGGCTGGTCGGTGGGCTACTCTTCGTGCTGCCCTTCGGGCTGCGTGCAAACAAAGTCCAGCCGATTGAGCAAATGCACTGGGCCTGGGCCTGGAGGCAGGAAAGATGGAGATGGCAGACCTTTCTGCGCAACTGGCTGGTCGTTGGCCTGGTCGTTGGCCTGGTCGTTGGGCTGCTCTTCGGGTTCATCTTCGGGCTGGCCGCTGGACTGAGCGTCGGGTTGGTCGATCTGTTTTCGCAAGGCTGGGCAAAGTCGCTCACTAAACAATCCATGCGACCGAATCAAGGGATCCATGCATCCGCCCGAAACGGCGTAACCGAAGGAATGTCCGCTGGACTGATCTTCGGGCTGGGCAGCGGGCTAGTCGTCGCTCTGGTCAGCGGGCTGGTCGTCGCTCAGATCGCCGAGTTGACCGGCGGACTGGTCGTTGTACTGGTCGTCGTACTGGTCGGTGGGCTGACCGGTGGGCTGGTCGGTGGGCTGGGCGGCGGGCTGGGAGAAGCCCTCAAGCACTATGTGCTGCGCGCTTTTCTTTGGTACGAAGTCGGCTTGCCTCTCCGGCTCGTGCCGTGGCTCGAGCTCTGCCGCAGCTTGCTCCTGCTGCGGCGCGAGGGCGGTGGTTATCGGTTCTGGCACGCCACTCTGCAAGACCACTTTGCCTCGCTCGACGACGTCCGTCTGAATGAAATTGCGCAGCGAAGCCTGGCCGAGGAATCCTATCAGTCCAGATATTGATGCCGCCCACGCTCGGTATCGAACAGCATCCCTTGACGCTGACCGAACAGGAGCCTCCGTAACCCGCGTTTGCTTTGCGGGTTCGATTTGCTAGTGTTCGCGCCATGAGCCACGGCGTGTTCTTGACCCAACTCTCAACGTACTTGCAGCGACTCACGGAGCCGCACAAGTCGCGTGAACAAGAAGGAGAACCGATTGTGGTTGATCCAGCCTGGGCACAGAGTGTGCTGCTGCGCACGCTGGAGCGCGTCGAGCAAGGGGAGTCCAGCGACCGGCACCACCAAAAGCGAGCGGCGCAGTACCTTCAAGAGTGGCAGTACCAGGACCGGATCATCACTTTTGTACGGGAGCTTATACGACTGCTCAGGCACGGGCTCGCCGCTTCCGAGCCAGAGGAGCAGGTGAAAGGTCTGGTCGAGCTGGGGCTGGCCCGGTGGCTTGATCTTCCTGGCGAGTTGCAAACCCAGGTCCGTACTGCCGAATTAGACAGACTTGTCGCGGAGGCAAACAAGTTTGCTTTTAACCCCAATCCCTCGATTCACCGCGCCAAGTTCGACGTCGCGCACTATGCAGCCAGCAACCAGCTCGTCACCAGGAAAGAGGGTCGGGTTCAAATCAGCTCGCTTGGTCAGCAGTTTCTTGAGCATCAGGGTCGGGAAGCGGTGCGATTCTTACTTCGTGTGGAAGTCCAGCTAGCTCTTGGTCCCTTGGATCCTGACAGATTGAGCCGAGGGGCGGCATCCGCCATGCTCTCGAAGCGGTCCTGGCATGATGACGGCGAATCGGAGGAAGTTTTGTGTGCCGGTTCCACCGAGACTCGGCTGCTGGATCTGGGAGTCCTAGACGAAGAGGAATACGGCCCTAATCTATGCGTCACCAATGTAACTCCGCTGGGACAGGAGCTACTGGGCGAGCTGGTGAATCCAGAGAAGCCCCCAGTGACCCTGATCAGCGAGTCTGTGTTTAGTGGCGCTATTCCTGGCACGGAGCAACTCTCCGGAAAGCCGACTACTTACTCACTCCGCAAGCTCATGCAAGGAGTGCTGCGAGTGAACGACGATCTGAATACATTCTGTATCGACCACTTCCCGGAGGTCGCACGCCGATTCAGTAGCGAGATGACCCGGGAGGCCCGAGAGAATCTCCTCCTCCAGCTTCAGGGCACAGAAGAAATCCTGGCGGCACTCCGACTCCATGCCGCAGAGAGCGTGGAAAGGCACGGACACATTCTGAAGTATGCGTAGAAACAGGAATTGCGGAGTCCATGACAGCGCGTTGCACTGCCAAATGCGTCAGCCTTTCTATGCTTCTGGCTCAACGCTGAGCATCCAGCTTGCCAAACATATGAGCACTGTGCTGCGATGCCGCCATGACCAGCGCTCAGGTACGCAAGCTCCTGACGGACCGGCTGCCAACCGAGGCAGACTTTGACGCGTTTTGCATTGACACCTATCCTGACTCTCATCGGCGATTTACCGGAGAGATGGATCGGACGGCCCGAATCAACCTCCTGCTGGAACTCCATGGAGCCCAGGCCCTTTCCAGCGCCCTGAGCAATGGCAGTCGGCAGACATCCACTTCCCAGCGCGTCTTCCATGTACCGCAGCAGCTCAGTCCCCATTTTACGGGGCGAGATCAGTTTCTTCAGGAGGTGCGCGAACAGGTAAGTGCCAAGCGGGCAGTGGCACTCTGGGGCTTGGGAGGTATCGGCAAGACGCAAGCGGCACTCGAGTTCGCAGGGCGATATCGGAACGATTACGGTGGGGTGCTGTGGATCACCGGAGATTCGACGGCTGGACTCGAACAGGGCTTGTTCGAGTTGGCGCGCCCGCTGGCGACGTCGGGCAGGGTCCGGGCAGACTTGCTCGATGAACGAGATCCGGCAGCGGTTCGACAAGTAGTCGTAGACCATTTGCGTCAATCGACGGACTATCTTCTGATCTGCGACAACGTCGATGCACCGCTATCGCTTCGACACGTCTGGCCTCGAAACTTGGGTGGACAGGTGCTCTTCACCAGCCGAAGTCAGGACGTGCGCCGACTTGGGGCGGTGGTCATGGAGCTTGGCAGGCTGTCGGATGAGGAGTCCAGAGACTACCTCATGCGCTCCCAAGCCGCGTCAGGGCCCGAAGAGGAACTGGCGCTTCGAGAGCTTGTTCGTGAACTACAAGGTCTTCCCCTTGCGCTGGCACAGGCTGCAGCCTATGTGAATCGACATAGGAGTCGATACGATGCGTACCTGCGGGGCTACCGAAAGAAGAAGCTGGGACTCCTAGAACAAGGTCTGCCCGATGAGGACTATCCGTTCTCCGTTGCTACGACCTGGGCGATGAGCATGGAGCAGGTGGAGAAAAGTAACACGGCTTCACTCGCGCTGCTCAAGCTCTGCGCCCTTCTTCAGCCGGATGCCATCCCGGAAGAACTCTTTCGTGGTGCCGTCGATGAACTCGACGAACCCTTACGCTCCACGCTACGCGCAGACGACGATGATGAGCAAGCACTCGATTCACTTCTGGAGCCGCTACTGTGTCATGCGCTGATGCAGAGAGACCCGGCCAACCGGATGATCTCCGTTCACCGCCTGGTGCAACAAGCCGTGCTGCATCGCTTGTCACCAGAGGAGCAGAGGCGATTGGGCCGAGCCGCTGTGTTGCAGGTGAATCGTGCGTTTCCGAAAGAAACGTTCGACTTCTGGCCACAGTGCCGCCGGTTGTTGCCTCAAGTAGAGGTGTTGTCAGAGCACATTAGACGTGGCTCATTGTCCGACTCCGCTACCGGGCGACTGCTTGCCACCGCCGGTGAGTTTCTAAAAGAACAAGCCCAATATCGGGAAGCGGAGCCGCTCATAAGACAGTCACTGGAGGTTCGCCAGCGAGCGCTTGGTCCGGAACATCCTGAGGTGGCGGACAGCCTCAACAAGCTAGCGATGCTTCTGCGTGCGCAGGGGCACTTGGAGCAGGCAGAGCAGGTTTGTCGCGATGCACTAAATCTCCGAGAGAAGACTCTAGGCAGAGAGCACCACGACGTCTCCGAGAGTTTGAACGACTTGGCGATTGTGTTGGATGACTTGGGAAGGTTCGACGAGTCGGAGCCGCTCTACTATCGCTCCTTGGCTATTCGCGAAAAGAACCTCGGTCCGGACCATCCGGAGGTTGGGACTTGTCTGAACAATCTGGGATGGCTGCTACACGCGCTTGGCCGGTTAGAAGACGCGGAGCCGATGTGCCGTCGCGCGATTCAGATCTATGAGCGCGCCCATGGTCCCGACCATCCCGATGTTTCTTATCCGATGCATCTGCTGGGGGCCGTGCTCCTTGACCAAGGGAAGCTCGCTGACGCAGAACCCTTGCTTCGCCGGGCGCTCGCCATTCGGGAGAACACATTGCCACCTGGCCATCCCAGAATTGAGCAATCACGAAAGGCATTGGACTCCTTGCTTGCCAAGCTTGGCGGAGGCAATGGATGAGCTTCGACTCGCTGGTATTGAATCCTGTTCGGAAGTTCCTCGATCGCCGCGTAGAGGTGCCGGAGGGGGCATCCTGGGCCGTCGAGAGAGAAGGTGATAAGACGCGCCTGATCTTGGAGGTGAGCGCCTCGAATCTGAGCAAGAACCTGCAGGAGGATCTTGCGGCCACCCCTAGCTTCCTGTTGTGCCTGGCCTATTGGCTGGAACGCGCGACTGGCCATCCGACGCTGTGCGAACTGCGTGTGACCGGAGTCGCACCGAAAGACGGATCGGAACTGCTTCACTGGCGGCGTGCACTGTTTGTGATCGAGCAACTCGAGCGGGCTGTGCCGCGACGACTGACTGTCAAATCACCAGCACACTGGCAGTGGCCGAATGCTCCTATTCTGAACGCCGCGCAAACCGACCGTTCGAATGATGCGGAGGGAGGATCCCGTCCAGAACATATCCTTGAAACGGACCTCTGTCAGTCCGATGCGGCTCGCTTGGCCTTTTCGCGTCAGGTCGCACCGGTCCTCCAATTCAAGCGCCAACTCCCAGTGGGGCTCTTCAGCGGTGTCGTCAGCAAAAATACCCACTTTACGCCAGGCAACAAGAGCCAGGTCGATCTGTGGACCTGCTCCCCGGATGGAGACACACTCCATCTGTTCGAGCTGAAAGCGAAGGGAAACGCTCAGGTGGGTATCCTTCCGGAACTGCTGTACTATGTCCGCCTGCTCCACCATGTGCGGACAAATCTCTCAATTAGAGGGGACGACTCTGTTCTTCAGGTGTTGCGGGCGACCAAGCGAATCGTTGCATGGATGGTCGCTCCGAAAGTGCACCCCTTGGTGTACTGCCAGGGAGAATCTCCCCTTGTTTGGCTGAACGACGGAATGAAAGAAGACGCCGTCGAGATGCGAATTCTCCCAATTGAACTCGACCAAGATGGGAAGTGGGCACGGTGGCGGGTCGAGGAAAAATGGCCGGGCTCTCCATCCTAGGGCGCAAACCCCACAGGGTGACATGAACCAGCACTCGGTGACCTCGGCGGCGTCAGAACAGAGAGATATGGGACGCTTCCTTTCGGTTGTCCCCAAAAAAAATGAGCTCGGTACGTCACGTTGCCGCGAGGTACCGGGCTCTGCCCACCCCTATCCCTGTTGCGAGCAGTTCACCAGCTTGTCGACGGCTCCTTGCTCCCTTGTATGATTGTCGTCTCGACGGACGGCCACCGTTACGTCTCGCTGGCGAGCCCGAAAGGCTGGCTGATCACTCGGCGGGGGCTGCAATTGACAACCTCCGGGCAGGCTGTTGTTCGACATGGACCGATTCCACTGTCGACCGTTCACTGGGATCTATTCCTCAGCATCGAACAGTGTCCATCGCTAGTTGATCGATTGAGGAATGACCGCTGTGCCTTCGTTGGAGAGACTGCTGTGCCACACTCCGCCGTTCGCAGGAGAGACACAATTCAGGCGCAGAACTGCTGCTGAGGGTGGGTCAAAACGGGGTCATCGTCAGTCCCCTATGAACGCACCCGATGACGGATGCAGAATGAACGACGCTGTAGGTACATCGTGAACATCCGACCGCCAGCATTGATGGAGATCCGTCCTTAGTGACTCCCGATCGCGGCTACGTGGCAGCACAACTCCCGACGCCTCATGCCACAGTAGCACCTGTGGGTGCGAGCAGTTCCCGGCCTTGAGATTCCGTTCGTGACCGATTTCCAGCGTGTCTCTGCGCAGTGCTGTGGTAGCGGTCGGCTCCTAAGCGGCTGCCAATGGTACTACAAGAAACCATTCAGGCGCACATGCAAGGCATCCCAGGATGCGCTTCGTGGTGGCGGGTGGGTGATTCATTGCCGAGCCGATCGCTAGGCCGTGATCATTTCCGTTATCGTTCGTAGCGAACTTGAGAGTCCGAACGAGGAGCGGATGGAACGGGAACGCATCCCACCTGCTTACCCATCGAACCGTTGCGTTCGCGTTGAATGGGCTGTGAGTCACACCCAGAGCGGCATCGCCGAACGGTGTGTCACGCCCGATCTCCTTTCATCGAGCGGTCAAAACAGACCGGCACTCCCTGAGTTCCCGCCGCCGTTTTCCGGCCAGCCAGACCACGCGGTGCGAGCCGTCAATTGATCAGCAAATCAACGTCTCTGCGAACTCGACGGGAAAGTGCTCGATTTGACGTCCGATTGATGGCTGGTTAACGGCTGGTTGCTGACTGATTGACGACTCTTTTAACGACTGATTGATGTCCATGTTGATGACTGCGTTAACGACTAGTTGATGGCCGGCGGGCCACGGATCGGTGGGGAGCGCATGGTTGTCGGTCCTCTCGCAGGAACCAATCCGATCGGATAAGCGTTCTGGAGTTCCGAACGCTCCGCTGTTGTGAACGAGAACGGAACTACGACCACACCTCCCTTGCGTTCGCGCTGGAGGCTTGCACAAGCGATTCCGTTCGCGGTACGATGGGCCCGATGGAATGTATTTTCTGTGGCAAGGCGTTGCCTGTAGGGAGCAGTTCCCGGAAGCAGTTCTGCGATGACTCGCACCGTGCAAGCTATTGGCGAGAGCACTCCGCATTGAGCCCCAAAGGCAAGCGCGAGAAGAATCCGAACGGATCGAAGTCGCAAGTAGGTGCGCCTAGGAAGGACAAGCCAGCCGGTCGAACGCCGCAGACCCCGCGAATGCGTCAGCACACAAGCGCGCACACCGCTTCGTGCGTTCCGATGGCTGAGCAGCTTAGGGGCCTGGCACCGGAAGGCGCAGTGGGCTATCGACTGGTGTTACAGACACGCACACTCGATGAGGGACCGCGTCTATCTCCGCCGCTTGATGCCACCGGCTATCAGGGCCACTATTCCCTCAGCCCATTTCAGGCTCCTTACGACATTCGATTGAGGGACGGACAGACGTATCGCGTGGTGTGGACGGGGGTATCTGGCGAGGTCATTCCTCCGAAGCCAAATGGAACAATTCCCGGCCTTCACTTCTTCCTGACCAGCAGCACGTCGCCAGTTGGAATGGAAGCAGAGGACTCCTCATGCGATTCCGCTTCAACTGATGGAACGAAGTCGATCAACTCAGATGCGATAGTTGCTGGCACTCAAATAAAAGTAGATCAAAAGCGCGAGTGGACACCTGTCCTTAATGCCAGCCAGAGCGCGCACAACCTAACAGTGACAGAGCGTCTCACGAAGGCAATGGCTACGGTCCTACCTGCGTTACAGGAACTGCTCACATGCTTGACCATGGTCGCTGATTGGACGAAGAAAGTTGGCGAACACTCTGGCACTCCGTCTCCCTCCGAAGTGGCAACCGGCACATCAGCAGAGCATGCAGTTCCACAGGAATCGGTCGTACAGGAATCTTTATCGCCGCAAGAATCTGTAACGACGCGGGAATCTGTAGCAGAGTCGGAACCTACGCCGCAGAGTGAGACTCCGAGCGATGGGATAGGAGTCCCCCCTCAAGCCACTTTAGCACCGGCAACTGCGGACCCTCCACCACAAGCAGAGATCGCCAAACACTGGGACGCTCATCCGATGAGCGCAGAAGAAAAGCGGCAGGTAATTCGTCTGGCGCTCGATGAAGACAAAATGACACTCATATGTCGCGAGCTCTTCATCAGATCACACCCAGGCGAAACCCACCACCCACCGATGGACTCTACCTATGTCCCCAAAGCAGAGGACGCAAGGGATCTAGCATCGATCGAAGGGAAACCCGTGATCTGGGGGGCGGTGAGCGAGCTGTACGAAGCGGTGACCAGGGCTCCTTCTGTAAATCCAAGCGGTGAATATCAGCAGCCAAGACACATTCCTCCCCTGAAAGATTTCGGGAACCAGAGAGTCCGAATCGCCTTCCGTTCGTCTGAGCAGAGAGCGCACTTTGAATATCTGATCAGGCGTCGCTGCGCAATCCGGCTCGGCCGTGAGATTCCTCCACCGCCCAAGTCGACGAGCGGTTTCAACAGGGAATCTCGTCGTGAGCTGGAGCAGTTCTTTCGAGATACCCGAACCAGCGCTCTGATGACCGCACTGCTAGAGCAGGTTTGGGAAGCCGAGGAGAAGACGGTTCAGAAGGACTCCGTTCTGTCTCCGTCCTTGCTCAGCCTACGTGATCGCTGATTGTCTCCACCGCCCGGAGCCGATCGATGACTCACA
>WBZP01001430.1_pt1 | contig 29373 bp, 20 predicted proteins | sample 5204301 | NCBI WGS metagenome assembly WBZP01 (sample SAMN12412401, study PRJNA552823) | activated sludge metagenome | isolation source: activated sludge from nitrification reactor of wastewater treatment plant... | place: USA: Pennsylvania | collected 2017 | reverse complement strand
GCGAGTTGGAAGCTGATTCCTTCGGGTACCAAGTACGGACTGGAAAGCGTCTTCGTGACCGCCACCGATTCGATCTTGGTCGGCAGCTTCGGAACCATCCTGCACGCGAATTGCTAGATGGGGCGTCGTGGCTACCTGCTCCTACCTGAGGTGACCCCAGCGGTTTCCTGGTTGCGGCAGCAGCGGTACGGAAGACGACCTTACGCTGCGCAACGTGATGTGGAGTGGATGCTGGGTGGAGTGCGTGTGGGCAGCCCGGCGCTAATACCTGATCGATACTTGGGCAATCTGCTGTATCCTAAGCGCCGCAAAAAGCTACGCTCACACGAGGAGAACTTTTACCATGGCGAATCCCCAGGTCTATTTCGATATCACCATCGACGGCAAGCCCGCTGGACGCATTACCTTTGAGCTGTTCGCGGACGTAGTGCCGAAGACCGCCGAAAACTTCCGCGCTCTGTGCGTGGGTCACGAGGCCGGCACCTACGCTGGTAGCTCATTCCATCGTGTCATTCCGCAGTTTATGCTGCAAGGTGGCGACTTCACCAACCACAACGGCACCGGGGGACGATCGATCTACGGCAACAAGTTTGCCGATGAGAACTTCCAGCTCAAGCACGACCGTCCGGGCCTGCTCTCGATGGCCAACGCCGGTTCGAACACCAACGGCTCTCAGTTCTTCATCACCACCGTGGTGACGTCGTGGCTGGATGGCAAGCACGTCGTGTTCGGCAAGGTGACGGACGGTATGGATCTGGTGCGGAAGATTGAGGGACTGGGCTCTGCAAGTGGCAAGACCAGCGCCAAGATCGCCATCGCCAAGAGCGGCCAACTGTCCTAGGGACTCTGCTCCCGCAGGAAGGGAATCCGCTTGCACAGTAGGGGGACTGTGTAGCGGATTCCTTCTGCCGCTGACCGCCTAGACTGCACCCACACGCTGTTTGAAGAACTCGATGACGCGGCGCTCGGCACGCTTGGTCGGTCCTTCGGGATCGTCATCGCGGAGGCTAACAGTCAGCACGGAGTGGGGCGGCGTACCTTGGACGGACAGTCCGTCTTTGGCATCGATCTCGATGGCCTCGAAGCGGTCGCCGAAAGTCTTTTTGTAGTTGGCGAAGCGTTCGTCAGATACAAACGGATCGCCGTAAAAGCGTAGTCCGATCATCGACAGATCTTCATCGACAAAGCGGCGCTTGGCGCAGGCAATCTCCTCTGCGGAGACTCCCAGGGCGGCCTTGCGAGCCGCGCCAATTCCCAGTGGTAGCGATGGCTGGGACAGCACCGGTGCCACCACCGCCGGCTCGGTCATCATCGCCAGCGCGAAGTTGCCGGTAAAACACATACCGACCGCTCCTACGCCGCGCCCGCCGCACTCTGCATGCACCTTACGTGATAGCGCTCGCAGCCAGTCCACAATGGGACTCGATTGATCGGTGGCCCAGGCCCGAAACTCTCGCCGGATACAGACGTTCTTGAACATCTCCTTGGCTACATAGGGAATGCTCACCCGACGACCCGCTTCGCCAAACAAGTGAGGCAGAAACACCGTCATTCCTGCCGCTGCCACCCGATCCGCAAAGCGAATCACCAGTGGATGGAGACCCGGAATCTCATGCATCACAATGACGCCCGGACCCTGGCCACGTCGATATACGGTGCGGGTATAGCGTCCGTCATCGAACTCAAAACGGGAGTATTCCTTGAGCGCCGCTTCATAGGACATTGCTGGATTTCCTTATGCCGACACGATACCCGGTGCGCGATTGACAGTCGAGTTTGCCTGGAAGCGTGGCGGTGATTCGTCAGACTTCGACGGAGCTACAGGATGGCCCCAAGATCCTCGGCTACGCCTGCAAGATCATGGAAGGGAATCATTCAGAAAATCAATAGATCCATGATCTTGCATAGAAATCGACCTGCTTGGGCGTAAGCGGACCGTTACAGCGGCGGCTACTTGCACTGACTCAAAAGGACTTGCACCATCCCAGTACCAGAGCCCGGATCCGCGACCACCAAATCGAGCAGACCATCGCGGTTCAAGTCACCTGCGGACAGATGCATCGGAGTGACGCCGGCACCAAACGTGATCGGGGCCTGCACCGTAAAGGTTCCGTCTCCTTTGCCGAGCAAGAGCGATACCGTGTTGCTGCCACTGTTGCTCACGGCCAGATCGAGGAATCCGTCCAGGTTGAAGTCGCCTTTGGCCACCCAGCGATTGCCGTTATTGGCAGGTAGTGCGGTGGTGCCACCCGTGCCGAAGGTGCCATCGTTGTTGCCCGGACTAAAGCGTAGGGTGGCCACACCACCGTTGGGAGTGGCGAGGTCGATCTTGCCATTGCCATCGAAGTCACCCGCCACCAAGTAGTTTGGAGCGCTGACGTTCATGATGGTGGAACCGAGCGCCCCAAATCCCCCGGTGCCGTTGTTGAGCCGAATGGTGACCGAGTTGCCATTGCTGTCCGCAGTGGCAAAGTCGAGCTTCTGATCCCCGTTAAAATCTGCCAAGACCAGTCCCTGGGGTCGGTTTCCTGCTGTCGCTGTGGAGACTGCCGCCTTGAAGGTCGGGGACGTGTTGATGAGCAAGCTGACATTGTTGCTGCCGTCATTTGCGACCACCACATCGAGCTTGCCATCCGCGTCGATATCGCCGAGCGAGATGTCGTAGGGGCCCGCACCTGCGGAGAATCTCTCGGTGGCCGGAGTGGTGAACGTACCGTCGCCAACGCCAATCCGTAGCGAGATGTTGCCCATGCCGTTGTTTGCGGTCACTAAATCGATGATCTTGTCGCCATTTACGTCTCCGGCTGCCACCGCATAGGGCTGCGTTCCGGTACCGAGAGAGTTGGGGATTGCATTACCGAACGTCCCATCCCCATTCCCCAGTCGGACATTGAGGCTGCTGTTGCCGCTGTTGGCGGTGACCAGATCCAGCTTCGAGTCAGCGTTGAGATCGACGACGATGACTTGGCGCGGAGTCTGAGCCATCGCCAGTGGCGTCGCGGTTCCAAAGCTCATCATGGTGGAACGGTAGCTGAACCCGGTCGCACTGGTGGCCATCTGATTGTCGGGGTTTTTGACCACGATCGCAGCGGCCCCGCAGCTTGCTGCCTTGGCCGGAATCGTGGCGGTGAGCTGAGTGGCCGAGACAAACATGACGTTGGTTGCCGCAACGCCGCCAATCGTGATGGTGGCACCTTGCTGGAAGCCGGTACCGGTGATGGTGATGGTGCCGCCGCCGGTGTTCACGGCGCTGCTCGGACTGACCATGGTGATCGTTGGTCCGGCTGGTGAGAGGTCAGGCAGAGCGGTAAGATCCGTGGTTGTACCGAGGTCGGTCTGGGTCGGCATCGTGTCGGTGCACTGCGTGAGTGCGGCGGCACAGAGCAAAACACCAGCCGAAATCCCAAGTCGCTGAAGCGTATTCATCGTGCACTCCTATTGTTAGGAACGCGTCTCAGGCCGAGCGCCTGAGCCACGCGTTTATCTGGGAAGCTCGCTCCCCTTGCGTTGTCGTTTCGTCGACGAGCGCATTCCTGCTTCGTGCGAGCTACAAGCCCCCCATGCCCTCGGGTGCGCGACGGAGCAGACTCGCGGACCAGTTATTGTATCGCAGAGCGCCTACCCCGAACGATCTTTGCGTCCAGTTCCTCGCTCCTGCTTGCGAGCCAGGTGGCGGACTCATTCGCGGAGGGACTGGCTCTCTACCTGGAGCCTCCTTTTGACCCTGCTGGTCATACCCACCCGCGTATCCGCACTTACTCTCAACCCCTTATCCGCACGTACTCCCACGCTTGATTGCGCCAACGACCCGGCGCATCACCTACGCGAATTAAGCCCCATCCAGACGACCAGAGCATTTTCTGCAAACGCCATCCTTTCCTTCGATGGGCTGGCGATGCAGCGGGTAAATGGGAATCTGGAGACATTTAACGGGGTGTTTGGGGTCGGTAGCGAGCTGTGGACGGTGGGCGATGCGGGCGGTACGTTCCGTTCTCAGGGGGGAGCTTGGAACCATGTTGTTTCGGGAGTGACGGATCCGCTGTGGTCGCTGTGGGGCAGCTCTGTAAGTGATGTGTGGGCGGTCGGGCCCTCTGGAGTCGTGATTCACTGGGATGGCACGGCGTGGTCGCCCAAGTCGCTCGGACTGATGTCGCCTCGTTCGATCTCAGGCGCGGGGCCCAGCAGCATTTGGACAGTCGGTGACGGTGGAGGAATTTATCGCTACGACGGCGTGAGTTGGACCAAAGAAGTAAGTGGCACCACGGCGGACCTGTATGGAGTGTGGGCGCTTGATGCGAGCAATGTCTGGGCTGTCGGAAGCAGTGGCACGATCGTACGCCGCAGCGCTGGGAAGTGGCAAAACGAGACCAGCCCGAGCAACGCTGGGCTTTTGGGGGTGTGGGCCGCTGATTCGGTGAACGCTTTCGCGGTGGGCGAGCAAGGAACCATTCTGCGTCGTGGCAGTAGCGGTTGGGTGGCCGAGCCGAGCAGCACGACCAGCCAGTTGTGGAGCGTGATGGGCAGCAGCGCGACCTCGGTCTGGGCTGTTGGTACGGGCGGCCAGCTCCTGCAGCGTTCCGGCACTGCGTGGCGCAGCTTCGCCAGTGGAACCACCAATGATCTGTTTCAGGTGTTGGTGACCGGTCGCCGCGTGTTGGCGGTCGGGGCTGGTGGCGCAGTCCTGCTCAAGTCGCAGTGACCCAGTGGGGCCAGCAGTGAACCGGAGCGCTACTTGGGAGGCCCACGGTGGGCAGCCGAGGTCGATGGGGGTTCGTGTAGTGAGCCCAGCGGAGTCGCCTGCCAGCGCGAGTTTTCGCAAGAAAAGGCTCGGTCGAGCGAAAGATCCAGGTCACTGTCGATCTGCTCGGGGTGCGCTTCTCCCGACAGGACCAATAGCGGGTTTGGGTCGTGGAGATCGGTGTGCTCGGCAATCCGCTCGCGCAGGGTCTCCGCTGAGAGCAGCTCAATGGCGGGGCGGCCGCTGCGACGGAGTCGTCGATTGCCCGACTCTCCACCGAGGCGCTTTGGTAGCTCGGGCCTCGTCAGGATCACATAGAAGCGGCGGCTTTCTCGGTGGGCATTTGCGTACTTGACCACGAAGCGCTCTTGCGATGTGGACTCGATGCAGCGTGGACTGCGCGACTGGCGGACCAGTCCAATGGCCTGCTGGGGTGGGTAGCCCTCGTGGATGAGGAGCGCCGCCGCGATGGTTCCCGAGCGACCCCAACCACCGATGCAGTGAATGAGCAAGTGCTTGCCTTCTCCGGCCCAGCGCAGAATTTCCGTGCAGAGCGCCCGCGTCGCCAGCACGTCGGTCGGTGGCTCGGCGTCGTGAATCGGAAACTGCAAGCTGAGAAGTCCGGCCTCGCGCAGGGCATTGCGCAGCCCAAACACGCCGTAAAATTCGAGCTCGGACTCCTCGACCAGTGTGACCACCACCGAGATTCCGAGTGACGCCAGCTTTCGGATATCGGCCTCTACGGTACCGCCGAGATCGGGCCGTCCAGGACAGGCCGAAAGTCCAATGCGCCCCGGGCTTTCGACGAGAGATCGCTGACCCGCGACGAGCCAGTCGACACGCAGCAAGGCGGCGCTATGGGGAATCAGCATCTGTTTCAGTGTACTCCGTGACGGATTGGTGACGCGAGCGCGCTGACAGCGAAACCAAAGCTTGCTAACCTGCGCCGCTGTGCCGGTCTCCATGTCGTCGTCAGAACTGCTGACTTTGCCGTTTATCACCGTCCACGAGTCGGTATCACCGGCCACAGCCGAGCACGCAGGTGATGCTGGTGGCCTCAGCAGCAATGACTTGGTGATGCGGGCACTGCGGCTGCTTTGCCCGTTGCCAGCGGCGTTGCGAGCTCGTGATGAAAATGCGCCGGTGCCGGTTGCCGTCGATGACGGCGGTGAGTCGCTATCGGATTCGATTGCGGCGCTGCGCCAGATTTTGTCGCTGTTGCAAGAGTCGCTGGGCTGTCGGCACGCAGCGCTGTGCTTGGTCTCGGAGGAGCACGATCCGCTGACGGTGATGATCGCCGCCGACAGTCAAGAGTCTAGCTTGGTGCCTCGGCGGCTGCCGCTTCTGGCGATGCGGGCGGCGCTCCGGCAGGGCGCGATGGCGCCACTTCACGACGACAGTGCAGCGGCGCAACTTCACAATGCGCTCGGGTGGACAGCCCAGAATGCGGCCAAGCTGTGGTTGTGCCTGCTTCCGACGCCATCGGGCGGTCGTGAAGCGGTCCGTTGGGCGCTGGTGCTGGGTGGTGGGGCCGATCTGTTTGCAACGAAACATCCGGCCGATGATCCAGCGCTGGTGCCGCTATTGCAGGTGCTGGCGCTGGCGATTCCGGGTCTGCGACTCGATGAAACGCTGCGCGAGCGAACGAGACCCCTGCGGGTCGAGCTACTCGGGCCATCGCTGCGACCACCGGGACTCGGCCGATATCGTGAGTTTTTCGAGTCGAGCACCGACGGTATCATTGTCCTCGACGACACGTGCAAAGTGGTGTGGCTCAATCGGGTGGCCGAGCAGCTTACCGGATATGCGACGGCGGGGCTCGCCGGGCGACCGCTGACCGAGCATGTTCCCGAGGCCCAGCGCGAGCGGGTGCAGGCGGTGCTTGAAGAGGTTCACACCGGACGAACACCGTCGAACTTCGATCTTCCGCTCATCTCGACTTCGCAAGAGCTGTTGACCCTGTCGGCGTCGACCTCACAGATTCTGGAACCAAAGCGGCTGTGCGTCGTGACCTTCCGAGATGTCACCGAGCGGCGTCAGCTCGAAGCGCAGCTTCGGCGGGCCAAGGAGTTCCTCGATCGGGTGATCGATTCGACGGTGGATGGCATCGTGGTGGCCGACCTGCGCGGGCGGGTTCGCATCTTTAACCAAGGTGCGAGTCGCATCACCGGCTACAGCGCCGAGGAAGTGCTGGGCCATCTGCCAGTGTGGCGGTTGTTCGCCGAGCGCGAGGCGGTCCACATCATGGCGGAGCTGCGCAGCGACCAATTCGGTGGACCGGGGCGACTGCTTCAGGCACGGCGAACCATCGTCGGCAAGGGCGGAGAGCCGATCCCGGTGGCGCTCACGGCGGCGATGATTCGTGATGGTGCGCGTGAGCTGGCGACGGTCGGCATTTTCCAAGATTTGCGCGAACGAATCTTTATGGAAGAGAACCTGCGCAAGACCCAGCACCAGCTCGCCGAGACGCAAAAACAAGCGGTACTGGTCGAGCTGGCGGGAACGACGGCGCATGAGCTGAATCAGCCTCTTACGTCGGTGATGGGTTATGCCGGGCTGCTCAAGCAGAAATTACCGGGCGAATACGTCGAGCTGCATCGCTTTGCCGACGTGCTGCTGCTGGAGTCTGAGCGGATGGCCGATATCGTGCGCAAGATTGGCCGCATCACGCTGTATGAGACTCAGTCCTATATTGGCGAGACCCGGATTCTCGATCTGAACAAATCGGCAGGTGAGCCCGCACCGCTGCCTCCCGAGCCGCCTGCGCGTCCGAGCAGCGACGGTCCGCTGTTTTCGAAGCTCCGGAAGAGCTAACTACTCGCCGAGGCGGACAAGGATCAGTTTGCGGACGAGGGTGGGATCAGCAGAGCCGCCGGTCGCTTTGAGGACTAGGCCGACGAACATGCCGAGCAGCGATTTTTTGCCTTCGCGGTAACGGGCAGCGTTTTCGGCATTGTCGGCGATGACCTTGTCGACCAGGGGTTCCAGCGTGCTGTGGTCGGCGACCTTCTTTAGTCCGAGCTTGTCGATGAGCGCTTTGGGTGAGCCGCCCTCACTCATCATGGCGGCGAATACGCTCTTGCCAGCGCCCACCGAAATTTCGCCTTCATCCACCAGTCGGGCCAGCTCGGCAAGCTGAGTGGCGGCAAACGGTACTTCCGAAAGCGGTCGATCTTTGAGTGCGCGCAGCAGCTCGCTCATGATCCACTTCGCGATGCTCTGGGGGTTGCGATAGACCGCCAGCGCGGCTTCAAAGAACTCCGGTACCGACGGTTCTCCCGACAGGATATCGGACTCCTCTTCACCGAGCTTTAGCTCATCGAGATAGCGAGCATAGCGGGCCGCCAGAGCAGGGTCTTTTTGACGGGCCTCTGCGCGGAGCTGGGCTCGACTCTTCTTCTGCGGACGACTTCGCTCCGTAGACTCGTCTTTGGTGACCGGCTCTGCTTTCGGCGTCGGCTTAGACTCTTCCGGCTCGACTTCGCTCTGGCTTTGCTTGGCCCAGGAGTCGCGCAGTCCGACCACTCTGTTAAACACCAGGTGACCAGGACGACTATCAATCGAATCGCTGGCGAAGAAGCCTTGGCGCGCAAACTGATAACGACTTCCGGAAGGATCGCTGGCGACGCTCGGCTCGATCAGCGCACCGGATATTACTCGTAGAGAATCCGGATTTAGGTCTTCGTGGAAGTCGTGCTCTTCACCGGGCTTTTCTGCGACAAACAGCCGCTCATAGAGCCGCACTTCACAGGGCAGCGCCGACTCCTTATCCAGCCAGTGGATGTTGCCTTTGACGCGGCGCGAGGACTGTCCACTACGGGTCGCGGGATCGTAGGTGCAGTGCAGTTCGATGACCCTTCCAGAGTCGTCCGATATTACACCTTCGCAGCGTATAATATAGGAAAATAGGAGTCTGACTTCCTGACCGGGAGAGAGCCTGTGGAATCCCTTCGGTGGCTTCTCCTCAAAGTCGGAGCGCTCGATGTACAGCTCGCGGGAAAAGCGCAGCGGACGCGATCCCGGCTTACCGACATCGGGAGGAAAGTCTGCCGCTTCGACCTCTTCGCTCTGTCCAGAAGGATAGTTGGTGATCACGACTTTGATCGGATCGAGCACACACATCCGTCGTGGTGCGCGGTAGTTTAAGTCGTTTCTGATGCAGTACTCGAGCTTTTCGAAGTCGACTTGGCTGTTGGCTTTGGCCACTCCGATCATGTCCGCAAAGTCACGGATGGCTTCCGGGGTGTAGCCACGACGGCGCAGCCCGGCAATCGTCGGCATCCGGGGGTCATCCCAGCCCGAGACAGCCTTCTCCTCCACCAGCTTCAGGAGGTTGCGCTTGGACATCATGGTGTATGCCAAAGACAGCCGCGCAAACTCGTATTGATGCGGGACTACCTTGGGGAGCAGCTCACGTGCCTCGGTAACCACCCAGTCGTAGAACTCACGATTGTTTTCAAACTCGAGCGTACAAATCGAGTGCGTGATCGACTCGATCGCATCGGACAAAGGATGCGCGTAGTCGTACATCGGATAGATGCACCACGCGTCGCCCGTTCGGTGATGATGAGCGTGCCGAATCCGATAGATCACCGGATCACGCATCAGCATGTTCTTGGCCGACATATCGATCCGAGCCCGCAGCACATGCGCGCCATCGGGGAACTCCCCATTGCGCATGCGGGCAAACAGATCGAGGTTTTCTGCGACGGTACGCTTGGTATAGGGACTCTCTGTGCCGGGCTCGGTGAGCGTGCCGCGACCTTCGCGAATCTCTTCCAGCGTGGAGCTGTCTACGTACGCCTTCCCTTGTTTGATCAGGTAGACCGCGATCTCGTACAGCTTTTCGAAGTAGTCGGAGGCGAAGAACATCTTGTCGCCCCAGTCGAAGCCGAGCCACTTCACATCGTGCTGGATCGCTTCGACGTACTCGACGTCTTCTTTGGTTGGATTGGTGTCATCAAAGCGGAGGTGGCACGCCGCGCTGCGTCCTTGCTGCGCATAGTCGCGAGCGATTCCGAAGTTTAAGCAGATCGACTTGGCGTGGCCGATGTGCAGGTATCCGTTCGGTTCCGGAGGAAAGCGGGTGACGACTTGCGTATGCCTACCGCTTTGTAGATCCGCATCGATGATGTCGCGAATGAAGTTGGACCGAGTGGGTTCCCCGATCGGGGTAGTACCTGGGGCCGCGCTCGGGGCGGCATTGCTGTCGGCGGGGTGGACGTTTGCGGTGCTCACGGCTCAAGTCTCCGGGTGGTACGTCGAGGCGGACGGATTATAGGGAGCGGGCGCGCACCTGGGAAGACCTAACCTCAGTCGGTACCGAAACCACGTACTTGATGAGCAGCGCGAAGGACTGTTATGGTCGACGAAGCCATGGGATTATCTGAGCAACTGTCCGCGCTTCTACAATCGAAGCTTCCGGTGTGGGTCTATGACCATGACCAAGCCCGCATCCGCTGGGCCAACCCAGAGGCGCTGCTGCTCTGGAAGGCCAAGAGCATGGACGATCTGGCGGCGCGAGACTATTCAGATAACTCACCCGCGACGCAGGCTCGGCTGGACAGCTACATGCGGGCGGTACGTCGAGGTGAAGAAGTCGCCGAGGACTGGACGCTATACCCGAGGGGCAAGCCAACGACCATGACCCTGCATGGTTCCAGAGTCGAGCTAGACGATGGACGACTGGCGATCCTGTTTCAGGCGATGCACAAGGACCAGACGCTCGAAGGTTCGATGGTGCGGGGTGTGGAAGCGCTGCGTCACACCTCGATGCTGGTCAGTCTGTTCGATGGGCAGGGCGGCGAGCTGTACCACAACCCGGCGGTTCTTCGTGAGTTTGGTGATGATGCCAAGCTGTTCTCGATGTTTCCCAAGGACTGGCAAGAGATCCTGCGCACCATCGCGGCGGGCGAGCTGTATCAGGCCGAGTTGTCGGTGAACGTGAGCTCAGGTGAGTGTTGGTACGTGGTCGAAGCACGGCGGGCCACGGATCCGGTCACGGGAGGAGCGGCCATACTGGTGCAGCAGCGCGATGTGACCAAACGTCGTCAAGCCGAAGCGCTCGCCGAAACCCGCAACCAGATCGTTGAAGAGCTGCACCACACGCTGGCGCTGGTGGAGACGCAGCGTCAGGAGATCTTGGCACTGTCGGCACCAATCCTCGATGTCGGGCGGGGGACGCTGGCGGTGCCGATCATTGGCGAGCTGAGTGATGCCCGTGGTAGCGAGCTGGCCGAGCGACTGCTGTCGTCGGTGTCGGAAAAGCGGGCGCAGTTTGTGATCCTCGATTTGACCGGCTGCGGCGCACTCGATGAGGAAGGGGCGCGGCTGCTCTTGCGGCTGACGCGTTCGATAGAGCTGCTGGGTTCACAGTCGGTCATCACCGGCGTGGCGGCCGCCCTGGCCCATACCATCGTACGGGCCGGAGTCGATCTGTCGGCGCTCAAGACGCTGCGAAACTTACGCGACGGCCTCGAGTACTGTCGCCGCAACACCTAAGCCACACTCGCCACATTCGGATAAAGCTGGATAAATCTTTAGCAATTGCCAATACAAAATCGGCAACGATACAATTTCAACTGAGTATCGTGTCGAAAGCGTCACCACCTAGACAGACGATGGCAGCCCGCGCCTTGCTGACGCTGGGGTTTCTGTCGTGCGCTTCTGCCTGTTCGGCGCAGCAGACGCTGCCTTGGGCAGACACCCACACGTCGCGCTTGGTGATAAATCCCGACGGCGATCTCACGGTATCGGCGGCCGGACAGGTGGTGAATGGCTATTCACCGCTGACAGCAGCGGCGGCAGCGGGCGATACCGCGGTCACGGTGCAGAGCCTGGCGACGCTCGGGGTGAAGGCCGACGATCTGGTGCTGATCATCCAGATGCAAGGGGCGCAGATCCGATCCACTGATGACGATCAATACGGCACGGTGCAGAGCCTCCAAGGTGCCGGTCTATACGAGTTGTTGCGGGTGCGCGGTGTCGATGGCCCCAACTCCAAGGTGCTGCTCGATACTCGCTGCGGCGGGCTGCGCAATGCCTACAGCTTGGCGGGTCACTCTCAGGTCGTACGGGTGCCTCAGGTCGGTAATTTCACGATCACGACCGGAGCGAGCGTAAAGGCACTCGGATGGGATGGGCAGAGCGGCGGTATCGTGGCCGTGCGGGCCTCGGGCAGCGTCACCATCGACGGCGCGATTGAGGTGAGCGGCCAGGGTTTTCGCGGGGGTGCGGCGCAGACTGGACTTGTGGCCCAAGCCGATGAGACGGTCGATCGCAGTGGCTTTCGCACCACCCAGGCTTCACTTGGTGCGGCCAAGGGCGAGAGCATCGCCGGCAGCGCGGTCGAATATGCGGCGGCGTCGGGCAACTTTGGTCGAGGTGCTCCGGCCAACGGGGGTGGCGGCGGCAATGGGGTCAAGAGCGGTGGTGGCGGCGGTGCCAACGGTGGCGCAGCGGTCACCTATGACGGCAGCGGTGTCATGGAGCCGAACGCCGTTGGCAAAGCGGCGTGGATGCTCGATCCGGTCACCATCAGCCTGGGTAAGCTGAGCGCCTCGAGCGGTGGCGGACGTGGCGGTTACTCGGGCAGCGCGAGCGACCAAGACGCACTGACCAGCGCACCCGGCATCGTGTCGTGGGGCGGCAACCAGCGGCGAGAGCGCGGTGGTCGCGGTGGCCATCCGATCGTCCAGAGCGCAAGCAGCCGACTGTTTTTCGGCGGCGGCGGCGGTGGTGGTGATACGAGCGGCAAGACCGCAGCACCCGGAGCACCCGGTGGCAACGGCGGCGGGCTGGTGTTTCTATGGGGCAGTCGCCTCACCGGCATCGGTCGGGTCAGCGGCAGCGGACTTCCCGGCGGTAGCACCTCGGGGCCGACCCATGATCAGGCGGCTGGTGGTGGCGGTGGCGGTGGCACGCTGGCGCTGCTGGTTCCCACGTTGGAAGGGACGCTGCGGCTGCAAGCGGGGGGCGGGCTCGGTGGCAATCAGGGCACTCCGGCCAATGTTGGTGATGCGGCAGGGCCCGGTGGTGGTGGCGGCGGCGGCGTGCTGATCGTGCCAGCGACGCTGCCGGTCAGTGTGGTTCGTGATAGCCAAGGAGCGGCGGCCGGAACCTCTTTGGCGGCGGCCGTGAGCGAATTTCCGGTCAATGGTGCCACCCGTGGCAGCGAGGGCGAAGAGCTTACGTTTGTGCCGGGCAGTGCGATTCCGGGGTGCCTACCGACCGATCTGGCGGTGACCGTGACCAGCACCCAAAAGAGCGCGGTACCGGGCACCAGCTACACCATGACGGTGACCGTGGAAAACGTCGGGAGCGAACTGGTGCTGGCCGCGCCCGTTTCCAGCTTGCTCACGCCGAGCGGATTTCCCTCGGTGAACTGGAGCTGTAGCGCAACCCCAACCGCTGCGACCGAGGTCGCGAGCTGCAACCCCAGTCGTGGCTTCCAAGAGCTTGCCTCCACGGTGAGTTTGTCGCCGGGTCAGAAGGCGGTGTATCAGGTCGTGGTGGCGGTGCCCTCTTCGGCGAGTGGACCGATTACCTATCGAGCGAGTGTCGCCGCAGCCAGCGGTAGCACCGATGTCGACCTGAGCAACAACCAAGCGACGCTCACCACACCGATTCAGCCGTCTGCGGACCTGCAAGTGCTGGTGACTCCGGCCCCGACCCCCGCCGCTCCGTTGCAACCTGTGACGGTGCTGGTGTCGGCACGCAACATGGGACCGAGCGACGCCCGCGATGTGGTCCTGCGCTTTGCGGTTCCCGCTGGCTTTCGGGTGGTCCGCGAGCCAAGCTCTCCGCAGCTTGTCTGTACCGGGCAAAGCTCGGGCTACGAGTGTCGTGAGTCCGCGCTGACCCGCTTTACCACCCACGACGTACTGCTGGTGATCGAGCCGATGGCCGACACCAACCCGAGTGAGCTGCGCTTTTCGGCGCAGGTCAGTGGCTTGGTTCCCGATGACGTGCTCGCCAACAATGAGACGACGGCCGTGGTGCCGTACGATGCCGCGCTCACACCGTATCGCCCGGCTCAGCTCGGCGGTGGTGGCTTTGGCTGTGTGCTTTCGGCGCAGCACTCGTCACTTTCGCAAATAACTTCCGTCTTGGCGCTGCTGCTGCTTGCGGCTGTGCCTCGCTTTTTTCGCCGTCTTCGCAGAAGCCGGCCCTTCCGACATCGTTAGGGGTAGATCGTGCGAAAACTCTTGCCAGCCTTTGCCTTGCTTTGGACCTGCGGTGTGACTCAAGCGGCGTTTGCTCAACAAGCGGGCCCCGGTTTTCAGGTCAACCGCTACGAGCCGACCGCCGCCGGAGAGTGGTCGCTGCTCGTCGAGCATCCGTGGTACAGCAGCACTCGCTACTTTGCTGCGGGAATCACCCTCAACTACGCGCACAACCCGCTGACGTATGGACTGCGGTTCCAAGACGGCTCGTACAAGCAGACGGGTTCGATCATTGGGAACCAGCTCATCGGGCATATCGATGTCGCAGGCTCGTTCCTTGATCGCATCCTCCTGACGCTGTCGATGCCGATCACGATGTATGAGAGCGGTGATTCGGTGTACGGAGTGTCTCCCGCCACGGGCGCGGCGGTCGGAGATCCTCGCATCGGGGCACGGGTGCGACTGCTCGGGCAGCCGTATCGGGGGGCGGCCTCGCTGAGTCTAGGGGCCGATGTCTGGATTCCCATCAACTCGTTTGGCTCTCCACCGCCCTTTCCTGCGCAGACCGGCGAAAGCGGCGTGCGAATTCTGCCCAAGCTGATTGCGGGCGGGCTTACCCACTCGATCATGTGGTCGGTGACGGCGGGTTACTACTATCGACCGACTCAGTCGCTGTCGAAGCTGCAACCGGCCAACAGCAACTCGATCGGGGCCGAGCTTCAGTTTGGAGCCGCTGTGGCCTATGCCAATACCGGCTTGGGACTGGCCATCGGTCCTGAAGTGCTGGTCTCGACGGTGGTGGCCGGGGGGCGGGCGTTTCAGCGAGACTCGCTTGGCATCGAGGCACTCCTCGGCGTCCACTACAGCATCGTCAAGCAAGTGCAGCTTAGCGTGGGTGGTGGAACGACCTTTTTCCAGATTCCGGGTGCCCCGGACGTGCGGATTCTGACGCGGCTTGCCTATGCGCCGTGGCGCGAGGAAAAGCAGCCTGACCGGGACGGCGATGGCATTGCCGATCACAGCGATGCGTGCCCCGAGGAAGCGGGCGGACCGAACAAAGATCCCAAGAAGCACGGCTGTCCGCTGCCGAACGACCGCGACCGCGACGGCATCGTCGACCCCGAGGATCTGTGTGCCGATGTTCCAGCGGGCAAGCATCCCGACCCGGCGCGGCCTGGCTGTCCGCTCGGTGACAAGGACGGCGATGGCGTGCTCGATCCCGAGGATTTGTGTCCGACCGAGCCGATGGGCAAAGTGCCCGACCCGAGCCGCAAGGGCTGTCCGGCAGGCGATAGCGACCAGGACGGGGTGCTCGATCCCGAGGACATGTGTCCGACCGAGCCGATTGGGAAGGTGGCCGACCCGAGCCGCAAGGGCTGCCCGGACAAGGACACAGATGGCGACGGCGTGTTCGACTCGGTAGACCAGTGCAAGGATGTTCACGCGGGCCTGATGCCGGACCCGATGCGAGCGGGCTGCCCCTCTCCGGACCGCGATGGGGATTCGATTGCCGATGCGGTTGATGCGTGTCCCGATAAGAAGGGTGCGCCCTCGGTCGATCCGAAGAAGAACGGCTGCCCCGGCCTGGTCGTTGTGGAAAGCGGCCAGATTGTGATCTTGAAGCAGGTGTTCTTTGCGACCAACAAGGACACCATCTTGAAGCAGAGCTATCCGGTGCTGGATGCGGTGGCGACGGCGCTCAAGGCATTCCCACACCTCAAGAAGGTGCGTGTCGAGGGCCATACCGACAACCAAGGCAAGGCCGACTACAACACCGACCTATCGGATCGGCGCGCCAAGAGCGTGATGGCCTACTTGATCGTGAAGGGGGTCGAGGCGACGCGGCTCGATGCCAAGGGCTTTGGGCCGTCGAAGCCGATTGCCGATAACAAGATGGTGAAGGGGCGGGCGCTCAACCGGCGGGTGGACTTTGTGATTGTGGATCCGGTGTTGCCGGAGGCAAAGATCACGCTGCCGGAGGTGCCGGTGGGGAATAAGCCTGCGGCTAAGGCGGGGGTGGGGAATAAGCCTGCGGCTAAGGGGGTGGGGGGGAGTAAGCCTGCGGCTAAGGGGGTTGGGGGTAAGCCTGCGGCTAAGGGTCTTGTTAAATAGGTCTTTTCAGGAAGAAACCAAGGTTTCTCCCTGACCCTCTTCCTGTTGGGAGAGCCCTATCTGGGTCTTTCCCCCCCTAACCCCCTCCGGGGCGACCCCTCCCTAACCCTCCCCGACGGGGGAGGGAACGCTTTTTTCTCTTTGGCTCGGCTTCGCCATCGATGAGATTGGATTGGCCAGCGCTAAGATTGGATTGGTCGTCGCTAAGCTCGGCTTGGCCATCGGTAAGCTCGGCTTGGCCGTCGCTAAGCTCGGCTTCGCCATCGCTAAGATTGGATTGGCCATCGGTAAGCTCGGCTTCGCCATCGCTTAGTTCGGCTTGGCCAGCGCTAAGATTGGATTGGTCGTCGCTAAGCTCGGCTTCGCCATCGATGAGATTGGATTGGCCATCGATGAGATTGGATTGGTCGTCGCTGGGGGTGGGGGGTTATTCTGGGAGGGGGAGGGAGACGTGTTCTTGGACTTTTTGCCAGTGGTGGTCTTGGTGGAGGAATACGGACAGGACTCTGATTGGGAGGGAGATGCGGTTGGATTGGTGCGGGACGGTGAGGGTTCCGTTCCAGGCGGCCCAGGCTAGGTTGGCGGTGGGATGCGCGAACGTGATGGGATTTCCGCGTCGCGAGACTTCGATGTGACCAGGCTGGCCTTGATGGGTGAACTGCTGTGCTTGAGGACCGCCAACGACCCATTCTTGTGGCGCGGTGCCGATGAGGAGCACATCGGTTCGATCGGAAAAAGGCACGGGAAAGTGATCGTGGGGGGTGGTGGGAATCAGGCTCGTGATCTGCTCTGCCGGTGGGAAGATTGGCGCTGGGAGATCCATCGGGAGTGGCCATGACCCGTCAAAGGCGCGCTCGTCTTCGATGGGAACAGAGAAGTGGGCGGCGCAGATCTGCCAGCGATTCTGCTGATAGATGGCGACGGCACTCATCCGCAACCGAATCTGTTTGGTGGTTGTGGCGCTGCTCAAGGTGTAGTCAATCTCATCGGCGATCCAGGCACCCCGACCGCTCGGTGCGATTCCGATGTGTAATCTGGTGGAGCGATACCGGCGCTTCACATCGGCGGCCATGCGTGAGGCGGCACCCCGGTTCATGGTCGCGAGCATGGCTTCGCGGCCAGACATGACCTCGCTTGGCGCAGAGCCCCACAGGAAGACGTCGGAAGAGAACGCAGAGGCCCACGCCGTGAGGTCGCCGCGCTCGATGGCGGCATATTGTGCGAACAAAATGCGTGTAATCTCTGTGCGAGCATTCGCCTGCTCAGTGGGCAGCACAGCGCGAGACACCGAGCCCGCACAGCCCTGGCTCAGCAGTGTGAGTAGGAGTCCTGAGAGTACCGCCCGTCCACCACCGATTCGTAGTCGCATGCCCACTTCCTAACATGCGCGATCCGGTGCGGCTATGGCTTCCTCTCTGGCGCTGGTGGCCGGGGAGTGTTTGCAAGGAATGGGGATGGACGTGCAAGGGGCGGGAGTTTGGGTGCGAAGGACGGGGGAGGATGGTTAGGGGGTTGGGGTGGGCTCGGGGGGCTTGGTTTTGGCGCGGGAGCGGCGCTGGATCGTGGTTCGGTAGCGGGCGGTGAACTGGGCGGCGATCTTGGGCTGGAGGCGGAAGGCGTAGCGGCCTGCTTCGCGGACTTCCCTGGCCAGCTCGTCGGCGAGCTGATGGGCGCGGGCACAGAGACCTCCAAGGTCAAGACAGATCCATTGCAGAGAGAATCCGCCCGGCTCTTAGCATGGTTTGGGAGGGGCGCGGTAGGGGCGTTGTTCTTCTTTTGTTGTTCTCCCGTTGTGGGCAGGTTCCCGTTTCCTGCCTTGAGCGTAAGCGTTGAAAACGATACGCTAATCTGGTGCGTTCAGTGAATCGTGTGCCGTTGCTCGAAGGGTCGCCGTATCGGCGGGCGATACGCGATTTTCTCAATAAGACGCTGCCGCTTCACGCCGACCTGGATGCCTTCTGTATCGACCATTTTGGTGAGCTGACCCGGCGCTTTGGCGATGGATGGGATCTGCTAAGCAAGCAGAACCTACTGCTTATGGCGATCCCAGCGGAGCAGTTACTGACCGCGCTGGAGAGTCATTTTGCCGACAACAGCTCAGCGCTGCGTGGGCTGTCGGATGTCCGCAAGCACTTGTCGCCTGAGGAACTGCAACGGCAAGCCAGCAGCACCGAGCTAGAGCGACTGTGTGAAACGAGAGCCGCTCTGATGTCGCAAGGTCGAACGAGCCTGGACCTAGACATGAGCATCCGCGAACTCAAGAAGCAGCTACGTCGGCTCCCGCAGCTTCGAGATGGGGAAATTCTCGGCGAGCGGTATAAGCTTCTTTCGCTGCTGGGAAAGGGGGGCTTTGCTCGTGTCTATCAGGCGTACGATTTACGGCTGAAGACGCTGGTGGCCGTGAAGGTGCTCCACAGCGAGTCGAGTGATGACCAGCGTAGTCTGGGACGTTTCGAGCGCGGTGCTCGACAGATGGAACAACTGAATCATCCGCATATTGTCCGGGTGCTGGGCGCTCCTGCGGAACAGGATGGCTTCTATTACTTTGTGATGGAGTATCTCTGCGGCGGCGATCTGGCCCGTGCGGTATTGGAAGGAATGCTAAATGCCATTGATAAACTTCGAGTCATTCTCGAAGTAGGCTCCGCTCTGCAGTTTGCTCATCAGCGCCAGCTCATTCATCGTGACGTAAAGCCTGAGAACATCCTGCTGGATGGAAACTTCCACGCCAAGCTGGCGGACTTCGATCTCGTCTGGGCTGCGGACACAACGGGAGGAACACGCAGCAGAGCTGGAATGGGAACCTATTTATATGCCGCGCCAGAACAACTGATTGACGCGAGCCAGGTCACCACCAGCGTGGACATCTATGGGCTAGCGATGCTGACGATCTTTGTTTTGTGCGGAAATATACCGCCGTGGTTTCGTGATTATCGACAGGATGTGCTCTATCGGATTCCGATCGATAGGCAGTTTCATTACTTACTGGATCGCGCCACTCATCCGAACCCCGGATATCGTCCACTACTCGGTGAGTTTCTTCGGACCATCGGTCACTACTGGCCATTGGAAAATGAAAATCAGATTACCGCTAAGACTTACCTGCTGAACCAACAGGAACTAAGCGGAGTCAGCACGAACGAAGAGCGGGTGGAGTCTGCGGAGAGTACAAAATCGAACCTGCTCGTAGAATCCAGCCACGCTCAGCCGGAGAGCGCTGCAGTCAAGAGTACGGTCACCGTGGCTGCTGCGATACCCGCCTCTGGGTCCACCCTAGATCCGGTTGAAACAGGAAACCGCAGCCCTCAGAAGAAGCCCTATCTTCGCATGGCAGGACTGGCCTCGTTGTCGGTGGTCTTCCTGGTGGGGGGCTACTTTGGGGTCGCCTGGCTGCGCGAACCAGTACCTGTTGATCCCAACGTGGCTGCGAGTAAGCTGCTGGTGGAGATCGATCAAGATGTACAGGATAAGTGGTGGTCCAATGTGCTCGATAAGACTTCAAGGCTCGTAGGCGACCCTGGCATATCTAGTCAGCTCCGTGATGAGGCTGAGTCCAAACGACGCCTTGCAACGGCCGAACAAAGCAATAAGAAAGTATACGATCGTTTTACTGGTGCAGCTCGCTCTGGTCACTATGATTCAGCACTGAAGACATTTGCAGAGATCCCTATAGATTCTGTCTATTACAAATCGGCCCACCAGGACTATGATAAGATTTTTCCGTTGTTCCTGGAGAGCCATCTTAGGTCTGCATATGATGCACGATTGGCGGGAAACTGTGCAGAGGCCAGTGCCCAGGTTCGGATGGTCCTAAATGTTGAGCCGAAGCAAGTTCAAGCCCTTGCTGCTATGGATCAGCCATGCGTCCTCCCGTTGCCAGTAAAAAAGGAACCAGTTCGTCCATCTGCTCCAGCCATCCTTCCGAAAAAAGTCCTCTCTGCGCAGCCAGCGGTTCTTGAGAAATCAGAAGAAACAAAGTCGGCGGTAGTCGCTCCTCCTGTTGTGGATGTAGAGCAAATTCTTACCGATGCACAGAGTGAATTTGTAAATGGAAACTATGACAAAGCGATAAAACTTGCCCGTTCAGTCGCCAAGGAGAGCACCAACCGCGCCTGGAGAATCATTGGCGCTGCGGCTTGTCGAAACAAGGATCTAAAATTGGTTGGCGATGCCTATCGGAAGCTCGATAATGGAGCGAGGCAGTATCTTATTTATGTATGCCAGCGAGAGGGGATCGTCCAGAATGGGAATACGTTTAAGCTTGTAGAATAAGGCACGGGCAGGCTTGCTCGGTCAGGGGACGGGGGGTTTGGGGTGGGATGCTCGGTGGTGGGCTACGAAGGCTTGGGCTTCGGACTCGGTGGCCACGAAGTGGGTCTGAACGTCGCTTCGGCCCAGCAGTCGCATGGCGTTGGTTAGCAACGCAAAGACGGTGCGGAGCAGGCGGCTGGCACCGAAGACGACGGCTTGGATTTGGAAGGGATGGCTGCGGAACCACTCGGCGTAGCGGCGTCGTGCTTCGGCGCTCATCGAGCCCCCGGCGGTGGCATCTCGGATGAAGCGACTCGGTATCAGCTAGAACTCGCCGCAGAAGGAGCCGCAACTGCACCTCTGTGCCCGCAACTTTTGTACCCAGTCCTCCAGTCGAATAACCATTTTCCGACGATGATTCCTATTTTCCGCGCTCTTTTTTGGAGAACACTTTGGGGTGATGGCATCTCATCGCCGATGCATAGGGATGGCACCCTGGGCGGACCCAATGGACTTGTACCGAGTTGGTGAAACACGAAGAGAGGGAGACGTATTGATGTCACGATCGTTTCGGAAACATACCGGCCTTCATTTCAGGGCTGGCCTGTGTGCGTTGCTTCTGTCTTGTCAAGCCACGGAGCAGCAGAGTCCTGTGGATGTTCCCTACGTGGGCCCTGTGGACAGTGGAAATGCAGTCTCCGCAAAGCTTACGCTGAGTGTTGATCCGGCTCATCCGGCGTTGTCTACGACGCATCGAGAGCCGCAGTCTGGTCCAGCAAAGGTCACGATTCAGAGTGCGGATTCGTTGGATGTGGTGGCGCTTGCGAAGACGATTCCCGCCCAACCCGACCGGATCTGGGTGGACCTGTACATCGTCAATCATGCCGAACGTGCGGTGCGCGATCTGCAGATGTCTGTTGCTGGTGGCGATGCCTTTGATGTCAGCGAAGATTTGTTCGATGTTCATCCGTTCAAAGCCCCGATCGTGGTGGGTGGGGTCGCGGCACATGGCGTCACGCATGTCGCACTTGCGGTTCCACGAGCGGCCCAGAGCACGCTTTCTCTCTCTTTGTCCGGAACCACCACTTCGCGCAGTGCCAGCAATTCGGCACCGATCGTGATGACTCCGGACGGACGCCTGGTGTGGTCTGTGGTTCCTGATGCAAACCAAGTGGTCGCCATCGACACCGCGACCGAACAGCGTGCCTTTGCGATCGCGATACCTGGCCGACCCAGTAGCGTGGCCATCACCCCCGATGGAGCGAGGCTCCTTGTCACCAGCTCCGATGGCAACACCGTGAGTGTGATCGATCCGGAGAGCCGCAGTGTGATTCAAACACTCGGCGAGCGTGACGGAATGGGTCGTGACCTCCGCCACATTGTGGTCGCTCCCGACGGAGGATCGGCCTACGTAAGTGCGTATGTTGGTGATCGCGTGACGCGACTTGTACGCATGCAAAGTGGCCGGTTCTCCGTTTCTGGAAGTGTCTCGCTGGGCCGCAGGCCGCTGGGACTCGCAGTCGCTGCGGACGGATCACACGTCCTCGCTTCTCACTATCTTCCGCGAGGTACCGTGGACAACAACGAAACCTGGGTCAGCGTGTTGCAGACGGATCCCTTCAAGCTTCATCACGAAGTGATTTGGCGTGACCTAGGAAATCGCAAAGAGGCGGTCTGCCTGGGACAGAAGTTTGGGCAACCAGCCGACAAGATGCTGTTAGAGGGAACAGCAACACAGCTTGCGGGAGTGTTCCTTCCTCCACAAGGAAACTTGGGCTGGATTCCTGGTCTGCGCATCGGACCGACGGCGATTTGGGAACTGGGCCCCGGAAAGATGATTCCGGGAATCGGGACCGGCACGTTTTCCCCGGGATTTGTGTTCTTCCTCGATAGCCGTGGGCTGGAGAAAACGACCACCAAGCAACATCCCCTGGTCCTCGATGTGCCTGATGCCAAGCTGGACTTCCTACGCTGTGCCAAGCTCGATTACGACAGCGAGAGCCCGACGCGTCGACCCGTTGACATGGAGCCAGATGCGCAATGGAGCGACGGCGCAGCCATTCCCACCGGCGTGACGGGTCTTTCGGAATCGGGCGCGAGCCGCTTTGTTGCGTTCAGTCGGGGTGGTCGACGTGCGTTTGTTCTTTCCTACAACGCCGATGAGATCGAAGTCTATGACGCGGCAACACAACACGTCAGCAGCATTCAGTACTTTAAGCTCAGCGGATCGAATCCCACCGGACTTGTAATCAGCGCTGATGGTCGTCGCGGCTACGTAAGCTACGACAACTCGCTCTACGTCTCGGTGTTGGACTTGAGCGCGTATGCGGATCCAGAAAAACTCCCTGTCGCAGGATTCGTTCCGTTTGAGTATCGCGTCACCGGACGTGCCAACAACTCGTTTCTGACCGAGAGCCGGATTGTCCGCTTTACCAAAGGTCTGCCCCAGGTTCCGGCGATTCAGGAACGGAAGCAAGTCGTCGTTGCGGACGCCGATCCAGTCTCTGCCAAGCTACGGCGGGGGCGGATTCTGTTTCATTCCTCGAATCCCGAAAAGTACCCGGCGCTTGCCTCATCGCGACAACTGACTTGCGGAACCTGTCATCCTGGTGGAGGCCATGACGGCGGGGTGTGGGCGACTACAGAGGGAGAGCGTCGGACTCTCCACCTTCGCGGCGGGGTGGCTGGGCGCGGCTGGCTACATCAGATGGGAACGCATCGCGACATCTTGGAATTCGTCAAGACGGTGGTTCCGGAGCGCTTGCGCGGTACCGGACTTTCGGAATCGGACTACCAAGCACTCGCCGAGTACGTTGCGTTTCACATTCCCAAACTTCAGAGTCCACCCACCGACCCGGACAAAGTGATGCGAGGACAAGCGCTGTTTCAGCGGAACTGTGTGGGTTGTCACAGTGGCGACAAAGCCACCGGAGGCGAAGTCGATCCCACCGATCCCTTCGGTGGCGGAATGACGACCGGTCCCCAGCTCTACGATGTTGGGACAACGACGCGGAATGCCTTTGTGGCGATTCCTTCCTTCTTTACCTCGCGCCTGCCCCCTCCCGCCAGCACGCTCTATGAGCTGATTCGTGGCGATCGTGCGCTCGGTGATGCAGACCCCGTGCAAATGACGTTGGGATTCCGGGCTCGTCCCAATCGCAGCGCCAATCGGTTTCGACCACCCTCGCTCGTCAACGTCTGGGACTACTCCGTGTTCTTCCATAGCGGTGCTGAACCGACGCTGCGTGGGGCCGTGGTGTTTCTGAATAGCCAGCTTTCGCTCGCGCTGTCGGATCCCCAGATTGACGATTTGGTCGAGTACCTAAAGACGCTCTGATTGCAGTTGAGCGGTCGCGGGTCCGAGCGAGCGGCTGCGACGTCGACGTCGTATGGAAAAGCCGACGCCGACCAGTGCAGCGAGAGCGCCAAACAGGGCCATCATCCCGCCCACGCGGACCCACGACCAGGCCGCTTCGTCTCCAGGTCGATTCCTAAATACCGGGATGATCATGGCACCAGCCGGTCGCTTCACGGACTTCATCGGCGAGATCGGATCGCAGTGAATGTCGGGATCTGGATTCCGGCAGCCGTTGTCGCCGCCCGGATCGTGGACCTGGATCCAGGATCTCCACACGACCAGCCGGTCGCCTGCCCACGCGACGTCATTGCCGTGATGCAGCGTAGAACTCGGCAACTTGGCTTCCTGCCAGATCGCCTTCTCTGCATCAAATCGCTGGAGTTCAAGGTCTTTCCCATTGGAGTAAAATCGGCCTTCCCCCTCGGCGATTGACTCTAGGGAGCTCTTCTCGTTGTCAAAGTGGGTCGGCGGCAACTGGCTCCAGGTACGAGTCGTGAGATCGTAGCGCAGACCGTCAGAATTCACGGGTACAACGATTGCGCGCGGGGTCGGAAGGATTCTGAAGCCATTCAGACCCTGGAACAGCTCTGAACCGTCGCCGATGGGATCCCAGCGATCGGTCTGCGGATCGTAGATTCCCCCATCGTAAAGCGTTCTCAAGCCGCCACCCTCCACAGCAGAATAGCCGAAGCCGCCGAACACGATGACGCGTGAGCCGAGCAGCGCGACGTGTGCCCCAGTGCGTCCCTGCGGCGAACCATGGCTCGCAATCGGGGTCCAATTGTCGGCCTGTGGATCGTAGAGCGCGCCATCGCTGACAATCGTGCATCCACCGCTCGGGCTGCAGCCGCGCCAGTGGTTCGGCTTCGCGATGCCGCCCCAGATAAAGAGCTGCGTGCCGGTCCACACTCCGTGCGTGCCGGTGCGCGGAGACGGTGCGTTTTTGGTCGTGATGGGAGTCACAGTCGCCCGGATCGGATCGATGCGCACCCCGGTGCCCACGGTATCGACGACACTCCTTGCTTCATCGATGCGGCGATCGCGGCTCCCTCCCCAGATCAACACCTCGCGATCGGTGGCCGCAACCACTGGCTCCATCGGGATTTCTATCGCGAGCACCCGCCAGCCCCGCTCATCGATGATCGCGACGCTGAAACCGTCTCGTTCGGTCACGCCCCCTACGTCTTCCTTGATGACCACCAGCTTGCCTGCGACACCAACGATCTTCGAGATGGAGTCGAACCATTCGGTCGGCTTCTTCGGTCTGCCCGTGTTGGGAAGACTTCGCCACGAGTTGGTACAGGGATCGAACGCGGTGACCGTCTCACCTAAGTACCACAGTCGCCCGTCGAGCCACCGAATCCGCCGGGCGTTTTGAGGAGGCGCTCCCTCGGTCGGCAGTGCGACCCAGGTGTTGATCGGGATAGGCACGCAGACCTGCTCTGTGGAAGGGGCTCCGAGGAGCAGACCGAGCAGTGCGAGCAAGGGACGCATGCATTCATAGTCGCAGAATTCATTTGCTTTGGGTATTCGGAGCGGAGCTGCGCGGTGTCCATCGTGAGCGGCGCACGCCAGCGCTGTGGCCGGGCCAGCGGATGGAAACGGCTTCGACTCATCGTCGAGCGTCCGTGTGAAGGGCGAGGGAGGGTGGTTAGGGTTTGGGGGGATGTTCGGTGGCGGGTGCGGGTGACGAAGGATCGGGTTTCGGACTCGGTGGCTGGAAATTGGGTTTGGAATCTTGTGTCGAAATGACCAGTTAGTGGCCGAACTGCACCGGGCGACGCGAGGTGTTATGATTTTTGGGTCTGCGTGCGAGGATCTCTCGGCATGTAGATCAGTGGGAAGCATGGACGCGGAATCGCTACCGTAGGCACCAGCGACCACACAACGCTATGTAAATCAAAAGGATGGGTTATGAAAATCAAGATTGTGCACAGAGCCGATGGACGGGCCCTTAATGATTCAACGATCAAGCGTGATAAGGGGTTTGCTTGCCAGAATGGCGCATGGGCCACTGGCAAAAACACCGTGACCAATGCTCGCGCATTTGTGGCCAAATTGCTCGATCCGAACTATGACGTTTCGAAATTGAAAGGGTTCGAGTTGGCCGCCGAAATCTTGAAGCCGGTCAAGTCCAATTTCAAGAACAAAGAAGGCAAGCAGCTCATGACCACACCGGGCCTCAAGGACGTTGTGGCAAGCATCAAGCGAATTCTCAAAGATACTCGTGCCTTCTGGATTAGCACCTCACTCAACGAAGAGTGTGGTGGCTATAACGATGGTAAGAACAATGTCTATCAGTTCACTCTCCCCAAGGAACTAAGGCAGTATGTGGTGGTGAAAGACGAAAACGGAACTCGGCTAGAGAAAATCAAGGACCGCACCGATGCATTGCAGCCGAGCATATGCATGGATGGTGATGCCACGGATGGTTCTGATTCAAACATTATCGCGATCAATAGCGGACCACTCAATGACGTAGAGATTTCATTCCTGACGTCGCTGCCGCTGGCTTGGACGAAGCAGATTGCTCCATAGTAGGTCGCTGCCTCGCTGACACTAGCGTCGAACGGCAACACATCTCTGTCGTTTCTGGGCGCTACCCATCATCTACTCGATACATCCAGGTTCATCGTCCAGCTCCGTGGGGAGTGTTGGGTGGCTTGCGCGGTCAGGGGGTGGGGGGTTTGGGGTGGGATGCTCGGTGGTGGGCGACGAAGGCTCGGGCTTCGGACTCGGTGGCCACAAAGTGGGTCTGGACTTCGCTTCGGCCTAGCAGTCGCATGGCGTTGGTTATCAACGCAAAGACGGTGCGCAAAAGTCCATTGGCACCGAAGACGACGGCTTGGATTTGGAAGGGATGGCTGCGGAACCACTCGGCGTAGCGGCGTCGCGCTTCGGCGCTCATCGAGCCCCCGGCGGTGGCATCGACGATCTCGTAGACCTGGCCGTATTTTTGATAGATCAACAAACAGTGCTCACACAGGGTGATGATCTCCTCGGCGGTGATCTCTCCTTGGGCGATCACAAAGACGAGATCTTCTTCGATGCGGAAACGGTGCGTACCGATGGACTGCCAGGGCTGCATAAGACCGTACATGTTACAGGGACGGTGGCCCTAAGGATAGCCCCCAAAGCGGTCCGACTGCCGTCGCGGGTTGCCGTACCGAAGCGGACCTGGCCAGCGTGCGTGCTAAGGTGCGGCCATGGCTTCATCGCATGCGCTGGTGGTCGAGGACGAAGAGCAGTTCCGCAAGGTGGTTGGGGAGTTTTTGCAAACGGCGGGCTATCGGGTCACGCTCTGTGAGAGCGGCGACAAGGCCATCCGGCTGGTCGAGAGTCAGCCCTTCGATGTGATCATCAGCGACGTACGGCTCGGCTATGGACCGGATGGGCTCGATGTGCTTTCAGCGGTGCAGAAGCACCAGCCACAGACGCCGGTGATCCTGATGACGGCGTTTGGTGATGTCGAAAACGCGATGAAAGCGATCCAGCAGGGTGCGTACGACTACATCTCGAAGATGCCGTTTCAGCCGCAAGAGCTGCTCCAGTTCGTGGCGCGCTCACTCGAGCGGCGGCGGCTGGCGGAGGAAGGGACCAAGAAGCCCAAGGAAGCGCGAGGCAAGATTCGCGAGATCGTCGGTCGATCCCCGGCCATGCTGGAGGTCTACAAGCTGGTGGCGCGGGTGGCGAGCACGCTTTCCACGGTGCTGGTCGTCGGTGAGTCGGGGACTGGTAAGGAACTGGTGGCGCGGGCGATTCACAACCACTCGACGCGGGCGCAGGGTCCGTTTGTGGCGGTGAACTGCACGGCGATCAGCGAGTCGCTGCTCGAGTCGGAGCTGTTTGGTCACGTCAAAGGGGCGTTTACGGGCGCGCAGCACTCGAAGCGCGGCTACTTTGAGGAAGCGCAGGGCGGCACGCTGTTCCTGGATGAGATTGGCGACATCAATCCCAAAATGCAGGCGCAGCTTCTGCGGGTGCTGCAAGAGGGCGAGATTCGTCGGGTGGGTAGCACCGAGCCACTGCGGGTCGACGTGAGAGTCGTTGCTGCGACCAATCGCGATCTAGATGAAGAGGTCCAAAAGGGGCGATTCCGCGAGGATCTCTACTTCCGCATCAACGTGGTGACGATTCGGCTGCCACCGCTACGGGAACGGCCGGACGATATTACTCTTTTGGTAGAACACTTTTTGGCCAAGTATGGTGACCGCGAGGGGCGCAACTCGGTCGGAGTCGCCGATGAAGCGATGGCGCTTCTGCGTCGCTACGACTGGCCCGGTAACGTCCGCGAGCTGGAAAACGTGATCGAGCGAGCACTGGCTCTGTCCAAAAGCGGAATCGTCCTACCGTCGGATCTACCCATTGATTTGCTTGGGAGTGAGGCGCGGAGCTTGCCGCGCTCGGGAGGCAGTCTGGTCGATGATCGGCCTACGCTGGCCGAGCTGGAGCAGCGGTATGTGAACCTGATCTTGCAGCAGGAAGGTGGCAACAAAAAGCGAGCGGCAGAGGTGCTGGGAATCGATCGGAGAACGCTCTACCGAACCCTGGAGCGCGGCAGTCCTGAGCGCAATGAACGCGGCGAGCGCGATTCCAGCGATGACAAAGACGGCAGCTAAAGACTGGTCTTGTTCTGGCCGCTGCGCTGATATAGTGCGCAGCCATGAGCGAGCTTGTCGTCTCTGTGAGTTCTCATCCGCTGTTGTACGGGCGTGGTTTTGTCACCCACTTTCCCGTGCCACTGGCTGAATTGCCATCGCCCGGATGGTTGACCGAGCAGCTTGCTCTCGGTTCTGCGGCCCCGCTGTCTTCGAGTGACGCGCTGCGGACGGCGATTCGTGATCTGTTAAGACATGGTGGGTACAAGCCAACCGGACGTGGCAAGCCCGCTTCGGAGTACCTGCTGCGCGCCGCCTCTGATGGGAGTTTGGGATCGATCAATGCGGCGGTCGATGCCTGCAACGTCGTGTCACTTCACGGCGGGCTCCCGATCAGCGTCATTGATTTGTCCCGGGCGAAGGTGCCGCTGTCGATTCGGGTGGCCAAAGAGGGCGAGTCCTACGTCTTCAATGCGTCGGGTCAGACCATCGATTTGTCGGGACTACTCTGTCTGTGTGATGCGGAAGGTCCGTGCGCGAACGCGGTGAAGGACGCGCAGCGGACCAAGACCCACGAAGGGACGACCCAAACGGTTTCGATCCTGTGGGGTTGCTTGGCCTATCAAGAACAGACCGATCGAGCGCTCTCCTACTATCGTGAGTTGCTGGCTCGACTCGGCGCGACTACCACGGTCATCCTGTAGCGGCGCGAGCTTGGCTGCGGGAGTGCTGGGGACGCGACGGTGACTTAGGTCACATACGGCGGGGCCTCGCTGATTTAGAAGCATTCCTAGATGCTGCGTGGCAAACGGGCCCATGCTCCATGTAACAGTTGAGGCAAAAAAATTGCATTTAAAATGCCTCATATTTGACCCAAGCCCGTGGTATGAACTCGCCCATGTTATCGAAGTCAGCAGCTCGTGCGTTTTTCCTGGGTGGAACTTTCCTGTGCGCGGCTTTCTTCATCGGGCTCACGGTGGACACGCTGGGACAGATTCCTAAGCAAACCAACCAGCAGAATCTGACGGAGCAGGTCAAGCTTGGCAAAAAGCTCTGGGAGAAGAACAACTGCATGGGCTGCCACACCCTCCTTGGCGAGGGGGCGTACTATGCACCGGAGCTAACCAAGGTCTATGAGCGGCGCGGTCCAGG
>WBZP01001429.1_pt1 | contig 29400 bp, 32 predicted proteins | sample 5204301 | NCBI WGS metagenome assembly WBZP01 (sample SAMN12412401, study PRJNA552823) | activated sludge metagenome | isolation source: activated sludge from nitrification reactor of wastewater treatment plant... | place: USA: Pennsylvania | collected 2017 | reverse complement strand
TTTATTAACAAAGAAAAAAGAAGCAAAAAAGAAAAAGAAGGACTTTTACAACAATAACAATAGTTTATTTTATTATTGTATCTGTCTAAACTATTGGGATCACTTTAGAACTCTTCGTTTTCGTTGGAAAAATTAAATCCTATCATCGCCCTAATACATCTTAAAGAACATATTTATCGTGACTTCTTTTTTTCCGAAAAAGAAGAACAAACAGCCTTATTAAATCAACTTTCATTTATTGCAAAAAACCATGAAGTCTATTTAGTAAAAGGTAGAAAAAGTTTATTGACATTACACTATTTAAAACAGAGAATTACTAATGTATAGAATTGATAATGAAAATTTTATATTTACCAAGCTAGATGGAAATACCATTTGGATGAATACACTCACCAGCGACTTTTTAGAGTTAAATACTACCTCTTCGTATTTGGTATCACTATTCGAAAGTGGCCCAAAGTCAATCGATGATTTGATTTCATCTGTATGTAAAGCCTATGAAATAGAGCCTCAGGATTGTAAATGTGATATTCAAGAGATTGTAGAAAAATTACATGAAAGTGGACTTTTAATTCAACTTTAATGATCAGGAAAGGCTTTCTTTTTTTAATAATTATTTTGATTGGAAACATTGTTTCTATTTTGAATAAATGGAACAAAAACAATCTCCGTTTTATACTTGAACCAAGAAATGGTCCATTTAATGAAGAAAACCTCCATTTAATTTTTAATATATCTGAAATTTTAGAAAGATTACCCAACAAGATTCCGTTTAGGTTTAATTGTTATGAAAAAGCATTAACCGGAAGGCTTTTGCTTAATTTCATTAAAATTCCAAATAAAATGGTAATTGGAGTAAATCCTTTTAAAAATTCTAAATACGATAAATTTCATGCATGGTTGAGCACTGAATCCTGTGATGTTTCTGGATTTTCAATTAAAGAAAATTATGTTGTATTTACAGTCTATTCTTAAAATAAAGAAATTGATTATTAAGAAATTATTTGTGGTAGGACCATATTTTAAATCATTTTCTATTCCTTATTTATGGGGTTGTAAATGCTTAAACGTTATAATAACAAAAGGCATTCTTAAAAACTATAGACAAAAAGAACTAAATACTGTTTCAGAGATTTTGAGTCTTTCATTAATTCCTGAAACACAACATGGTAAATTTCTAGATGAGTACTTACTGAATAATACCTGGAATTTATGGCGAATGCGTCATCTTGAATCTGCACAAGATTTTAATAAAATATGTACAATCACCAATCTTTTCAAGGTTGATGACGCTATACATAATGGTATGAAAATCATCTTTTTATATCCTCATGATTTCATGGTCCATCTGCATTCCAGTTTTATGATATTTGGAATAAAGAAAGATTTCGTAAGCCTTGGAAATATTACAGATGAGAAATTTTTGAAGTTAAATAATCAGAATGATTTACCTGATTTTGTTAGAAAAGAACCTTTAAAATATAAGGCTATTGTCAGGAAAAATCAGATAAGAAAAATGCTGGATATCTTAAATTCTCCTAATGCTGGAATCATAAATTATTTTTTTGATGGACAGGAAGGAAAAAACTTCCTAACCGGAAAGATTGGAAATCTGAAATATCGATTATCAAAGGATTTAACAAGATTAATCCGGCCTGATATTGTTTTTTACCCAGTTATGACTGAAATAAAACCTTCAGGCAAAATAGAAATTACAATTAATGATAAGATTTCTTACAACTCAATTGAAGATTTGATAAAGAATATATTGGCCTATTACGAATCTAATTTCTTGATTAATCTTCCACGATTAAACCATTATATGATTAACCAAATTCTAAAAAATCATTATGCGATTGAAAATAACCTTTGAAAAAGAGCTTTCAATAGAATTTGAAAAAAGTGAGCACAGTTACTTATTTGAAGAAGAAGAATTTTGTGTAATTCTGACGGGAAGAATCTATAATGAGGAGATTTCAAATAAAAATCCAGCCTGTTTTTTTTTTAAAAGCTTAAAAAATGGTCGTTCTGTTATTTCTGAAATTATTGATGGATATTATGCGGTTTTGGTAATCAATAAAAAGGATCAGAATATAATGGTTTTCAGAGATCCGATTGGGATGCAACCCCTTTTTTATATTCAATCTGAAAATTCGATTTCGTTTAGTTCTTCATTTGAAAAAATAGCAAAAACAGTCCCCGAGCTTACTATTTCCGAAGAGTTCATGTTGCTTTATTTAGAAGATTTGGTTCCCGAAACCTATGAACTTACGATTTATGATCAAATCAAAAGAATTAAGCCCAATAGTTATACAAAGTTTAATCAGGTCAAGATAATTGAAGAAGAAAAACTGTTTGATTTTGATAGTATAAAAACAATTAACCGAACTGACCAACAGGCATTGGAAGAGTTTCGGTTTCACCTGGAAAGAGCAGTAAGTAAAAATATTGATGGTTTCAGTAAAATAGGTATGCAATACACCGGCGGATTGGACAGTACGGGTATTTTAGCCATCATCAAATACGTCAGAAATGGGCTCAATGGGGTTGAAACATATATTCACGAATATTTCCCCGACCATGAAGTGTTTGACGAAATGCATATTGTTAAAAAATTAAACATTACCGAAGACCTACCATTGCCAAAATTAGTATCAGAGCAATTTCCCATATATTCTGAAGAGGAGTTGAATTGGTGTAAAAAACATCACACTCTAAACATTATCAATCAGGTATTTGAGAATATTTTAGAAGATTGCTCCTCAAAAAAAATCAATATTTTACTTTCAGGATTTGGGGGCGATGAGTGTATTACCTTCAATCAAAATCCGATTTTTATGTCCACTTTGGTTGGAAAACTAAAATTTTTCACTCTTTATAAGGAAATAAAAGTATATGGTTTGAAAAGATTTCTTTCTTTTTACATTAAGGTGTTTTTGAAAAAGAAACTAATAGGTATTTATAAGCGGGGGAAAGTATTTGATGGAAAATTCAGGTTCAGAACAAGAAAGGAGTTGGTAGATAGGGGCCGTATTTCTACAACACAAAATTATATAAGCTTCATGCTCCAAAAATCCAGGGTGGCTTATAGAATTGAAGAGGAAAAAGAGAGGGCTGCTGCCTTTGGAATTACCCTGGAATATCCCTGGTTGGACTTTAGATTAATTAAGTTTTTTTTGTCTTTAAATAAAAATCAGATAATCTTCAATAAAACGGGAAGGCTGTTTTACAAAAATGCTTTGAAAAAATACATTAAATCTGAATGGTATTTTAAATATGGTAAAAGAGATTCAGTTACAGTGGGTGATCTTCATTTCTCAAGCCAACTTGAATTAAACAATGAGATTCTAAAAGAATATGAAAACTTGCCTGGATTTGTTAGAAATCATAATTTTATTGACGAGGCATTGCTACTCCCTCCTTCTATCAAAGAGCTTTTATTAGACAGGTTAAAGAAAATCAATGTTTTTACAAAGTAAAAAACCGGGCATCATGACCCGGTTTTACTTTCGAAAGGAGACTCTCCTTCGTCTGTTGAAGGCACCTTTCCTAAAATATCTTCTCTTTTATAAATTTTCAACTCGGGTTTTTTCCAATTTCTTTTCCTGGTTTGTGTCTTCATTCCGATTAAATCAAATTTTAATTTTTCCAAAAAAAATCCTGAAAGCAAATTCCAGGAATGATGTTTCTATTATTCTTATTAATATTTAAAGACCCAAATTATGAACCTGTTTTACTACCCGGGCCTCCTTCAAGTTCTCCCGAAACCAAATCTTTACCCAAAATGTCTTCTCTTTTAAAAACTGTCAGAGTAGGCTTTTCCCATTTTATAGGGGTGTTTTTATCAGAAATCTTAATCTCCATGGTTATTGTTTCGTTATTTGTACAAACATAACAATTCTTTTTGAAAACCTTCGGCACTAAATGGGAATTTTTGGTGTATTTCAATCCATGGACTTTTATTGGCTTCTATGATCTTAAATCCGCCATCACCTATCCCTAAATCCCAACCAATTATTTTTACTGTGTTTAAAATTTTATGTGCTTTAATTAGCAATTCAACAATTTTCTCCCAATCGGGAATATAAAAATCCTTTATTAATATTTGACCATCTGAACATTTCCCGAAATATATTTCATGATTTATCCTTCCATTTAATATATCAATGGCAAAAAATCTCTTGTTAATTAACTTTGAATTTAAATAGTTTTTTTCCGGATTAATAATCATGACCGGGTTGAGTAATTTAACATTTGTATCATCTGAAATTGTAATAATTCTCAAAATTGGTATAGACATAATTCCAATTTTTAAGAATTCTAAGCCTGGCATAATACGTTCCTGAATTATAAATTCTCCTTGTTTAATAAAATGTTCCAGATAGTCATTCACTGCACTGAAAGAGATTTCTCTGTTTTCATCAAGAATTATATATCTTCCTTCGTTTGACAAGACAAAGTCCCTTATACCTTTTGATTGAGACCCTTTTGTTGGTTTTACAATAAACGATTTGTTATTAAACCAAGGGTATTCGGAGTCCCAATAAATTTTCCCTGAGCGAATTTCTCCTAATTTTGTCGGAGTTGGAAAATGGTTCTGTAAGCAAAAATTCTGAAACTTTAATTTATCATTGATAATTTCAATACTCTCCGGATTGCCGGATTGAAACAAATGAACTACTTTATTCTGCATTAAAAAGTCTGATTCATTTTTTTTATCATTTAATATTTCGAATTCAAAAATTCTGGACTTTGATTGTCCAAATTTTATTCCCAAGGATTTAATAACCATGATAAATACCTCTGAAAATCTGTAAAGCAATTTGTACTTTACACTTGTTGAGCTCAGAGATTCTGTCCACAGCCTCTTCAAGTCCTGATTCATTTTAATAGGATAATAAGGAAAAATTGCAAACAGGCTTTTTATCTTTTTCATAGCGTATTCTTTAATAATTAATTACCCCTCCCTCCACTCCAAAATATCACCTGGCTGGCAGTCGAGGGCACGGCAGATGGCGTCAAGGGTGCTGAACCGAATGGCTTTGGCTTTGCCGGTTTTCAGGATGGATAGGTTGGCCAGGGTGAGGTCAACCTTTTCCGAGAGTTCGTTGAGACTCATCTTGCGGCGAGCCATCATTACGTCGAGATTTACTATTATGGCCATATCAGATCGTGAGGTCGGTTTCCTGTTTGAGTTCGTGTCCTTTTTTGAAAATCTGGGTCAGGATAAAAACCAGGGCCGTCATAAAGAGGTATTCTTCCACCGCCAGTCTTGGGAAATCATAGTGTCCAACTGTTTTTTCGAGCCATTTTAACCAAAGGTTTGCCACCACACTCAGTATCACGATTCCGCTCAGCAAATTTACCACTTTTCCAAATCCAGCTGTAAAGTCTTGTGAAAAAGGGTTGTCAAGATCCAACTTCCTGAGCATCACAATCACTGCCCACCAGATGGATGACTTGAGGATGGGTATGGCAATCAGCATAGTCATGGCCATAACAAAATAAGGCTTACTATAAGTATACACCGGGCTCATGTCTAGCCCCATGTACAAGTTGTGTGCACCTACGGGATTTTTCATGCTCACAATCGTCGCGATAATTTTACTTCCGGCTTCTATGGCATAGCCCACCATGGCGATGCCGGCAAAAACCTCCATTGGTTTTAAAAATGTTTTAGAATGCTTTTCCATAAATTTGTTTTTCGTTTTGATGATGCAAATAACAATAATAATTTATTGAAAAACAATAAATATTTATTTAAAAGGAAGAAAATATATTTTGAACGGCATTTAATTATTTTGTTTCCTCCAGCACCCACCTCACAGCTTCGGCTTTGGAGTTTACGCCAATTTTGCTGTAAATATTTTTGAGGTGTGTCCTGACAGTATGTGGACTAATAAACATGGCATCGGAAATTTCAGTGTAACTAAAGCCATTGGTAAAGGCCATCAGAATGTCCATCTCACGTTTTGAAAGCTTGTCGGACTTCAGGATAGCTTTCTTTACAGGTTCTGTGTTATTTTCAGCAGCCGATTGGAGGTTTTTATATACCGCTGTTGCCAGACCAAAACTTACCAGACTAATATACCAAACCATTGATAATGAATATAATTGTGGCATGGTAAACCAAAAATTATGAAACAAGAATGGCAGGAATCTTGGCACCAAATACACCAACCAACCGGGTACCATCGCGACCAAAAACCAACTTGCCAATTGAGTTTCCTTCTTTATTTTTAAAAGAATAAAAAGCATGAGCACATTCATAACCATCGCCCCAATCCTGAGGGTCATCCCAATAGTTTTTATAGTAAAATCATTCAGGTAATCATACCAAAGTGGGGAGAATAACATCAGGACACCTTCTATTATTCCAATCAGAAATAAGATTCTGAAAAAAGTATAAAAACGTTCGGTTTTGACGATTTCCAACTGAAATACGGAACTAAAAATCCAGTAATTACTTAGTTGAAAGCCAAAATAAATTAAATAATGAAAATTGAGAATTTTGTTTTCAAATAACGCCGGTGAATACCAATATCCAAAAAAATACCCTTCCAGAAATAAATATAAGGTGGCAAATAAAAAAGCTGAAAGTGCAAACACCCCAAAAGGTCTGAGGCGGAAAACACTGAATATTATCAGGTTAAGAATTATTAACACGGAAATAAAACCTAAAATCAGGCCATTTCGCAGGGATTCCTTTTCCTTGAAATCATCCAGTTCGTTTTCGTCGAATAATCTTACAGGGAATTTTGCCGGGTTTAAAGTTGCTATTCCCGATATAAATACATCGTTATTGGCAACATCTTCAATTTTAAAGGTGGGATAGCGGAATGACACCTCCCTGTTTTCTAATAAAGTACCCGGATAAATTTTTTTCTGAGAAAAAGACACTCCATAAATCGCTATTTCGTCGAAAACGGGATTTTGAATCATAAGGTACTTTTTCCCCGCCATCTGCTCCGGATCAAGCTTAATCCATGCTTTAAATTTTCCCCACCCCAAATCCGGAATTAACCCTTTTGAGGTCCGGAAGTTTTCTTTATTTATTTGAAAAGGCTGGCTTTGACAAGTTGTGTCTTTGAAATAATTATAGCGTTGGAGATTTTTAAAAGTTTGTGCGTACAAATTAAATGAACCTGTTAAAGTGTTGAAGATCAGCACTATTGATATTAGTTCTTTCACAATACCACAATTGAGGTATTGACTTTTCACGCTTTTAGGAATCAATTTCGGGTCAAAAGTTTTGGCTAATTTCTAAAAACCCTATGAATAATCAAGCAGACAGTCCTAATGATTTATTTTACGGCCTTGGTATAGAGTTTTATGAAGAATCTTTTACCAGAGCGATTGTACAGTCTGCGGCTTTTGAAATTCAGGATTTTTTTCGGCTAAAAAATATAAAACCTAATGAAAAACTAAAAAGAAAAACACTGGCCTGGATGTATTTCAGAGAGCACCATATGTTGAGTTTGGTAAAGAAACCAAAGCTATCGGAAAGATTAATGTTATGGGTGATTTTTAAAATAAATGGTTTGAAAATATGAAGAAACTGTTATTATCGATTTTTTTAATTCCGGTTATAGTATATAGTCAAGATCAGGTCTTGCAGAGCAACAATACGAGCTTTACTATTACTCCTGATGGAATTGTGAGTAGCAAATTAAACTCAATCCAAAATCTCAGATTTGGTCTTGATGCTCTTAAATATAATACGCAAGGATATAATATTGCTTTGGGAAATTACGCAATGTATAATGGAACCAATGGCACATTTAATATTGCAATTGGAAGCTCAAGTTTATATGGAAACTACGGTAAATTTAATGTTGGCATTGGAGCAGGTATTTTGAATAGTTACACTGGAGGAAGTTATAATACAGCTGTGGGGAATTCGGCATTAGGGTTAACCTATGGTAGCAAAAATACTGCTATTGGATATGAAGCAGGATATGGCACTTTGGATAGCCCTGACTCCTCAGGTGTGTATATTGGCTATCAGGCCGGAAAAAATGAGCCTGGAAGCAATAAGTTGTATATTTCAAACACCAACACCCCAGACCCGCTCATTTGGGGAGATTTTAATACAAAAATTATGACTGTTCATGGCAAATTGGGTATTGATACCAAATCGCCCGGGCAAAAACTCCAGATTGATGACGGTGGTATCAGACTCAGAAACAATGCCGACAACAAAAACTGGGAGTGGAATTATGATGAAACCAACAATTACACCTATTTTGATGAGTTTGGGGTTGGCAGAAAATTATTTATTAGAAACGGGTCAAATCCTTTGGTGGGAATTGGAATAGCACCTAATTACAATTTACATATCAAATCCAATAACCCCAATACCAATATGTTTATCGATAACGCAGGTGGTGGAATGGAATTTTCGGCGGCTTTCTCAGAATCTTCAATAAACCAAACTTCCGGGCGATTTTCCTTAAAAACCAATACGCTTGACAGGCTTACAATATTTCCCACAACCGGAAGAATCGGCTTAAATGTACCCAGTGGTGTCAACACCCTAGATCATGCCCTTGTTGTTTATGATGCCTCTACCGAATACTATTCAAGCATTAGAATATTACCAACAAACTGGCAGGCACAATCGGTTGCTTTGATGGCCTTTGGAGATTTAAATCACTATATAAAAAGTACGCATAGTGTTGGCATGCAGATACACGATGTAAACAGGATTAAACTTACCGGCTCAAATGTAGGAATAGGAGACTCAGAGCCTGATACGAAATTAGAAGTTGACGGTTACACCATGTTAGGGTCTGATGCTCCAAAAATCAAAACTAAATTTTATGAAGAAAATGCCCTGATGCCAGCTTTATTAAGAACCTCAGTAAATGAAGGAGGTGTTGAATTTTATGACCTTGGTATTTCTTCGACCAGGATTTTAGCCGTTAATATTTTTGTGGATTACGGAAGTCAGCCTTTTACAGCCATTAGATCCGATGACATGGTACCACCATCTTACACAGCCACCAATGGTTATCAGTTTGATTATGTGTTAAATGGGAATACGATTGAAATTAAAAATCACCCTACTAATTCAGAAAATATACTCGGCAAATATGTAAGAATCTTTATCACCTACAGAGAATAAATTCTTTTTAAAATATGAAAACTATATTATTAATTCTGATTTCATTGGCCACTTTCGCACAGATTGGGGCCAAAGTAAATTCGAGCTCTGGGAGTGGTATTCAGGGCGAATGGGTCAACACCCAGTTTGGCTACGAAATGAAGCTCAGCCTCAAAGCCGGTGGCAAGGGCGTCTTTGATGACGAGGCAATAACATACACTGTAAACGGAAGTAGACTCCTGATCAAAGGTCAGGACACTAACGAATCTTACATCTATAAACTCTCCGGCAATAATCTTACCTTAAGTGGAGGAGACCTGGACGACGCCATCACTTTTACAAAATCATCAACGAGACCCAGCCCGAAAACCGCTGCGGTACCTACAGAGAATCCTAAAACAGTTACCGATTCTAAATTTGAAAGTACAAAAATTGAAAAACTCCTGGGCCAATGGACCACCGATGGAGCTGATCTGGAGTTCAAGGCTAATGGAAAAGGTATGTACAATGGCAGCCCGTTTACCTATACTTTAAATGGCAATACACTGACAAGCCGTGACCAGACTGGTGAACATCAATTTTTTGTAATGTTTGTGGGGAAAGCACTTACCGTAATGGGTGAAGGTACAAATGCCACTTTCGTAAGAGGACATGCTGGTTATAAAAATACGGCTTCTGCCGGAAATAATAGTGCCGGAAATGCCAACTCGGGTGGAGGGTCTATTGACCAAAGTATCGCCGGTAAATGGTGTTATGTGAGTTCCCTTACTAATCCCAATGCAAGCAGTAGTTCAAGCCGGTGCATCAATATCAACGGCAATGGCACTTATACTTATCAGGCCGAAAGCTCTATTTCAGGCTATGGGGGCGGATACTATGGTGGCAGTTCGAGTCAATCGGCCGACAGTGGCACCTGGCGACTTGCCGGAAACCGCATATATGTCAACTCCCGAAATGAAGGCCAAAAAGTGTATAGCTTCGAAAAAAGAAACCATCCCAAAAATGGTGACCCCATGATTATTATCGATGGGGATGCTTATGTAACTTATTATCAACGAAGACCCTGGTAAACCATGACAAAAGAAGAATTAAAAGCCCGGCTTCAGGGCGAAAGATACCGCAAACCCTCTTTTTGGGACAAGCACTTCCCCAAAGCCTTCCTTTATCTGGGCATAGCCTTGTTCATTGGGGGCATGGCAGTGGGTATTTCCAATTATGTTTTTATGGAAAATTCTGAAAAAACGGTTGGAATAGTAATCCGTCTTGACGGCGGAGCTTATCGCCAGGGGTATGCCCCGGTCATTGAGTATTTTGACAATCAAAACAAGGCTCATCTTTTCTATTCAAATGAGTTTTCCAGACCCCCAAGTTTCGAAATTGGGGAAAGACTGCCCATGTACTACAAACTCAACAATCCTGAAAACGCCTCTATGGGCATCAGTTGGTTGGCGGTGGGCGTCTTATGTGGTTTAGGGACAGTATTTACATTTTTCGGTGTCATTTTTCAAAAATTTATTAACTCATGAAAACTATCGTATTATTATTAATCTCCCTGGCATCATTTGGCCAGATCGTAACTCCCAAAAGCAGTGTAGATAAATTTTTCAAAGACATTGTGTCTATTGGTACCGATGAAGCCATTACTCAGGCTTTTGCCTCTAATAAATGGATGGCCCAAAATCAGGACGCCATAAAAAACCTCCAGGATCAGATGGCCACGCTTACACCTGACACTTTTGGTAATTTTTACGGCCATGAGGTTGTCAAAGAAAAAAAATTGGGTGAGAGCTACATGATGTATATCGTAATGGCTCGTTTTGACCGCCAGCCCATCAGGTTTACATTTGAGTTTTATAAACCTTCTGCCAAATGGGTACTGCACGGGCTTGCTTTTGATGTTAAAATGGAAGAGGAATTTTGAATGAGGTTAATGTTAAAATGACAGAATGGAAAATATAGTTTCGGCCATTTTGTCATTTTTTTATTTAGCAAAAATGTAATGTTCAGCCATTTTGTCCTGAAAAATCAACTGGAATAAGTTTTGTTCAATGCCAATCAAACAAATTTTGTAAAACATTAAAACAAAACATAATTATGAAAACATTAGTTAGAAATTTTGACAATCTTAATTCTTTCCCTGCTTTGTTCAATGAATTTTTCGGTGAGCCATCGGTAAGCAAATGGAATCCTGAAGTGCCATCAGCAAATATCAAAGAGTCTGATGAAAACTTCAAAATCGAGCTTGCCGCTCCCGGATACAAAAAAGATGCCTTCAAAGTAGAAGTGCATGAGCGTAATCTTACGATTTCGGCAGAAGAAAAATCCGAAAACGAAGAAAAGACTGAAAACTATATCAGAAAAGAGTATAGCTTCGGTTCGTTCAAGAGATCGTTCAGACTGCCACAAACTGTTGATACCGACAAAATCGAGGCGGTGTATGAAGACGGCGTGTTGAATTTGGTGATTCCTAAAAAAGAAGAAGCCAAACCAAAAGAACCAAAACTGATTTCGATAAATTAATAGTAATAGTAAGGTTGAATAGATTTTCACCCCTTTGGAGCTTCCGAAGGGGTGTTTTAGTTAATTTTTGTTAAGAACCTTTACAAAACCTAAATTTTATTTCAAAGATTTGCGTTATTCAGTCACCAAAAAATATTTTTGTAAAATAATTCAATCATTAAAAATATGAATTTAAGCACCTCTTGGAAAACCGCCCTGATAGCCGTAGCAGCAAGCGTTGCTACAATAGCCGGTTACAAAGCCATTGATGGCTATCGAAATGATGTAATTATCAATGAAGCAGGTTCAGGCAGAAACGGCTCGCTGGTAAACTTTGCCAATATGCCCGCCGGTCAGCCTGGTGATTTCACCTATGCTGCTGGTGCTTCAGCCCCTGCTGTAGTACACATTAAGGCTAAGTCAACACGTACAGTGAGACAGATGCCATCGATATTTGACCAATTTTTCGGAATGGACGATGACTTTTTCGGTGGTCCGCGTACCCAAAACCAGGAATCTTCGGGTTCGGGTGTTATCATTTCAGAAGACGGTTACATCGTGACCAACAACCACGTAGTGGAGGGAGCCTCCGAACTGGAGGTGATTACCTATAACAAAAAATCGTACGAGGCTACAGTAATTGGCACTGACCCTTCGACCGATATTGCGGTTATCAAAATTGAGGAAAAGAAACTTCCGGCAATCACTTTTGGAAACTCTGATGAAGTAAAAATAGGGGAGTGGGTGTTGGCTGTAGGTAATCCTTTCAATCTGGAATCAACCGTGACAGCTGGTATTATCAGTGCGATTGGTCGCAGTATCAATATTTTAGGACAAAACCAGAGAGGTCAGAAAACCGATAAAAAATCTGATTCTCCGATTGAATCATTTATCCAAACTGACGCTGCCGTAAACCCCGGAAACAGCGGTGGGGCATTGGTAAACCTTAACGGTCATTTGATAGGAATCAATACCGCAATCGCCTCACCAAACGGTGCCTACGCAGGTTATGCCTTTGCGGTACCATCGAGTATCGTGAAAAAAGTATCTACCGACCTGATAAAATTTGGTAATGTGCAGCGTGGTTTTGTGGGAATCGGGCCAGTGGAACTCAACAATAAAAACGCCAGGGAATTTGATGTGGATATCGACGAAGGTATTTATGTAGCTGAAGTAACTGAAGACGGTGCTGCCAACAAAGCAGGAATCAAAAAAGGAGACGTAATCACCAAAGTAGATGGTATCGACACCAAATCTGAGCCCAAATTCAGAGAATTAATAGGTCGTAAGCGTCCGGGTGAAAGAGTAGTCCTGACCATTAACCGTGACGGAGCTGTAAAAGATTACGCTGTAACACTTAAAAATAATCAGGGAGGCGAAGGTTTAGTGAAAAAAGACCCTGAGTTATCAACAGCATTTGGTAAAATGGGAATTAAACTCGAAGATTTGTCTTCAAAAGAAAAAGATAAATTAGGAACTAAATTTGGCGTTAGAATTACGGATGTTGATCCTGACGGGCTTTTGGCACAAAACGCCAATATTGAGGAAGGTTTCATCATCACCCGTGTGGGCAATGTGCGTGTGAGCTCAGCCAAAGAAGTTCGTGACCTCATCAATCAGGCACAGAAAAACGGTGACGAAGGTGTACTCATCTGTGGTATTTACGAAGATCGGCCTAACCGTACCAGTTGTATCGGAATTCCATTAGAATAATACAATTTCCAAATACACCCCTGCCCGGAGAAATGCTGTTTCTTCGGGCATTTTTGTTTATATTTTTTCTACTTTTACTTTTTCCCAAAAACTCAATAGAAAATGAAATTTCGTGGCTGGAAAATCATCAGCATAATTCTTATTCCTGTTCAATGGTTGATATTCAAAATAGTTGCCTCCAATCACCAGTGGATAGAGTACAATTATACCCGCGGATTTTTCAGGATTTTCTCTGGTTTACTTCGAAAAGCCACGTCAAATTTTGACTTTTCCCTGGGTTTGATTTTGGTGTATTTTCTTTCGGGACTACTGACATTGGTTTTTCTTTGGTTTTTAATTTTGATTAGAAACAAAAAAAAGACTTTTAAACAGTTGTTTATCAATGTTTTGGCATATTCTTCTCCTTTGTATTTGTTTTTTATGCTTAGCTGGGGGCTGGCATATCATAAAATGCCGATAGAAGAGTTAATGAACCTAAACCGTGAAAATATCAGCAATCAGGAGGTAATAAATCTTTGTGAGGCTCTGGTTGACTCGGTGAATAATGCAAGAAACCGTTTAAATGAGAATGATATAGAAAAAACTTCTATCGAAAAGGTAATTAACATAGCACCAGAAGGTTATGAAAATTTGAGTAAGCGTCATTCTTTTTTAACTTATAAATACCCATCCATCAAAAAGGCTGCCGGCAGCACTTTGCTTTCATATATGAGCACGAGTGGTGTATATATGTTTCCAACGGGTGAAGCCAATGTCAACGATTTGGGAATGATTTATGATTTGCCATTTGTTACCACGCACGAAATGGCCCATCAACTGGGTTTTGCATCAGAAGACGAAGCCAATTTTTTGGCCTATTTGGCATGCAAAAACCACCCGGAACCCCTTTTCAGGTATTCAGCCTATTATGGAACAACTTTCAGAGCCCTCAGTAAGGTTTGGGAAATAGACAGCACTTATTCCAAAAGACTTTTCAATTTACTTACCCCACAGGTACGGGGAGATTATGAAAAAGAGAAGAACCATTGGAAGAGGTTCCGAAATCCAATTCAACGTTATATCGTTTCACCTTTTTATGATCTTTTCCTCCGCTCCAATGGCGTGGAGCAGGGTTCCAGAAGCTATGATTTGGTAATTGAGCTTTTAGTAGCTGAGAGGAGGCAAAAGATTGATGGGAAAAAACAACACCGTAACTTTCAAAAAAATTAAATTTGAAACTGAGAGATTAATTGATAGATTTACCATCAAATCATTGAATATATGACAATTATTTTGAAAAAAGGGAAGAGACTTTCCGAAATTCTTCCGCCTAATTCTGACAACAATGGATCAAAAAAATTGGATGCAAAAAAATTTGTCGGAAAGATAAAGTTTGTAGGAGATCCTTTGGAAATCCAAAAAAAAATGAGAGATGAGTGGGACTAAGATTTTGATTGATACAAACATAGCATTATATCTGTTTAAGGGCGATAAAAATATTGAATTTAGCCTCCAAGATTCAGAAGCATACGTTTCATTTATCAATCAGTTAGAATTACTTGGTCACAAAAATATTTCTACACTTGAATCCGATTGGCTGGAGTTATTTCTAGAAGAGTGTAATATCATTGAACTTAATGAAGGAATAAAAAAAATCACCATTGACATTCGCCGAAAATTTTCAATAAAACTACCCGATGCCATAATTGCCGCAACAGCAATATTTTTAAATATCCCGCTCATTTCAGCTGATAGACACTTCGAAAAAATTCCTGAGCTTACATTCATACTTTATCAGCCTTGATAGTTTTTTTGTAAAGATTTCATTAATAATATTTTTCTAAAACATAAAACAATTACTTATTTTTACTTTGAAAAAAGGAAAATATGAGTTCTGTAAAAAACCAACCCCCGTTTTCAAATGTTCAGATGGAGCTATTAAAAATTTATGCCACCGGCGTAAGTGATGAAACTTTATTGGAACTAAAAAAAACCATGGCCGCCTTTTTTTTAAAAAGATTAAGGAAAAATGCTGACTCTGTTTGGGAAGAAAAAAAGTACTCTGATGATACCCTAAGCCAAATTGACTAAAACAATGAGGGTAGTTTTAGACACAAACGTAATTTTAAGAGCCGTTTCAAGCAAATCCAAACTATCTTTAATTCTGGATGAATTATTCAACCAATCATTCACATTAGTGGTTTCGTCCGAAATATTACTCGAATACGAGGAGCTATTAACTAAATTTTACGGAATTTCAGTTTCCCAAAACTTACTTGACTTTTTAACCATTTTACCAAATGTTGAAAAAGTAGAGCCCTATTTTTACTTGCAATTAATCCAAAAAGATCCTGATGATAATAAATTTGCCGACTGTGCATTTGCAGGAAATGTTAATTTCATAGTCACAGACGACAAGCATTTTAACATTTTAAAACAAATTGATTTCCCAATCCTTAAGGTTTTAACCTCAAATGATTTTTTAAATCTTTTACTTTAGAAGAGACTCTCCAATTTCCTTAGCATTTTATTCATTATTTTTTCACAAAAAAAACACCCAGGCATTTTTTGAGTTAAATTTGAGGTTCTTACATTTTTTTCAAAAGAAACGGTGGCGATAGATAAAAAACTCAACGACGTAGAGCTTACAGGACATGAACAAATAGAGGTTTTCGGTGCCCGGGAGCACAACCTCAAAAACATCGATGCCGTGATTCCCCGCAATAAACTGGTGGTCATAACCGGCATAAGCGGTAGCGGTAAATCGTCACTGGCATTTGACACTATCTATGCCGAAGGCCAGCGTCGTTATATGGAAAGCTTCAGTTCCTATGCCCGTAGTTTTATTGGCGACATGGAACGGCCTGATGTGGATAAAATCAACGGCCTTTCGCCTGTAATCAGCATTGAGCAAAAGACTACTTCCAAGAATCCCCGCTCCACAGTAGGCACTACCACTGAGATTTATGACTTCCTTCGTTTACTATTTGCCAGAGTAGGTATAGCTTACAGTTATGTGACAGGCAAACCTATGGTCAAACAAACGCAGGACCAGATCATTGAGCAGATTTTTGACCAGTTTGATGGAAAAAAAGTAAGCATTTTGGCACCATTGGTAAAAGGTCGGAAGGGACATTATCGGGAGCTTTTTGTACAAATTGCAAAGATGGGTTATCAGAAAGTTCGGGTTGATAATGAGGTGCTCGATGTGAGCCCTAAAATGCAGCTTGACCGATACAAAATCCATGATATTGAAATTGTGGTGGATAGGGTCATTCCAAAGGCCGAGGACCGTTATCGTATAAGTCAGTCGGTGGGTACAGCATTAAAATTAGGAAAAGGTTCTGTTTTATTATTGGATGAAAAAGGAAACGTACAATATCTTTCTCAAAACCTGACTGACCCCGAGGCAGGCATAAGTTACGAAGACCCTTCGCCCAACTCCTTCTCGTTTAACTCACCCTACGGTGCATGTCCTTGTTGTAACGGCATGGGAACCATTGAAGAGATCACCGAGGATTCGATTATTCCTGACAAAAGCCTGTCGATAACCCGGGGAGGAATAGCTCCATTGGGCGAATACCGCGACCTCTGGATTTTTAAGCAGATTGAGATTATTCTGAAAAAATATAAGTCGTCCATCAGTGTTCCTATCGAAAAGATACCTGAAGAAGCCCTGAAGATACTTCTCTATGGCTCTGAAGACCCTGTGGCCGTGCCTTCCAAAAAATACCCTGGCACAGAGTGGAACACCAGTTTTGAAGGTATCATGAATTTCCTGAAACGCCAGCAGGATTCTGACTCAGACAAGATCCAGGATTGGCTCAAGGACTTCATGCTCATCAAAACCTGCCCTGAGTGTAACGGACAACGCCTCAGAAAAGAATCTCTGCATTTCAAAATTGACAATCGAAACATCGCTGAATTGTCAGATATGGATATTGCAGACCTTTCGGCCTGGTTTGAAAATATCGAAATCAGACTCAGTGAAAAGCAAAATCAGATAGCCGCCGAAATCCTGAAGGAAATCAGAAAAAGGCTTGGTTTTTTGTTTGGAATCGGTCTGGATTATTTGACGCTCAACCGCCCCCTCAAGACGCTTTCGGGTGGGGAAGCTCAGCGTATTCGTTTGGCTACACAGATAGGTACTCAGCTGGTTGGCGTACTTTACATCATGGATGAACCGAGTATTGGCCTTCATCAACGTGACAATGTGAAGCTCATACAGGCATTGAAAGATCTGCGTGATCTTGGCAATACAGTACTGGTAGTGGAGCACGACAAAGACATGATGCTGGAGTCAGACTATATACTCGATATTGGCCCTGGGGCAGGTCGCCATGGCGGTAGAGTGGTGAGTCATGGCTCACCAATAGAATTTATAGCCAAAGGGGGCATTACGGCTGATTATCTGAGTGACAGGGTGCTGATTGAGATTCCGAAAAAAAGAAGAGAAGGAAATGGTAAAAGTCTGACAATCAAAGGAGCGACCGGCCACAACCTGAAAAACGTAAACATGAAACTGCCGCTTGGCAAGATTGTGTGCGTAACTGGCGTGAGTGGAAGCGGGAAATCATCCCTGATTCATGAAACACTGTTTCCGATTTTAAACCATCATTTTTTCAGAGCAAAAAAAGAACCCCTGCCTTTCAAAAAAGTAGAAGGTCTGGAGCATATCGACAAGGTGATAGAGGTGGACCAAAGCCCGATTGGTCGCACACCAAGGAGCAATCCTGCGACTTATACCGGTATGTTTTCTGATATCAGAACCCTGTTTTCTGAATTGCCCGAGTCCAAAATCAGAGGTTATAAACCCGGTCGTTTTTCGTTTAACGTAAAAGGCGGTCGATGCGAAACCTGCGAAGGAGCAGGCATGAAGAAAATCGAAATGGACTTCCTTCCAGATGTACACGTAGAGTGCGAAACCTGTAAGGGAAAACGCTTTAACAGAGAAACATTAGAGGTAAGATACAAAGGAAAATCGATAGCCGATGTGCTGGATATGACCGTGGAAGAGGCCATTCCGTTTTTTGAGGCACATCCAAAAATCAACCGTAAAGTACAGATTCTGAACGACGTAGGCTTGGGTTATATCACCCTCGGTCAACATGCCACCACGCTTTCGGGCGGAGAAGCCCAGCGGGTAAAGCTTTCGGAAGAATTATCTAAGAACTATTGGATGTAATTCAAAAACTTGCTGATAAGGGTAACTCTATTTTGATAATTGAGCACAATCTTGACGTAATTAAGGTCTCTGACCACATCATTGACATGGGCCCCGAAGGAGGCAACAAAGGCGGCACCATGGTAGCCGAAGGTACCCCCGAAGAAGTCGCCAAAGTGAAAGGCAGCTATACTGGTTATTTTCTGAAGAAAGAATTGAGGATTAAGTGATTTTTAACCAAGCTCCTTCTTGAAAAACTCAATTGTCCTCCCCCAAGCCAATTTTGCAACCTCGGCATTATAGCGTGCGGGTGAGGAGTCATTGTTGAATGCATGCTGAGCCCCTTCATATACAAAAACCTGATAATCAACTTTATTAGCTTTTAGTGCTTCCTCATAAGCGGGTATTCCGGCATTGATTCTTTCATCAAGGCCGGCGTAGTGCAGCATCAATTTTGATTTGATTTTGGGTACATCAGCGGCTTCCGCCTGGCGGCCATAGTACGCCACCGAAGCATTAATTTTAGGATCTATCGTCGCCAAAGAATTGACCATTCCTCCGCCCCAACAAAAACCCACGGTTCCGGTTTTTCCATTTGATTTTTTCAACCCTCGCAGATATTCCAGGCCACTTTGCAGGTTTTCAAGGTTTTGTTTAGCATCTAATTTTGGAAAAAATGCCCTTGCTTCATCTTCATTGGCCGGAGTGCCTCCATAAGGTGAAAGGGCATCAATACCCAGGGCTATAAATCCCTCCTTGGCGATGCGGCGGGTTACGTCCTTAATGTGTGGCGTAAGCCCCCGGTTCTCATGAATCACCAAAACCGCACCCAGCTTACCTTTTGATTTTGCGGGCATCACCAGATAGCCTTTCATAGTGCAGTTTTTCGAAGGGAAACTGACCTCCTCTATTTTTAGATCTTCATCTTCTTCTGTCGTCTGAGCAGCAGCAGAATAATTGCCCTCTAAAACAGGAAGAATGGCCATGGCCGCAGCAGTACCTCCTGTAAGTTTTACCAATTTTGAAATAAAAACCTCTCTTTTGAGTGGTTTATGGGTGTATTCGTCAAAAAGGTTAATAATGTCCTGATTCATAGCTTGGTTTTTTTATGCAAACTACTATATTTCAATAATGATTAGAGAAGTTCTATTGAAAAATCTTTTATTCCGATACTGGTTTCGATTTCTGCATATAAGCAGTCGTCCATTAAGTAATTATTCAAGGTTCAGCGGTGTTATCTGTATAAATGGATGAAATTTGGTAAATACAATATTTTAAAAATGATAAATCAGTTTTATTTTTGAAATGAGATTATTCCTTAATTATTCTGAGGTTTTCAATCCCGTTTTTTGTAACAAGTTTTAATATAATGGTTTTATGAAATGGGTTATTTTTCAAAAATTCATTTATTTTTTCTTCTGCGTTAATATTGGTTTCAGAGTTATTCATTTCATATTGAAAAAGCAATTTTCCATCTGTTGAAAATAAATCAAATGAAAGAATTTTAAACGGTGAAAATAATTTAACATAGTCATCAAAAGGAATGGGGTACAGAACTGTTTGCCTATTATCAATTATCGTTTCGACGGCATCATTAATTTCCACCCATTCAAATTCTTCAAAACTTACCGGATTTTCTTCGCTTGCAAAAAGCTGCAAATGGTTGTCTTTTTGACCCAAAAAATAGTATGTGTTATTTTCAGAGAAAAAATCTTTCTGTATATCGGTTATTGAAGCATTATCATCCAAAGATGTTACATCTACTATTTCAATTTGCTCTCTTCCATAGTCAAAGTAGTAAAGTTTATTCCCTTTTTTTGCTTTTAAGCCTCCTCCTAAATAAACTCCTTTTTGAACGCCCCTCATTTCAAAAAGCTTATTAGTCAAAAGATTATACCTTACAATTCTCGCATTTTGTGAGTCAAATATATAAGCATAATTATTTATCAATTTTCTAAGAAAAAAAGTAGTATTCATTTTAATTGAAACCTTTTTAGTTTCTTCTTTTTCAGGATTGTAGGCATAAAAAAAGTGTTTATTTTCCACATAATTATATAATAAAAATATGTTTTTATAACTACCTAAAAATTCGGCCCAACCACCTTCTTCCAAAACTGAAAATTCTTTATTTCTATCCGTAGTATAAAAATCTATCTGTCGGGCAAAGCCATTATCTTTATTTCTTTTCATAATCCAGCCATCACTTATTGCCAATGGATGGGAGTCATTGATAGTAAACTTTGGATTTAATAAGTCGTCAAAAACTTGGTAATTCCATAAATAAGAAAACAAATAGACACCGTTGTTTGATTCGAAAAATCCATATTCGGAAATAGGAAAATTTCTAAATTCATCACCCCAAAAGGCAACATATCCACCATTTCCTCTTAATAGTAAAATGTCATTTTTAAGGAATTGGATCTGTTGATTCGAGGTATACATCGGCCTATATGGCTCCTTAAGTAATTCATAATTCTTAAAAACTATCTCCTTAAATGTTTTTGATTTTGTATTGTAGAATACTGCGTGTTCATTATTTAAATCAAACAAATAGTAATGGTTATCACTTGAAAGCCTTTTTTGGAAATACGAAAACGAATAAAAATAAGGATTAGTAATTTCTAATGTATCAGTTGCCAATTTGGAGGTTTTGGCAACACTAAAATTAATTTGAGGAAAATATATCGAATCCATTTTTATTAAATAACCTCCTGGGCCATGGGATTCCTGATAAAAATCTTTTTCAACGGGGAGTTGAAATTGCTTTTTGAAGGTATAATCATTTTTTGAAAGGGAAAAATAATTTAAATCTTCATCCAATAAGTGAAATTTAAGGCTATCCTCTCCTATTTCCTCAAAATACTTTAAAGATACTGTTTTGTCAAAATCAAAAAAATAATTGTGGGATTCTCTAACATTTTCAACTCTGAAAAGGCTGTCTTTCAATAAAGTAACTTTAATAAATTCCCTCATTGGGCCTTGAGAAAGAGAATAGTAGTTGTTGTCTTGTTTTTTTGACAGAAAAATGTCTGAAAATTTAAGAGTGCCTCCGTTTTCAAGGTTTTTTAATACCATGATTCTGATATTATTCTTTGCGTCTGGAGCGAGTGAAATCTCATAATTGTTTCTTTTAATCTGAACTTGTGTTTGAGGTTGACTTATGAAGTAAGTTTCTGACTTTACCAATTGTTCGTCGCTGAGTTCAAAATAGGTTTTATTCTGGAAATACAAAATATCATTTAGTTTGGAAATACTTTGTGTTGTATCATTTAAAATCTTAATACTTAAATTATTATCCGTTAAGGTCAGGCAACTCAGGTATTTATTAAAATGGTAAAGTTTATCACCAACAAAAAACAATCCTTGTGGGGAATAATCCTTTAACTCCTCTTTTGGAAAAACAAAGCCATTATATATTATTTTCCCTGCCGATTCCAGAGCATAACTATTGGCGGTACTAACAAAAGCAGAGATGAGGTAATATTTTTCCTGATAAAAAGTGCCGGGATGTAGAACATATTCTATCTTAAACCCCAAGGGTGTTTCCTTATCTCCTTGTTTTATAAATAGACTATCGTTAATTATTGATAATTTTTGATTTTTTTTAATTCCAAAATAAGAAGTTAAATCTGGAAGTTTAGACAAGATAACCCTTTTATCTACAGAATCAATTGTTAATATTTGGGATGAGTCACCCTGATTAACTAATATATTATCAGGCAATACTTTAATGCCCGTGTAATTGTTTTTTAAATACTTTGATTTATCAGAAAACTTTCCTTCCGTAAAATAAAATAATCTATCTCCATCTAGACAATTTACATATACAGTGGCTTGGTTTGCATTTTTTTTGATTTCTGTAAATCTAATATTGGGATATTTATTTCTTGATTTAATATCGGTAAGCTGAATTTGTGCGAATGTGGAATTAATTAAAATCCAAATTGTAAGAATGTTTAATAAAAAGTGTTTCATCTTATAAGGTTGAGATTTAGAGTTTTCCAAAAACCCCGAAAGCCTTCACTTTCGGGGTTTTTAATATAAAATGGTACTATCTTACAAGTGTATTACCTCACCATAAGCGGCAGCGGCGGCTTCCATGATGGCCTCTGACATGGTTGGGTGCGGGTGTACCGATTTCAGAATTTCCATGCCGGTAGTTTCGAGGTTACGGGCCACTACAGCCTCGGCTATCATCTCGGTTACGTTGGTACCAATCATGTGGCAGCCCAGCCATTCGCCATATTTGGCATCAAAAATCACTTTCACAAAACCCTCAGGAGCTCCGGCAGCTTTGGCTTTACCCGATGCCGTAAACGGAAACTTACCCACTTTGATTTCGTAACCGGCCTCTTTGGCGGCTTTTTCGGTGTAACCCACCGAGGCAATCTCAGGCGTGCAATAAGTACAACCCGGGATATTGTTGTAGTTCAGCGGCTGTGGATGGTGTCCTGCTATTTTTTCAACACAGATAATCCCTTCAGCTGAAGCCACGTGAGCCAAAGCCTGACCAGGCACTACGTCACCGATGGCGAAATAACCCGGTACGTTGGTTTGGTAATATTTATCCACCAAAATCTTGCCTCTGTCGGTAGCGATACCTACATCTTCCAGACCAATGTTCTCGATGTTGGCGGTGATTCCTGCTGCAGAAAGTACTACGTCTGACTCAATGGTAATCTCGCCTGATGGCGTTTTTACGGTGCTCACACATCCTTTACCTGAAATATCAACCTTCTCAACACTGGAGTTAACATGAACTTCTACACCAAGCTTTTTATAATGTTTGGCCAGTTCTTTCGAAATCTCCTCATCTTCAACAGGTACGATGTTAGGCATAAATTCCACGATGGTCACTTTGGTGCCCATGCTGGCATATACATAAGCAAACTCCACCCCGATGGCACCTGAACCAATCACCACCATGCTTTTGGGCTGTGTAGCAAGGCTCATCGCTTTGCGGTAGTCAATCACTTTTTCGCCATCGATAGGCACATTGGGTAGCTGGCGAGCTCTAGCTCCGGTGGCAATGATAATATTTTTACCCTCAACGGTACTTTTGCTGCCGTCTTTGGCGGTTACTTCCACTTTTTTGCCGGGAATTACTTTTCCGTAGCCGTCTATGATGTCGATTTTGTTTTTCTTCATCAAAAACTGCACACCTTTGCTCATACCGTCGGCTACACCTCTTGAGCGGGCGATTACGGCAGAAAAATCGGCAGAAGCCTCGCCTACAGTGATACCGTAGTCTTTGGCATGTTGAATATATTGAAATACTTGTGCTGACTTAAGCAGAGCTTTGGTAGGAATACACCCCCAGTTGAGGCAGATCCCGCCCAGATTTTCTTTCTCAATCACGGCCACTTTCAATCCAAGCTGAGAAGCTCTGATAGCCGTCACGTAGCCGCCTGGGCCACTTCCGAGAATTACCACATCGTACTGTGCCATAAGGAAAATTGATTTTTTGTATAATTTGGCTGCAAATTTAGTGAATAAAATCGAAAGCTAAATTACGACCGCCACTTTTGGGGTATTTATGCGTAAAAAGTAAAATTTTTGAGCGGTAAAATACAAACACCAGCCTTGTCTGAAAAAATCAGATGACAAACAAAGTATTTTAAATAAAATCCCGGTAAAAATATTTTCCGGAAATAACACAGCTAAGCGTTAAACCTTCAGACCTCAATAGTCTTTTCTGTTTTTCTTTTCCTGCTTTTCAGCTTTCTTTTCTTTGGCTGTTTTAGTTGGCTCTTTTTTGGTTTCTTTTTTGGCGTCCTGAGCTTTTCCCATAATACTAATCGTTTAAATTGATGAGCTTTTTATTTAGGTTTTACCTTTTTGTACAACGTATGCAATTTAAAAATATTTGTGAATTTATTTCAAAATTCTAATCAAATTTGATTTTTTATCCATGCATGCAGACTGTATTTATTCAAAACAATGACAAAAACGCTTTAGGCATCTCCGTCTCAAAACGCATGGCTTCTTTTGTTACCGGATGCGTAAATGCCAAAACCCAGGCATGGAGACCCAGACGCCTGATAGGATCGGTGGTGGCCCCATATTTGGCGTCACCTATCACCGGGTGGCCGAGGTCCTGCATATGTACCCTGATCTGGTTTTTACGACCGGTTTCCAGGTTTACTTTAAGCAAACTATGACTTTTTGAAACCTTGAAAGTTTCATAGTGCGTAATGGCTTTTTGGCCTTTTTCAGGATTTTTGGTCGAATACACTATCAAAGCTTTACTTTCCACCAAATAGGAAATAATTGTTCCATTGGGATCTTTGGGGTTTCCTTCCACTACAGCCAGATAGGTGCGTTCCAGAATGTTTTCGTTCCAGTTTTCCTGCAGGGCTTTTTGTATTTTTTCGCTTTTGGCATACATCATTATGCCCGAAGTGTCTTTGTCAAGGCGATGTACCACAAATATCCTGTTGGCGGGGTCTAGTTTTTTCACATATTCACTCAAAACATGGTAAGCGGTATTCTCTTTTTGTTTTTCAGTGGCTATCGAAAGCAATCCGGCTTGTTTGTCAATTACCAGGAGATATTGATCTTCAAAAATTATCTTCAGGCCTCTCAATTTTTGTTCCTGAGGCTTAATTTCCCATCTGATTTCTACCTTTTGTCCAACATTTAGCTTCTGATTAAACTGGCTGGAGGGTTTTTCTTCTATAAAAACATGTTTGTCCCGCAGCAAGACTTTTACATCATTCCTGCTTTTTTGAGGCATTTTTTCCAGCAAAAAAATCAGAAGTTCGGTCTCTTTTTCAACAACAAACTTCAGGTCATTGAGTTTTTTCTTTTGTGAAAATTTAAATTTATGGTCTTTGGTTTGTCGCATCAAAATCTTTTTTATGGTATAATTTACCCAAACTTTGTTTTTGTTTCAAACCTACAAATTTTTATTTCGCTTTGTTGGGGCAACTTTAATTTTATCTTTTTTTTATGAAAAAATATTGAAAATAAATGAATTAAAAATATTATCAGAAGAAAATGTTTGTTTATAATACATTGAAAAACAGATGATTGAATTTGGAAGTGAAAACACATTTAAATTTTCAGGATTTCTTATAATTGACCAACTTCATTCCTGTTTATGAGGATTTACTTTAAGTTTTTTACATAAAAATCCTTACTTTGGTGGGAATTTGGGGTTTTAGGTTACCAAATTTTGAAAATTCAATCTTTAAATACATTCTTAATTTATGAAAAAAATACTTCTGATGGTATCGGCAATGGCTGTTTCAGGACTAGGCTTTGGGCAAAAAGCCATTTATAAAGACGCCGGAGCACCGGTACAGCAAAGGGTTCGGGATTTGATTTCAAGAATGACGCTCGACGAGAAAGTAGGTCAGCTCAACCAGGTCAACGGAGGCGTATTGACTGGTCCGGCAGTAGCCAATGACCCCGGGCAGCAGGGCAAAGTGAAGCTCCTGAAAGAAGGTAAAGTGGGCTCATTTCTCAATGTAGTAGGAGCAGCACAAACCAAAGAAGTGCAACGTATTGCGGTAGAAGAATCTCGTTTGGGTATTCCTGTTTTATTTGGATTTGATATCATTCATGGTGCCAAAACCATCTTTCCTATTCCATTGGCCGAAGCCAGTGCCTGGGACACAGAGGGAGCATTTAAAGCAGCCGAAATTGCCGCCAAAGAAGCCTCGAGCATGGGATTACACTGGACTTTCGCACCCATGATGGATGTGTCACGTGACCCACGTTGGGGCCGTGTAATGGAGGGCTCGGGCGAAGACCCTTACCTGCAGGCACAGTTGGCCGCTGCAAGAGTGAAGGGATTCCAGGGTAACTTTGACGAGAATCATGTGCTGGCTACTATTAAGCACTTTGCGATTTACGGTGCATCAGAGGCCGGCCGGGAATACAACACCGTTGACGTAAGCCGCTATGCCGCATGGAATTATTATTTACCACCGTACAAAGCGGCAGTAGAAGCCGGGGCAGCAACGGTGATGAACAGCTTTAACCTATTTGAGGGTGAGCCGGCATCGGGGAACAATTATCTGGTAAATGAGGTACTTCGTGGCAAGTGGGGCTTTAAGGGTATGATAGTGTCAGACTGGGCTTCTTTTGGTGAAATGATGGCCCATGGCTATGCAGCCAATGAAACCGAAGCCGCAATAATGGCACTCAAAGCGGGGTCAGATATGGACATGGAATCTGGTGTAATGCGAAATACCTTGGCACAATCCGTGAAAGACGGCAAAGTGCCTGAGTCTCTGCTTGATGCTGCCGTAGCCAGAGTTTTGGAACTGAAATTTAAACTCGGGCTTTTTGATAATCCTTACAAATACCACGACGAAGCTAAAGAAAAAGCCAGTTTATTGACAGCAGAAAACCTTGCAGCAGCCAGAAAAGCCGCCGCAAACAGCATGACTTTGTTGAAAAATACAGATAATCTTCTTCCTCTTAAATCACCAAAAAGTATTTTGGTTTTAGGGCATCTGGCTGAAAGTCAAAACGATGTGCTGGATTTCTGGAAAGGTTTGGGAGATCATAAAAACACAGTTACCGTACTTGAAGGCTTGAAAGCCAAATATCCCGGAGCAACTATCACTTTTGTAAAAGGTGTAAATCGTGACGGAAAACTGGAAGCCGGTGCTGAGGCTCAGATAAAAGCAGCAGCCAAAAAAGCCGATGTGATAGTGGCAACAATAGGTCTCTATGGAGATCTGGCCGGAGAAGCCCGCTCACTGGGTAATCCTGAGCCTTCAAAAGGTCAAATGGATATGCTGGCAGCTGCCAAACTTACCAATAAGCCTTTGGTGGTATTGGTGCAGGCGGGCCGCCCGATGATTATCACAGAACTGATGGCCAAATACAATACCATTCTTTACACCTGGATTGGCGGTACACAGCATGGAAATGCCGTGGCTGACATTTTGAGTGGCGATGTAAACCCAAGCTCCAAAACAGCGATGTCATTCCCGGTGTCGGTGGGTCAGATTCCTGTTTATTATAACCACTACAACAGCGGTCGTCCTCATAAAGATGGCAATGAAGGTCCCGGAGATTTTTGGGTTTCAAGATATCGTGATACCCCTAATGAGCCTCTGATTCCGTTTGGGTACGGGTTGACCTATTCAAAATTTGAATATAGCGACCTTAGCATTTCTAAACCCGAAATCAACCAAAACGAAAGTGTGACCGTAAGCGTAAAAGTAAAAAACAGCTCAAATGTTGACGGTACCGAGATAGTGCAGCTATACATCAGAGACCTTGTTGCTCAACCGGTTAGACCTGTAAAAGAACTAAAAGATTTCAAACGGGTAGCCATAAAAGCCGGAGAAACCGCCACGGTGACTTTTGAATTACCGGCCACCAAGCTCAGCTTTTATGATGCCGATGGCAATACTTTACTTCAAAAAGGTGACTTCAAAATCATGGTAGGTCCCAACTCCCGCGACCTCAATGAAGTGAAGCTTGTGTTGAAGTGAGAAAATCTTATTTTTGTTTTTAACGAAAATCCCACTCCCACCGGGTGGGATTTTTTTTGTTTTTAGAAATTTAGTATCTTGCTAATCCAATTAAACGCAACCCCGAAATGCAGCTTAGAGAATATCTGGAACAACAAGTAGATTTAGAAGAAAAATATTATTCACTGATCGACGAAATATTTGATTTTCAAGAATTTGAAGAGGGAGACACGATTTTGAAAACGGGAGAAATATCTGATAAAATTTACTTCATTGAAAGCGGAATAATCAGAGAATTTTCTTATATTGAATCTGAATCTGAATCTGAATCTGAATCTGAATCTGAATCTGAAAAAATTATTACCCACTGGATTCTGCCCGAAAATGAATGGATTTATCAGGTAGAAAGTTTTGAGTTGGGCATCCCTTCTAAAAGTAAAATCAAGGTTCTGAAAAAAGTAAAAGCACGGAGCATTTCCAGGAATAAATTTAACCTTGTTCTGGAGCAGGATTTGACCCTTTCCAATGCTATTTTGGCTATATATCGCCGGTATTTGTTACAACTGGAATATAGAAACCGCATGCATCAACTACGCAAAGTTGAAGATCGGCTTGATTTTTTTGAGCAGCTCCACCCGGGATTGAGCAACCAGATACCCCAGTATCTGATAGCTTCTTTTCTCAACACTACCCCAAGTAACCTCAGCAAAGTAAGAAACCGCAGGATGCATAAGCTAAAAGCTAACAATGGTTAGCTGTAAGTATTCATGTAATTAAATAGATTGTCTTTTGACATTTTTTTTCTTGTCAAATGACAATTTTTTTTCTTAAAAAGCTTTCAGACCTTTACCAACAACAAAGCCCCCGAAGATCTTGGCAGACACAGGGGGCTCTGGATATTTAATTTTTAACAATTAAACATGTAAAGTTATGAAATATTTTTCTTATTTATTTGCCTTTGTTTTACTATCTTTTGCTACTGGCTGTAATCAAAATGAATTTGATGTTTCAACTGCTAGTATCTTAGAAAAATCATTACCAAATGATGGGATGATAATTGAAGCTGAATCAAAGGTTGGTACTCTTTTTAAAATTCGAAAAGAATATTATGACCCCTCCTCTGGAAGTAAATTCATTATGGCCTTTGCTGCCAAAGACGAAAAAACTTTGAATAATTTTTTTGTAGAAAATCAAATCGAAATTCTTGGAATAACATTGGCTCAAAAAAATGAATTAATAAAAAAGGCAAATGGAAATCGAATTTCGGACCAGAAAAATTCTAATTCAAGCCTTGAAAATTTCGAAGATGAATTTGAGGGAAATGGGGTGTTTTATGATTTGATTTCTAAGGAATTAAAAGGAAATGACATAGGTTTAAGTTTTTCAATTAAGCCCAATTATTCTTACAACGTTCAAAATTCAAAATCAAAGGTTAAAGCAATAAATTGGAGACAACAAACTTCTTTGCCTTGGTGTGAAGAAGTAAAATTCCAACCTATTGT